>MHCFR05601__coassemble_1428_pt1 | contig 14885 bp, 12 predicted proteins | sample MHCFR05601__metabat2_low_PE_003 | metagenome-assembled genome bin MHCFR05601
GCTTGAAATCCATCTGAATATGTACCACGCTGTGGCGCTTGCGGCGGGGCTTTACTGGCTCGGCTCTTTTCTCTGCGAGAAGGTGCCCGTTTTCAAAAGGTACTGCATTCCTGCGCCGCTCGTCGGCGGAGTCTGCTTCGCCGCGGTCAATACTGCGCTTTACGGGACCGGCACGGCTTTCATATCTTTTGACGACACGCTTCAGGTCGTCTTCATGAACATTTTCTTCACGACTGTCGGCTTCACCGTCAGCCTCCAGCAGCTCAAGCGCGGCGGCAAGTCCGTCCTGCTCTGCCTGATTCTCGCTATTGTCATAACCTGCGCTCAGAACGCGCTTGGCGTCCTCGTCGTCGGCTCTTTCGGCGCGGATCCGCGGCTTGGCCTCTGCGCAGGCTCGATTTCGATGATCGGCGGCCCGGGAACGGCTGCGGCCTACGGTCAGGTGATGGAGGATATGGGCATCGCTGGCGCTTCCGTCGCGGGGCTTGCCTGCGCGACTTTCGGCCTTGTCGCCGGCTCCGCCATGGGCGGGCCGGCCGCGACGCGCAGGATTAAGAAGCAGGGGCTCAAATGTACCTGCAAGACTTCCGCAGCGTCCGGCGGCGAGGGCGACGGCACGTTCCGCAGCTCCGGCTCGCGGTTCGTCAACGGTTTTATGCTGCTGATGCTCGCGCTGGGGATAGGCAGCTTCATCGGAACGGAGCTTTCGAAAGCGTCCGGGATTACTTTTCCGAGCTATATCGGCGCGATGATAACGGCGGCCGTCGTGCGCAACGTCATAGATCTTGCGAAGCGCGATTTCCCGCTTGAAGAGGTTGAGGTCGTCGGCAATATGTCGCTGAGCCTTTTCCTCGCCATGGCGCTCGCCGGGCTTCAGCTCTGGCTGCTCGTCGGCCTCGCCGTGCCGCTTGTGGCGACGCTGGCGGCGCAGATGGCGATGATGTATCTTTTCGCCTATTTCGTCGTTTTCAACGTCATGGGGCGCGATTACGAGGCTGCCGTCATGACGGCGGGCTTCGTCGGCTTCGGCATGGGCGCGACTTCTAACGCGATGGCGAATATGCAGGCCATTACAAAGCGCTGCGGCCCCGCGCCGGTCGCCTATTTCGCAATACCGATGGTCGGCAGCCTTTTCATCGACTTTCTCAACGCGCTTGTAATAACTGGCGCCCTGAATTTCCTGACAAAGTAAATAAATATCGGATTCTGTCTAATAGCATAAGGCAGAACGCCGCCCCATGCCCGGCGCTGGGACCCCGGGCGGAGGCGGCGTTTTTTATAATTGTATAATTTCACGCGCTCAGCGCGCGGCCATCGCTGCCTCGAAGCGCAGCAGGAAGGCCTTGACCTCAAGGCCGCCGCCGAAGCCGACGAGTTTCCCGTCCGAGCCTATGACGCGGTGGCAGGGGATTATTATCGCTATCGGGTTTCTGTTGTTGGCGAGGCCCGCGGCGCGGAAGCCTTTCGGCGAGCCGGCGGCGCGCGCTATGTCCGCGTAGGTCGCGGTCCTGCCGTACGGGATTTTTTGCAGCGCATCCCAGCAGCGCAGCTGGAAGGGCGTCCCCTTCGGCGCTAGCGGAAGTTCGAAGGCGCGACGCGAGCCGTCGAAATATTCCTCAAGCTGCCGCCTCGCCTCGGCGAGCAGCGGCGTCTCTTCAAAATTCAGCCCTTCCGGCAATTTACGGTCTTTCAGAAAGCTCAGCTCCGTCAGCCTGCCGTCCTCGGCGGCGAGCAGAATGCGCCCGACGCCCTCAAAACGGAGCTCCATGTAATTTTTCACGTCCCGTCACCGCCTGTCGTTAGCTAAAGTCAAAGCTTTTTCGCTCTTTATTATAACAGCGCGGAGGCCGCCGCGATATAAACGGCCTATTTTACATTACGTGATTGACTTATTGGAAAGATTTGTTAGACTATAATAGTTTTCTTCGGACGAAAAAATTTTTCGTTTATTATATGCGGCTTTCTCCTTTGGAATGGACGCGTACAGCGTTAGAAATGAAACTAAAAGGAGAATTATTATAAGAAACATTTATTATCAGTCATCTGATAAGTTGTTGAAGGAAACGCCGGAAAAACCGCCTCGCGCTGCGCGTGCCGCGAAGCTCGTCCAGAAGAAACTCCGGCGTAAGCAAAAGAGGTAAAAATTATGGGCGGCAAAAAAACTGAAATTCTGCATTTTGACATCGAAGAGGGCCGGACGATAGACCTTCCCGTCGCCGTCGTCTCCGGCGACTCGCAGGGGCCGGAGGCCGTCGTAACGGCGGGCATCCACGGCGGCGAGTACGGCGGCATTTTTGCCGCGATCAGGCTTTTCCGCGAGCTCTCTCCTGCCGATATAAAAGGAAGCGTCAAGTTCATCACGGTCTGCGACACGGCGTCGTTCGAGACGCACGGTTCGCACCTCACCGCCGAGGGGGCAAACCTCAACCGCTGCTTCCCGGGCCGTCCCGGCGGCGGCTACGCGCAGTCGCTTGCGGCGAAGATCCTCGACGAGATCAAGGGCGCGGACTACCACATCGACCTCCACAGCGCGCTCCCGACGTGCACCTCCGTGCCGTTTTCGACATATCACCGCGGACGCAGCGGCGCGCTCAACGACGGTTCGCACGAAATCGCATATTACTACGGCATTCCAAACATCGTTATCACGGAGACGGAAGGACGCTGGGCCGACAAGGGCACCTGCTACGCGAGCGTCTATGAAAATATAGGCATTCCGTCCGCCCTCGTGCAAACGGGGACCGCTACCAACAGCGAGAACGTCCGCCGCCACATCGCGGGGCTGATGAACGTTCTGCGCCGTTTCGGCACGCTCAAGGGCTCGACCGCGGCCGTCGGACGTCCGCAGATTTACGAAAGCATGGAATGGATATACGCAAAGCGCTCCGGCCTCTACACAGCCGCCGCGGCCGTCGGCGACAAGGTGCGCCGCGGACAGATGATAGGCTTTATCGCCGACTGCTTCGGCACGCCGGTCGAAAAGATACTCTCGCCGATCAACGGGCGGCTGCTCGCCCAGGTGGACAACGCGGCCGTCGGGAAAAACGGCTATGTCGCAAGCGTCGGCGTGATGAGGTAAAAGCGGCCATAAAAATAAAGAGCGGCGTCCTCCGTCCAGACGGCGGGACGCCCTCTTTTTTGTGCGAAGGCCTGCACCCGATGTGAACAATAGGTTTTCTTGACATTGACGGAACGAATGTTTAATGTTATTGTTACAGTGCCGTAACGTGCGCCGCACGTGACGGCGGCGGACATAATAATATGCCGCGATTATACGAACTAAAAAATATATATGGAAGCGAGCGTGTCTTATGGACGTATCGTTCTTGTACTTTGTGAATGAAATGAGCTCCAACGCAATGCTGACCGTCACGGTTCTTCTTACGCTCGGCGTCATTTTCGTAAACGGATGGACCGACGCGCCCAACGCCATCGCTACATGTATAACCACGCGCTGCATGGAGGCGCGCTCCGCCATCATAACCAGCGCGATTTTTAACTTCCTCGGCGTTCTTGTAATGACCCATATCAACAGCTCCGTAGCCGCCACCATAAGCAATATAGTCGATTTCGGAGGAGATACCGGCGCCGCGCTGACCGCACTCTGCGCGGCGCTGTTTTCTATCGTCGTGTACAGCGTCGGCGCCTCATACTTCGGCATACCGACCAGCGAAAGCCACAGCCTCATAGCGGGGCTCACGGGAGCCGCCTTTGCGATAAACAACGGCTTCGGCGCGGTCAATATGGCGGAATGGGTGAAGGTAATCTACGGCCTGGTGATGAGCCTCGCGCTCGGCTTCGCCAGCGGATGGTGCATCTGCCGCCTCATCACGATAGTCTGCGCCGGCATGGACAGGCGAAGGACCAACGTCTTCTTCCAGTACGCACAGATCTTCGGCGCGGCGGCGATGAGCTTCATGCACGGCGCTCAGGACGGGCAGAAATTCATCGGCGTCCTCTTCCTCGGCATGGCCTTCTGCGGCGGCGAGACTAGCGTCGCAGGCATAGCAATCCCGGTGTGGCTCATGCTGCTGTGCAGCACCGTCATGGGCGTCGGCACCAGCGTCGGCGGAGAGAAGATAATCCGCTCCGTAGGCATGGACATGGTGCGGCTTGAAAAATACCAGGGCTTTTCCGCGGACTTGGCCGCCGCTTCGTGCCTGCTTCTTTCGAGCATCTTCGGCATCCCCGTATCGACGACGCACACGAAAACCAGCGCGATAATGGGCGTCGGCGCGGTCATGCGCCTTTCCGCGATAAACTTCGGCGTCGTCAAGGACATGATGCTGACGTGGATATTCACCTTCCCCGGCTGCGGCCTCATCAGCTACGCGATGGCGAAGCTCTTCATGGCCGTCATGTAAACCGTAAAAAGGAGAGAGACATCTATCATGGGCAGAAAGCATGATTCCTTCTACTTCGAAAACTTCACCACCTGTGCGGACTTCGCCTGCCGCGCCGCGCATATGCTCCACGACGCGCTGAAGGACTTCGACCCCGACAACCTTACGGCGCGCCTCGCCGAGATACACAAGGAAGAGCACGGCGCGGACGAGAAAAAGCACGAGCTGATGAACGTCCTTGCGCACGCCTTCATCACGCCCATCGAACGCGAGGATATAATCCAGCTCAGCCAGAACATCGACGAAATAACCGACAAAATCGAAGACGTCCTGCTGCGCATCTACTGCAACAACATACGCGAAATACGCCCCGACGCGCTCGCGCTCGTCGACGTCGTCATCCGCAGCTGCGAAGAGACGAAGCTGATGCTCGCGGAATTTGCGAACTTCCGCCACTCAAAGACGCTGCACACCCACATCGTCAACATCAACAACATGGAAGAAGAGGCGGACCGCATGTTCATAGCGAGCCTCCGCGACCTGCACACCACCTGCGCCGACCCGGTCGCAATCATCTCGTGGCGCGAAATCTACGTCTACCTCGAAAAATGCGCCGACGCCTGCGAGCACGTCGCCGACACGGTCGAAGGCGTAGTTATGAAGAATTCGTAAAAAGTAAAAAACGAAACGACGCCCCTGCGCTCAGAAGCGGGGGCGTTTTTTAACGCACGCGCACAAATTCGCGCCTGTACTTCAAAACGAAATACAGCGCCACGGCGAGCGGCACGAGCATATAACGGCCTGAACAGGCGAAAACGCACAGCGAAAGCGCGCCGGACAAGAGGCCGCACGCGCGCCCGCCCCTCGTCGGAAGCACACGGAAGGCGGCGAACATTCCTATCGCGTAGACCAGAAGGAAGGTCGCACTCGGAATACCCATCAGAGGCTTCAAATCCCACGAAAGCGCCCAGCTCAGGAAAAGCAGCGCAAGATTGAGCGAAGCGAAGAAAATAAAGGCGTGATGCGGCGTTTTATAGACGGGATGCAGCGCGCCGAACCACTGCGGGAAAAACCCCTCGCGCGCCTGCGCATAAAGAAGGCGCGAAAATCCCGCCGTGTAGGTATGCAGCGGACAGTAACATATCACCGCGCCGAGCAGGGCGACGACTGCGGCGGCCGCGTCGCCCCAGCGCAGGCGGATAAGGGAAATCATCGCCGTGTTCGCCCCGTATTTATAAACGCCGCTGCCGACCACGACGAAGGCGAGAGCGATATAGACGGCGTTGACGGCTGCAAAGGCCGCCCCTAGGCTTCTGGGAATATCGCGGCGCGGCTCCTTGAACTCCTCCGCAAGATGCCCGATCATCTCCCAGCCGAGAAACGCGAAGAAAAGCAGCGACATCGCGTGAGCCGCCGCTGAAAAGCCGTGCGGCGCGAAAGGCGTAAAATTCTCCGCACGCACCTCTCCGAGAGACGAACAGACGACGAAGGCCAGGATGGCGACGATGACGCCGACGACGAAAAGCTGCGTCCGCCCCGAAAGCTCGACGCCCCGGTAATTCAGCGCCGCCGCGAGCAGTGCCATGACCGCGGCGGTAATATAAGCCGCGTCCGGCCCCCATCCGAAAAGGCTGTTAAAATAGTTCGCGCCTATCAAGGCGACCGGCGGCACGCCTATCGGGACGGCCGTGAAGATGAGAAATCCGGCGAGCCGCCCGACGCCGGGGCCGAAAGCCTGCTGCGCGTATGCCGCTATGCCGCCCGAATTTGGAAAACGCGAAGACATCTGCGCGATAGCCGCGAGCATCGGCAGTGCGAAAAGCCCCATAAGAACCCAAGAAACAAGCGACGCCGGCCCGGCCGCCTCGGCAGCAAGAGCCGGCAGCACAAGAATCCCAGCGCCGATAACCGCGCCTATCGTCATCGCCGTCCCCTGAAGCCAGGTTATTTCCTTTCTGAGCCTGTTCTGTTCGTCGTTCATGGATGTTTTATCTACACAACGTCTTTTTGCTTGATGGATACATACTTAGCAAAAAGGAGAGGCGATTTGCCTCTCCTTTTCGCGTAATGCGCAGTGTCGTCTCTTACAGCTCTCTCGGCTGCGGGTTGTAGTGCGTGTGGAGAAGGTGGTGCGATTTTTCTCCGAGCGGCTTGCCGAGCCATGTGTCGTAGAGGGCGATGACGTCGGGGTTTTTGTGCGACTGGCGCAGCGTCTTGAGTTCGTCGACGCTGTAGAGGGCCGCGGTGCGCGCTGCGCGGATTTCCGCGTTGACGGGCTGCGGCTGGCCGCCGCCACCGATGCATCCGCCGGGGCAGGCCATGACTTCGATGAAGTGGTAGTCGGCTTCGCCGGCGCGGACCTTGTCCATGAGGATCTTCGCGTTTTTCAGCGTGTGGGCTACCGCTATCTTGACTGTGACTGTCTTGCCGCCGACGGGAACGTCGACGGAGGCTTCCTTGATGCCTTCCATGCCGCGGACGGGCTGGAAGATGATGCCCGGGATGTCCTTGCCGTCGTTGAGTACGGCGTAGACGGTGCGGAGCGCCGCTTCCATGACGCCGCCGGTGACTCCGAAGATGGCTCCGGCTCCCGTGGAGGTGCCGAGCGGGCTGTCGTAGTCTTCTTCAGGCAGGTTCTTGAAGTCGATACCGGCGTTCTTTATCATGCGCGCGAGTTCGCGGGTCGTGAGGACTGTGTCGACATCGGGTATGCCCGGGTTGCTCTGGAGCTGCGGGCGGACGCACTCGGCCTTCTTCGCGGTGCATGGCATGATGGAGACGCTGTAAATGTCTTCGACGGGGATTCCCTGCGTCTCGGGCCAGTATGTTTTGGCGAGGGCTCCGAACATTCCCTGCGGCGACTTCGCGGTGGAGAGGTGCGGCAGGAGGTCGGGGTACTTGATTTCGATGAAGTTGATCCAGCCAGGCGAGCAGGAGGTGATCATCGGGAGGACGCCGCCGTTGGTGACGCGGTCGAGGAATTCGTATCCCTCTTCCATTATCGTGAGGTCGGCGGTGAAGTCCGTGTCGAAGACCTTGTCGAAGCCGAGGCGGCGCAGCGCGGCGACCATCTTTCCGGTGACGACTTCGCCTGCGGGCAGGCCGAGCGCTTCGCCGAGCGCGACGCGCGTCGCGGGTGCGGTCTGGACTATCGTGTATTTCTTCGGGTCGGCGAGGGCTGCGAAGACTTTTTCAGTATCGTCGCGCTCGCAGATGGCCGCCGTCGGGCAGACGGCCGCGCACTGTCCGCAGTAGGTGCAGGCGACTTGGTCGAGGCCGAGGTTGAAGGCCGGCCCTACGATGGTCTTGAATCCGCGGTTGATGTATCCGTAGACGTCGAGCCCCTGACGCTCATGGCAGGCTCTTATGCAGCGTCCGCAGAGGATGCACTTGTTGGGGTCGCGGACGAGGCTCGGGTTGCTTTCGTCTTTCTGGGCGGAGCGTTTTTCGCCGGTGTAAGGCACTTCACGCACGCCGAGGTCGGCCGCGGTCTGCTGAAGTTCGCAGTCCTGGTTCTTCTGGCAGAAGAGGCAGTCCTGCGGATGGTTGGCGAGCAGGAGCTCGACCACGGCTTTGCGCGTTTCGCGCACCTTGGGCGTGTTGGTGTGTACTACCATGCCGTCGGCGACGGGATATACGCAGGCCGCGCCGAGGCCGCGTCCGCCGACTATCTCGACCACGCATACGCGGCACGCGCCCTCTTTGGCGAGCTCAGGATGGTAGCAGAGCTGAGGGATGCGTATTCCGGCTTTGGCAGCGGCTTCGATTACGGTGAAATCCGATGGCACTTCTACTGTTTTGCCGTCTATTGTAACCTTAACGAGTTCCATGTTATTTTTACTCCCCTTCCGTTAGCCGAAATTAGCCGCGTACGATTGCCTTGAACGGGCACTTCGTGATGCAGGCGCCGCACTTGATGCACTTTGCCTGGTCGATGACGAATTTCTTCTTCGGTTCGCCGCTGATGGCGTTGACCGGGCAGTTCTTCGCGCAGAGGCTGCATCCTTTGCAGGCGTCGGTTATCTTGTAGCTCAGCAGGTGGTGGCACTGGCCCGCCGGGCATCTCTTCTCCTTGATGTGCGCCTCGTATTCGTCGCGGAAGTAGCGCAGCGTGGAAAGGATGGGGTTCGGGGCGGTCTGGCCGAGTGCGCAGAGCGCTCCAGCCTTGATGGAGGAGGCGAGCTTTTCGAGCTTTTCGATGTCTCCCTCTTCGCCCTGCCCGTTCGTGATCTTTTCGAGGATTTCGAGCATACGCTTCGTTCCCTCGCGGCACGGCGTGCATTTACCGCAGGATTCGGACTGCGTGAAGTTGAGGAAGAATTTCGCAACGTCGACCATGCAGGTGTCCTCGTCCATGACGACGAGCCCGCCCGAGCCCATCATCGCGCCGGCGGCGATGAGCGAGTCGTAGTCGATCGGCGTGTCGAGCAGCGATTCCGGCATGCATCCGCCGGAGGGGCCGCCTATCTGGACGGCCTTGAATTTCTTGCCGCCTATTATGCCGCCGCCGATGTCGAAGATGATTTCGCGCATCGTGATGCCCATCGGGACTTCGGCGAGACCGGTGTTGTTGATTTTACCGGTGAGGGCGAAGACCTTCGTGCCTTTGGATTTTTCCGTTCCGAGCTTCGCGTATTCTTCGGCTCCGACGCGGAAGATGTAGGGGATGTTGGCGAAGGTTTCAACGTTGTTTATGTTGGAAGGCTTGCCCCAGAGTCCCTTGACTGCGGGGAACGGCGGGCGCGGACGCGGCATACCGCGGCGGCCTTCGATGGAGGCCATGAGCGCCGTCTCTTCGCCGCAGACGAAGGCTCCGGCTCCTTCTTTGATGTGGATGTGGCAGCTGAAGTTCGAGCCGAGGATGTTGTCTCCGAGGAGCCCGGCCTCTTCAGCCTGCGCGATGGCCTGTTTCAGGCGCTTGATCGCGAGCGGGTATTCCGCGCGGCAGTAGATGTATCCTTCGTCGGCGCCTATCGCGTAGGCTCCGATGAGCATTCCTTCGAGTATCGCGTGCGGGTCGCCTTCGAGCAGAGAGCGGTCCATGAACGCGCCCGGGTCGCCTTCGTCGGCGTTGCAGATGATGTATTTCTTCGGCCCCGGCGATTTCTGGCAGAAGCTCCACTTCATGCCGGTGGGGAATCCGCCGCCGCCGCGTCCGCGGAGGCCGGTCTTCTTCATTTCTTCGACGACCTGTTCCGGTGTCATGGTGAGAAGGACCTTCGCAAGCCCTTCGTAGCCGTCGGCTCCGATGTATTCCTCAAGCGAATCGGGGTTGATGTGTCCGCAGTTCTTGAGGACGAGGCGGTGCTGCTTTTTATAGAAGTCGATGTCGGCGTAGTCGGGTACGCGCTGCGCCGTGAGCGGCTCCTTGAAGAGCAAGCGGCTCACTACGCGGCCCTTTACGAGATGTTCGCTGACTATTTCTTTTACGTCCTCTTCGTGGACGTGCGTGTAGAACGTTCCTTCAGGATAGATGATGACGAGCGGTCCCTGCTCGCAGAATCCCTGGCATCCTGTCTCGACGACCTTTACTTCCTTGTCGAGCCCCTGCGCCTTGAGTTCTTCGTTGAGCTTCGCTATGACCTGCCGCGAACCAGAGGCGACGCAGCCCGTTCCGGTGCATACCAGTACATGCGCTCTTACGAGAGCCATAATATGTCTCCTCCCTTCGGCCTGTTACGCCTGCTTGCTCGGGATCTTGGCAACGACAAGATCTTCGACGACGACGCCGTTGATGAGATGGTCCGCGATTATGCGCGGAACGTCCGTCGGCTTGACCGGTCCGTAGGTGACTCTGTCTTCGCCGGGACGGACGACGTCGAGGAGGGGCTCTTTCTGGCACATTCCAATGCAGCCCGTCTGGAGGACTGCCACGTCGTGGATGTCGCGCTTCGCAAGTTCTTCGAGAACCGCCTTCATGACTTCACGGGCTCCGGCCGCTATGCCGCAGGTGCCCATGCCTATGATTATCTGTCTTTCGTTGAGCTTTCTGGCCTCGGTGTGCTCCTTGGCCTGCGCCTTTATCTTACGGAGATCTTCAAGACTTTTGATTGCCATGTTCAGTTCCTCCAATCCGGTTTACGCGTACTTGTCGAGGATCGGGCCGACCGATTCCGGTGTAAGTCTTCCGTGCGTGTCGTCGTTGACCATGAAGACCGGCGCGAGGCCGCATGCGCCTATGCATGCGACCGTCTCAAGCGTGAACTTGAGGTCCGGCGTAGTGGTCTGCCCCTCTTTGAGGCCGAGCTTGTCCTGAACGGCCTTGAGGACGGCCTTCGCTCCGCGTACGTGGCACGCGGTTCCCTGGCACGACCGGATGATGTTTCTTCCGCGCGGCTCGAGATGGAACTGTGCATAGAAAGTTACCACGCCGTAAATCTGGCTGATCGGCACTTCGAGCTTGTTGCTGATTTCGATCAGGACTTCCTTCGGCAGATAGCCGTAGATTTCCTGAGCCTGCTGAAGCACAGGGATGACGCTGCCCTTAGTGCCGCGGTATTTGTCGAGGAGAGCTTTCAGCTGCTCCTTCTGCTCCGACGCCTTCTCCACCATAAAACGCACCCTCCTTAGTGTCCTTCCCCGGGCCCTCCCGCCCGAAGAAACGAGTGTAACCCCTCTGAAGCTACATCTATGATTTTTCCTTTTTCTCCGCGTGCGGCCTTCCTGCAAAGGCCGCCGACTGAGCGCCGCTTTCACGGCAATTGCGAAAAAGTACACAAAGCAAAATTATTATATCCCGTACAGTACGGCGGTTGCAACAATTTTTTTGTTCGAGCGGAGCGTAAAAGCCGTTTTTGTTCATTTTTGTTTTTAGATATGGAACAAAGGGACTTGAAAAATACAGATTTTCTACGAGGCGGAGAGCGGAGAAAAATTACAAAAAACGTGAAAGCCGGGACGATACGAAAAAGGCCGCGCCTGAGCGCGGCCCGGTGTATTTTGATGAAAATCCGCTAGTCCTTGAAGACCGGCAGCTTTTCGAGATAAATCAGATCTTTGCCGTCGTATCCGCCCTCTTCGAGCAGCACGGCGACCTTGCTGGCGACGGTGCAGCCGGTCTTTGCAAGCACCGCTTCGAGCGAATGCAGCGAGCCGCCGGTCGAGACGACGTCGTCCACAACACAGACGCGTTTTCCGTCGAGCTTCGCCGCGTCCATCTCGTCGATGACGATTATCTGCTTCTCCGATGTCGTTATCGACTTCGTCTCTTCTATAATCGGGTGCTCCATGTAGGCCTTGACCGACTTGCGCGCGACGACGTAGTCCACGCCCATGCGCGCCGCTATCGCGTGCGTCAGCGGTATGCCCTTCGCCTCGGGGCATACGAGCATATCTATCCGTCCGAGGCCGCGGATTTTTTCAAGAAGCGCGTCCGCCGCCTTCTCTATCAGCTGCGTGTCGCCGAGCATGACGAACGACGCAATCGTAAGATGCGGGGCGACGCGTACCTTCTTGAGCTCGCGCGTTATGCCGCAGAGGTGAAGCGTGTAAAATTCAGCCATTGTTGAAGTCCTCCCTTAAAGTCCGAAAATTACCTTGATTGCCACGCCCGTCAGAAGCCCGTAGAAGGGGTTCCAGCGCGCGGTCGCTATGACGGTCGCGCCTATCACCATGCCCCACGGCGAGAAGCCGAAAGGCCCCTGCGCCGCCGGAGCGCTTGCGATGGCCGCCTGAATGTTTGAAATAAACGTAACGAAGACGCCGAGTACGAAAAGGAATCCCGCGATCGACGAACTGTGCAGATAGCGCCCCATGACGGGAAGCAGCTTCAGGAAAAGAATCGCCGCCATCATCAGCATCATCAGCACCGACGCGCCGACTGGGTGCGGGGCCGTCGCCGTGCCGGAAATTATAGCCTCGACCGGGCCGCCGCCGAAGAAGGACGAGAACATATCCGCGAGCGACGAATATATGGCGAGATGGTCGATGTTGGCGTCCACGCCCGCGATGCTGCCCGTCACCTTGCCGAAGCTGATGTTCGCGCCGATGTTGAGGCACATAAGGCCGAGCGCGCCAGCGATAATCTTCGGGTGCTTCCATACCTGCCACTCGATGTTGCCCGTCGTGAGCTTCTCGTTGGACATATCGAACTCGATATGCTGCTGCTGAACCTTGCCCATGTTCTTCAGAATATTGAAGGCGACGGTCGCAATGATGACCGAGATGATGACCGTCTTCGCAAGGTCGCCCGTTATGAACCAGACGGCGAGCGCGGAGACCATCGAGACGCCGCCCGAGTACTTCTCCGAATCGAAAAGGTCTATCGAAAGATAGGAGAGCATGACGCCGACGCCCGCCATCATCGAGGTAACTACCGTCGGGCCGACTAGCTCCACTATCTTCTCGTTAAGGCCGAGCAGCGACGGTATAAGGACGAAGACGCCGCCCCAGAAAACCGTGCTGAGACGCTCGCGGCGAGAAGAGGCGATCTTGCCCGTTACCGCTATCGTCTCCGCCTGGAACGAAACCGTAGCCACAGAGTCGAAGGCGAAAGAGCCCGCCGCTCCCACAAGAAAAGCGAGCGCCGTCGGGAAGGCCGCGAAGCCGAGCGAGAGCGCGAGAAGCCCCTGCGGAACGCCGTTCAGCACGACCGCCACCGCGGCGAGCAGGTCTGTCATATACGCATCCATTAAAAATTTCCCCCTACAAGAAAATTATTAAAACAACCCAGCGAAATTACTCCACTCGCGCGGTTTTGTCAATAACGCGGCGAAATAAAAATATCGGCCGCCGTTATTTGTAAGCGCGGAGAAATATCGCGCCGCCGCACTCCGTATGAAGCGCGGCGGTTTTGATATATAATTTAACTGTGTCGAATCATCAGCAGCAAACGGAGTACAAATCAAAATTTTCAAGGAGGAAGGAATCAATGCCGACATTGAAGGAATTTTTGCGCAGCGAAGTCAAACCGGCTCTCGGATGTACCGAGCCGGGGGCCGTGGCGCTTGCGGTGGCGCGCGCGTGCGCCGAGCTCCCGGACAGGAACAACGTCGCTGCCGTGCGCGTCACGGTCAGCGCGAACATTTATAAGAACGGCATGGCGGTCGGTATTCCCGGCGCGGGCGGCGCGCGCGGGAACGCGATAGCTGCGGCGCTCGGGGCTATCTGCGGCGAAGCCTCGCGCGGCCTCGAAGTGCTCGCGGGCACTACGCCCGAGGACGTCAAAAAGGCGGAGACGTGGGTGGAGGAGAAACGCGCCACCATCTACTGCGACCAGGACAGAGGCGGCGTATATGTCCTCGCGTCCGTCTTCACGCCCGAGCACAAGGCCATGTGCCTGATCGAAGGCAGCCATTCCAACGTCGTCAAGGTCACGGCGGACGGCGAAACTGTGTTCGAGAAAGAGCGTTCCTCCGGCTCTTCGTCCGGGTTCGCCGACGACGGCTTCCCGACGCTTTTCGCCGACGTCCTCAAGATGGCCGACGAAATGGACGGCGAGGACGAGGATTTCATCTGGGAAGGCGTCGAGATGAACGACCGCATCGCGGCGGAAGGCATCAAGCCCGCGGGCGGCGGCAGCCTCCAGAGCAGCAACTTCGGACTTATTTTGAGAAACGATGAAAAGGTGGGCGACTTCGTCCCGGTCGCGCTTGAAATACGCACGACGGCATCGGCGGCCGCCGAGGCGCGCATGTCGGGCGTGCAGCTGCCGGTCATGAGCAGCGCCGGCAGCGGCAACCACGGCATCACGGCGATAATCCCGATCGCGGTGCTGGGCCGCCGCGAGGGCAAAAGCCGCCGCGAAATAGCGAAGGCGATAGCGGTCAGCCACCTTGCGACGAGCTTTGTAAAACGCAACCTCGGACGCCTCTCGCCCGTCTGCGGCTGCTCGGTCGCCGCGGGCGCGGGCGCGGCCGCGGGCATGACCTACCTCATGGGCGGCACATACGACCAGATATGCAGCGCGATGAGCCTGCTGCTTTCCAACATTGCGGGAATGCTCTGCGACGGCGCGAAGGAGAGCTGCGCGCTGAAGGTCGGCTCCGCTTCGTCGGAAGCCTACTGCGCCATGGATTGGGCGCTCCGCGGACAGCATCTCACCGTCCCGCAGGGCGTCTTCGGCGCTTCGATAGAAGAAACGGTTGCAAACGTCGGGCGCGTTTCGCGCGAAGGAATGAAGACCGTCGACCGCGTTATGATAGACATCCTCGACGAACGCCACAGGCCGAACGCCGAGACGTTCTAGCGTTCAGCGCGACATAAAATAAAAGGCAAAAACAAAGGACGGCGAAAGCCGTCCTTTTTCCGTCTCCGCGCCGTGCAAAGCCGTTTTTCTTCAGGCGAAACAGGCGCTCCGGGAGCGGTTTCTCGCTTCTTCACATAAAGGCGGAAGCATTGGTATAATATTCACAACAGGTACCTCAAGAGTGTTGCGCGGAAACGTTCTCGCCTCCAAGCAGCTTATGAAAATGAAATAGTTTTCGCAGAAATATGCAACGCGCGTAACGACGCGCCGGCTTTCACATACCGGCGGGAAATACCAAAAATCATACCGAGAGGTAAAAACAGCCATGACGCAAGTAAGCGAAGCTCTGGGACAGA
>MHCFR05601__coassemble_1441_pt1 | contig 14660 bp, 10 predicted proteins | sample MHCFR05601__metabat2_low_PE_003 | metagenome-assembled genome bin MHCFR05601
TGATTTTCTGCAAAAATCATAGGGCTGTGGAATCATTTTCAGGCGTTGCACAGAATTTGCACTGAGGCGTTGATTTATTGCGCAGTTTGTTATAGAATCAGACGTTTGATGAAAAACGATGAAAAAAAACTGAAATTAAGTGATTCTTCTTGACAAGCGCATAATAAAAGTATAAGGTTAGGCAGTCGGTGCAAGCCGATGAGACAATATTTCCTGTTGGGAGGCAACACCTTGAAAAGCAACGGCACAGTAAAATGGTTCAACGCGACGAAGGGCTACGGATTTATCACCACCGATGAAGGCAACGATGTATTCGTACACTTCAGCGCAATCCAGGGCGAGGGCTTCAAGACCCTCGACGAAGGCCAGAAGGTAAGCTTTGAAATCACGCAGGGAAGCAAAGGCCCCCAGGCTTCCAACGTGGAAAAGCTGTAAGCTTCATCAACTAGTATTTCTTTCGTATTTATATATAGATATAAAGAAATCGAATCGAAAGGGAGAGCGTTCGCCGTTCTCCCTTATTTTTATACCGCCGTCACAGAAATATAAGATGTCTGCCCGCAATATTGTTTCGTTGTGCTATAATCAATATCTGACTAATATTAACTTTTGCCGCCGTTAAGGCGGGAACTCAGGAGGAGCTTAATGTCCCTTTCAGAAGATAGAAAACTTTCGGCGAACAGCCTGCGCCGCCCCGCCAACCTGAAAGCCCTTGGCTTCAGAACGACGAAGGGGCTCGACCAGCTCTCTGGCCTTATCGGGCAGGAGCGCGCCGTGCGTTCGGTCAATTTCGGATTATCCGTACAGAGCAAAGGATACAACATTTTCATGGTTGGAGAGCCGGGCTGCGGACGCACTACCTACGCGATGAAGGAGCTGAAGCGCGCCGCGGCCTCGATGCCTGCGCCTGACGACTGGGTCTACGTATACAACTTCGACGACCCGAGCGTGCCGCTTGCGATAAACCTGCCGGCCGGTAAAGGACGCGAGCTTGCGAAAGACGCCGCCGACGCTGTGGAGGAGCTGAAGACGGCGCTCTCGAAGGCCTTCGACAACAACGAATTCGAAGACAGCAAAGCGCATCTCGTAAAGGCTTTTCAGGACGAGGTCAACTCTATAATGGACGAACTGCGCAAGTGGGCCGAGTCGAAAAATTTCGCCATAAAGCGCACGCCGCAGGGCTTCGTCAACCTTCCGCTGATTATGGCCCCGCCGTTCGCTCCGCAGAACGGCGACGCCTCGGAAGGCGAAGAGCCTAAAGTCCAGGAGCCTGTGCTGCGCGAGATGCAGCAGGAGGAATTCGAAAAACTCACCGAAGAGCAGCAGGCTGAGCTTCAGAAAGCATCGGAAGAGATTTCTCAGAAGACGCTCGAAAAGCTGCGCCTCATCCGCGAGAAGGAAAAAGATCTCAAGGACAAGATACACGAGCTAGAAAGCCAGATATGCCGCGTCGCGATCGCGCCGGTCATGTCCGAGCTGCGCGCCAAATACCAGCCTAACGAAAAGCTTGAACGCTGGCTCGACGACTTCACGGAAGACCTCATTGCGAATTTCAACGTATTCCTCGCCGCCGTGCGCGACGATCAGGCCGACGTCGATTTTTCGCGCTACGAGGTGAACGCCTTCGTCTGCAACAACCCGAACGACGGCGCGCCAGTCATCAGCGAGACGAACCCGATTTACTACAACCTCGTCGGCAAGGTCGACTATGAGAACCGTCAGGGGAATCTGTACACAGACTTCCGCCGCATAACGCCCGGAGCCATGCACAGGGCGAACGGCGGTTTCCTGCTGCTCGACGCGGACGAGCTTCTGCGCCAGTTCATGTCGTGGGATGTGCTGAAGCGCGTGCTGCGCTACCGCGAGCTCTCGATAGAAAACCTCGCGGAGCAGCTCGGCTATATACCTGTTTCGTCGCTGCGTCCCGAGCCGATACCGGTCGACATGAAGGTCGTCATCGTCGGCACCCCGTACCTCTATTATCTGCTTAACATATACGACCCGGAATTTTCAAAAGTTTTCAAGATAAAGGCGGAATTCGACTCCGAGATGGCGCGCACCGACGAGAGCGAAATGCAGATAGCGCGCTTCATAGCGGGATTCGTCGAACGCGAAGGCAAGCTGCATTTCACCGCGGCGGCGGTCGGCGAGGTAATAGAATGGGCCGCCCGCCTCGTCGAAGATAAAAACAAACTCTCGACGCAGCTCAACAAAATTGCAGAGATACTCGTAGAATCTACCGCGTTTGCCAGGGCCGGCGGAAAGCGCCAGGTCGGCATAGACCATGTGAGACAGGCGCTTTCGGAAAAAATATTCCGTTACGATATGTGGGAAGAAAAAGTGCTGGACGAATACAGGAACGGCGTCATCCGCATCGACACGGACGGCTTCGAGGTCGGACAGATAAACGGGCTGACCGTCTCGCAGCTTATAGACCATTCCTTCGGCTCGCCGGTGCGTATAACGGCGAACGTATTTATGGGTACCGAAGGCGTAGTCAACATAGAGCGCGAGGTGCGCATGACGGGGCCGATACACAACAAGGGGCTCATGACGCTGTCGAGCTATCTCGGGCGTATGTACGCGAAGAAATACCCGCTCTCGATAAGCGCGCGCATAGCCTTTGAGCAGACTTACGGCGGCATCGAGGGCGACAGCGCCTCTTCCACGGAGCTCTACTGCCTGCTCTCCGCCATATCGGAGATACCGCTGAATCAGGGGATAGCCGTCACCGGCTCCGTTGACCAGCGTGGCAACATACAGCCGATAGGCGGCGTCAACGAAAAAATAGAGGGATTCTTCGGCTACTGCAAACACAACGGTCTGACCGGCCGTCAGGGCGTAATGATTCCCGTGCAGAACGAGCAGCACCTGATGCTGAGCCACGAAGTTACGGAAGCCGTTAAAAAAGGCAAATTCCATATCTGGAGCATATCGACGATAGACGAAGGGATAGAGATACTGACCGGAGTCCCGGCCGGAACTCCAGACAAAAACGGCGATTATCCGAAGGAGAGCGTACACGGACGCGTGCAGGCCGCGCTTGAAGATTGGCTCGAACGCTCGTATCGCTACAAAAAGGTTATCAGCGACAGGATAGATCCCCCGAAGAAAAAGAGAACGTCAAAAAAAGCCGCCGCAGAACAGGAACAGGGCGAGAAAGAGGCTGAGTGATGGCGCTGCACGACGTTAAGGAAATTCTAGACGAGCTCGAAAGACTTTACGGCAACGAGGCGCGTCCCGCCAGCGACTTCCGTTATGAAGAACCGCTCGACGACCTTATACTGACGATACTCTCGCAGAACACGAACGACAAGCTGCGCGACAAGGCGTTCGCCAACATGAAGGGGCGCTATTCGTCGTGGGAAGAGGTTGCGCACGCCGACATTGAGGAATTGAAGGACGTCCTGCGCATCGCGGGCATGAGCGGAACGAAGCCGCCGCGCATACAGCAGATACTCGCGGCCGTGAAGGACAAGTTCGGCGTCTACTCCATAAAGGAGCTTCGCGGCTTGACGCAACCCGACGTGCGCGCCTACCTGACCTCGCTGCCCGGCGTCGGCCCTAAGACCTCGGCCATCGTCGAGTGCTTCGACCTCGACCTTCCGGGCTTCCCGGTCGACACACACATCACGCGCCTCAGCAAACGCTTCGGCTGGGCCGCGGAGAAGCTGCCGCCCGATAAAATTCAGGAAATTCTCGAAGCAGAGCTGCCGAAGGAACGCTTCCGCGGCGGACATCTGAATTTCCTGGAGCATGGGCGCGGAATATGCAACGCTCGCAAGCCGCGCTGCGGCGAATGCACTATGATACGGTGGTGCCCGTTTGGACGGAAAGAGCTCGAAGGCATCTCTGATTGAAGCGAGGAAGAAGTTCCTCGCCGCGGCGGAGCGTCAGGGCTGGACCGGCGCGGAGGGCGTCGTCTGCGCCCTGTCCGGCGGCGGCGATTCTGTCGCGACGCTCTGGATGCTTAAGGAATTTTTCAACGGGCGCGTCGTAGCGGCGCACCTCGACCACTGCACGCGCGAGGGCGAATCGCACCGCGATGCGGAATTCGCGCGCGAGCTCTGCCGCGGGTGGGGGATAGAGTGCGCCGTAAAGGTGGTCGACGTGCACGAGACGCGCGAAAAGGGCGAGTCGTTCGAGATGGCCGGCCGCCGCGCGCGCTACGAACATTTCGAAGAGACGGCGCGGCGCTGTTCGCTGCCCTTTATCGCGGTCGGGCACAACGCCGACGACGTGGTGGAGACGCAGCTTCTGAATCTCGCGCGCGGCACCGGGCTTGCGGGGCTTCGCGGAATACCGGAGCGGCGCGGAAACGTCGTACGCCCAGTTATAGACTTTACGCGCGCCGAGCTGCGCGCGCTGCTCGCGGAAAACGGCGTCCCGTGGCGCGACGACGCGACGAACGGCGAATCCGACTACATGCGCAATAAAATCCGAAACATACTGATTCCGTGGATAAAGGACAACCTCAACCCGGGATTTGAAAACGTCATGCTCGGCCTTGCTCACCAGGTCGCGCGCGAAACTGAGGAACGCGAAGCGGCGGTTCGCCGCGCGCTTGAAAGCGTCTCATGCGCGCAGCCTCCGGCGCTCGCAGCATGGCGCGTCTCTCCGCTGAAAGATTTTCCTGACAGTTTGCTCTATGAAATGCTGCGCGCGCAGGGCGCGCTGCTTTCGCTGCCGGTGCTCTCGCGCCGCCGTACGGAGGAGCTGGCGGCTCTGATGCGGCGCGGCGGTTTCTGGCGTTTCCAGTGGGCCTACGACGTCGAGGTGTGCTATTCGGAGCGCGGCGTCGGATGGCTGCGGCGCGCCGACGTTGAGAAAGCGCGCGCGAGAGGAAAAAGCCGCGGCGAAAATGCTCTCCCGTGGTGGGCGGGATAATTAAAGTGTGGTATTATTCTCTATTGTTGCAGACTGATTTTTCTCCGCAAGGGAGTGCTTGAGAGTGGAATATAGAATAGGCAGAACGCTTATACCCGAAGAGAAAATAAGAGAAAAAGTTAAAGAGCTCGGCGGCAGGATACGCGAGGATTATGCCGGAAAACAGGTCGTCTTCGTCTGCGTGCTGAAAGGCGCGGTCGTCTTCTTCTCCGACCTTATACGCGAAATAGGGCCGGACGTCGACGTGCAGCTTGACTTCCTGGCGATAGCTTCGTACGGCGCCTCTACGAAAAGCAGCGGAGTAGTAAAGATACAGAAGGACCTGAGCACCGACATCCGCGGCAAACATGTCGTAATAGTTGAAGACATTCTCGACACGGGGCTCTCGCTGAATTACATAGGCGAACTGCTCCGCGGACGCGGCCCCGCGTCGCTTGAAATATGCGTTCTGCTCGACAAGGCGGAGCGCCGCACTCAGCCGGTGGACGTGAAATATTCCGGCTTCGTCATCCCGGACGAATTCGTCATCGGCTACGGCCTCGATTATGCGGGACGCTTCCGCCAGCTCCCAGCGATACACGTCGCGGAGCCTGCCGATTAATTTCATAAATAAGGAAGAACAGGAAAGAGAGGACAATATAGATTGAAGAAAATTTCTAAGAACGTGGGGATGTACATTGTGCTGATCGTGCTTGTGGTCAGCCTCGTCAATGTATTCCTCGGCCCCGACAGCAATCAGAAATCCTCGCAGACGAACGTCATGGCGTACAGCGCGATGCTGAACGAAGTCAACAACGGCAACGTTGCGAAGGTGCGCATCGACCACGAACAGCTTACCGGAACGCTGAAATCCGGCGGCGAGTTTAAGACTTTCATACTCGACGCCTCTTCGCTGCCCTCGATCCTCGCCGCTAAGGGCGTGGAAGTCGAAGTAGTGCCGCCGCCGAAGAATTCGTGGCTGACGGCGCTGCTCACGTCGCTGCTCCCGACGCTTCTGCTCATCGGCGTCTGGATTTACTTCATCTACAATATGCAGGGCGGCGGCAGCAAGGTTATGGGGTTTGCGAAGAGCAAAGCGAAACTTTTCCTCGACAACCGCCCGAAGGTGACCTTCGACGACGTCGCCGGATGCGACGAATCGAAGGAAGAGCTTGAAGAGGTCGTGCAGTTCCTCAAAGACCCCGCGAAATTCACGAAGCTCGGCGCGAGAGTGCCGCGCGGCGTGCTTCTGCTCGGCGCCCCCGGCACCGGTAAGACGCTCCTTTCGAGAGCCGTCGCGGGCGAGGCCGACGTCCCCTTCTTCAGCATCAGCGGCTCCGACTTCGTCGAAATGTTCGTCGGCGTCGGCGCGGCGCGCGTCCGCGACCTCTTCGAGCAGGCGCGCAAATATCAGCCATGCATAATATTCATAGACGAAATAGACGCAGTCGGACGTCACCGCGGAGCCGGCCTCGGCGGCGGACACGACGAACGCGAGCAGACGCTGAACCAGCTGCTTGTCGAGATGGACGGCTTTGAAGCGGGCTCTGGCATAATCCTCATCGCCGCGACGAACCGCCCCGACATACTCGACCCGGCGCTTCTGCGTCCAGGACGCTTCGACCGCCAGGTCGTCGTCGACCGCCCCGACGTGAACGGACGCCGCGACATTCTGAAGGTCCACCTCCGCGACAAAAAGATAGAGGACGATGTGGACATCGACGTTATCGCGCGCAGGACGCCGGGCTTCGTCGGAGCCGACCTCGCAAACCTCGTCAACGAAGCCGCGCTTCTCTCGGCGCGCCGCGACAAGGAAAAGCTCGGAATGCCGGAGTTCGAAGAGGCGATAGACCGCGTCATGGCCGGCCCCGAGCGCAAGAGCCGCGTCATAAGCGAGAAGGAACGCGAAATAATCGCCTATCACGAGGCGGGACACGCGCTCGTTGCGGCGAAGATAAAGGGCACCGACCCCGTTCACAAAATTTCGATAATCCCGCGCGGACACATGGCGCTCGGCTACACACTCCAGCTGCCTGAGGAAGACAGATTCCTCGTCTCGAAGCAGGAGCTTTCCGACAGGATCTGCGTGCTCCTCGGCGGCCGCGTCGCGGAGATGATACGCTACGGAGACGTGACGACCGGCGCGTCGAACGACCTTGAGCGCGCGACGCAGATAGCGCGCCAGATGGTGACGCAGTTCGGCATGAGCGAAAAGCTCGGCCTCGTCACGCTCGGGCGCAAGCAGCACGAGGTATTCCTCGGCCACGATATAGTCGACGACAGAAATTACAGCGAAGAGGTCGCGCATACGATAGATCTTGAAATCCGCGCCATAATCGACAGCTGTATGAACAAGGCGCACGACATACTGACCGAGAACCGCGAGCGCCTTGAAGAGATAACGCAGCGCCTGCTCAAGGAAGAGGTGCTCGAAGGCGACGAGCTCGACGAGCTTCTCGGCTATCCGAAGAAAGAGCACCCCGCCGAGGGCGATAAGGAAAAAAACGCCGCGGCGGAGGACGGAGAAGCGCCAAAGGAAGAGGACGGCGGAGGCTCCTCCTCAGAATCAGGAGACGAAGTCGTGCGTGAGCTTCCCGACATCGAACAGGTCGACGAAAAGACGCTCAACGCTCCAATGGACGAGAACAAATAAAAAATCGTACGGGCCGCTCCGCGAAGGGCGGCCCGATTTTTATGCGCCGCGCACAACGTGAGCGTTTGTGCTAAAATTTAACGGTTTTAGTTAGATTGCGGAGGATGTGCGCGAAAGACAAAATGGAAGATAAATTTAAGCTGACCGCGCCCTTCGGCCTCTCCGGCGACCAGCCGCAGGCCGTCGAAAAGCTTGTGCGCGGCTTTCTCGAAAAGGACGGGACGCATCAGACGCTGCTCGGCGTCACGGGCAGCGGCAAGACCTTCACGATGGCGAACGTCATCGCGCGGCTCAACCGCCCGACGCTCGTCCTCGCCCACAACAAAACCCTCGCCGCGCAGCTATACAGCGAGTTCAAGGAGTTCTTCCCGGAAAACTCCGTTAATTACTTCGTCTCCTACTACGACTACTACCAGCCCGAAGCCTACATACCGGCCTCCGACGTTTACATCGAAAAGGACGCTTCCGTCAACGAGCGCATAGAGAAGCTTCGCCTCATGACGACGAAGGCGCTGCTCGAACGGCGCGACGTCGTCGTCGTTGCGAGCGTCTCGTGCATCTACGGACTCGGCAAGCGCAAGAACTACGAGGACGCGATATTCCGCTTCGCCTGCGGCGAGCGCTGGGAGCGGCGCGACTTCATGATGAAGCTGCTTGCGAACTACTACGAGCGCAACGACATGACACTCGTTCCCGGGACGTTCAGAAGCCGCGGCGAGACTATGGAGATATTCCCGTCGTACAGCGACACTGCGCTGCGCATATACTTCTTCGACGACGAGATAGAACGCATAGACGAGATAGACCCTGTCAGCGGCAACAGCATCGCGCGCAAGGAGAAGGCCGGAATCTTCCCGTCGAAACATTACATCACGAGCCCCGACGCGATAAAGAACGCCGCGGGCGCGATAGAAAAAGAGATGGAAGAGTGCTGCGCCCGCTTCACGAGCGAAGGCAAATATCTTGAAGAAGAGCGTCTGCGTATGCGCACAAAGTACGACCTCGAAATGCTGCTCGAGGTCGGCTACTGCTCCGGCATCGAGAACTATTCCCGTTACCTCGACGGACGCGAAGCGGGCGACCCGCCGGGCACGCTGCTGGACTTCTTCCCGAAGGACGCGCTCTTTTTCATAGACGAATCGCACATGACGCTGCCGCAGGTGCGTGGCATGTACAACGGCGACCGCGCGCGCAAGGAGATACTCGTCGCGCACGGCTTCCGCCTGCCGTCGTGCCTCGACAACAGGCCGCTGAAATGGGACGAGTTCGAGCCGGTGCTGAAAAACGCGCTCTTTATCTCCGCGACGCCCGGCGACTATGAGTTCGAGCACTCGGACCACGTCGTCGAACAGCTCATACGTCCGACGGGAATCCCCGACCCCGAGGTAGAAGTCCACAAGGCCACGGGGCAGGTGGACGACCTGCTTGCAGAAATACGCCCGATAATCGACCGCGGCGAGCGCGTGCTCGTCTCGACCTTGACGAAGCGCTCCGCCGAGGACCTCGCGGAGTACATGGCCGACCTCGGCATAAAGGTGCGCTATATCCACTCTGAGCTCGACACCTTCGAGCGCGCGGAGCTGCTGCGCGACCTTCGTCTCGGCGTCTTCGCCGTGCTCGTCGGCGTCAACCTTCTGCGCGAGGGCATAGACCTGCCGGAGGTCTCGCTCGTCGCGATACTCGACGCGGACCGCGAGGGCTACCTGCGCGCGCACCGCTCGCTGATACAGATGATAGGCCGCGCCGCGCGCAACAGCGCGGGCAAGGTTATACTCTATGCCGACGTGATAACGGACAGCATGGCGCTTGCGATGAAGGAGACGAAACGCCGGCGCGAGGCGCAGACAGCGTTCAACGAGGAACACCACATAGAGCCGAAGACTATTATAAAATCCGTCAGGAATCTTCTGCCCGACGAGCTCACAGAGGAGGGCGAAGAACATTACGCCGGAATGCGCGCCGCGTCGCCGGTTGCGGAGAGCAGGGAAAGCATCGCCGAGATGGAGCGGAAGATGTGGGAAGCGGTAGAGAAGCTGGACTTTGAGACGGCGGCTCAGCTCAGGGACGACATACAGAAACTGAAAGGCGGAAACGCAATTGGAACAGGAAATAAAAATTACAGGGGCAAGACAGCACAATTTAAAAAACGTAAGCGTAAATATCCCAAAAAATAAATTGGTCGTCGTCACGGGGCCGTCGGGCTCCGGCAAATCGTCTCTCGCCTTCGACACGATTTACGCCGAGGGGCAGCGCCGCTACGTCGAGTCGCTTTCGTCGTACGCGCGCCAATTCCTCGGAATGTCGGATAAGCCGGACGTAGACGACATAACGGGCCTCTCTCCGGCCATCTCGATAGAGCAGAAGGGCACGGGCCACAACCCGCGCTCGACCGTCGGCACCGTCACGGAGATATACGACTATCTGCGACTGCTCTTCGGCCGCGCTGGGACGCCGCACTGCCCGAAATGCGGACGCGAGGTGCATCGTTACAGCGTAGACGAGATTATAGATCTGATATTCAAGGAATACGACGGAAAGCCGCTCGAGATATACTCGCCCGTCGTCAAGGGCAAAAAAGGCGAATACAAGAACCTGCTGCTGAAGCTGCACCAGCAGGGCTATATGCGCGTGCGCATCGACGGCACGCTCTACTGGCTCGAAGAGACGGTAGAGCTCGACAAAAAGCGCCGCCACACGATAGAGTGCCTCATCGACCGCATGAAGGTGCGCGAGGACAACCGCCTGCGTCTCAGCGAAGCGGTGGAGATGGCGCTCAAGCTTTCAGACGGTTTCGTGCTGCTAGTCTCCGAGGGAATGCCGGACAACGAGCTGACGGAGAAGTACGTCTGTCCCGTCTGTGAGATAAGTCTGCCGGACATCGAGCCGCGGCTTTTCTCGTTCAACGCTCCCGCGGGGGCCTGTCCCGACTGCGGCGGCCTCGGCTTCCATATGCACTTCTCGCCGGAGCTCGCCGTGAACCCCGAGCTCCCGCTCGCGGACGGCGGCTTCATACCGTGGAAGTCGATGAAGCATATGATTCAGAAGGCCGAGAAGCTCGCGGAGAAAAAAGGCTGGGACATATCGAAACCTTTCGGCGAGCTGCCGCGCGAGGCGCAGGAGGCGATGCTCTACGGCTCGGACGAGGTGCTTCCGCTGATTTTCACCGACCGCAGCGGCGACTGGGAGTACAACGGCAAGTATATGGGGCTCATCCCGTGGATAGAAAAACGCTACAACGAGACGGAATCCGAGAATTACAAAGAAGAGCTTGACCGTTACCGCGTCGAGGACGTCTGCGCGACCTGCAAAGGCGCGCGGCTCAAGCCGGAGGCGCTCGCCGTCACGCTCGGAGGCTACAACATCAGGCAGCTCACGGAGATGCCTGTCGACGAGCTTATAAAGGTGCTCGACGGCCTTGAGCTCGGCGCGCGCGAGCAGAAAATCGTCGGCGTCGCGCTCATCGAGGTGAAAAAGCGTCTCGCCTTCCTCAACGACGTAGGCGCGGGCTATCTGAGCCTCTCGCGCCGCGCGGACACGCTCTCCGGCGGAGAGAGCCAGCGCATACGCCTCGCGTCGCAGATAGGCTCGCAGCTCACGGGCGTCCTCTACGTGCTCGACGAGCCGACGATAGGGCTGCACCCGCGCGATACGAACAGGCTGCTCGATACGCTGCGCGCGATACGCGACATCGGCAACACCGTCCTCGTCGTCGAACACGACCGCGACACGATGGCGGCGGCCGACCACATTCTCGAACTGGGCCCCGGCGCGGGCGAGCGCGGCGGAGAAATGATAGCGAACGGAAGCGCCGAAGAGATAATGGAGGGAAACTCCAGCACAGCGCTCTACCTGCGCGGCGAGGCCGACGGGACCTACATTCCGCACCCGAAGCGGCGCAAGCCCTCGACGTTCGTCAAGGTACGCGGCGCGCGCGAAAACAACCTCAAAAAGCTCAACATAGACATACCGCTCAACACCTTCGCCTGCCTCTCCGGCGTATCCGGCTCGGGCAAAAGCACGCTGCTCTACGAAATCCTCTACAAGGGGCTGCGCGGCAAGTTCGACCGCGACTTCCGCGAACGTCCCGGAAAATTCGACTCGATAACGGGCTACGAGCCGCTGCGCAACATAGTGCTCGTCGACCAGAGCCCGATTGGGCGCACGCCGCGCTCGAACCCCGCGACATATACCGGCGTATTCACCTACATACGCGAATTTTTCTCCGAGCTTCAGGAGTCGAAGCTGCGCGGCTACCAGCCGGGGCGCTTCAGCTTCAACGTCAAGGGGGGGCGCTGCGAGGCCTGCAACGGCGACGGCGTCATAAAGGTCTCGATGCTCTTCCTGCCGGACGTCTACGTAAAATGCGACGTCTGCAAGGGTAAGCGCTATAACCGCGAGACGCTGGAGGTCAAATATAAGGGGCTTTCGATTGCCGACGTGCTTGAGCTGACGGTCGACGAGGCGGCGGAATTCTTCGGAGCGGTGCCGCGCATAGCGAACAAGTTCAAGACGATACAGGAGGCGGGCCTCGGCTACATCCGCCTCGGACAGCCTGCGACGACGCTCTCGGGCGGCGAGGCGCAGCGCGTCAAGCTCGCGACCGAACTCGGCAAGAAATTCCGCGGCAACACGCTATACCTGCTCGACGAGCCGACCACGGGGCTGCACTACACCGACGTGAAAAAGCTGCTCATCCTGCTGCACAAGCTCGTCGAACAGGGCAACTCCGTTCTGGCGATAGAGCACAACCTGGACGTACTCGCTTCGGCGGACTACATAATGGACCTCGGCCCCGAGGGTGGCAAGGGTGGCGGAAAGCTTATAGCGAAGGGCACGCCTGAAGAGGTTGCGAAGTCGAAGGGCCCGACCTCGAAATATCTCGCGCAGTTCTTGAACGAAATCAAAAGGGGATCGTAACGATGGAGAAAGACAGAAAAAGAACGGAAAAGCCGCGCGCCCGCGAAGCCGCGCCGGAAGGGGAGCTCTGCTGGGGGCGCAACCCCGTTATATCGCTGCTCGAAGAATCGCCCGAGCGCTGCATGAAGGTGCTTATCTCCGAGACGATGCAGCCGCACGTCAAAACGAAGATAATTACGCTCTGCCGCGAAGCGGGTGTAGTATTCCAGAACGCGGGACAGGCCGCGCTCGACCGCCTCACGAACGGCGAAAACCATCAGGGAGTGGCGGCCTACCTGACGCAGGTGAAGCTCTGGGACGCGGACGAGCTTCTCGAACAGCTCCCGGCTGCGCCTGAGCCCGTCATGATACTGCTCTGCGACCACGTGCAGGATCCGCACAATCTCGGCGCGATGATACGCAGCGCGGAGGCCGCCGGAGCTTCCGCCGTCCTGATTCCGAAACGCGGCGGCTGCCTGCCGACGGGGACGGTAATCAAGACGAGCGTCGGAGCCGCGCTGCGCGTGCCTGTCGCGCTGACCGGCAACGTCGCGCAGACGGTGCGCAAACTTCAGGAAGCGGGCTTCTGGGTGACGGGGCTCGACATGAACGGCCGAGACACGCTCTTCCGCGAGGACCTTCCGCCGCGAAGCGCAATAGTCGTAGGCGCGGAGGGAAGCGGCCTCGGCACCGCGACCGCGAAAGCCTGCGACGACGTGCGCTTTATACCGATGCGCGGCACCGCCGGCTCGCTCAACGCCTCGGTAGCCGCCGCGCTCGCGATGTTCGAATGGGCGCGCAGCGTGGGGAAGATTTCATAAAACAGGCGAAAGTTATATGTATCTGGAATTGGTGAACAGTTACAGGACGACGAGGAAATACGGCGAAGATATAAAGCCGCGTCCTCCCGCGAGCGAAGCGCAGATAACCGAGGCGGAGGCGCGTCTCGGCACGCGTTTCCCGAAAGAACTGCGCGCCATGCTGCTTGAGATGGACGGCGACTGTAATTTTCTGCTCTCGCTGGAAGAGATTATCGAATACAACGAGGCTATGTCCTCCGAGCGGTTCGCCGGAGCGAAGCCGCTCTTTGTAGCGACGGACGGCGCGGGCGGCCTTTACGGCTATGCTGTAAAAGACGGTGGCGCGGAAAGCTCAAAGCTCGTCTTCTGGAACCACGAAACGGGCGAAATTTTCGACTGCGAAGGCGCGGCCGCAGATTCTCTCTATGAATTGATAAAGCAGTTCTACGACGTCAGCTTCGGCGAATTTTTGGACGTCGTTAAGCCGTAAGGCCGACGCTTGGCTGCGCGGAATATGGAGCGCAGCCGTGTTCCTGATAAAGCTGCCAGATATTAAAAAATGCGGGAAAGCCTGACGCAAGGGCTTCCCCGCATTTTTCCCGCTTAACAGTCAACTGAATGGAGCGTCGGACAATTTCCAGAAAATTTTTAAGCCTTGACTCACCGGCTCCCGCACGAGCCTTCCCAGACGACTTTACGGTAATTTTCAGGATCTGTCGCGCCCTCGGTGGAGAACAGCAGGACGCGCGAATCTTTGCCGATTTTTAGCTTTTCGCGCAGCGGCGCTAATTCGTCATCGCGCATGAGCGCGTAGAGGAAGCCGAGCGGAGCCGCGCCCGATTCGCCCGATATGACGCGCGGATCTCCGGGCAGCGGCGCGCCGAGGACGCGCATGCCGTCGGCGGCGACGCGGTCCGGCAATGACGCGAAGGCCGTGACTTTGTCCTTGAGTATCTGCCACGAGGTTATGCTCGGCTCGCCGCACGCAAGCCCCGCCATTATCGTCCTCATGTCGCCGCCGACAGTGCGGATGCTTCCGTCGCCCGCGCAGGCGGAGCGGTAGAGGCAGTCCGCTTGGTCCGATTCGACGACGGCGAAGACCGGCGGATTGTCTGGATATTTGTTGGCGAAGTATCCGACGGCCGCCCCAGCAAGCGAGCCGACGCCGGCCTGTACGAATATGTGCGTCGGCGCCTCCTGCGCAGCCGCCGCAAACTGTTCGTCCGCCTCCATCGCCATTGTGCCGTAACCCTGCATTATCCACGATGGTATTTCTTCGTAGCCCTCCCACGCCGTGTCCTGTATCAGCACGCCGTTCGGCGTCTCAGCCGCGGCCTTCGCCGCCTTACGCACGCAGTCGTCGTAGTTGAGCTCTTCTATCGTTGTAAGAGCGCCCTCGGCGCGGATGTTTTCAAAGCGCGCCGCCTGCGAGCCCTTCGGCATCA
>MHCFR05601__coassemble_1449_pt1 | contig 14513 bp, 13 predicted proteins | sample MHCFR05601__metabat2_low_PE_003 | metagenome-assembled genome bin MHCFR05601
TCGGCGCGCGCGGGCTGCTGATGATCTTGCGCTCGTTCTTCCGCACGACGATGTCTTCGACTGGGTCGGTGTCAAAAAAGTAGAGCAGCGGAACCCTGTAATACGACGATAGCTTGCGCAGCACCGAGATAGAGGGCTCGACCTTGTCGGTCTCGATCTGGCTGAGGTATCCCTGCGAAAGCCCGGAGGCGTCCGCGACCTGCTTCAGCGTCACGCCCCGCTCCTTCCTCAATTTTTTAACGCGCTGTCCAAGCATATTCCGTCGTCACCGTCTTTCCGTAGTTTTGCTTACCGGCGTTATCTATGATTATAACAAAAATTTCCAAATTTAATAGATAACGGCAAAAGGTTTATTGTGCAGAATATTTTATAATGCAAATATTTTCGTAATAACAAAAATCTTGCGCAGATAGGCCGTTCGCCCGACGCGCGCGAAAAGCCGCCTTATGCTAAAATTTATCCTTGTGCGGCGCGCACGCGAGCGCGCCCATACAGTGTTGCCGGAGGCGCGTACCAGTGACGGAAATTCCGTTCTTCGTCGATTTTGTATTCATAATATTCCCGCTCGCCGCCTTGGCTTCGGCGCTCCTCTACTGCCGCCGCGCCGAATGGCGGGCGAAGCGCGCGGAGGCGGAGGAACGTAAGAGATGAGCGCGGCGCTCGCCGTCTGCGCGCTCTACTTCGCCGTATTCATCGCAATAGGCTTCGCGGCCGACAGGCGCGGCTCGAAAACGGCGGAGAGCTTCTACCTCGGCGACCGCAATTTCGGCGCAGTGCCGACGGCGCTTTCCGTAGGCGCTTCCGACTCAAGCGGCTGGGTCTTCACCGGCGCGGTCGGCTTCGCATACATCTACGGCGCTTCTATGATGTGGATATGCGTAGGCTACACGCTCGGCATATTCTGCAACTACGCCTTCGTCGCGCCCGCCCTGCGCCGCTTCACGCGGCAGACCGGCGCGGCATCGCTCCCTCATTATTTCGCCCTGCGCTTCCCGGAGTGCGGCGCGCGCCTGCGGCTCGCCTCATCGGCGCTCATCGCCGTATTCTTCACAGTCTACGCCGCGGGCCAGCTCACGAGCGCCGGCAAGGTCTTCGAAGCCGCGGGCTTCAGCTACGGCGCGGCGGTTTGGGCCGCCGCCTTCGCGGCCACCTTCTACACATTCCTCGGCGGTTACAGGGCCGTCGTCTGGACAGACGTCGCGCAGGGCGTCGCCATACTCGCAGTGCTCGCGCTGTTCCCCGCGGCCTTCGTCATGCAGGCTGGCGGCTGGCACGCCTTCTGGGCGAAGCTCTGGGCGATAGACCCCGCGCTGCTCTCCGCGGGCGGCGGACACACCGGCGCTTCGGCCTTCGCCTTCGCCGCCGGGCTCGCCTCGGGCGGCCTCGGTCTCATGGGCCAGCCGCACATATTGCAGCGCTTCATAACGGCGCGCGACGATTCGTCTCTCGCGCACGCCGCCGTCCTCGGCGTCGCGTGGGTGCTCATACAGGCCTCGGGCAGCACGCTGCTCGGCCTCTCATGCCGCCTCATGCTCCCCTCCGTAGCAGACCCGGAGTTCGCCTTCCCTGCCCTCGTCATGCAGAAATACAATCCGATAATCGCGGGCGTCGTCGCCGCCGCGGTATTCTCCGCGATACTCTCGACGCTCGACTCGCTCATAGTGCTCACGGCGCAGACCGTCCATCTCGACATAATAGAGGGCGTATGCGGGCGTAAACTTTCAGAAAGCGACGCGAAAAAAGCGGCCCGCGCCGTCATCGCAGCCGCCGGCCTCGCCTCCGCGCTCGCCGCCGCCTCGGAGGCGCGCATGATATTCTGGTTCGTCCTCTACGCCTTCGCCGTCATGGGCGCGGCCTTCGCGCCGCCGCTGATCCTCTCGCTCCACTGGAAACGGACGACCGGGCGCGGCGCGCTCTGCGGAATGCTCACGGGCGTCGCCGTCAGCGTCATATGGTACAACGTCCTCTTCCTCAAGGCTCAGATGTACGAAATCCTCCCCGCCGCCGCGGCCTCCGCGCTTGCGACAGTTGCAGTCAGCCTGGCGGACGGACGGCGCGGGCGAGCGGGAATTATACGAAAGTAAAATTTATGAAAATGAAAAAATAAAAGCCGGAGCGCAGCGGACAGGGCGCTCCGGCTTCGCGCCGCCTCCGTCCGTGGGCCGGTGCGGCGCATTTGCATTGCTCTGCATAAACGCAACCTAAGCGTTTCAATTCGCGCGCCGAAACCCGGCGCGATTCCGTTTCTCCGCCGCGCCGCCGCGCTTTTCTTGCGCGGCAGGCTGCGGGAACGGCGCTATATCTGCCTTATGCACATAAGCGTTTCAACTCACGCGCCTGACTGCGGCGCGGCTTCTTTGTCCCGCGGACGAAAATTTATGAACGCGGACGGAGCGACGGGAAATCCTCCGTCCGCGTCGTTGTGCCTGCGAAGCGGAGGGAGCCGCTTCGTTTCACCGGCGCGGCCCCTGGACGGGAAGCGGGGACGCTTTTTATCCCGCCCGCGGCCGCGCCTGAATTTGTGTCAGATTTACTTCTTTCTGCGGAAAAACAGGGGAACCGCCGCGAGCAGCGCGAGCGCGCCGAAGCCAGCGGAGCATCCGCCGCCACCGCCGCCGGACGAGCCGGAGCCGCTGGATGAACCGCCGCTCTGTGCCTCCGCGACTACCCTTACTGGGAGGCTGAAGGTGAAGTCGATTGTGTCGTCGTTTTCATATTCCGGCGTTTCATTCGTCAGCGAAGAGAAATCCGTCGGATGGAGTTTCACTTGCATCGTCAGCGTAGTCTCGCCGATACTCTTTCCTGTCACGGTGATTTTCCCGCCGGCGTATTCCGCGCTGGCTATATTGCCGTCTGAGATAGAGAGGGGGCCAACTTCGTCTGCGCGCACAGCGCGGGCATCGCCGAACGCGCCATCCGGCGCAGTACCGCCTGAGGCCGACATTGCAGGCTTGAGTATTAAATCTATCTCAGCCGCTTTGTTTATTCCGACTTCAACGGCGCTCTGCGAGAGGGAGAGCCATGTGACGACGGAAGAGATGTCATTGATTGATGTCGCGTCGCCGCTGCCGGAACCTATTCCCTTCTCTGCTGTACTGTCCAGCCAGATGCAGTTACTCACAGTGTATGAGTTGCTGCCGGCGACACCGCCTATATTCTCCCCACTCTCAACATTGCCGTAATTGAAGCAGTTGGACACCGTACCATAACTTGAGTTACCGACGATGCCGCCGCTGTCACTCTCGCCATTAACAGTGGCTGCATTGGTGCAGTTTGTCACTGTGCAATCATTTAAATATCCGGCAATACCGCCGGTAGAGCACTCATTGCCCAGGAGCTTGCCGGTGACCTTGCCGGAAGTATAACAGCTAGATACTGTACCCCAGTCGATATAACCGACAATGCCGCCAATGCGTCCGGCGCCAGTTATTTCGCCGTCAAATGAGCAGTTTGTCACCGTACTGCCCGAAAGGCACGCGACAATGCCGCCACTGTATGATTGATTGCCGCTTGTCGTTGTGTTGGTTATGCTGCCGGAAACGTTCAGGTTTTTCACTGTGCCACTGCTGCTATATCCGAAGAGGCCGGCATACACCAGCTCCCCGTCGACAGAAAGATTGCTTATAGTATATCCGCAGCCGTCGAACGTGCCTTTGTACATGGATATGATGCCGGTGGTGCTGTTATCTTTGCCTATCGGTGTCCAGTTGGAGCGCTGCTCCTCGTTCGTGAGAGTTGAGAGGTCTATATTGTTCGTCAGCACGCCCCAAGCGCTGTTCTCTCCGTTGTTGACTTTGTTTCTGAACTCGGCGAGGTCGTCCGCAGTGGATATAAGGTATGGGTCACCCTCCGTGCCTGCACCGGTTAACGCGAGCGCCGCGGTTGGGATTACCGCAGAGAGGGTCAGTATGAGAAGCGAGAGTAAAGCGAGTGAGAAATGTCTTAATGACCTAAAGTTTAAATTCTGTGGGGGGGGTAGTGCTGTTCCTTCTGTTCAAAAGTTTCATTGCTATCATTGGCGATTTTTCCTCCTTGACGTGCTCAGCCGCCTTGCTGAGCGCTTGTATTTTTCCTGTATTTTACAACAAGAGCACATGAACTGCACGTCCTTCGCCTGCGAATTCCGCGCAGAGCTGTGCGCGGGAATAAAATTTTCACCTGCCCTATTTCGCGCGGCGGCAGCTGGCGCGGCGGCGCAAAAAAATCCGGCCCGCGTTTGCGGGCCGGACTGTCTTGTATTGTCTGCGTTGCGCGTTACGGATGCGCGTATCTTCCTATGAAGAGCGCCGCGCCGGTTGCGTTGTCGCGGATTATGTAGACGAAGGGGCGGTCGGCGTTGAATATCACGCGCTCCTGCGGCGCGAGCGAGGCGCGCATGACTATGACGGCGGTCGCCGCGGCGGCTTCCGTGCCCTCTTCTGAGACTTCTACGAAGGTCTTGTGCAGGACGCCGCTTATCGCCATGTCGCGGTTTCCTGTGACGCCGGAGAAGTCGGCGGTCCCGGCGTCGAAGGCCGACGGCATTCCGAGCGCGGCGAGCGTCGCGCTGAGGTCGTAGCTGCTTTCCTGCTTGAATTTGGGCATGAATATCTCAACGTCGGCGGGGCGCATCGCGGCGCTCCACTGCGCGAGGCTTGAGGCGTCCATCGAGGCTTCAAGCGCTTCGACGGACGAATCTTTGTCGGGGAGCAGGACGAGCATGGAGAAGCGCCCGTCTTTGTAGGGCATCTCTATCATCTGCGCGTTGTCGAGCTTCGCGTAGTTGAGCTCTTTCGAGCGGCGGCGCATCGTCATCACGTCTGCGGATTTTTCGGGCGTGATCCAGAAGGGGCGCTCCGCCGTGTCTTCTGCTTTAAATTCTTCCTGCCACGCCGCCTTGAAGTAGACGGCGTTGGTGAGCACCATTTTCGTATCTTTGCCGAGCGCGCCTCCGGGGATGATGTCTGTTATTTTTCCGGCGGTCTGCTCTTCAACCCATTTGTTTATCGTTTTGCGCGCGCTTTCGGGGCGTTTCGCATAGTCGAGTTGCGTCAGCCCCGCGCGGTAGTCGCGGCGCACGGTCTGCGCGAATTCAGGCAGGATTTTCTCTCCCTTCGCGGGCCATATCGCGTTTGCTGTCCTGACTGTCGCAGCCTCTTCCGGCGCGGCGTTTATCGAGTTTATAAGCGCGCCCATCCCCGCGTGGACGTCCGGCGCGAAGTGCAGGACGTCCGCCATTTCAGCCTCGGTGACGCCGCGTGCGCCCGCGTAGGTCATTGCGAGGGCGGTCGATACGCTGTATGGCGAGAGGAATATATTTTCTCCCGCGGCTCCGGCTGCTGTCGCCTTATAGAGGTCGAATGTGAATTCGTTGACGGCCTGCGCGGCCTCTTCCGCGAGCGCCTGGGCGCGAGGCGTCAGGCTTTCAGCGGCGGCTTCGTCGGGCAGTCCGGCGCGCATCGCGCATATTTCTATGTCGCAGCGCACCGCGTCGTAGTCGTAGCCCGCGGCTTCGAAGGAGTCTTTGTAGGCGGCGGCGAGCTGGCGCAGCGCGGCGAGCTCTTCCGCGCCGAGTTTCGTTATGTCGCGCTCGGCCTTTTTGACTGCCATGACTACCATCGCGGCTGCCTGCTCGGGCGTGTAGGCGCTTTTGCCCGGCTCGACGTTTTCATTTATCAGCCCGTTTTGGGCGAGCACGCCGAGCGAGCGGTATGTCCAGTGGAAGGACGGGATTAGCTGCGACGCGTCCGCGTACGCCGCGCCTGCGAAGGCGAGCGTCAGGACGGTTAAGGCGAGTATTGCGGTTCGTTTCATTTCATTACCTCCGTTGTTCGGCCCTCGGGCCGTTCTGGCAAATGATTATAGCCTATATTTGTGTGATTAGTGTGTGGGCGCGCGAAACGACGGAGCGCGCCGGTTTCGCGCGCGGCGCGCCTTGGTGCTAAAATTATGGCGGGAATGTGGATTTTATACGGAGGGATGAACGTGAACCTGCTTACCGTAAATATGGAAAAATGCGTGAAATGCGGCGTCTGTATAAAGACCTGCCCGGCGGGCGTCGTGCAGTGGGGCGAGCTCGGATTTCCCGAGGTTTCCGAAAAGCACGCGGGGCGCTGCATAGGCTGCGGTCAGTGCGTGCTGAACTGCCCTGTATGCGCGAACGAGCTTTCGTTCCTGAAGGATTCGGAGCTTGCGCGCGCGGAGGGGCTGAAGCTGCCTTCGGCGGAGGAGGCGCTGAACCTCATCATGTCGCGCCGCAGCGTGCGTATGTTTAAAGACGAGCTGATTACGCGCGAGACTTTCGAGAAGCTTTTCAACGCCGTGCGGCAGGCCCCGACCGCGGTCAACAGCCAGAACGTGCGCTGGATCGTCACGCTCGACCCCGCGAAGACGAAAGAAGTTACGAATCTTATTCTCTGCTGGTTCCGCGAGGAGATTTTCAAAAATCCGACGAGCCGCGCGGCGCTGCTCGGCGCGGCGATGATTGCGAAGGCGAAGGAGGGCGAGGACCGGCTGCTGCGCGGCGCGCCGCACGTTGCGGTCGCCGTCGTTCCCGCGGAATACGGCTGGCCCGAGGACGGCGCGATAGCGCTGACATATCTCGAACTCGCGGCGCACGCGATGGGAATCGGCTGCTGCTGGGGCGGATACCTGACGACTGCGATAAGGAACTTCAAGGGGCTGCGCGAGTATCTCGGCATAGGCGAGGACGAACACGTCTGCGGCGCGCAGATGATGGGCTACGCCGCGGTGAAGCCGGCGCGCCAGTTCGCGCCTAGACGCGAAGTCAGGGTTGACTGGATTGGATAAAAGGGCGCGCCGCCCGCTCACGATAGGCGTGCTCGCTCATGTAGACGCGGGCAAGACGACGCTGACGGAGCAGATGCTCTTCCAGTCGGGGGCCGTGCGTTCGCTCGGGCGCGTAGACGACGGCTCGGCGCACACAGACTTCACGGAGTTCGAGCGGCGGCGCGGGATTTCCGTGCGCGCCGCGTCGGCCTTCCTTTCGTGGAACGGCGCGAAAGTTTACGTCATAGACACGCCGGGGCACAGCGATTTTTCCGGCGAGACGGAGCGGGCGGCGCGCGCGATGGATTTCGCCGTCGTCGCCGTCTCAGCCGTCGAGGGCGTGCAGGCGCAGACCGAGGTTATCTGGCGCGCGCTGGCGAAGATGGGGATTCCCGCGCTCTTTTTCATCAACAAGACAGACCGCGAGGGCGCGGACGTCGATTCCGCGCTCGGGGAGATAGCGGAGCTGACGGGGCGCAGGCCAGCGCGCGTGCCGTTGGGCCGCCGCGAAGCGCTGGCCGAGACGCTAGCCGAGCACGACGACGCGGCGCTCGAAAAATATCTGGAGGCTGGAGCGGAGGGCTTTTCGGACGAGGAGCTCGCGTCGCTGCTGCTAGAATGCTTTTATTCAAAAAAACTGATTCCATATGTAACGGGCGCGGCGCTGAAAGGCGAGGGCGTGGCTGAGCTTCTCGACCTGCTCGCCGCGCTCGCGCCGTTCGCGGACGAAGAGGAGGGGCCGCTCTCGGGCGTGGTATTCAAGGTGGAACACAGCCCCGCGCTGGGGCGCGTCGCGCACGTGCGCCTCTTCTCCGGCGAGCTTAAAAACCGTGACGCGGTGAAGTGTTCGCCCTCCGGCGCGGAAGGCAAGGTGACGCAGATACGCGAGGTGCAGGGTGCGAAGGAGCGCGACACGGGGCTGCTTCGCGCAGGAGAGGCCGGCGCGCTCTGCGGCGTTCCGCGCATAGTCTGCGGCGACACGTTCGGCGACCCGTCGCGCGTTCCGCCGCCCGCCGAAATGTCCGCGCCGCTGCTCCGCGTCAAGCTGACTCCGCCCACGGAGGCCGGTTATCCGGCTCTCGTCGCCGCGCTTGAAGAATTGTCGGCGGAAGACCCGCTGCTCGACGTGATATGGGAGAAGGAGGTGCGCGAGCTTCTCGTGCGCGTGACGGGGCTGATGCGTATCGAGACGCTGCTCATCGCTCTGCGCGAACGTTACGGCGTCGCCGCGCAGGCGGGCGAGCCGATGGTGATTTACAAGGAACGCCCCGTGAAACGCGGACGCGGTTTCGTCGAGTACACGATGCCGAAGCCATGCTGGGCCGTCATGCTATTTGATATAGAGCCGCTGCCCACAGGCTCGGGCGTGGTTTTTGAGAGCGTCGTCCCCGACGACAAAATCTTCCGCCGCTATCAGGCGCAGGTGCGCCAGACTCTGCCCGAGGCTCTGCGCCAGGGGCCGCGCGGCTGGGAGGTCACGGATTTGAAAATAACGCTGATAGACGGCGAGCACCACACGGTACACACGCACCCGCTCGACTTCGCGCTGGCGACGCCGATGGGGATAATGGACGGCCTTGTGAACTGCGGTACGGAGCTGCTGGAGCCGGTGCTGGACTTCAAACTGACCTATCCCGAGGAATCGGGCGGAAAGCTCATGGGCGAGCTGCTGGCGATGCGCGCGAGCTTCGACAGCCCCGTCGTGCGCAAGGGGATGTTCACGATGACGGGCCGGCTGCCGCTTGCGACGAGCATGGATTTTCCCGCGCGCCTCGCGTCGCTGACCGGAGGGCGCGGAACCTTCTCCGCGTCGCCCGCTGGATACGAGCCCTGTCCGCCCGGAGAGGGGCGTGACGTGCCCTACCGCGGAGTGTCCCCGCTCGACAGGGCGAAATATATTCTCTACAAGCGCGGCGCGCTCGGCGCATAGAAAGGAGACGAACGCCATGAACGGCGAATTTTCCCTCGTAACTACGATTCGCGTGCGGTACAGCGAGACCGACCAGATGAAAATAGTCTACAACGCGAACTACCTCGACTGGTTCGAGATAGCGCGCACGGAGCTCTGCCGCAGGTGGGGAAGGCCATACACCGAATGGGAGGCCGAAGGGCTTATGCTGCCGGTAGTCGAAGCCTACTGCCGCTACAAGAGCCCCGCGCGCTACGACGACAAGATAGACCTCTGGGCGCGGATAACGGAGCTCAAGTGCCACAGCGTAAAATTTGAGTACCGCGTGACGCTGGCGGATGGCGGCAAACTTCTTGCCGAAGGCTGGACGAAGCACGGCTGCACGGACCTGTCGGGCAGGCTTTATAAAAAGGAGCACCCGTTCTACCTCTGGGTGAAGTCGCTCGCCGGTGAAGAGGCGTAGCGGGCGGCGCGGCTTTACGCTTGTCGAGCTGCTGTGCGTATCCGCCGCCCTCTGCATCCTCGCGGGAGCGGCGGCGCTCGCCTTCGGAGAGGCGGACGAACGCAGAATCGTGCGCGAAGAGGCGGAAGAGCTGCGCTCGTGGCTGAGCTCGCGCATGGCGCAGGCCGCGCGCGAGGGCGCGGATTTCAAACTCTATCCGGTCGACGACAACGCGCGGCATTACGAGCTTATGCTTGAATGGGACGGCGGTTCGAGAGATATGGAACATGAAACGTATCTTCCCGAACGGGCGGACATCGGGCTCACAAAAACCGCGCGGGAATATAAGTTCGACGGAGAATGGTTTACGCTCACTCCCGCCGCATCGTTTATAATAAGGTCGCGTAAAGATTTCTCGATCCGTCTGTTCGTGACGGTTTCCGGGAGCGGGTACGCCGGTGTGTACGAAACTTTGGAGGAGCAATAAGGCGTGGAGAAAAATTCCTGGCATGACGAAATAGATTTTCACTGCACCTTCGGGGTGTGGCCCTTCAAGAAGAGCCTCGACATAACCCCCGCAGGCTTCCTCTACTGCGGCGAACTTTTCCCGCTCAAGACTATAACGCGGCTGCGCTGGGGCATAGACCAGAAACGCGGCGGCGTTCTGCCGAAGGTCATCTACCTCGCCACATTCGGCACCGCGACGAGGGAATTCACGATAAAGACGAAACAGCGGGATTTCTACGAACACCTGACGCAGCGCTTCTGGCGCGCGGCGGGACGCCGCCTCATGGCCGAGATGCTCGACGGCCTCAGAAAAGGCGGCAGCTATATGTTCGGAGGCTTCGCCGTATCGGACGAAGGGCTGACGGTCAGGCCCAAAGGGCTGTTCAAAGGCCAGCGTTCCGAATTTTTCGAATGGGCGAAGCTCAAATGGGGGATAGTCAACGGCAACCTCGTCTTCACAAAGGCGGATTCGCCGGAAAATCCGATAGCGAGCGCTTCGTTCCTGTGGATAGACAACGCACATATCCTGAGCGTCGCCCTGGCGCTCCTTCAGGAACGCGCGGACAAGAGGAGGCTAAGCGCGATAGCGGATTAAATGAAAAACAGACCGAGACGCATTCCGATGCCGGAATGGATAGAGATAGACCCCGAGAGCGCGGCCGCAGTCGGCCCGCTTTCTTCTTACGCGCATTCGCCCTACTTCGCCGCGCCCGATTTTTACTCGATGCGCAGCAATGACAAAGGGCTGACGATACTCAGCGAATACCCGACATACCAGCAGACGAAGGGATACAGCTGCGGCCCCAGCGCCGTGCTCACGATACTCTGGCACTTCGGCGTCACGCACTACGACGAAGAGACGCTCGTCAAACTCTGCGGAACCCTGACGAAGCCGAACGAGCGCGGCGAAGGCGGCACCCCGACTTCCGGTATATGCCGCTTCTTTGAAAATATCGGCTGGAACGTCGAGTCAAGCCTCTACGCGCCCGTGCGCAACAGCGTCATATTCGACAGCTCCGCGCGCTTCCGCGGCTACGCGCTCGAAAAACTGCGCGCCGGAATCCCGATAATGGTCGAAAACATCTGCATGGGCGCGCACTGGCGCGTGCTCATCGGCTACGACACGATGGGAACGGAAACCGTCGCCGACGACGTGCTCATCTTTATGGACAGCTCCGACACGCGCGACCACTGCCACGACGGCTACGCCGTCGAAAACGCCGAAGAATTCTTCGACACATGGCGCGACCACTGCGCCCTCCCCCCCGACCAGAAAATCCAGCAATTCGTCGCGGCGTGGCCGAAAGAACGATAAAACTGAGCAGATTCCTGAAATTAGCAGCAGCGCAGCCGCGTAACGCATAAAGCGAGACGCGGCGGATTTTTTATCGCGCGCTTCCATGTCCGAAAAGTGCCGGACTTCCGCTCTGGTTTTGCTATAATCGCCTCAAATCCGAGCGGGGAGGCGGGGTTTATGCTTGAAGATAAAAAAGCCCTCTACGCCGCGCTTTTGGCGCGCGACGCGCGGTTTGACGGGCGGTTCTTTGTGGGCGTCTCATCGACCGGCGTATACTGCCGCCCCATCTGTCGCGTGAAAGCGCCGAAATTTGAAAACTGCACCTTTTTTGCGGCGGCCGCCGAGGCTGAACAGGCTGGATACAGGCCGTGCCTAAGATGCCGGCCGGAGCTTGCGCCCGGCTCGTCCCCGATGGACGCCTCGACGGCGCTCGCCCGCGCCGCGGCGCTCTCGATTGAGGAAAACTGCGGCGACGGAGAGAGCCTTGAGGCTGTCGCTGCGCGCTTCGGATGCACCGCCCGTCATCTGCGCCGCGTCTTTGAAGCGGAGTACCACGTGACGCCTGTGCGCTGGAGGCTGACGTGCCGTCTTCTGCTTGCGAAGAGCCTTCTTGCCGACACCGCCCTTCCCGTCGTAGACATAGCGGCTGCCTCTGGCTTCGGAAGTCTGCGGCGCTTCAACGACGCTTTCAAAAAATATTACAAAATGAATCCCTCAGCGATGCGCCGCAGCGCTGCGAAGGCGCGCTCAAACGGCGGCGCAATAACGGTCTCGCTCGGTTACCGTCCTCCGTATCTCTGGGACGAAATTCTGCGTTTCTTCGCCGCGCGTGCGATCCCCGGCGTGGAAACGGTGCGCGGCGGCGCGTACATGCGCGCGGTGCGCTTTGCTGGCGCCGGCGCGGACGGAGCGGACGCATGCGGATGGTTCGCCGTCTCGCACAATCCGGCGAAAAACGCGCTCGACGTTACTGTGAGCGAAAGTCTGCTTCCCGTCCTGCCGCGGCTGCTCGCGAGGGTGCGCTCGATGTTCGACCTATACTGCGAGCCGTCTGAAATATATGCGGCGCTCTCTACGATGAACGGCATAAAGCCCGGGCTGTGCCGCCTTGGCACGCGCCTGCCCGGCTGTTTTGAATTCTTCGAGCTGGCCGCGCGCGCCGTCCTCGGCCAGCAGATTACGGTCAGGGCCGCTGGCACGCTTGCGGGGCGCATCGCCGGGGCTTTCGGCGTGCCTGTTGTGACTGGCGTAGACGGGCTGACGCGCACTTTTCCGCCCCCCGAGGCTATACTTTCGCTCGAAGGCGGCGCGGAACGCCGTCTAGGCGAACTTGGCGTAATCTCCGCACGCGCCGCGGCGATGCGGACTATTGCCGAAAAGCTCGTAAAGCGTGAGATAAATCTCGGCCTCTGTCCGTCGCCCGAAGAAGAGATAAAAAAACTGCTCGAAATACGCGGCGTCGGAAGCTGGACCGCGCGCTATATCGCGATGCGCGCGATGTCGTGGACGGACGCCTTCCTCGAAACGGACGCGGGGATCAAAAAGGCGCTTGCGGGATATGCGCCGAAGGAACTGTTCAAAATGTCGGAGGCGTGGAAGCCGTGGCGCAGCTACGCGACGGTCAACATCTGGAATTCGCTTTACAAGGAGGGCTGAAAATGTTCTATTCGGCCACATACGATTCGCCGGTTGGGAGGCTCACGCTTGCGGCGGACGGCGAGGCGCTCTGCGGCCTCTGGATAGAGGGACAGAAATATTTCGGCGACACGATACCGGAGGAGATGACGGAGCGCGGCGGCCTGCCCGTCTTCGACGCTGCGAAAGCGTGGCTCGACAGGTATTTCGCTGGAAAATCGCCGCTGCCCTGCGAACTTCCGCTTGCTCCGATAGGCGGCCCGTTCCGTCAAAAAGTTTGGAAAATCCTCTGTGAAATACCCTACGGCGGTACGATTACCTACGGAAGCATAGCGAAGAGGATTGTCGCGGAAACTGGCAAAGCGTCCATGTCGGCGCAGGCCGTAGGCGGAGCCGTGGGGCGCAACCCTATTTCTATAATAATTCCCTGCCACCGCGTAGTCGGCGCAAGCGGAAGCCTCACGGGCTACGCAGGAGGAATCCAGACAAAAGTCTGGCTGCTGACGCACGAAGGGGTAAATATGGAAAATCTAACCGTTCCCAAGAAAGGCACGGCGCTGTAATTTTTGGGGAAACCCGCGGAATTTTGGAGGTCCGTCATGATTACCGAAAAACAGAGAGAACGCGCGGAGATTTTTTCAAATATGCACAAGGAAGGTAAAATGTTCGTCCTGCCGAACGCATGGGACGCAGGCAGCGCCGTAGTCTTTGAGCGCGCTGGATTTGCCGCCGTAGCGACTTCGAGCGCGGGAATAGCCTACGCGCTTGGCTGCCCGGACGGCGAGATAATAACGTTCGGCGAACTTCTGTACGTTGTTGAGAGGATGGCGCATCGCATCGGCATTCCTCTCTCCGTCGATGTCGAGCGCGGATATGCGGAGACGCCGGAGGGCGTGAAGGAAAACACAAAAAAGCTGCTCGAAGCGGGGGCCGTAGGCTTCAACATAGAGGACGGCCTTCCAGACGGCACGTTATCGCCGCTCGATTTTCAGCTAGGCAAGATAGCTGCGCTCGTCGAGCTGAAACGCGAGACGGGGCTGGATTTCGTCATAAACGCGCGCACATGCGCCTACTGGCTCAATGTCGCGGGCGAAGCGGGAAATCTTGAAATTGCGCTCGAACGCGGCAACGCCTTCGCCGGAGCAGGAGCGGACTGCGTTTACGTCCCCGGCGCGCTTGGCGAGGAGACAGTTGCAAAGCTCGCGCGCGGGATAAAAGCGCCGCTCAACGTCATATTGAACGGCGCGTTCCACGATTTTAGGAAGCTCGATAAACTCGGCGTCCGCCGCATCAGCGTGGGTTCGTCGCCGGCACGCTTCATATATGGCCAAGCGATAGAAATGTCGCGCGCGCTGAGCGCCGGAGACCCGTCGCCGCTGCTCGGCACGGAATTCAGCTATGCCGCAGCGAACAAATTTTTCTCCCAGAACTACTGCTAAGAAGGCGCAAAAAGGCGCGGCTTCGCATTTTATACCGGCGAAGCCGCGCCCTCCATTTTTACTTATTCCGTGATGAAATCAGCGCGTTTTTCTCTTCACGCGCAGCGCGGCGAACAGTGTGCCGGCGGCGAAGAGCGCCGCGGTTCCGCCGAAGGCGCTGCATCCGCCGCCGCTTCCGCCTGCCGGCGCAGCGGGACGTTCGTTCTCGGGGCGTATGTGGAGCACTGCGGCTTTGTAGAGTTTGCGCGGTTCGCCGGAGTTCTGCGGCAAGGCGGCGCTGAAAGCCTGCGCGCCGCTCTCAAGGCAGAGGCTGTATTCCTGCGGGGCCACGTTCTCTCCGGTTGCATCTTTCAACGCAGCCGTTACTGTCGCAGGCTGGTTGGGCACTGTCCATATTTCACGATGTATAGTTAGTCAACTTCTAACAAGAACTATGTCGCGCCAGCAATCTTCAGGCTGGCGTCTCCAGCACACATCGTTAGAGACAAAAACGAAGCACATACAGTATTTTGCGGC
>MHCFR05601__coassemble_1459_pt1 | contig 14292 bp, 16 predicted proteins | sample MHCFR05601__metabat2_low_PE_003 | metagenome-assembled genome bin MHCFR05601
GCCGTCTGGAAAGGGACGCATAGCGTAATCAGTATTCGCAAAAGGAGATTTTCATGATCTGGGACTACAATAACGGAATTTACGGCATCGATTCGCATTATGACGGGGATGAAAACTTCGTCTGCGTCTATCTGATAAAGAGCGGGAGCGAGGCGGCGCTGGTCGAGACGGCGCACAACGGCTCCGTGCCGCACGTGCTTGCGGCTCTCGACGAGCTGGGCGTCGCGCGCGGCAGCGTGAGGTACGTCTGCGTGACGCACGTCCATCTCGACCACGCCGGCGGCGCGGGCTCGTATATGCGCGAGTTCCCGAACGCGCGGCTCGTCGTGCATCCGCGCGGCGCGCGCCACATGATAGACCCGGCGAAGCTCGTCGCTGGCGTGCGCGAGGTCTACGGGCCGGAGGAGACGGCGCGGCTTTACGGCAAAATCATCCCCGTGCCTGCGGAGCGCGTCATAGCCGCGCAGGACGGCGAGACGCTCGAAATCGGCGATATGCGCCTCGAATGTCTCGACGCGCCGGGCCATGCGAAGCACCACATGGTTTTCTTCGAGCGGACGACGAAATCGCTCTTCGCTGGCGACGCTTTCGGGATTTCGTATCCGTGCATGGATGCACCGGGCGGCAAGTGGGCGCTCGTCACGGCTTCGCCGGTGCAGTTCGACCCTGAGGCGATGAAGGCGACCATCCGCCGCATAACAGCGCTCGCGCCCGAGGCCGTCTATCTGACACATTTCGGCAGGCTGACGAACATCGGCGAAATCGCGGCGAGCCTCATGGACGGCGTTGACGAGTACGTGAAAATCGCGCTCGAATCGCGCGGCGAGCGCGCGGAGCTCAGCCGCCGCCTGACGGAGTTTTACCGCGAGATGATAACGCGGCACGGGCAGGCGGACAGGATGGAAGAGCTGGAGAGGGCGCACCGTTGGGATCTTGAGCTCAACATTCAGGGGCTCGCCTGCTGGTATGCGCAAGGGCGCGGAAAATGAGGCGGGCGGGGAAATTTTTCGCTGCGGCGGCGTTATGCTTCGCCGCGGCGCTGATTCTATCCGCGGCCTGCGCCGCAGGAGAAGCGCGGTATGTCAAGATAACGGCGCAGGAGGCCAAGGCGCGCATGGACACGGGGCGCGCGGCCGTCCTCGACGTGCGCACGAAGGAAGAATACGACGAGAAGCACATCCCCTGCGCGCTGCTCATTCCGTACGACATGATAGAAAAGGGCGCGCCCAGGCTGCTGCCCGACAAAGACGAGGAAATCCTGATATACTGCCGCTCGGGGCGGCGCAGCGCCATCGCGGCGAAGAAGCTCGCGGAAATGGGCTACACGCGCGTATTCGACTTCGGCGGCATAATCGACTGGCCCTATGCGACGGAAAGCACCCCGGCCCTCTGACAGCCGCGCGCCCCGGGCGGGAAGCCCGGCAGGGAACGCTAGCGGCGGGGCCGCAGACGGCATAAAGGAGATGAGATATTGAAAACGCTGAAAACTTTCGCCATCGCGCTGATACTGCTCGCGGCGGCCGTATGCCAGTCGGAGGCGGCGCTTTCGCACGATCAGGCGAGGAAGGTATGGAACAAGGTCGCCGTGCCGACTGGGCTGACGGCTCTTCCCTTCTCCATAAAAGAAGAGGAAGTCCCCAACGCGTGGGTCACGAACGGCGAATCCGTCACAGTCACGACGGGGCTGCTGAACCTGCTCGACACGGAGGCCGAGCTGTACGCCGTGTTCGCGCACGAAGCGGGCCACGTGAAGCTCAACCACCACCAGAGCGGCGCAAGCCGCGCGGCGGGCCTCTCGCTCGCCTCGGCGATACTGGGCAACATACTCGGCGACGGCCTCGCCGGCGTCGCGGTCAACATAGGCGCGAACCTCGTAAATTCCGGCTGGAGCCGCGAGCAGGAAATAGCCGCGGACGACTACTCCGTCGAGCTCGCCTACTCGCAGGGCGAAGACCCGGTCGGAATGTACAGCGCCATCAAAAAGCTCTCGTCAGTGAGCAAGACGCAGCCGAGCGGCTTCAACTCCCACCCGCCCGACGACCGCCGTATGCTCCACATCAGAAATAAAATCCTCGCGCTCGACCCGAACGCGAAGTTCCCGGACTAAAATGGCGCGCTTCGATACGATTTTATGGGACGTAGACGGCACTCTGCTCGACTTCGCCGCGGCGGAGGAGGCGGCGATACGCTCGCTATTTGCCGACTTCGGCCTTGGCGTATGCACGGACGCGATGCTCGCCCGCTATTCCGAGATTAACAGAAATTACTGGCGCGCGCTCGAACGCGGCGAAATGACGAAGCCAGAGATACTCACGCGCCGCTTTGAGGACTTCTTCGCAGCCGAGGGGCTCTCCGGGCCTTCGCCGGCGGAGTTCAACGCGGCATACCAGACGCGTCTCGGCGACACGATAGTGTACTGCGACGGCAGCGACAAACTCGTCGCCTCGCTGCGCGGCAAAGTCCGCCAGTACGCGGTCTCGAACGGCACTGTGGCGGCGCAGACGCGGAAACTCGCGCGCTCCGGCTTCGACAGGCTCATGGACGGGATATTCCTCTCCGAGCGGATAGGCTGGGAAAAGCCCGCGAAAGAATTCTTCGACGCCGTCTTCCGCGAAATAGGCGAAGAGCGGCGCGCGGGCTCCATAATCGTCGGCGATTCGCTCACAAGCGACATAGCCGGCGCAAACCGCGCCGGAATCAAAAGCTGCTGGTACAACCCGCGCGGCGCGGAAAACGGCACGAATGCGAAGCCGGATTTCGAAATAAAGGATTTGAGGGAGATCTTAGAGATTTTGTAAAAGATTCGGCAAATTAGATTTTCCGAAAAGCGGAATAGAGGCCGGAGCTGCGAGCCCCAGCCTCTATTTATGTTCTAACTTCAGCCGCGTCCGCGCGTTATTCCTTCACGTAGGCGCAGATGTACTGCACGGGGACGTAGCAGCGGAGGCCGTATTTGCTGTTCGCGGGGACTTTGAAGGCTTCGCCGGCCTTCATGTACTTCCATTCGTCGGAGCCGGGGAGCTGCACTTCGCACTCGCCGTCGGTGAGGTCCATTATCTCCGCGTCGGCGGTGCCGAATTCGTATGCGCCGGGCATGAAGATGCCGAGCGTGCGCTTCTCGCCGTCCGCGAGCCAGAGCGTGTGGCTGATCACCTTTCCGTCGAAGTAGACGTTGGCCTTGGTTTCGGCGGTTACATGTTCAAATTTTTCGATCATGACGAGCCCTCCTGTGGGAAATAAAATATTGCGATGCATAAATAATAGTGTCCTTTTGCCGCTAAGTCCAGTACAATAACGTTCGGGTATATCTGCAAAACAGGGAAGAAGGACCGGAAATGTCTTTATGTTATATGTTTCATAAGGGGCGCGTGATTCTTGCCGGAGGCGGGCGCGTGCCGGAGCGCGGCGAAGTGCCCGAGGGGCTCGCCGCGAAGTTCGTGAACTCGGGGCTTGTGGACAGGGAGGGCGCGGACGACGTCTGGGCCGAGCTCGCGGGCGAGTGCGAAATTCCCGCGGGCTTCGAGGCGCAGGAGCGGCGCACCTGCTGGACGACGGCGGGCGAGGAGCAGTTCTTCCGCATCGGCAAGGCTTTCCACTACATGGACTGGGAGCGGACGCACAAGTTCTGCGGCCGCTGCGGCGCGGCGAACGTCTTCGACGACGGGGAGTGGGCGATGCGCTGCACGAAGTGCGGCGAACTCATCTACCCGGTCATCTGCCCCGCCATCATCGTCTGCGTCGAGCGCGACGGGAAGATACTGATGGGCCACGGAGTTAATTTCCCACCCGGGCGTTACAGCGTGCTCGCTGGCTTCGTCGAGCCGGGCGAGAGCCTTGAGGAGTGCGTAGCGCGCGAGGTCTACGAGGAGACGAAAATCCGCGTCAAAAACGTAAAATACTTCGCAAGCCAGCCGTGGGCCTTCCCGCGCTCGCTGATGCTCGGCTTCACCGCCGAGTGGGAGTCGGGCGAAATCTGCCCCGACGAGGGCGAGATAGAGGACGCGAAGTGGTTCGCGCCGGACGAGCTGCCTGAGTACTACCGCGGCGTCAGCATCTCTGCACGGCTCATCGAGGACTTCGTGCGCAGGCATGGAGGAGGAGAAAAATGTTCGGAGAAAAAGGGCTGATACAGATCTACACAGGCGACGGCAAGGGCAAGACGACGGCGGCGCTCGGCCTCGCGCTGCGCGCGGCAGGGCGCGGCGCGAAGATCGCGTTCGTGCAGTTCATGAAGGGCAGCCCCGTCTACGGCGAAATCGTCTCGCTCGCTTTGATGGCCGGCGTCACGCACGTGCGCACCGGGCGGGCGCAGTGCATTTTCAAAGGCGACGAAACGGAAGAGGACTTTGCGGAGGCGCGGCGCGGGCTGAAGCTCGCTGCTGAATTCATGAGCTCCGGCGAATACGACCTCGTCGTGCTCGACGAGATAAACGTAGCCGTGGACTTCGGCCTGCTGACGGCGGAGGAAGTCGCCGCAGCGCTCGACAGAAAATCCGAGAGGACTGAAGTTGTGCTGACGGGGCGGCACGCGCCGCAAGAGTTCATCGACAGGGCCGCGCTCGTCACCGAGATGCGCGAGGTGAAGCACCCATACCGCGACGGCGTTCCGGCCCGCGCGGGCGTCGAGTACTAGGCCGCGGCGCTTGACAAAAACGCCATTGCGGATTAAAATTATAATTGTTTTAGATAACGTGCTCACGGGCGCGCTTAATGTGTGGGAAAACTATCAGGATAAAGAACTCTAAGGAGGAGAATTTTCATGTCAACGAAAGATAATCTCGCAGCCGCATTCGCCGGAGAATCGCAGGCCAACCGCAAGTATCTCATGTTCGCCGAGCAGGCTGAAAAAGACGGATTCAAGGGAGTAGCGAAGCTCTTCCGCGCCACCGCCGAAGCCGAGACCATCCACGCCTTCGCGGAATTCCGCGCCAACGGCGGAGTCGGCACCACCGCCGAGAACCTCCAGGCCGCCATCAACGGCGAGACCTACGAGTTCAGCGAGATGTACCCGCCGATGATCAAGGAAGCCGAGGCCGAGGGAAACAAGACGGCCGCCCGCGTCTTCCACTTCGCGAACGAGGCCGAGAAGGTCCACGCGCAGCTCTACAAAGAGGCCCTCGCCGATATGGCCGGAGCCGAGGACGACTACTATCTCTGCCCGATCTGCGGCTACATCCACAAGGGCAAGACCGAAGCCAACTGCCCCATCTGCGGCGCGAAGGCTTCGATATTCAAGAAGTTCTAGTTTTTACGAAATAAGCGCAACCGAAGAAGCAACGGGCCGGAGCGCGGGAAACCGCAGAGCTCCTGCCCGTTTCGTATCGCCGTCCCGTTCGCGGCAAAACGCGGCGCGCGCGGAAACGCCGCGTCACGGCACAGGATTTAGCGTTTTTCGGACATTTCCTCCGCGCGCCTCAGCATCTCCGCCCTCTCCCGCGCGCCCGCCGTTTTGTCCATCAGCAGTGCGATCAGCGCGATTACGGCAAGGTTCAGCGCAAAGCGCGCCGCCGCGAACCTTGCGCCGAGCTGTGAAATTTCGAAGAGCATCTGCGGAAGCTTCGTCGCAGACCACGCGCCGAGAAACAGGAACACATTGAAAAACGACGCGCCTTTTTTGAGAAGCATCGCGGCTATCGGAAAAGCCGCGTAGAGCGGCCCCGCGGCGAAGGAGCCGAGCAGGAAGGCGCAGAGCGGCCCCGCGGCCCCCGAGCCGCGCCGTTATCCGCCCTTACGTCTGCTGATGCAGCAGCCCCGCGATATGACAGTCCGGGCATATTTCAAGGTAGAGCGTGCCTTCTCCGCCGTATTCGTCGAAGAGCATGTCCCACTCTATCTGCGCGGCGTATTTCATCTTTTTGCCGCATTCGGGACATTCGAGATACTGCCAGTCCTGCACCCAGTTCGCAAAGCCGCCTATCGTGCTCACGCCCTCGTAGTACGCTCCGTAGAACGGCGGCACGTGGCGCTCCGCAAGGACGAAGCGGTTGTTTACAAGCTCTGCGAGCCCCTCGTCGCCGAGACAATTTCCCCAATCGTCAAGCGTCAGATCATTCGGCAGAGGCTCGCCTCCGCCGCGCGGGTTGAAGCGCGTGAAAGCGCCGCCGTCCTCGAAGCCGACGCAGTTCGGACAGCAGGCGGCCGTTATGACGCCGTCCACGCCGAGGAAACGCAGGCGCTCGTCGCGCCCGTCGAGAATCACCGCGTCCACCATGCGGCAGCCGCAGTGCGGGCAGAAGTCCTCGCGCTGGCGCATGAGGCGCGCCGGCTCGTTTGCGCCGGGCGTCCCCTTTACGAACGGGATGCAGCGGTCGAATACAAGCTCGCGCCGCCGTCCCTCCTTGTCGAAGGTCCAGCCGCCGCACTCGGCGTATATGGAAGGGTCTGCGTAGAGCTTTTTCCTCCACGCGCGCGGGTTCCGCTCAAGTTCGAGCAGCGCCGAAAGAGCCTCGTCCCCGCCCTGCATCGCAAGACAGCACATAAGACACCCCGCCTCGTCATGGGAATCCGCCTCCATCAGCACCCTCGCCAGCCCCGCGCCCACGTCGGCCGGAGCGCGCCAATAGAGCTGCTCGACGTCGAATACGCCCGCCGCGAGCGCCGCGCGCTGCATCTCAGGCGTTACCGCTCCGTGGTACGAAATCAGGCTCCAAAGGTCTTTCGTCTCCTCTGATTTCCAGTCGTCGAGCGCCGTTATATTTTGGGTTATCTTCCGCTGTTTTTCAGCGATCTGCTCCGCAGTCCAGGCCTGCGCCTCGCGCCGGTCTTTTTCCGCGCGGCAGAGCCAGCACAGTCCCTCGTAGCCGAGCTGACGCCCGCATGAGGGGCATTTGTGTTCAAGCATTTTCTCTCGCCTCCTTTCGCGTGTTATTCATCATCTTCGCAATCGTCCCAAAAGCAAAGCGTCCGTATATGAAGATGCACCGCCATTATACAGCCGTCCCCGCAGATATGCGCGAATATGAAAAATCCCGCTCCGTCAGTGCGAAGCGGGATTTACAGAAATTTTACAGACACGGCGCGCGCCGTTATTTTGCGAGCTCTATCAGAACCTCGTAGCTTCCTTCGAGCGCGGCTATTTTCGACAGCTCGCAGGTTATCACGCCGATGTTGACCTGATAGCCGTACTGCTCGGAGTTTTCCTCGTCCTCGAAGAGTATCGTGAAGTAGTTCGCGTCCGTGGCAAAGTCTATATCGCCGTTTAGCCAGCCGTGATGCACCTCTTCTTCTTTGTACGGGAGCGCGTCGTCCATCACCCCGCAGAAGTCGTGCGAGTAGCGGCTGACGCGCACTTTGTACGGAAGCATTTTGACAAGCGCCTGCGCAGTTTCTCCGTCGTTGAGAACGCCGGGGATAACCGTGTCGCCGAAATGCATGATTATCTTAGTTCCGTTTTCTGGCGCGACGCGCGTCGGCATCGCGGGATTTTCGCACTGGATCTGCGCGCCGTCTGAGGCGACGCGGGCCGGCGCGGCGCAAGCGCAGGCCGTGAGGCATAGGGCGGCGGCCAGAGCCGCCGTTAAGGTCAGTATTGATTTCATTGTTTTGCCCCTTTTCAATCTATTTTACGGCGCGTCCCATCTCGTACGCGCGCTCAAGTGCGGGATTGCCTTTTACCGAACCGACAGAGTCGGCCCCCGCCGCGAGGACGCTGCCCTTCAGCTCCGCTTTGTCGAAGCATTCTATCCAGCCCTGAAGGCCGACCAACGCGCGTTCGTCGGCCTCCTCGGAGCCGTCGGCGGCGGCAGTGAAGAGATATATGTCGCGGAAGCGGTAGTCCGTGCCGAAGAGCGGATTGCTGCGGTCGAGCATCGTCTTGAGCTGCCCGCTCATCTCATAGTAGTAGATTGGCGTAGCGAAGGCTATCACATCGGCCTCGTTCATCTTTGCAAGTATCTGCTCCGTGCCGTCCTTTATGACGCATTTGCCGGTCTTCTGGCAGGCGAGGCAGCCCTTGCAGAATTTCAGCTCGTAGTCGGCGAGCGCTATTTTTTCGACGCTGTTTCCGGCCTCCGCCGCGCCGCGCGCGAATTCATCCGCGAGCGTCTCGGAGTTGCCGCCGCGTCTCATGCTCGACGTTATCACAAGAACTTTTTTAGCCATGATTTTTTCCTCCAATACAGATTTTTCAATCTCACGCGCACAATATAGCGCCGCCGCGAAGCCACGGCAAATACCTATGCCGCATGAACCGTCATAACCGCGAAGCATGGCCCCACGCCGTCAGAAGTTGACGCGCCGTTTCGGCCCGAGCGGCAGGGCCGGACGGCCTCGCGCGTCGTCCGCCGCGGCGCTGTGCTCGCGCCTCGGGTGCCAGCGCGCGCTCTTCTCGGGCGCTGTGAAGTTGTCGGCTGGCGCTATGACGACGCGGCCGAATTCCGCGTTGAGCGCGTCCGCCGTCTCGGCGGCGCGGTGCGCGGCCGGCGAGCCGGATTCCCCGCCGTCGAACAGAAGCCCCTGCACGCCGCAGCTCACGTCCGTGAAGCCGGAGAGCAGGACTCCGGCCTTTTTATAGGGCCGCCCCGCCTCGAAGACGCGCGAGAGCAGCCCGCGCGCCGCGGCGAGGAAGTCAGCGTCGAGCGAGCGCGGCTCGCGGAAGGAACATTCTTCAAAGCGGGAGTAGAAATTTTCCCGATGGAACGGGCTGGTGCGGAGGTAGAGCCCCATGCGGGAGGCGCGCTGCTTCATGCCGCGCAGCTGGCGCGCCGCGCATATCGTGAAGTATGATACTGCGTCGAGAAGCTCGTCGAAGGAGTAGACCGGCTCGCCGAAGGAGCGCGAGACCTGCACGGACTTCGCCGCGCCGTGGTTCGCCGCGAGCGGGTAGGCCGGGAAGCCGCGCAGCTCCCATGCCGTGTAGAGCGTGTTTATCGAGAAATTCTCCTTGAGCCACAAGTCGTCGGCGCGCATCAGCTCCGCGGCTGTGTTCACTCGCCCGCGCAGCGCGAGCTTCGCCGCCGTCCTGCGCCCGACGCCCCAGACCTCGCCCGCCGGGAATGCCCCCATCCACGCCGCGTCGTCCCTGTGCGCCGCGTCGAGCCAGAAGACGCCCGCGCGCGACTTCTTCGCAACGTGCGAGGCGAGTTTTGCGAGCGTCTTCGTCGACGAAATGCCAAGCGAGACGGGAATCCCGCAGCGCCGCCATATCTCGGCGCGTATCGCGCGGCAGTAGGCCTCAGCGTCCTCCACGGAGGCGATGGCGAGATTTATGAAGGCCTCGTCTATCGAATAGACCTCCATCGTGTCCGTGAAGCGCGAAAGGCAGGCCATCACCTCCGACGAAATTTTATTGTAGAGGCCGAGCCGCCCGCTCAGCACCGCCGCGCCGATGTGCTCCAGCACGCCGCGCGCCTTGAAATAGGGCTCGCCCATCGCAACGCCCGCCGCCTTCGCCTCCTCAGAGCGCGAGACGATGCAGCCGTCGTTGCCGCTCAGCACGACGACAGGGCGCGAGACGAGCGACGGATCCTCGCGGCGCTCGCAGGAGACGAAAAAATTGTTGCAGTCGCAAAGGCCGATAGAACGCTCGGAGTATTTCCTCATGTAACAAATCACCTCATAAAGAAACCTGTTATATGACTATTCTACGTAGCAACCAGCTGTTGTCAACAATTAGTAAGCTATACAATCTTTTAGAAATGCGCCGGCTTTCAGCAAAAACCGCGGACATACGGAAAATGCAGAATAAGACTTGTCAAAGCGTGAATTATGGAATAACATATCCAGTATTCCACTATTGCGTGGGATTGATTGAGGTTTGAAAATAAATATCCTGAAAGGAATTTAAAATGGCCATTAAAAACAAAGAATTACCGGTGTTAAAGATTGGCAAGCACCAGCCTAAATACCCCATAATACAGGGCGGCATGGGCATCATGGTCTCCGGCCCGAAGCTCGCGGCGGCGGTAGCGGCCGAGGGCGGAATCGGCACGATAGCCTCCGTCGGCCTCGCCGCCTCCTCAGACGGCTTCGACCTCTCGCTTGGCCCGAAGAAAATCAGCGAAAACAATCAGACGATCCTCGCGAGATACATAAAAGAGGCGAAGGAAGCCTCGAACGGCGGCGTCATCGCGGTCAACTGTATGTGCGCGCTCAGCGACTACGAAGACCTCGTGCGCACCTCGTGCGAGGCGGGCGCGGACGTCATCATCTCCGGCGCGGGGCTGCCGCTCAAGCTGCCGCAGCTCACCGAGGGCCACCCCGATACGGCGCTCGTCCCGATAGTCAGCAGCGTCAAGGCCGCGGGCCTCATCATCAGCCGCTGGCTCAAGCACTACAACCGCATCCCCGACGCCTTCGTCGTCGAGACGCCGAACACCGCGGGCGGACACCTCGGCGCGCGCAATGAAGAAGAGGCGCTCGACGAGAAATTCTCGCTCAAGGAAGTCGTCCCCGCGCTCGTGAAATACATCCGCGAACTCGGCCTCAGCATCCCCGTCGTCGCGGCCGGCGGCATCTGGGACTCGAAGGACATCGACGAAGCGATAGAGCTCGGCGCGAGCGGCGTCCAGATGGGCACGCGCTTCGCCGCGACCAAAGAGGGCGACGCCTCCGACCGCTTCAAGGAAGCCTACATCAACGCGGACGAAGACGACGTCGTGCTGCTCAAGAGCCCCTGCGGCCTGCCCGGACGCGCAATCATGAGCCCGCTGCTCGAACGCTACTTCTCCGACACGCTCGAAAAAATGACCTGCCGCGCCGGCTGCCTCTCGCACTGCATCTGCAAGCTCCAGCACGAGACCTTCTGCATAGCCGACGCGCTCGTCAGCGCCTACCGCGGAGACTGGGAAAACGGCCTCTTCTTCTGCGGCAGCAACGTCTCGAAGGTAAAATCCATAATGAGGGTGAAAGAGCTCATGCAGGAGCTCGTCTCCGACTTCCGCCTGCGCGAGCCGAGCTTCGAGCCCGCGAGATAAAACGGCGATAAAATTCAATAAGCAAGACAAACACAAAGGCGCGGCGAAAACCGCGCCTTTTTTCGCGCCTGTCTTCAGCCTCAGCCGCTACGCCGGGCTGTTTTACCGACGCTTTTTCGTCATATAATATCCCCACGGCATAAAACATCTGGACGGAGGAAATGTCCCAAATGGAAGACAACGAAAAGACAAACGGCATAAATCAGGAAGAAAACCCAAACCGCGCGGCAAGCCTTCTCAGCGAAGACGACGTGGCGATGCTTGAATATTACCTCAACGACGACGGCGCGCGCGGATATTTCGGGCGCGCGGCGCAGTTCCTCGACGACTTCATAGAATCGGGCGTAAACGAAGGACGCTTCACAGAGGAGCAGGCGCGCGAGGACCTGCAGATAGCGCTCTGGTACGCCTACATTTACAACAACCTCGACAAATACGGAGCATATTGGTCCGTTGCGGAGTGGATGCCCTCCTCGGAGAAGAACGCCAAGGGCTGCGGCGCATGGTACTATCGCTACGCCTGCGCGCTGCTGTACACTGGGCAGCTTGAAAAAGCGCGTGAGTATACGGAGCGCGGCCTCGTCGAAGAACCTTCGTACCCGTGGGGCTGGCTGCAGGCCGGCAAGCTGCGCGCTCATTTCGGCGACAAACAGGGGGCGCTCGACGCAGTCGCGCGCGGACTTGAACTCGTGCCCGGCGACTACGAATTCACGACGCTGCGCCGCGAGATAGAAGAGGGCCGCACGCTCGAAGAAATGGAATTCCACTGGATAAACCCAAACAGCGATGCGGAGCTCCAGGAAGGGCTCGACGAGGACGCGGAGGCCAAGCTGCGCCAGATAGGCTGCATCGTGCTTGACGAAGAGAAGCTCAACAGGATAAAGTCGATGCTCGGCATAGAAAAACTTGAGCATGTAGGCCCGTGGTGCCGCTTCACATACAACGGGCGCGAGCGGGAAATAGACATGGTTTTCCGCATGAACGAAGCGGGACTCTCCAAGACCAATCAGGAATGGCTAATGAACCTGCGCGATAAAATCGACGGCGAATGGGCGGAAATAACCGACGCCGAAGGGCGGACATACCCGCTTGCAGGCATAGCCGTCTCCCTGGACTATACGACCGAAGCCTATTACCTAGCAGACGCGGAAACCGGAGAAGCATTCATCGTACGCCGCGACAAAAACGGAGAAATAATCCAGCGGGAAGGAAGCGGCGAAGAAGCCCCGCAGCGCGAGCCGGAGCTCTACACCGAGGGCGAAACGGCGGCGATAACCGCCCACATCGAAAAATACTACGGAAAGATAAAAACCATATCGCACGACAACAATCCCGACGGCGTCTGCGCGGACATCTGCATAATCCCGCCGTCGATCGAGCGCGACTACTACACGCTCGTCACCTGCGGCGCGGGCGCGCACGTCATGGACGTGCCCGAGGAGCTGAAAGGCTATGACATCGAGCGCGCCGAACTACTGATATGCCTTCCGAAAGACTGGAAAATTTCGGAAGACGGCGACGCATGGCAGTGGCCCGCCCACGTTCTGCGCTGGATTGCAAAAATCGCCGCCGAGCCGGAAACATGGATAGGCTGGGGCCACACCATAGGCGGCGGGCGCTCGTTCGCGGGCAACACGGAGCTATGCGCCGCCTTCCTCGCCGCGCCGCAGAACGTCAAAAAAGAGGCCGTCCGCGCGACGCTGCCAAACGGCGAAAAAGTATGCTTCTACCTCGTAATCCCGATATATCAGGAAGAACTCGACTACAAAATAGCCCACAGCGCCGACGGCCTCTCCGCAAGGCTCGCGGACGCGGGGGCCAGCTTCGTCGTAGACCCGCAGCGGCCAAACACCTGTGAGGGCGGCGCGGACGAAGTGCCGCCGGAGCTTATGGACGACGCCGAATGGCACCTCAAAGACCTGCGTGGGAAAAATCTGCCGCTCGACGAAATCACAGCCTACGGACACATGGCGATATACTTGCGCTGGGCCATAGAACGCGGCCTCATGAGCGCGGACTTCACAAGAAAATACGGAAACGTCATAAAACAAGTCCTCGAAGGCAAAACGACCGACCTCCGCGAATTCGTCCGCGACGAGCTCGGCGGCAAGCTGCTGCACAGTCTCTTCGACGAAACCGGCGACGCATTCGCGTGGCACTACTACGACTACTCCGACGCGGACGAGCCGTTTTATCCAAAAGACGTGGACAAGCACGCGGAGGACTACTTCGGCGAAGAACGCTGCAAATCCGGCGAAATGCAAGACGAAGAATACCTTTTCGTCCCATTCGACGAAAATTACTACAAAGCCATGTCGGAAACAATAGACCGCCGCTTCAGCGACTGGACGCAAGCCCGGCAGGCGAAAAGATAAATTACAGCGGCGGCACACAAAAGAACGGCGTCCGAAAACGGACGCCGTTCCTCATAACTCCACACAAATGCAGCGATTCGTTAAAGCCTCACATCTACCCAGAAAGAGCTGAACATCTTCTCCCCGCACAGGCCGTTCAGCGGAAATTCATCAATTTTGAGTTCCCGATACAGCCTCCTCATCCTGCGGAACATAATATTGCGCGCCATAGGCGCTATGAAACGCTCCAGCTTCAGAAACCCCATATAGCCGTTCTTATGGAAACCCTTCAGATCTATAAAGACGACTTTCTTCCCGCCGCCGCGCGTTTCCTTCACGACAAAATTTCCCTCGTTGAAATCATAGAAGAAAAGATTATGCGCGATAAGCCGCCGCAGAATTTCCCTCAGACCGCGCTCTATATCGCCGCCCAACTCCACGCCGCCCTCCTGATAATGCGCCAGCGCCGGAGCCACAGCCCCGTCGCAGTCGTTCCTGACAAGTCCGCAGACAAGCCCCGGCCCCCGGTCCGTCTCAACCAGCTCGTCCTCGTATTCGACAATATAATCCCCCAAATACGGAGCGACCAGCTTGGAAACCCTGACCTCGCGCAGCAGCCCGGGCAGATCCTTTTTATCCTTCACAACCTTTACGCATTTATCCTCAAACAGCGGATGCCGGTAACACTCCCTAACCGCGCTCCCGCCGATATAATCCCGTAAATAAATCATCTCATCGCGCCGCCCCGCTCTTACATTCATATATAACGACAAAAAACAAACTATTGCGCAATTTATGAACTTATATGATATACAATGAACATACGTATAACGTTAAAATTATATCACAATTTTAATAAGGAATAGCAAAAGTTGAGCTGCGATAGAGATTTTTTAATTCGTGCGGCATTCTATGGATAAGCATATACAACGAGAGAGGGAAGTCATATCGACTTCCCTCTCTCTCAAACTAATCCCGGCGCCGGCCTACTCTGGTGAAGAAACCGGCCGAATGATGGTGAAACT
>MHCFR05601__coassemble_1464_pt1 | contig 14201 bp, 14 predicted proteins | sample MHCFR05601__metabat2_low_PE_003 | metagenome-assembled genome bin MHCFR05601
AGTTAAAAGAGGAGTAAAAATGAACCAAAAATCTGAGTTTAGTGTATTCTCGGAGACCGGACAGCTCAAGCAGGTCATGCTTCACCGTCCCGGACGCGAGATCGACCGTCTCACCATCGACAACATGGACGAGCTTCTGTTCGACGACCTGCTCTGGCTCGAACAGGCGCAGCGCGAGCACGACATCTTTGCGGACATACTGCGCGCCAACGGCACGGAGGTGCTGTACTTCAGCAAGACGCTCGCCGAGGCGATAGCGCGCCCGGAAGTCAGGGAAGAATTGATCAACGACGTCTTCCGCTTTGAATGCCTCGACCGGCGCATATCCGACGAATTCCGCCCCGTGCTCATGGATATGGCGGCGCAGGATCTCGCCGACCACCTTATAGAAGGCTGGACGAAAGAAGAGGTCAACGGCGTCTGCGACCGCTCGCTCAGCCTCGTCGCCTCCGTGTCGAACGGCAGCGACTTCGTCATCCACCCGATACCGAACCTCTATTTTCAGCGCGACCCCGCCATCACCGTCGCCGACGGCATAATCCTGGGGCAGATGACCTTTGAGGCGCGCAGGATAGAGCCTCTCTACTGGAAATATATTTTGCGCTTCCACCCGAGATTCTCTGGAATGCGCATACTTTTCGGCGACGCGCCGGACGAGGTCTGGCCGCAGAAGGCCGAGGGCGGCGACATACTTGTGCTGTCGGAGAAGGCCGTAGCGATAGGCGTCTCACAGCGTACCGCTCCGACCACCGTTCAGCGCATCGGACGCAACCTCGCCGCAAAGACCTCGATAAAGCGCATATTCGCATTCGAGATACCGCGCGGGCGTTACTGTATGCACCTCGACACAGTCTTCACGATGGTCGACGAAGACGCCTTCTGCATCTATCCGCCGCTCCTCGAGTCGCTCAAGGTATGGCAGCTAGATTATTCCGATGAGGGAATACTTCTGAAGCTCGAACAGAAGAGGGACTGGCGGAGCGCCGTCGCTGAAACGCTTGAAGTCGAGAAGCTGCGCCTCATAGTGATGAACGGGCGCGACGAGGCGGAGACCGCGCGCGAGCAGTGGCACGACGGCTGCAACACTCTCGCCGTAGCGCCGGGCAAGGTTGTCACCTACAACCGCAACGTGAACGCCGCGAAACTGCTGCGCGACAACGGCGTAGAGGTGCTCGAACTCGAAGGGCCGGAGCTCGGACGCGGACGCGGCGGCCCGCGTTGCATGTCGATGCCGCTGAACCGCGGCCCCGTCCGCTGAGCGTCAAAAAATCAAAAGCGCAATAAGAACCACAAACCAATACAAAACTCATGAAGGGAGCAATCCAAATGCCTGTGAATCTTCGCAACCGCCACCTTATCTCTCTGAAGCACCATACGCCGGCGGAGATTGAATATCTCCTCGACCTTGCCGCCGACCTCAAGAATAAAAAACGCGCCGGCATAAAGGGCAACCTGCTTGAACGCAAGAACGTCGCGCTCATCTTCGAGAAACCCTCGACGCGCACCCGCTGCGCCTTCACCGTCGCGGCGATCGACGAAGGCGGACATCCCGAATACCTCGGCAAGAACGACATCCAGCTCGGCCACAAGGAAGACGTAGCCGACACGGCGCGCGTCCTCGGCCGTATGTTCGACGGCATCGAGTTCCGCGGATTCAGCCAGAAGGTAGTCGAAGACCTTGCGAAGTACGCCGGCGTCCCCGTATGGAACGGCCTCACCGACGACTATCACCCGACGCAGGTCCTCGCCGACTTCCTCACGATTCGTGAAAACTTCGGCCGCCTCAAAGGCATCCGTCTCGTCTACGTCGGCGACGGACGCAACAACGTTGCGAACTCCCTCATGATCGGCGCGGCGAAGATGGGTATGCACTTCGTGGTCGGCTCGCCGAAGGAACTCTTCCCAGATCCCGCGCTCGTCGCCGAATGCGAGCAGATCGCGAAAGACTGCGAGTCCGGCGCGACGATAACCATCACCGACGACCCGAAGGCCGCCGTCAAGGGCGCAGACGCGATATACACCGACGTTTGGGCGTCGATGGGCGAAGAGGCGAAGGCCGCCGAGCGCAAGGCTCTGCTCCAGCCCTACCAGGTCAACAGAGAGCTCATCGAAGCTACCGGCAACGACGACGTCATCTTCCTCCACTGCCTCCCCGCGGTGAAGGGCAACGAAGTGACGGAAGACGTCTTCGAATCACGCCACGCGCGCCAGTTCGACGAAGCCGAGAACCGTATGCACACGATCAAGGCCGTCATGGTCGCGAGCATCGGAAACTTCTAACGCCGCAGTTTTGGCCGCTGAGTGAATTATAGGAGCGTCCGCAATGGGCGCTCCTTTTGCTTATTTGCGCGGCTTAGCAGGCTTGAGCCGCGCGACGCCGCGCCGCTTTTCCCGCGAAATTCCGGCAGAGGGCGCGAAACGTATGGAATGAAAAAATCCCGCAGGAAATTTCAAAATAACAGTGGCGTTAATTCAAAAGATGTGATATTATATCCCGCGTTGAATCGCGGACATAGCTCAGTTGGTAGAGCATTAGCTTCCCAAGCTAAGGGTCGCGGGTTCGAATCCCGTTGTCCGCTCCAAAGAGAGGCCAGCGTAGCTCAGTTGGTAGAGCAGCGCACTCGTAATGCGCAGGTCTCCGGTTCGAGTCCGGACGCTGGCTCCATTCATGAAAATATCAGCCTTCCAATGCGGAAGGCTTTTTTGTTGCCATCCAGCCGTTTCATACTTTACTTTTGAATATGAATTGCTAAACCTCTCACCCGCGCCGGTTCGGTATTGTCAATGCGGTGAACGGTTGATATTATAAAAATAGCTGAAATGCTGAAAAGAGGCGTACATGATTGAAGCTTGAAAATAAAAGAGAAACTGACGAGGCGCCCGGGCTGAGCGCGCCGGACGGCGAAAGAAGAATATATTTCGTCCGCCACGGGAAGACGGAGTGGAACAATCAGTTCCGTTATCAGGGCGCGACGAATGTACCGCTCTGTGCGGAAGGGCGCGAACAGGCGCGCCGCGCAGGCCTTCGGCTTTCTAAGCTGAAGATAGAAACGATCATATGCAGCCCTCTCGACAGGGCTTTTGAGACAGCCCGGTGCATCGCGTCATTCCATCCCGGCGTGCGCGTAGAAAAAAATCCGCTGCTCACAGAAGTGAATTTCGGTTCGTGGGAAGGCCTTACCGTCCCTGAGATCAAAACTCACAGCGGCGAAGAGCTCTTCTACAAATGGCGCATGAACGAACTCCACGTCAGCGCGCCCGGAGGAGAAGACGCCGACGCCGTTTACGAGAGGGCGTCGCGCGCGGCCGGCGAGCTTCTCTCGTGCAGCGAGAAGCTGATCGTCGTCGTCGGGCACGGCGCTATGTTCAGAGCCCTTTTCCTGCCGCTGCTCGGCATCCCGCGTTCAAACATTTTCTGGAAAATGCGCATAGACAACTGTTCAGTATCTGCAGCTGGCGTAGACAAGAACGGCAGGACGACGCTGTCGTTCCTCAACGACACGCTGCATATGCGCGTCCCTGAGGACAAAATCGCGGATTTGCCTCTGGCATAGCGCAAAGGCGGGGGCTGTGTGGTAAAATAGAAAAAATAGTGCAGACCTTCGTCCGTCCGCAGATATGCGGGCGTGTGCAAAAAGGCGGGATAGCATGAAAAAAACGACAGAACACGAAGCCGGCGCGCGGCGGGACGACTCGAAACTCTGGGCCGAATGCGCGGCCGGCAGCGAAGAAGCCAGAGAGGAACTCATCCTTGCCAACAGGCCCATGGTCTATTGGCTGGCGAAGAAATTAAAGGTTCCATATAATACATATCAGGATTTGATTCAGGAAGGAATGCTTGCGCTGATAGGCGCGGTGGACTCTTTCGACCCGGGCAGGAACATCTGCTTTTCAACCTATGCCTACTATAAGATCAACGGAAGAATGATAAATTTCCTCCAGAGAGTTGAGGCGAAGGCTCCAGTGCCGGTAGAGGACGCGGGATTCGGCGGCTGCGGGACTGACGACTCCGCAATATACGACGTGTCCAGCCGCAGCGAATGGTCGATAGACCTTGAAAAGGCGCTTTCGCAGCTTTCCGAGCGCGAATCCGACATTATAAGCGCGCTCGTAATGGAAGGGCGTGTCGCAAACGACGTGGCGGCGGAGAAGGCGCTTGACGTGAGCAACGTTTACAGGATACGCAGAAAGGCTCTCGCTAAGCTGAAAGCATGGCTCGGTATAGAGGGTTCTCAGGCGGCATCCAAGGCTTAGGCTGACCGCGCTGCGCGGCAGAGGACTGATATAAATGACGCAGAAAACAGCAAGGCTCCAAAGATGGCTCGACCGCATGACTGCGGCCTGCGAAAATAAAAAATGGAAATCGGCGGTCGCTGAGGCGGACTGTCTCTCGGCGGAACTTCGTTTAGTGCGCGAAGAGCTTTGGGAGAAGGCGGAGGAATCAGCCGCGCCGAAGCGTTCGTTCAACTTCAGGACGTGCGCCTCTTTTGGCGCGCGCTCTTTCGGCATCGCTATGGCGATAGTGTGTTTATGCACCTTCCCGATAGCCGTAGAGAGCGGCAGGCCGCAGAACATAGCGGCGCTTCCTACTGGCGCGGAGAACAAGTTCGAAGAGTTCACCCTCGTTACGGCTGAGGAGAAAGAGCTGCTCCAGATGCTGCGGGCCAACCTCAAGGAGAGCAACGAAGCCGTGCGTACCGCCGAAAAAGAGGCTCCGAGCGCAAAGCGCAAGCTTACGGCGAAGATAGTCGAGCGCCAGATCACCGACGTTCCCGAAAAGGTTCCGGCGGTGCGGCCTGAAAGAATTAAGCCGGAAGAGCTGCTGACGCTCATACAGATAGGAGAAAAAAGCCTCAGAGGGGACACCCCAGCTATAAAGATAATAAATTAAGCTTGAAGCTGATTCAGTTTTTTGTTTCAAGGAGTGGTAATTAGTGTTGATGCGAACCAAATTTCTGGCGCTCTCTGTCGCGGCGCTGATGCTTGCCTCCCAGGCCTGTTACGCTGCCGATGGAAGCCCGGATGCTCAGGATACGCTGCCGTCCGGTTTTTCGTCCAGCGTTTTAACCGGCGGCATGGACGCCCCTCTCTCGTCTGATATGCAGACGCCGTCCGGCGGGGAAGAGCTTCCTGAACCACCGTCTATGGCTGAGCTTGCGGGACCAGTGATAATGAACGTCGGTCTCGAAGGAAACAGCGAAGTCGCCTCCGAGCACATTATGAGCGTCGTGACGACCAAAGCTGGGGAGCATGTGGACGAAGAGAAACTTCGCAAAGACGCGGAGGCGATATTTGAGCTCGGATTCTTCAACGCGACCGACTACAGAGTTACCGACGTCGAGGGCGGCGTAAACGTTACCTTCCTTGTTCAGGAAAATCCCAAAGTCGGCGAGATACGTTTCGTCGGAAACACAGTCTATTCAAGCGAAGAACTGAGTAAGATCGTCTTCACCCAGCCGGGGATGATTTTTAACCGCACCTTCTTCCGCAACGACCTCCAGAGAATCAAAGAGAAATATCAGGCTGACGGTTACGTCATGGCGAACGTCCGCGACGTTAAGATCGACGGAGACATTATCACAGTCGAAATTCTCGAACCTAAAGTTTCTGAGATAGTCATACAGGGCAACAGAATAACGAAGACGAAGATAATCGAGCGCTATATAAGGGTCAAGGTCGGCGAGAAATTCAACTCGAACGAGCTGCGTCTCACGCTGAACCGTCTTCAGGGACTCGGTTATTTCAGCGACGTCAACGTCAACTTTGAGCCAGGCGAAAATCCCGACGAGGTTATACTGGTATTGACTGTAGAAGAGGCACGTACAGGCAGGCTCGGTTTTAACGTCGCATATGGAACGCAGAGCGGCTTCGGCGGCGGTATGAGCTACGAGAACTCCAACATCTGGGGAAGCGGCCTGCGCCTCAGCGTCGGCTTTGAGCTCGGCGACCGCGAAGAATATTGGCTGACTGTCGAGCAGCCGTACATGAGCAGCAAGATATTCGCATGGCGCGTAGGAGTTTACAGACGCGCATGGGACGACATTTATTACTATGAAGACGATACGGAATACCTCGAATACGACAGAGACCGCTTCGGCGCTTTTGTCGGATTTGGTAAAAAGTTCGCGGAAGAGTCTCAGTACAACTGGTATTTGCTGTTAGACTGGCATAATACTAAAAACGACAATATCCGCAATAACGCCTCCGCAGCTGAATGGGACCGTTACAGAAATGACAACCATTATGGCCCCAGTGCAACAACAGAAGAAATGATAAGCGGTATTCGAGAAGAAGAACTTGGCGAAGGCGATTACTATTCCGCGACAGCCACCTTCAGGCGGTTCAACCTTGACGAATATCTGCCGTATCAGAAGGGCGATATTGAGTCCGTCAACATACAGGTAGGCCAGGCAGACGTCGAAGGCGTTGATTACAGTTACGTGAAATACTGGTTTGAGGGACGTTTCTATTATCCGATAGGCAACTTCTTAAAAGATATATTTGAAACGTCGTTCCTTGACGGGGTAGACGGCAAGCCTGTCATACTTGCGGCGCGCGTTGTAGCTGGAGCGTCGAGCGGAGACGTACCGTATGACGAACTCTATGAAGTCGGCGGAGATACGACGCTGCGCGGATATGACGACGACTATTACCACGGCCGTAATATGGTGTTGGGCAACATCGAACTCCGTATACCTATACAAAAAATGTTCAGCCTCGTTTTCTTCTATGATATAGGAAGAGCGTGGGATTCCGGCAAGATAAGAAATGGCCAGGAAGTTATCTACGGCGACGACGACTGGGGTACCTCGCCCGGAGTCGGTATAAGGCTTAACACGCCGCTCGGCAATTTACGCCTTGACTACGCGAACGGCGAAGAGGACAGATTCAGTTTTGGCTTTGGAGAACTGTTCTAGTTCTGGCAGAAAGTCATATATAAGTATAGTTGCGGCAATTTTAATTGCCGCAACATTTTTGCTTGTTCCCGGAAAAGCGTGGGCCGTTTCGATAGAGGCCGAAGGGCTCAAAGAGTGGCAGAAAGAACTTGCGCTTCAGACGCTTACGGCTGTCGCGGAGAGCATCCCTCAGTCGGGAAGCTCTTCGTATCGCGCGGAGATTTTGCAGACTGTCGCGCGCCGGCTTTTTTCCGGTTACCTTGTGACCGTCAAATCGCTCGGGCGCGGCTCTGCTGCGGTCAGGTTTGACGCGGCGGGGGAGGAGCTTTTCTGGCGTGTCGAAGTAGCTACGCCGTCGCTCCGCGATATGCCGCTGGAGTGGTTTCGCTCGGACGTCTCCGGCCTTGCTGATGAAATTTCAATACTTTTGCAGGGCGTTCCGATAGAATCGCTGTCGTGGTCGGACCGCGCGCTTCAGGAAAAGATCAACGCGCTTGCGGAAGAGCGGCTGCCCGGCTGGACGCCAGAGATGCTTGTGACCCGCGGAGAGTCGGACGCCGTGCTCAGCGTTTCCTTCGTCCCGCAGATGCCCATGATTCTGGCCGTCAACCCGTCGTTTACCTCTACGTCGCTGCCGACGCTGTTTTACGGGGAATTCCGCGACGACCTTCAGGGGCATTACGCTCCTCTGGTCGGCCTGCCCGTCAAGTGGGCGTCAAAACATTCCTCCGATCTGGCGAAATGGACGGAGGGGTATCTTAACGAACAGGTTCTTGTGAAACGTACAAATTCATCTGCCGAGGCAACATTCCAGGCTTCGCAGATTTCGAACATGAACGTCCGCCTGGAGAGCCGAAACTACACCATCGCGGCGTGGGCGACGGTCTACGCCGGAACGTCCGACAAATCTGCGGAGCTGGGGCTGCATCTTGGGCGTAAGGTCGAGATCATTCCCGACCTCGACATGGAAGCTTACGCGGAGGGAATCCTCGGGCTGCGCGACTGGGACATGGACGGGCGTTTCGGACTGCGCTGGCGGCCTATGGTCCGCAACCTCTGGCTCGGCGGCGAATGGGACACTGAAGATGAAATGTGGTGGGGGAAGCTGTCGCTCGACGCGCAGCTTCACAAGCCCTACGCATGGGTGCGTCTGCGCGAGGACGGCGTCTTTAACGGCGCTCTCGGTTGGCGCGCTACGGAATATATATCTTTTGAAGTCGAATACGACGAGCGCGACGAAGACAGGTGGAGCCTGAAAATGATAGGCAACCTCTAGCGCGCGGAGAGGAATGTGCGGTATGTCTAAAGTTATAACCCTTGCGCAGATCGCCGGGCTCACGGGAGGAAGCGTGGTAGGCGATCCCGAAATAAGAGTATCTTCTATTTCCGACCCACGGAAGCCGAAAGAAGGCGCCATTTCCCCGCTCTGGGAGAAGAAGCTGGAAAAGTTTGCGGCAGGCTGTCCCGTGCTCTTCACGAAAAAAGGATGGGTCAGTGAAGGGCAGAGCGGCGTAGAACTTGACGATCCGCGCGTCGGCCTCATCGCTCTTCTGCATTTTTTTGACGAAGCGCCGGAGCGCATGAGAGAAATCTCCGAGCGCGCGGTCGTCGACGAAGGCGCGTCGCTTGGCGAAAACGTAGCTGTCGGCGCGGGCAGCGTAATAAAGGCGGGAGCGTCTGTCGGCGACGGAACCGTCATAATGGAGAACGTATTTATAGACTGCGGAGTCACGATTGGGAAAAACTGCGTGATAGAGCCCGGCGCCGTCGTCTTCCACCACAGCGTGCTCGGCGACCGCTGCGTGCTGCACGCGAACGCCGTCGTCGGCTGCGACGGCTTCGGCTTCGTCCCCGATCCGAAAGCAGGGATGGTTAAAATTCCACAGATCGGCATCGCGCACCTCGACGACGGAGTGGAGATCGGCGCTTTCAGCTCCGTCGACCGCGCTACGTTCGGCGAGACCTATATAGGCCCGTGCACTAAAATTGACAGCCACGTAAAAATCGGCCATAACTGCTGGATCGGCGGATATACGATTATCGTCGCACAGTCCGGCATCGCCGGCAGCAGCCACGTCGGCAGCAGGGTGATCATGGCCGCGCAGTCCGGCGCGGCGAACCACGCTACCATCGGCGACGGATGTACGGTCGGCGGACGCGCCGGGGTATCCTCCGACATTCCAGCCGGCGCGGTGGTCTCCGGGTTCCCCGCGCAGGACCACAGAAAAGAACTCCGTATTCAGGCGGCGATACGCCAGCTTCCCGAAATTTCGTCGAACGTCAGGGATTTCGGCAAGCGTATAGCGGCGCTCGAAAAAAGGCTCGAAGATGAAAACGCTTAAAGATGAGATAAAAATTTCCGGCGTCGGCCTCCATTCAGGCGAAAAGACGACGGTGCGCCTGATGCCCTCGGAGCGCCCCGGCATCTGGTTTGCAAACAAAGCCGGCGAGCTCTCCAACGTTGTTGAGGCGGTAGTCGAAGAGGACCAGCGTCTTACCGGCTTCTCGCTTCCGAACGGCGTCGCTGTGAGGACCGGGGAACATATGCTCGCGGCGATAGCGGGTATGGAACTCGACGCCGTTGAAATTTTTCTGGAGGGCGGAGAAGTCCCTATAATGGACGGCAGCGCCTTTCCGTTTGCGGAGGCGATAAACGAAACCGGCTTCCGCGACGTGTCAGGCGACGCCCCGCGTCGAGCGCTTGCCTCGCCGATAGCCCTCGAAGAGAACGGAGGAAAACGTTTTCTCGCCGCCGTTCCTTCGGAAAAACTCTGCGTAAGCTACGTGATAGATTATTCGGGTACGCCGGTCGGCACACAAAATGTCACGTACGATGTTACACGCGAGACTTTTTATAATATAATTTCTAAAGCAAGAACGTTCGGACTCACGTCCGAGCTTGAATATCTTAGGCGGCACGGCCTCGTGAAGGGTGGAAGCCTCGACAACGCGCTTGTATTCGACGGCGAAGGACTTGTGGGGAGCGCTTCTCTGCGCTTCCCGCTCGAGTGCGTCACGCATAAGGTGATAGACCTGCTCGGCGATCTGACGCTCGCCGGACCGATTCCGACGGCGCACTACGTCGCGATAGCGGCAGGCCACAGTATTCACGGCAAGCTCGCGAGAAGGATACGGACGGTTTTTCCATCATAAATTTTTCAGGCGCTGCCGAGGCACCGCCAGGGAGGAAGATTTTTCATGCAGATTAACATCAACGAGATAATGGGGCTGCTTCCGCACAGATACCCGTTTTTGCTTGTTGACAGGATCGAGGAAGTCATCGACACAGACACGGTGAAAGAGGTGACGGGCTACAAGAACGTCACCTTCAACGAGCCGTTTTTTCAGGGACATTTCCCAGACGAGCCGGTCATGCCCGGCGTGCTCATCCTTGAAGCTATGGGGCAGGTCGGCGCGGTCCTTATGAAGATGCAGAAAGAATTTCAGACAGGAGAGCGCAAGCTCGTATATCTCACTTCCATAGACAACGCGAAATTCCGCAAGCCAGTAAAGCCGGGCGACCAGCTCCGCACGACCGCGAGGCTCAAGAGACGCCGCGGCAGCATGGGAAAATTTGAGTTTGTGGCTACGGTCGACGGAGAGATAGTCGCTCAGGCGGAGATGGGCTTCCATATCGCTTCGGGCCTTACTCTAGAGGCGGAAGACAAGAAATGAGCGTTCAAATACACCCTACCGCGATAGTCGCGAAAGAAGCGAAGCTCGGTGAGAACGTAAAGATAGGCCCTTATTGTATCGTCGACCCTAAGGTCGAGATAGGCGACGGCTCGGAGCTGCGCGCCTTCGCGCGCGTATGCGACTATACCAGGATGGGAGCAGGCTGCGTGATTCACGAACACGCGGTCATCGGCGGCCTCCCTCAGGATCTCAGCTACCGCGGCGAAGAGACGTGGGCCATACTCGGCGACAGGGTTGTCTGCCGCGAGTACGTCACGGTCAACCGTGCCGCTGGCGAGGGCAATGTGACGCAGGTCGGCGACGGATGCTTCATCATGGAGAACGTCCATCTCGCTCACAACGTCCGCATCGGCCATGACTGCACGATAGCGAACAAGTCCGGCATCTCGGGACACGTAGTCGTCGGCGACTACGTCGTCATCGGCGGCATGACCGGCTTCCATCAGTTCACCCACATAGGCTCATACTGCATGATCGGCGGCCTTTCCCGCATAACGCAGGATGTTCCGCCATACTGCCTCGCTGCGGGGATACCGCTCCGCGTATTCGACATAAACAAAGTCGGCCTGCGCCGCCGCGGCTTTGAATCCTCGACGCGCCGCAAGATACGCGATATGTACAAGCTCATCTATAATTCGTCGCTTCCCATGAAAGAGGCGCTGAAGAAGCTTGCTGAGACGTACCCGGGCGACGCTGAGGCGAAGATGATACTCGACTTCGCCGCGGAGAGCACGAGGGGCTTCACGCCGCGCGTGACTCACGACTGGGAGCGCAAGGCGGAGGAATAACTTGATAAAACTGTTCGCGATGGACGTCGACGGCACTCTGACCGACGGCGGCATCTACATGGACGGCGCCGGCGGAGAGATGAAACGCTTCGACGTGCAGGACGGGCAGGGGATAGCCCAGCTCCTGAAGAAGGGCGTCAAGGTCGTCTTCATCAGCGGGCGCTTCTCCGCGCCTACGCAGAGACGCGCCGAAGATTTGAAGATAACGCGCTGCGTCAACGGCATTAAAGATAAACTGCCGGAACTCCAGAAGATCGCCGCCGAGTTTGGCGTGAGCGCGGAAGAGACGGCATACGCCGGAGACGACCTGCCTGACTTGGAATGTATAAGCTGGGCCGGCCTCGGTGTTGCGGTTGCAAACGCGCGTCCAGAAGTGCTCGAAGCTGCGTGTTACGTTACGAGCTGCCGCGGCGGGCGCGGAGCTATACGTGAATGCGCGGACATGATAATCAGGATCAACGACGGAGAGAATATCTTTTGAATATATCATCGTTAAAGATCAGGGCTCTTGACCGTTTTATACTGAACGAGCTGAAAGGGCCGTTTTTCTTCGGCCTAGTCGCCTTTACGATAATCCTCGTCGCAGGCGGCCTGCTCTTCCAGATGGCGGAGCTCATAATACAGCAAGGCGTTTCGATAGGCATAGTCATAAGGCTCTTCATTTACTATATGCCGCGGCTTGTCGTATTCACGATACCGATGAGCTGCCTGCTCGCCGCGCTGCTCGGCTTCGGAAAGCTTTCCGCGAACTCCGAGATAGTCGCGCTTAAATCCGCGGGGCTTTCGTTCCAGCGCATAGTGCGCCCGGTCGTAGCCGCGGCCTTCGTCATCTCTATATGCGCGCTCGTCATAAACGAGAGCATCGTACCGATGAGCGAGCGGGCTGCCGCGAACGTAATGAAGTACGAGGTGCTTCACGAGTCGGCTCCGGTCTTCAAGGCGAAGGTTTTCCTTAAGGAAGAAGGCGGCGGCGCCGTCGAGCGCGTCATCTACATCGACAAGATGGACAACAAGACCAAGCAGATGGAGAACGTAGTCGTCGAGGAGTTCGAAGCCGGCCGTCTCGCGCGCGTCATCGCGGCGAAGAGCGGAGAATGGGTCTCTGGAAGCTGGTGGCTCACCGACGGCGCCGTCTACGAGATAAAGGAGACGAAAGAGGTCGGGCTTCTCTTCAAGTTCAACCGTCAGGCGCTTCTGCTCAACATGGCCCCGGACGAAATTTCAGCGAACGACAGAAAACCGGACGAAATGACGATTCCAGAGCTGATGCGCGCGATCGAGATACGCGGCAAGACCGGCGCCGAGGCGGGAGACCTCTGGATGGCTTTTCATCTGCGCCTCGCTGTGCCATGGGCCTGCCTCATCTTCGGCATACTCGGCGCGGCTCTCGGAAGCAGGCCGCAGCGTTCAAGTTCGAGCGTCGGCCTCGGCTTCAGCGTAATAATAATTTTCGTCTACTATGTAATCATGTCCTTCGGGCGCGCGCTCGGCGAAAGCGGCTCGCTTCCGCCGCTGCTTGCGGCGTGGGTGGCGAACCTCGTATTCCTGGCGATAAGCGTCTTTTTCTGCCTGAGGGCGAACCGTCTCGGCTGAGGCGGAAATCCAGAAAAATCGCGGCGGCTCTCCGAACGAGACGGAGAGCCGCCGTTTTTTATGATTTTATGCCGGCGCGCCCGAGCGGATTACTTCACAGCCTCGGGCGGAAAAGCCGGAAGCTCGCCAGTGTCTTCAAAAACTATGTAGGTAGTCGTGTGGAGCTCAAGATGGTGCAGCTTGTCGAGAAGTTCGTCGAGCTCCTTCATGGACGGCGCAGCCGCCTCCGCTATGCAGACCACGTCGCCCGTCACGTCCCACGCGCGGACTATGCCGTTGAGCTCGCGCACGGCAGGAAGCAGGCGGAAATAATGCTTTTCAGCGACGCGCGAATCGCTTTTCGACTTCATGAGAATGATAGCCTTTATGCCGAAGCCCATAGAGGAGTAGTTGAATACGGGCCGGTAGCCTTCTATCAGCCCCGCCTCCTCCATGCGCCTCACGCGCTCGCGCGCGGCGGGGGAGGTCAGCCCGACGGCGCGCCCTATCTCCGTGAACGTCGCCCTCGCGTTCTCCTTGAGAGCTCTTATTATGCGCCAATCCGTCTCGTCAAGCTGTATAGTTTTTTCGCGCACCGCGCCGCCCGCCTTTCACAGAAAAATAACCGCGTCTGATTATACCAGAGCCTGGACTGGAGGCTGAAAAACTGCGGAAAAAGAATTAAAGCGGAGCGGCTGATTTAATTTAATTTTGTCGTAAATCGGGGATAGACGCTTTCGTCTCTGCGTGGCGGCGAAAAAAATTTTTTGATATATTTACAGCCGCCTCGGAGCGGAGCGTTTTAGGGGAACGTGGCGGCTTCGGACAAAACTTTCAAAATATCGCCGTCATGCACCGGCGGCGAAAAAATCGACGGGCGCGTGGTGACTCCGCGCCCGTGATTTATTTTTCTGGTATTTTGCTTTGCGGATATATCATTTCGCGCTCTCTTGAGGACGCGCGGGCAGTTCGCCCGTGTCGTTGAGCACCAGATATGTCGTCGTTGCGAAGCCGTGCGCCGCGAATTTCGCCAGCACGCCGTCAAGCTCTTTCATCGTGGGCACTGCTACGTCGGCTATGCACTCGACGTCTCCCGTCACGTCCCACGCGCGAACCACGCCGCCGATTTTGCTGACCATCGAGACGTCGTGTCTTTCGCTTATCCTGTCGTAGCTCTTGACCTTCAGCATCACCAGCGCCCGAAGCTGGCGGCCGAGCAGAGTGTAGTCAATCTCTGTGCGGTAGGCTT
>MHCFR05601__coassemble_1470_pt1 | contig 14146 bp, 11 predicted proteins | sample MHCFR05601__metabat2_low_PE_003 | metagenome-assembled genome bin MHCFR05601
GTTGCTGTACTCGGGGCGGGAATCCTCGGGGCCGAGGCGCATTTTGCCGAAGCGGCTGCATCCGATGAAGAGGCAGAAGGCGACGAAGATGTTCATCGTAAGCAGATAGCCCCAGCCGTAGTATTTTGTAAGGCCGCCGTTGAGCGCCTTGGCGAACGCGCCGAAGCTGTCCGGGGAAACGAGGCCCCAGGCGACGACGGCGATGGTAATCACGAGAGAAACTATGTATACGGAATTGCTCTTAGTTGCAGAGCTGTTGCTTGCCATGGCTAAAAGTTACTCCTTTCACAACACTGAGGAACGAAAAGCCGCCGGAGGGCGGAGGAATGCGTCGCTCTCCGGCGGATGTACCGTTTATATTTTGAATACGGTCGGACCCTCGACTTCTTTCGTGAGGGCGTCGAGCGCGACTTCCACACGGTGGGTGCGGAGCGTCCACTCTTCTTCTTTCGAAAGGTTCGGGTCTCCGAGCGGATAGGGGACGGAAACCGTCGGGACTATCCTGTTGGAGCCGACCGTCTTGGCGACGTCAAGAAGGTTGCACATGACGACGACGGGGATGCCTGTACGCTCGATTTCTCTGGCCATCGTTGCACCGCAACGAGTACAGGTTCCTCAGGTGGCTGTGAGGACCACGGCGTCGACTCCAGCGGCGTGCAGCTCGGCGGCGATTTCCTTACCGAACTTGGCGGCGAAGTTCTGCGTGGTTCCGGTCCCGACTGTTACATAGTAGTAGTCGTAGAGTTTCTTGAATTTGCCCTGCTTCTCGAAGAAGCGCATCGCGTCCACGGGAACTCCGCGGTCGGGAACGGCGCACATAGCCGCGGGGTCGAATCCGGCGTGAATCGTCTTGAATTCGGTCGATGGCAGGCAGTCCTTTCCGGCGATGTTGTATTTGCCCCACTTCTGAGCGGAAGCGCTCTGGATGTGGTCGGGGTTGTCGAGGGGTACGACGCCGCTCGAGGAGACGAGCGCTATCGTGCACTGGCTGAGATCCTTGACGGCCGCTGCCGGCGGGACCTTGTCGGTCTTCGGGATGACGAGCTCGGTCTGGAAGGGCTCGCCGTTGAGCTTCTTGACGAGCATGTCGATGACGCGGTCGGCGGCCATGACGTTTCCGGGAGCCGGGATCTCGCTGCGGATTCCGCGCGGGAAGTAGCCTTCCTCAGCCGCGGGCAGGAGCTGCTCGCCCTTCGCGACCTTTTCGGCGTATTTAGCCATAACGGTGAGGTCGTCCTTCATGAAGGTCGCCTTGCGTCCGCCCTTGAAGATGGGGAACTCCGTCCTGTATTCGGCGACGCCGGGGTTCTCTTCGTTCATCGAGCTGAAGACGGGGACGTTGTAGCGCTCTTTGACGGCCTTGCAGATGATGCCGCAGCCGACGCCGTAGCGTCCGGCCATGAAGGCAGGGCCGGCGAAGAACATATCGAACTGCTTGCCGTCGAGCCAAGCGAAGATTTCTTTAAGCGCCTCTTCGGTGTGGTTGGTGATGTAGTTGTCGCCGCAGACGATGGTGTTCGTGACTTCGACGTCCGGCATCATGCCGTTGAGCATCATCGAGCAGCCGATTATACCCTCGTGGAATATCGGTTTGCTGTCCGCCGCGTCTTCACCGCCGACCTGTCCGAAGAACTGGTTGATATAATGTATAGCTTTCATATTTTGCAGTCCTCCTTAGAAATCGGCGCAGCTTCTGCGCGAGTAGCCGCTGATGTGGTTGGCGCAGAACATACCGTTGTTCTCCATTACGCAGCTGCCGTCGGGGTTGATGCAGCCTTCCCAGCCGCCGGAGTTTCCGTCGCGCGCGAGCGCTTCGAGTTCTCCGATGACCTCCATCGCGGGCATCTCGTAGAACTGCGAGACGTTTCCGGTGGTGACGAGGGCGTCGGTGGCGGGGTTCATCGAAACGAGCGGCTGCGAAGCGCCGTCGCGTCCGGTGGCCTCGTCGGAGAGACCGATCGTCTTGATGCCGAGGCGCTCAAGCTCGACGAGCATCGCGGTGTAGTCGACGTCGGGGTTGCCGTAGCCTTCTTCGGCGACGACGGCGCCCTGCGCGCCTATCGCTACCGCTATCTGGCCCGCGATCTGTACGCAGCGCTGCTTCTCTTCCATCTTCGGGTTCAGCGTCGACATGATGACGCCGAGGAAGTTGATGGTCTTGCCGTGCTCGGCGTAGAGGCGCTTGAGCATCGGGTTCGTCGAGAACTCGTAGGTGGAGATTTTCGAGGAGCTCGGCATGAAGCTGCCGGAGACGAGGCATCCGTCGAGGAGCTCGTTCGGATGCATGAGCGTCGGGAGCATTCTGTTGCCGTCCCATCCGTAGATGAGCGTGTTGTAGCCGAGGGCTTCCATCTGGGTCTGCGGCTGGAGCACGTAGACGACGCCGGGGAGCTTCTTGACCTCTTCGCTGCGCTCGGCAAGCGGCGGCAGCTCGTAGGTGTCTATCTCTTCCGGCTCCATGTCGCGCACGCACTCGGCGATGTGCTCGGCGAGGCGGAGCGTCGCCCAGCGGATAGCGTGGTTGCGCTTCTGCTGCTCGCGCTGCTCGTCAAGCTCGTCGGTGTCGGCGATGAGGACGAGGTTCGGCATATCGCCCCAGATCGTGTAGTGCTGGTAGGGGCCGCCCATGTCGAGAAGTCCGTCCTGGAATCCGCCCCAGTGCTTGCCGACGGAAAGGAGCGAAACGCCGTCGAGGACGTGCGTTCTTCCCATGCCCGCCTGTCCGAGCGGCGAGGTTACGCCGGGATAGGCGCCTTCTCCGCCGCTGACCTTGCAGCGGAACTCAACAGAATCCTTAACGGGGCAGAGCCTCACCATATCGCCGGGATGCACGATCCTGAGATCGGCGTCGGTGATGTGCTTGTCCTCGCGGACGCACGCGAGAGCGTCGTCCTTATCTACGGTAAGAACGCCGTTCGCGTAAGCCGTCTTGTCGCCAAAGACTATGTCCTTGACCATGAATTTTCCAATTTCCAGCTTCATAGTTTTCCTCCTTTTTCTGCCAGAAATATAAAACCCAATCACTTGCTGCAATATAACAAAATAGTGAACTACGTAACAATGACGAAAAAGACGACGGCTTTGTAACGTTTTGCGTGACAAGGGACGTAAAATCGCAAAAATCGGAAAATTGAGCTATTATAGACACAGCAAGGAATCAACATAAAACAGGCAGGGGGACATCAGATGGAAACACGTCCAGAGATCAACATCCCGAGGCTGATGACGGCCTACTACACAGAACACCCGGACGCCGGAGAGAAAGACCAGCGCGTCGCCTTCGGCACGTCCGGCCACCGCGGCACGTCGCTGAAGCGCAGCTTCAACGAGGACCACATAGCGGCGATTTCTCAGGCGATTTGCGAGTACCGCGCCGGAAAAGGCATCGCAGGGCCGCTCTTCATGGGCATGGACACGCACGCGCTCTCCGAGGCGGCGCTGCGCACGGCGGCCGAGGTCTTCGCCGCGAACGGCGTGGAGCTGCGTATGCAGGAGGGCTTCACCTATACGCCGACGCCGGTTATTTCGCACGCGATACTGACGTGGAACGCCGCGAAGCACGGCACGACGGCCGACGGCGTCGTCATAACGCCTTCGCACAACCCTCCGTCGGACGGCGGCTTCAAATACAACCCGCCGAGCGGCGGCCCAGCCGGGACGGACGTGACGAAGTGGATTGAGAACCGCGCCAACGAAATCCTCGCTGGCGGGCTGAAGGACGTGAAGCGCGTTCCCTTCGAGCGCGCCGTCAAAGCGCCGAACGTCGGCTTCATCGACTACGTGCAGGGCTACGTCGCGGGCCTCGGCGAGATTATAAAGATGGAGGCGATAGCGGCCTCGGGCCTCAAGATAGGCGCCGACCCGCTCGGCGGCTCCGGCATATATTTCTGGGAGCCGATAGCCGAAAAATACGGCCTCAACATCGAGGTCGTCAACAAAACTGTGGACCCGACCTTCGGATTCATGCCGCTCGACCACGACGGCAAGGTGCGCATGGACTGCTCGTCGCCGTGGGCGATGGCGAAGCTCGTCGCGCTCAAAGACAAATATGACGTGGCCTTCGGCAACGACCCCGACTACGACCGCCACGGCATCGTGACGAAGGCCGGACTGATGAAGCCGAACGCATATCTCGCAGTCGCCGTCGAGTATCTCTTCACGCACAGGCCGCTCTGGAGCGCCGGCGCGATGACCGGCAAGACGCTCGTTTCAAGCTCCATCATAGACCGCGCCGCGGCCGGTGTCGGGCGCAAAATCTATGAAGTCCCCGTCGGCTTCAAATGGTTCGTCGACGGACTGCTCTCCGGCTCGCTCGCCTTCGGAGGCGAGGAGAGCGCCGGCGCGTCCTTCCTGCGCATGGACGGCAGCGTCTGGAGCACCGACAAGGACGGCTTCATCATGAGCCTGCTCGCCGCCGAAATCACCGCCGTAACGGGCAAGAGCCCCTCGGAGCTCTACGACGCGATGACGGCGCGCTACGGCTGCCCCTGCTACTCGCGCAAGGACGCGCCCGCGACGCGCGAGGAGAAGGACAAATTAAAGAAACTTTCCCCAGCCGACGTAACCGCCGAGACGCTAGCGGGCGAGAAGATAACGGCGAAGCTGACCAACGCGCCGGGCAACGGAGCGCCGATCGACGGCCTCAAGGTGACGACGGAGAACGGCTGGTTCGCCGCGCGCCCCTCCGGCACCGAAGACATCTATAAAATCTACGCCGAGAGCTTCAAGGGCGAGGAACATCTTGCAAAAATCAACGAAGAGGCGCGTGCGATAGTCGCAAAGGCGATAGCGTAACGCAGAGGGCAAATTACGAAACGGCGGAGGGCTTCGGCTCCCCGCCGGTTTTTATCTGCTTTTATAATACGAGGGCGCTCCCCCGCGGACGCGCCCTCGTTTTATATTTTTATCTCTGATTGTCTCAGTCGTCCCCGCTCGGACAGGCTATCTCGAACATCGCGTCGATGGTGCGGTGCAGAAGCCGCGCTTTGTCGCTCGCGGCGAGCGTGTAGTATACCTCTTTGCCGCTGCGCTTCGCGCTCACGAGGCCGTCCGCGCGCAGGACGCGCAGATGGTGCGACACGGCGGAGTCGCTCATGCCGACGGCGCGCGCGATCGCGCCGACGCTCGCAGTCGTATGGCAGAGCAGCCACAGAATCCGCAGCCGCGTGCAGTCGGAAATCTGCTGAAAGACGGAGGCTACCTGCCCGAAGGAATCTTCCTTCGGCATATTCGCCGCGAGTTCATCAATAGCCGCCGCCCCGTGGCGCGCCTGCCCGTTCTCTCCGGCCACAGCCGCCGCCTCCTTTCATCCGTTTCGTCTAAAATTCCGCGTTAAAAGATAGCAGTTTCGTTTTTCACTGTCAAACGGCGCGCCGCACGCACAAACGCGGAATTTCCGCGCCGCGCCGCCAGCCATTATAGATAATACTATATCGATATTAGCATAATGATATGCCGTTTTTCGTCTCTTCTGCTCCGCCGTTTTCTCCGCTATCATCTTCCTCGGTGAATTTGAGATTTTTTTCACTAAAAAGAGCGCGGCAGATTTGCGTCCGTGCATGACTGGACGGGAGTGTGACGTATGGAACAGGAGAAAAGCTCGATGATAGTCGACAGCCTTGAAACGCTGGAGGCCAGGATGGCCGAGGTGCGCGAAGCGCAGAGAAAATTCGCCCTTTATACGCAGGAGGAAGTAGACAGAATCTTCCTCGCAGCCGCGACGGCGGCGAACAGGGCGCGTATTCCGCTAGCGAAGGCCGCGGTCGAGGAAACCAGAATGGGCGTGCTCGAAGACAAGATTTTCAAAAACCACTTCGCCGCCGAGTACATCTACAACTACTACAAAAATGTAAAAACCTGCGGCGTCATCGAAGAAGACAGGGAGTTCGGCACGCAGAAGATAGCCGAGCCTGTCGGCGTTATCGCCGCCGTCATCCCGACGACGAACCCGACTTCGACGGCTATTTTCAAGACGCTGCTCGCGCTCAAGACGCGCAACGGAATGATCATCAGCCCACACCCGCGTGCGAAGAACTCCACGATTCTTGCGGCAAAGACGATTCTCGACGCGGCGGTCGCGGCTGGAGCGCCCGAGGGTATCATCGCGTGGATAGACGTTCCGTCGCTCGAACTGACGAACGCCGTCATGCGCGGCGCTGACCTGATACTCGCAACGGGCGGGCCGGGAATGGTGAAAGCCGCATACTCCAGCGGAAAACCGGCGCTCGGCGTCGGCGCGGGAAACACGCCCGCAGTCATCGACGAGAGCGCGGACGTGCTGGTCGCCGTCAACTCAATCATTCATTCAAAAACTTTCGACAACGGCATGATATGCGCCTCCGAGCAGTCCGTCATAGCGGTAGATTCGATTTATGACAAAGTCCGCGCGGAGTTCGCCGCGCGCGGATGCTGGTTCCTCGACAGGGAGGAGACGGAGCGCGTGCGCAAGACGATAATCGTCAACGGCGCGCTGAACGCCGCGATAGTCGGACAGAAGGCGCACAAGATAGCGGCTATGGCCGGCGTCGAAGTCCCGGAGAGCACGAAGATACTCATCGGCGAAGTAGAGAGCGTAGACATAAGCGAGGAGTTCGCGCATGAAAAGCTCTCGCCCGTGCTTGCAATGTACCGCGCCGCGGACTTCAGGGACGCCGTAGCGAAGGCGGAGCGCCTCGTCGCGGACGGCGGCTTCGGCCACACTTCGGCGGTCTACCTCAACGCAGTGACGGAGCGTGAAAAGCTCGACTACTTCAAGGCGCACATGAAGACGGGCCGCGTCCTCGTCAACACGCCCTCGTCTCAGGGCGGCATAGGCGACGTCTACAACTTCAATACGACACCGTCGCTCACGCTCGGCTGCGGCTCGTGGGGCGGGAACTCCGTCTCGGAGAACGTCGGCGTGAAGCACCTGCTCAACATCAAAACCGTCGCCGAAAGGAGAGAGAATATGCTCTGGTTCCGCACGCCGCAGAAGACATATATAAAGAAGGGCTGCCTGCCCGTCGCGCTGCGCGAGCTCAAGGAAGTCCTCGGCAAAAAGAAGGTATTCATCGTCACGGACACCTTCCTTTACAACAACGGCTACACCAAGATGATAACCGACCGCCTCGACGAAATGGGTATAAAGCACGCGACATTCTTCGACGTCGCTCCCGACCCGACGCTCGCCTGCGCGCGCGAAGGCGCGAAGGCGATGACGGACTTCGGCCCCGACTGCATAATAGCGGTGGGCGGCGGCTCCGCGATGGACGCGGGCAAAATCATGTGGGTGCTCTACGAGCATCCCGAGGCGGACTTCATGGACATGGCGATGCGCTTCGCGGACATCAGGAAACGCGTCTACACCTTCCCGAAGATGGGAGAAAAGGCGTACTTCATAGCAGTCCCGACATCCGCCGGAACCGGCTCCGAAGCCACACCCTTCGCAGTAATCACAGACGAAAAGAGCGGCGTCAAATACCCTCTCGCCGACTACGAACTGATGCCGCACATGGCGATAGTCGACGCGGACATGATGATGAACGCGCCGAAGGGGCTGACCGCGGCCTCCGGCATCGACGCAGTAACGCACGCGCTTGAAGCCTACGCCTCGGTGATGGCGACGGAATTCACCGACTCGATGGCGCTCCGCGCGCTGCGCTCGATATTCGACTACCTGCCGCGCGCCTACGACGACGGCCCGAACGACCCCGTCGCGCGCGAAAAAATGGCGCACGCCGCGACGATGGCCGGCATGGCCTTCGCCAACGCCTTCCTCGGCGTCTGCCACTCGATGGCGCACAAGCTCGGAGCCTTCCACCATCTGCCCCACGGCGTCGCCAACGCGCTGATGATAGAATATGTACTGAGATTCAACGCCGCCGAAGTGCCGGCGAAGATGGGGACCTTCCCGCAGTACGCCTACCCGCACACACTCGCGCGCTACGCAGAAGTCGCGGACTATCTCGGCCTTGCGGGACGGACGGACGAAGAAAAGCTTGAAAGCCTCGTCGCCGCGGTGAACGGCCTCAAAGAGCGCGTCGGCATAAAAAAGACGATAAAGGACTACGGCATAGCAGAAGAGGACTTCCTTGCGACGCTCGACGAAATGACCGAGCAGGCCTTCGACGACCAGTGCACCGGGGCGAACCCGCGCTATCCGCTGATGTCCGAGATAAAAGAGATGTACCTCAAAGCCTACTACGGTAAATAGGAGGGGACGCGGAGATGAAGCTTGAAAGGATAATAGCCGTCCGTACGTCGAAAACCGTCTACCGCGACGGGAACCTGTGCGTCAAGGTATTCGGGGACGAGTACGCGAAAAGCAGAATACTGGCGGAAGCGGCGACGCACGCGAAAATCGAGGAAACGGGCCTCGACGTGCCGAAGATACTCGAAGTGACGAAAGCCGAAGGCAAATGGGCGATAGTATCGGAATTCATAGCAGGAAAGACGCTCGAACGCCTCATGGACGAAGAGCCGGACAAACGCGGCGAATACATGAGCCGCTTCGTAGATGCGCAGCTCCGCATAAATTCGACGAAGGCGCGCGGCCTTGCGAAGCTCAAGGAACGCGTGGGAGAGAGCCTCTTCGAAGCCGGCCTCTCCTCCGCCACCCTCTACGACCTCCACATGAGGCTCGAATCGCTGCCGCAGGGAGATAAAATATGCCACGGCGACTTCGCGCCGAGCAACGTCATCGAGGCCGAAGGCGGCGCGGACTACGTAGTGGACTGGTCGCGCGCAGCTCAGGGAGCCCCCGAGGCCGACGCCGCGCGCACATACCTGCTCTTCTGGCTGAACGGCGAAATAGACGGCGCGGAAGAATACCTCGAACTCTACTGCGCCAAAAGCGGCGTCCAGAAATCCGCCGTGCAGGCGTGGATCCCGCTGCGCGCCGCCGAACGCCTCGCCGCGGGACGCGCCGAAGAGGCCGAATTCCTGCGCCACTGGGCCAACGTCGTCGATTACGAATAACAGCGAAAGAAGGGGACAGAGATGGTAAAGGTAAAAGTCTGCATAGGGAGCGGCTGCCACGTAAAAGGCTCGCGCCGCGTAGTTGAAGGGCTCCAGTTCCAAATAGCCGAACGCAAGCTCAAAGACAAAATCAACCTCGGCGGCGTCTTCTGCATGGGCCGCTGCGACGAAGGCGTCTGCGTCACCGTGGACGATAAATTCTACTCCGTAAAGCCCGAAGAGGTAACGGAATTTTTTGAAAAAGAAGTCCTGCCGCTGGTGAAGTAAAGCGGGGACGTAGAGAAAAAACAGAAACACAGCGGAGCTCGAATCGTCGCGCCCCGCTGTGTTTATAGCCTATGAACTGAATAATAGAACCTACGATGTCGTTCTCGCAATCTTTTGGCGAGAACCTACTGCTTTAATCGTTAGAGATAAAAAATTATGCGCATATAACTTTTGCCGTCTATATCGTTTAGTGACAGAGGCCCCTGACAGAGACATTCAGGGGCGACATAAGTTTTGTTATAAAGTAAAAATACTATACAAGTTTTCCATATTTTAATTTATTTCTGTTCTTTTTGTGTAGTGAATACAAATACCGCTGCTGCACGAACGCGGGTCAAAATAAGATGAAATAGCCCCCCACGCGAATAAGTTTTCTTCCCGCTGCAAACCGCAAAATCTCGCAAGCCATTCATCACAATACTTTTTATCTTTCTTCGCTTCTTCTGGTGTCCAGTCTTCCCAATGTCGAATGGCGTTTGTGTCGAAGCTCTGCGGATATAGCTCAACAAATTCAAGATTCCCCTGTGGATTAAAACATAAATGAACAGGGATTTTGTTGTCATAAATTTTTTCTCTCATATCGTACCATATATATCCATTCTTCATATCTCTGATTTGTAGGATGCTGTCTTTTGGAAAATCAGAAATAAAATCAGCATAATGCAATAAAGGTGATACTGTTATATTCAGTTCATGGAAGATAATCTTTCCTGTTTGGACTTCAATCAAATAAATCTTTCCCCTTTAATTCATATTTGCCCTTTCCCTATTTACGCCCCCGCTGCCGCTTTGGATTTTTCAGCAAGTCCGGCTTCTGTGCAATCCGTCTCAGCCTTTTCTTTTCTTCCTCGAACGGCTTCTCCAAATTCAGTTAAAAATACGATAACGCTCCGTTGGGCACACACGCCGCCAAACGGCTCGGTCTATCTGCCCTTCCCCATCGAGTTATACCGTTCGTAGACCTTTTCCAGCACTTCGCGCCATTCGCCGTAGAAGCCGCGTTCGCGCAGGAGTTTCAGGCCGAGTTCGTTGACGCCGCCGGGAGTGGAATTTTCGACGAGGAACGATTCCACGTCTTCGCCGCAGTCGGTGCGCATGAAGGAGGAGAGCGTTTCGTTCATTATCGACGAGTAGTCGAGCGCGGTGCGGAAGTCGAGCCCCTTGTCCATGCCCCAGCTGACGCTTTCGGCGAGCAGCGAGTAGTAGGGCACCATCATGCCGGTGACTGGGCCGAGTATCTCAAGCTCACGCTCGCTCTTCACGCGCACGAGCGTGCCTATCTGCGACATGAGCTCCGCGAGCGTTTCGTCTTCGCCGTAGAAGAGCAGAGGCCCGGTGCGCCGCGCCGCGAAGGGCATCGGTATCGCGCGCGCCGCGCTTTTCGCCGGAGCGTAGAGCGCGAGCGAATCGGCGAGCTTCGCGCCGCCCGTTATGTGCATGACGCGCTGGTCCGCGCGGAAGCGCAGCGCGCGCACGACCTCCTCGTGCTGCTGCGGCAGCACACATATAAAGACTACGTCAGAGCCGTCGACGACGGCCTGATTCGACTCGTGTATGAAAATTCTTTCTGGGAAGAGTTTTTTCAGCGCGTCGGCCTTTTCGCGGTTCTTGTGCACCGTCAGGTTGATTTTACCGGAGAACTCAGGCGACGAGCAGAAGCCGCGCACCATGGCGGAGGCTATGCCGCCGGTACCGATGAAGCCCAATGTCAAATCTATCATAACAACACCGCCGTTTCATAAATTTACGGCGATTATACAACAAGCGGCGGGCGCGCAGAATAGGCGGGGCAAAGCCGGATGTTTCCCCGTTTCTGCCGGACGCGCATACGAAAAAGGCGCGCCGCCTGGGCGCGCCTCTGTGTAGGTGGAACGAAGGAAGGTAAATATCTTATTTTGCGAAGGCTTTCTTGATGCCTTCGACGGCTTTGTCGATCTGCTCGTAGGTGATGACGATCGGCGGCGCGAAGCGGATGGTGCGTTCGTGCGTCTCTTTCGCAAGGACGCCGTTCGCAATGAGCTTCTTGACGTAAGGCGCGGCGTTGACTGTGAATTCGACGCCGATGAGGAGCCCCGAACCGCGGACTTCGATTATCTCCGGGTTGTCTATCTCGCGCAGCTTCTGCATAAAGTAGTTGCCCTTCTCTTCGGCCTGCTTCGGATAGTTGTCGCGCACAAGGATTTCCATGGCCTTGATGGAGACGGCGCAGGCGAGCGGGTTGCCGCCGAATGTCGAGCCGTGCGTTCCGGGCGTGTAGACGCCGAGGATGTCCTTGTTCGCCGCGACCGCAGAGATGGGCATTACGCCGCCGCCGAGGGCCTTGCCGAGGATGTACATGTCGGGGACGACTTCCTCGAACTCGCAGGCGAACATACGGCCCGTGCGCGCGAAGCCGGTCTGGACTTCGTCGGCGATGAAGAGGATGTTGTGCTTCGTGCATATCTCGCGGACTTCCTTGAGGTAGCCCTTCGGCGGAACGATTATTCCGGCTTCGCCCTGTATCGGCTCGGCGAGGAATGCGACGGTGTTCGGCGTGATGGCCTCTTCAAGCGCCTTCGCGTCGCCGTATTTAATAATTTTGAATCCGGGGCAGTACGGGCCGTAGTTGATACGCGCGTCGGGGTCGGTCGAGAAGCTGATGATGGCGATCGTGCGTCCGTGGAAATTGTTCTCGCAGACTATTATCTCCTGCTTGCCGTTCTCTACGCCCTTCACCTCGACGCCCCAGCGGCGCGCGGTCTTGAGCGCCGTTTCGACGGCCTCGGCTCCGGTGTTCATCGGGAGGATCATTTCCTTGCCGGTCATCTTGCAGAGCTTCTCATAGAATTCGCAGAGCACAGAGTTGTGGAAGGCGCGCGAAGTAAGCGTGACCTTGTCGAGCTGCTGCTTCGCCGCTTCGACTATCTCAGGATGACGGTGTCCGAAGTTCAGCGCCGAGTAGGCGGAGAGCATATCAAAATATTCGCGCCCCTCAGGGTCGCGGACCATTACGCCTTCGCCTTCAACGATGACGACGTCCTTCGGATGATAGTTATGTGCGCCGAGTTCGTTTGTCTTGTCGATGATCTGCTGAGTGCTGAGCATTATGTCGTCCTCCTCATATTTATGTTGTTTTGAACTTTGTAGCCATTGATGTTTATTTTTATTGCTGCTGGGATTACTCTACCATTAAATTAAGATTTTGAAAAGGGGCAAAATCATCGGAGCGAACGCCCAATTAAACGACGGTACGCACATTCTGACAAAAGGCAAACAAAGAAACAAAATTGTTATATAAGTTCATAAAATTATGCGCGGCGCGCACGAAAAAACGCGGAGGAGCGTCTTCTCCCCCGCGTCTTCCAGCGTAAATCCGCCGCTTTAATACAACTCTTCGTATATCTTCAGCACGCGCGCTTCGTCGAGCGGGACGAAGTTGTTGTTCATAAGGCGCTGCTGCGTCGTCATGACGGCCTCGGTGAAGCGCGGCAGGTCTTCGGGCTTCACGCCATAGGCGTGCAGCGGCTTCTTCGGCAGTATTGTGTCGAGGAGTTTCTCAAGTTCGTCCCACGCGCGCGATTTTTCGCATGAAAGCAGCGCGGCGATGAAGTCCATCATTTTCGAGATTTCTCCGTCTGTTTTGATTTCGAGATAATTTTTCATGACGCCGGTGAATACGGCGTAGTTGCTTTCGCCGTGCGGGACGTGGTAAGCGCCGCCGAGCGGGTACGAGAGGGCGTGGACTGCGGCGCAGCCGGCGGTGCCGAAGGCTATGCCCGCGTAGTTCGAGGCGAGCAGGAAGTCGCCGAGCAGCGGGATGCGCGCTTCGCGCCCCTCGCGTGCTATCGTTTCGTAATGTCTTATTATCATCTCCGCGGCCTTGTAGGAGAGCAGCTTGGAAAATTCCGTCGCCTTCGGCGAGAGCGCGGACTCGACGGCGTGGACGAGCGCGTCTATCGAGCTGGCGGCGAACACTTCAAAGGGCAGGCCGTGCAGCAGTTCTGGGATGAGCGCGCACTGGTCGGCGAAGAGCGCGGGGGCGACGAGCCCCATCTTCGTGCCGAGGCGCGTTCGGTTGATTATCGAGATGTTCGTCACCTCGCTTCCGGTGCCGCAGGTCGTCGGCGCTATGACGAGGCCGCAGCTCCGTTTAATCGCCGGCGCGGCGGCGTATAGTTCGTCCGTCGTGCGTCCGCCTGATACGGCGACGGCTTTCGCAATGTCTATTATAGAGCCGCCGCCCGCCGCGACGAGGCGTTTGTAGCCGAGTTTCGAGGCCGCGGCGATTATTTCGTCGGTCATCACGTCGGTCGGCTCGCCGCTGCCGAAATCTTCCCAGAAGAGCGTTTTGACGGGCAGGCCGAGCGGCGCGAAGTGCGCCTCGTATATGGGCCTTATCGTGAAGAGCAGGTCGTCCGCGCCGAGCGCGAACCCGCGCGCGAATTCCGCGCAGGTTTCAAATTTATGTATCTCCGTATTCAGCATTATCTCTCTCATGAAATCAGCACCTCCGTCGTGAGCTTACGACAATTATAATACGCGGCGGCGCTGACGGCGCGCAGCGGTCTTGACACGGGCGGCGCGCGCCGTGTAAAATCTCTTCGTGTTTTGCGGCGCTCGGCCGACATTCGGGGAACGGAGGAAACGTCATGGCTTTTACGAACTTTACGATGATAATGTGCATGATGATGCGCGGCTGCGGCGGCTCCTCTCCTGAATTGACCGGCGCTTAGAATTCGCGTCGTCGATTAGGGGACCGGATCCGCTGATGCGGGTCCGGTCTTTTTTTATTTTTTATTTTCACGCGCTTACGGAGGAGTGATGGGAAGGAAGGGAATTCTGCGCTTCGCGCGGCGTCTGCGGCAAAGGGGCGGCCTTCGGGCCATTGGTAAAATTTTGACGGAGGTATGACGAATGAAAAAACTTGTTTCTGTTTTCTGCGCTT
>MHCFR05601__coassemble_1471_pt1 | contig 14145 bp, 16 predicted proteins | sample MHCFR05601__metabat2_low_PE_003 | metagenome-assembled genome bin MHCFR05601
AAGAAATTGATGCGTTGGAACGAGAGGTTGGTTTTCCTAAATTAACTAAATATACTATCACTGAAAGAGCACGTATAAATGAAAATCTAGCTCAAACACGTGCTAATGGTTATTGGATTAGTTATAAGGAGCGCCGCGATGATACAGCAGGTATTGGAGTTCCTGTGTTTGACCATAATGGTCAAGTAATTGCCAGTTTAAATATTACGTTGCCTTCAACTCGCTTTGATAAAGAAAAGATAAAATTATGGCTTCCGCTGCTTATGGACGCAGGAAGGCAAATCTCACGTAAAAACGGATACATAACAGAAAAAAGTGATAGTAAATTAAGCTTACAGGATGACTTGTGCGCGTCAGTGTTTGAAAAACAGATGGAAGGGATTGATAGTAATGGACGAGAATAAATGCAAGGTTTATCTTTTGTCGGGATTTTTGGGGAGCGGCAAGACTACGCTTTTGAAGCATCTGCTTGAGACGCACCCGGAGAACGAGCGCGTCGCGGTGCTGATGAACGAGTTCGGCAAGGCCGGAGTCGACGGCGACGTGGTGCGCAAGAACGGCCTTGAGATTATAGAGATAAGCCGCGGTTCTATTTTCTGCGCCTGCGCGAAGGGCGATTTCCTGCGCGGCCTTTACACGATTCTCAAGGATTACAGGCCGACGATCCTGCTCGTCGAGGCGAGCGGCGTCGCAGATACGACGGATATGAAGAAGGACCTCGGCCACGGTATGCTGCACGACTATTACCGTTTTGCTGGCAATATCTGCGTCATCGACGCGCAGCATTTTGAGGACTGGCTCGACCTCTTCAACGCCGTCATAAAGCAGACGGAGGCGGCGACGCAGCTCATCATCAACAAGACCGACCTCGTGACGCCGGAGGAGGCCGACGCGCTTGAAAAGCATCTGCACGAGCTGAATCCGACGGCGCAGATAACGCGCGCCACCTTCGGCAACGTGCCGTGGAGCGTCTTCCGCTCCGACGACGCCGACGAGAAGATGGCGGAGATACCGGAGGCGGAGGCTTGGGAGAAGTTTATCGACGACGTGCTCGCCAACGCGACGCCGCACATGGCCCCGCCGGACAACCTCGCCTCGCTGAGCGTCTTCTGGGAGGGCGACGCTGAGAAGTTCAAGGAGATACTGAACAGGCTGCCCGAGGACGTTGTGCGCTCGAAGGGCTATTTCGTCGATACAGACGGCAAATGGAAGGTCTTCGACATAGTCGGCAGCAAAAACCCCGTCTACACCGACGCTTCGCCGGATTTCAGCCAGCCGCGCAACCTTGCTATATTTATCCGAAAGGTACGCGCGCGCCGCGAAATTCCGGGACTTTTCCAGGATGCGGGGCTGAAGCTGCTGGAGCTTAGGTTCTAGCGCGGGCGCGCCCTGCGGCGCGGATTTGCAAAAAAGAATGTAAAAAAGCCGGAGCTGCTGAAGCTCCGGCTTTTTGCATATTCATGCGGATTTTTTACGCGTTCTCTTCTTCGAGTTTGCGCTTGATTTTCTCGGCGAGGCGCTTGATGTAGGCCGCGTTTGCCCCGCAGCAGCCGCCGATATAGGTCGCGCCCATGTCCACCGCTGGCAGAACGTCGTCGGCGAAGGCCTCGATGTCGAAGGCGGCGTTGACTTCGCCGTTGTCGCCGACGATCGGCGCTCCGGCGTTCGGCTTGAAGATTATCGGGAGGTCTGTGACCGCCTTGAACTCCGATATGACCGGCAGCGCGTCGACGGGGCCGAGCGAGCAGTTGAGGCCGACAGCCGTGAGGTTGTAGGGCTTGAGCCCCTCGACGATGTCCTTGCAGGTGTTGCCCATCATCGTGTGCGAGACCTTCGCGCGCTTGCCGTTCTTGTTCGCGCCCATGAAGCTCATGGAGCAGAGCAGCGGCACGTCGTAGTGAGAGGCGGCTTCGGCGGCTATCTTCAGCATTTCGAGGTCCATGAAGGTCTGGATGTATATCACGTCGGGGCCTTCCTGCATTCCGCTGCCGATCTGCTCTTCGAACATCGCCTTCGCCTCTTCGCGCGAAATCTTGCCGTAGGGTTTGAGCAGGCCGGTAAGCGGGCCGATGGCGAGGCCGACCTTCGCGCGCCCGTTTACTGTGTCCTTCGCAATGCGTACGGCGGTCGAGACGACCTGCTCGACTGTGTAGGAGCTGCAGCGCGCCACCTCCGCGCCGTTCGCGGCGAAGGTGTCGGCGAGGACTATATCCGCGCCCGCCTGCACGTACTCTTCCTGGAGCTCGCGCACGATCTTCGGGTTCTCGATGTTGTAGCGCCAGACAGGGACCTTGTCCGTAGCCTTCTCCCAAAGGCTGGTGCCCACCGCTCCGTCCATAATCACGACTTTCTTCATTGTTCCGTACCGCCTTTCATTCCGTTTTTTATTTCCATTTGAAAGCCCGCGGCCCTATTCCTTCCAGCGCACGAGTTTCTTTTCCGAGTAGCTCAGCAGGGCGTTCAGCAGGCTTACGACGACGCCGATGAGTATTATTCCGGCTATGACGTTGGTGTAGTTCGCGTAGTCGGAGTAATTTTTTATAAAGTAGCCGAGGCCGCTTGACGCGCCCATCATCTCCGCCATCGTGAGCAGCAGGAACGAGGTCGAGAGCGTCACGTGCAGGCCGGCCATTATGCCGTGGAAGAGGTATGGCATCATTATCTGGAAAATCATCTCTGAGCGCGTCAGGCCGAGCGCCCGCGCCGAATTTATTATACGCTGGTCCATCGAGGCAGCGCGGTTGATTATCCCCATGAAAGTCGGCCAGAATATGCCGAGGATGATTATCGCGGCCGCGGCGCTGCGGAAGGTCGGCATCAGCGCCACGGCGTAGGGGCTGTATATCACGGGCGGTATCGGGCTGAGCACCTTGGCGATGGGCAGAAAGACGCCGCGCAGGAACGGCGACATCCCTGTGAAGAGGCCGAGCGTCACGCCCGCCGCGAGCGCGATCGCCATGCTGGCGCAGAGCAGCGCGAGCGACGAGAATATTCCGCGAGCCATCAGTTCGCGGCAGTCCCAGAATGCCTGAAAGACGTCGCGCGGCGGCGGCAGAAGTATCGGGTTCGCTATTTTCAGGTTCACGGCGGAGAGCTCCCACGCGGCGAGCGCGAGAAGCGCGGCGCACGCTATCGCGGAGCACTGCGCCGCCGCCTCGCGCCTGCGCAGTATCTGCGCGGCGTAGAAGCACTCTATCAGCGCTAGGGCGGCGAGGTACATCGCGCAGCCGGAAAGCTCCCCGCGGCTGTTGTAAAGCACGAGGGCCAGCAGCGCGGCGAAGGCCGACTGCGTTATGAGGACGGCGCGCTTCACTGTCTCGCCTCCTTCGCTCGCCCCGCGTCGCAGAATCGCTCCGCGAGGCGGCTGACGAGCGAGAAATACTCCTGCGTGCCCGCTATCTCCTCCAGTACGCGCGGGTAGCCGAAGGGCACGTCGAAGTCTCCGCTTATAACGCCGCCGTTCATGAAAAGTATCCTCTCGCCGAGCGTCACTGCTTCGTCGACGTTGTGCGTTACAAAGAGCACCGTGCGCGGCTTCCCGCACTTCGCAAGGCCGGAGACGAGCGACTGGAGCGAGCGGCGCATCTGCGGGTCGAGCGCGCTGAACGGCTCGTCGAAAAGCCATATATCGGAGTCCATCGCGAGCGCGCGCGCTATCGCTACGCGCTGTTTCATGCCGCCGGAGAGCTGGTTCGGATATTTGCCGCGGCTCTCGTAGAGGCCGACCTGCGACAGAAAATCCGCCGCGAGCGCGGACGAGGCCTGTTTTGTAATTTTACGCGCGTGGCGTATTGCGAAGGCGACGTTCTCCTGCGCCGTCATCCACGGGAAAAGCGAACAGTCCTGAAAGACTATCGCCCTGTCCGTCCCGGGCCCTTCGGCCTCAGCACCGTTGATTTTTATGACGCCGGACGACGGGCGCGAAAGCCCCATGACGAGGTTCAGCAGCGTGCTCTTGCCGCATCCGCTGTGGCCCAGCACGCAGGCGAAGCAGCCGCGTTCGACGCGCATGGAAAGGCCCCGGAGCACCGGAAGCTCCGAGGCGTAGCTGAAAAATATATTTTCCGCTTCGACGGCGAAGGGCGCATCCATGACGCTAAAGATTGTTGGCGGCGAACTCCGCGTCCATTTTCTTGAAATATTCGCAGTCGGGCCAGCGCTTCATCGCTTCGTCGAGCGCCTCTCTGTACACGCCCGAGTCGACGTTGTCCGAAATGTCCGCCTTATAGCCCTTCGGCAGGTCGCCGTTGGCCTCCATGACCTTGTAGAAATCCTTAATCCTGTTCACCGCGGGGTCCATCGTTATCACCATGACCTCGGAGTAGAGGCAGTATCTGACGTAGTCCTCCGGCTGGCCAGAGAAGGCCATGAGCTTCGCCACGGCGGTATCGGGGTCGTCGAGCATCAGCTTATAGGCGCGCAGGTTGGCGATCTGGAACTTGACCAGCGCGCCGCGCTTCTTCTCGAAAACCTCGCGCGACGCAGTCTGACGGCAGCAGACTGCGTTCGGCGCGACCTCCTTGATGTTGAAGGCTATCGCAAGTCCGCGCTTCTCGGCGATGAGGCCGAAGCCGCTGTTCACGAAGCCTATGTCCGCCATGCCCTTCGAGACGGCCTCTATTATCGCCTGAAAGCCGTCGAGCTGTATTATCTCCACATCTTTCTCAAGGTCGAGGCCGGCCTCGCGCATCTTCGCGCGCATTATCATCTGTCCCGTCTCGGGACGGTGGACGGCGACCTTCTTGCCCTTGAAATTTTTTATGTCGCGGTACTTGTCCTTATTCTCCGGCAGAGTGACTCCCTGGCATCCCTCCGCTATCGTCCCGCCGTAAATCACGAGCCCCGCGCCCTTCGCGGCGTAGGTCAGCGATGGAATGACCCCGAGCGAAAGTATGTCGAGCTTGTTGCCTAGCTGGAGCGCCGTAACGCCTTCGTTGAGGTTCGAAATCTGCATGAGCCTGACGTCGAGCCCTTCGTCCCTATAGTAGCCCATTTCGTGGGCGAGCACGACCATCGCGGGCTTTATGCTGTTGCCCATGTTGCCGACGCGCAGCTCCGTGTCTCCGGCGCGTGCGGATGAGGGCAAAAATATCAGCAGCACGAGCGCTGTGGCGTAAAAAATATTTTTCATCGTTTTTCTCTCCATCTGATGAGGTTTATGCGCGAAGCTCCCGAGAGGCGCCGCCGTCCTTTTCGTAGAATGGGCATTCGTCCTTGAGGCATTCGTTGTTGAATTTGTTGTAGCGGCACAGTATGCCGTCCGGCACGCCGATGACAGTGCCGAGGTGCTGCGCTATGTATTTTTTCATGAAAAGCAGCGCCGCGAAGGTGTTGCGCTTGCAGCAGCGCGGGCCGCCGAGCTTCGCCATTTCGGAGAGCGCGCCCGCCGTCGCGTAGTTGCAGAGGCTCCACGTATCCTTCGAAAGCGGCGTCGTCCCGGTATAGACGCTCATGAAGATGCCGCAGCCGACAGCCGCGCCGCAGGCCCCGTAGAGGCCGCAGAATGCGGGCAGCACGTTGCGCGCGCGCCGGCGCACCTCGTCGAGCTTCTTCCCGAACTCCGCCTCCGGCGTTTCGTCCCTGAGGCAGCCCTCCGCCATCAGCACCGCCGGCACGAGATAGTGATGCGCGAAGTTGTGCATCGGGAAGCTCGCGTCGTTCATGACCTCCGCGACGACGTCCATAGGGCCTCGTCCCTTCGGCGCGCGGTAATATTCGAGACACCGCGCCGTTATTATGTCAAAACTCCTGTCGTTTCCGCAGTCAGCCGCCATTTTAATTCCTCCCAGTCCATTCCCAGCCTGCGGGAACCGCCGGCGGCTCCAGAGCGTCGCGTCTCAACTCCGCGCCGCTTTTTGTTTTTTCAAGCGTCTCATTCATTTGCTTTTCCTCCGATGCCTTTATAGTTCCATGTTCGGCGCGTAAGCCTTCCTCCGCCTCCGCGCCTTCCGTTACATCCCGTCGTCTATGGTTTCCGGTATGGCCTGGGCGAGGCGGTCTATGCGGTCGCGGTAGTCCAGCAGCGTCGCGCGCCAGAAGACGAGGCAGACGCGCCCTTCGTCGGTGATTTCATAGACGCGCTTCGCCTGAAGGCCGCCGTCCGCTTCGATGCGGGAGACAAGCAGCCCGGATTCTTCCATTTTTTTGAGCGTCCGGTAAAGCCCGGTCGGGTCTATGCTGCTGTAATCCATCACGTCGCTTTTGTAGAGTTTTTTGAGAATCGAGAAGCCGTGCATCGGCTCTTCGTTTAGGAGCAGAAGTATCGAAGGCTGTATGAATCTTTCGAGAAACGATCCGCGGCAGGCGCATTTTTTCATTTCGTCATACCTCGCTGTTTACTGGAGTTTGTCTAATATATTAGCAGAGGCTGAAAAAAATAGAAAGCTGGCGAAAATTATTTTTTTGCACCGGCGGAGGCGTTTTTTGCAGGTCTGCAAAAACTGCGTGCGGCTGCATGGCATAAAAAAAGGAAGGGGGCGCGCCCTTCCTTTTTGCGCTTGTTTTACGCGGCTAGAAGCATTCGAAGAAATTCCGCAGCGTCCAGTAGAAGATATTTGGCTGTTCGAGGTATGAGGTCTGCGAGGCGTCGGGTATCACGGCCATGCGCGAGCCAGGGATCAGCGAGCGGTAGTATTCGCAGGTCTGCTGGCGCACCTGGTCGAACTCGCCGCAGACGAAGAGGACGGAGATCCTTATGCTGTGGAGCCTGTCCGTTATGTCGAGGTCCTTGAGCGTGCCTTCGCAGGTGAATTCGCTCGGCCCCCACATATGGCGGTAGACGCGCGTGCCGGAGTAGCTCTTCGGCTTCAGCGGCGTCGCCATGTGGCCAGGTCTTTCGACTGTCGCCGTGCGGTAGCGGAAATTCGCCTCGTATTTACGTATTATCTCCTGATAGCGGTAGCCGTCGAAGTGGTGCTCACGCTCGCACAGCTCGACCTCTTCAAGGCAGCCTTCGCCGAGCTCCGCAAGGCGCTGTTTCGCGTCGGCGAGCCATATGCGCGTGCTTACGAGCGGGCTTATCATGGTGATGGAGATAGCCGGGCTCTGGGGCGTGTCGAGCACGTGGCGGGCCGCAAGGTACGCGCCCCAAGAGCGCCCGATGAGGTGTATCTTCGGCGCACCTATCGAGGCTATGACTTGGTTGAGCTCCTCGACGTATCTGTCGGTGGTCCAGAGCGACTCTTCTCCCGTATGGGATTTTTCGTCGCATCCTATCTGGTCGTACAGGTAGACGGCGCGGTCTTCCGCAATACGTTCCGCCATTGGGCGGAACGACTCCTTGTTGCCGCCGGGACCTCCGTGGATGTAGAGCGCCGGAATGCCGCCCTCGCCCTCACGTCCGTAAACGCTGAGTGTAACAAAACCGCCGGGAACTTCGAGATACTTGGTAGTCATCGTGGCCGCCATCGCTTTCGCCTCCTTATTTATTTCTGTTATAGTTAGTAGAATAATTATACCATACTATGGCGTTTCGTTTATTTTATAAATTATTTTTGCTTGGTTTTACGGATATGATGGAGAGAACGGAAATGCCAAAAAGCCGGAAGTGCGCGGCTTCCGGCTCTGTTGTGCGTCGCTGTGTTAATTTTATGGCTGAGGTTATTTCATAGCCTCTTCGACCGCTACCGCTACCGCGACGGAGGCTCCGACCATCGGGTTGTTGCCCATGCCGATGAGGCCCATCATGTCGACGTGCGCGGGGACTGAGGAGCTGCCCGCGAACTGCGCGTCGCTGTGCATGCGGCCCATCGTGTCGGTCATTCCGTAGCTTGCGGGGCCGGCGGCCATGTTGTCGGGGTGCAGCGTGCGTCCCGTGCCGCCGCCCGAGGCGACGGAGAAGTATTTCTTGCCGTGCTCGTTTGCCCATTTTTTGTAGGTTCCGGCGACGGGGTGCTGGAAGCGCGTCGGGTTCGTCGAGTTGCCGGTGATGGATACGTCTACGCCCTCGTGGATCATTATCGCTACGCCTTCGCTGACGTCGTCGGCGCCGTAGCATTTGACCTTCGCTTTGTCACCGTCGGAGAAGGCGCGCTCGCTGACTATTTTCAGCTCGCCTGTGAAGTAGTCGTACTTCGTCTCGACGGAGGTGAAGCCGTTGATGCGCGAGATGATGTAGGCCGCGTCCTTGCCGAGGCCGTTGAGTATTACGCGGAGCGGCTCTTTACGGACCTTGTTCGCAGTGCGCGCGATACCTATCGCGCCTTCCGCCGCGGCGAACGACTCGTGTCCCGCGAGGAAGCAGAAGCATTTCGTCTCTTCGCGCAGCAGCATCGCCGCGAGGTTGCCGTGGCCGAGGCCGACTTTGCGCTGGTCCGCGACGGAGCCGGGGACGCAGAAAGCCTGAAGGCCTTCGCCTATTTTCTCGGCTGCTTCGGCGGCGGTCTTTACGCCGCTCTTTATCGCGTTCGCCGCGCCGAGCGTGTAGGCCCAGACGGCGTTCTCGAATGCGATGGGCTGGATTCCGCGCACTATCGCCGCGACGTCCACGCCTTTGGCGAGGCAGATGTCGCGCGCCTCGTCGAGGTCTTTAATCCCCTTTTCGGCGAGGAATGCGTTTATCTTGTCTATCCTGCGTTCGTAACCTTCAAAGTTTGCCATTTCGTTTCCCTCCTACTGCCTGCGCGGGTCGATTATCTGCGCCGCTTCGGCGTAGCGTCCGTATGTGCCTACGTTCTTCTCGAAGGCTTCCTTCGGGTCTACGCCCTTGCGTATCGCCTCCATCATCTTGCCGAGCGAGACGTAGCGGTAGCCGATTATCTCGCCGTTCGCGTCGAGCGCCTGATCGAGGACGTAGCCCTCGGCCATTTCGAGATAGCGCGGCCCCTTCGGCAGAGTGCCGTACATCGTGCCTATCTGCGAGCGCAGCCCTTTGCCTAGGTCTTCGAGTCCGGCTCCGACCGGCAGGCCGTTCTCCGAGAAGGCGCTCTGCGTGCGTCCGTAGGCTATCTGGAGGAACAGCTCGCGCATCGCGGTGTTGATGGCGTCGCAGACGAGGTCTGTGTTGAGCGCTTCAAGCAGCGTCTTGCCCGGCAGTATCTCCGCCGCCATCGCAGCCGAGTGCGTCATGCCGGAGCATCCTATCGTCTCTACAAGCGCCTCCTGTATGACGCCTTCCTTAACGTTGAGCGAGAGCTTGCATGCGCCCTGCTGCGGCGCGCACCAGCCCACTCCGTGAGTAAAGCCGGAAATGTCGCCTATCTGTTTCGATTCTACCCATTTTCCCTCTTCCGGTATCGGCGCGGGGCCGTGGTGCACGCCCTTCGCCACGCATACCATTTCTTCAACTTCGCGGGAACACTGCATAATGCTTCCTCCTTGTCCCTTCTTGTGTATTACACCTGATAATTATAACCCCGCGCGCGGCCTAGTAGCCCCACTCGAAATCAGGGCTGCCTGCGTCGAGAAGGCGTTTTTTCATATCTTTTACGATTTCTGCAAGCGCCTCCTGCGTGCGTCCCTCGCATCTGGCGACGAGCACCGGCTGAGTGTTAGAGGCGCGTACGAGCCCCCAGCCGCCGGGGTAGATTATGCGCACGCCGTCGACGGTTATCGTATTGAGGCGCTCCGCGAGCGCGCGTTCCTTCACGCGCTCGACGACGGCGAATTTCAGATCGTCGGGGCAGTCGTAGCGCGTCTCTATCGTCGACGGATAGACGGGTATATCTTCCATTATTTCGGATAATTTGCGGCCGTCGTTCGAGAATATGCGCGCGAGGCGGCCCGCGGCGTAGAACGAGTCGTCGTATCCGTAGTATTCGTCGGCGAAGAACATATGTCCCGAAACCTCGCCGGAGAAGAGCGCGTGCTCCTCGCGCATCTTCGCCTTGACGAGCGAATGGCCGGCCTTCCACCAGAGCGGCCTGCCGCCGTATTTTTCTATCGTCTCGGGCAGCGCCATGGAGCTTTTGACCTCGCAGATGGCGACCGCGCCCGGGTGCTTCGGCAGTATCTCCGTCCAGAAGAGCGCCATTAGCCTGTCGCCCCATATAACCTCGCCGCGCTCGTCGACGACGCCTATCCTGTCGGCGTCCCCGTCGAAGCCGACGCCGAAATCCGCGCCCGTTTCGCGCACAGTCTCGATGAGCTTCGGAAGGTTCTCGCGCTTCGTCGGGTCGGGGTGGTGGTTCGGGAAGTTGCCGTCCGGCTCGCTGTACAGCTCCGTAACGCCGCATCCGATGCGGCGCAGGAACTCCGGCGCGTAGAGGCCGCCGGCGCCGTTGCCGCAGTCGCAGACGACCTTAGGCTTTCTCGGCCCGAGCGTTATTTTAGAGACGAGCATATCGAGGTACTCTGCGTTTATTTCGGCGCGCGAGAGCGTCCCTTCGCGCGACGCGGCGGCGAATTCGTCCGCCTTGATGATTTTGAGGATTTCCTGAATTTCGTCTCCCCATATCGTCGCCTTGTCATAGGCGAGCTTTAGGCCGTTGAATTCCTTCGGGTTGTGGCTGCCGGTCACCATTATGCCGCCGCCTACGGGCAGGCGGTAGAGGCTCCAGTAGAACGTGGGCGTCGAAACCATGCCTATGTCCGTCACGTCTATGCCCGCCGCGTTGAGCCCGCGCGCCGCGGCGGCTTTGATCCGCGGCGTCGAGAGGCGCGCGTCTCCGCCGAGCGAGGCCGCAGTCACGCCGCGCGCCGCGAGCCACGAGCCGTAGGCGCGCCCTATGAGATAGACGTTTTCGTCTGTGAGCTCGCTCTCGGCGATGCCCCTGACGTCGTATTCGCGGAAAATATGTTCAGGTATGCGGCTCATGATTTTGCCTCCGTTTCTGCGTCCGTATTGTAGCTTGAGAAAAGCATAAAGCCTGCGCGCGCCTTTGGCAACACGGCCCGCGCTGCGGCCTTTACTGCCGTCCGACCGCGAGCACGCCCATGATGTTCATCACGGGGCCGAGGTTGAGCGTCTCCTCTATCGCGGTGCGGTTGAAGGTCGTCATGAAGCGCGCGTCGAGGCCGAGGGCCTGAGCCGCGAGCGCCGCGTTCTGCGACATCGCGCCAGTCGCAAGGGCGGCGAGCTCGTTCATATTGATAATGCCGCGGTCGACGAATATCAGAAGGCAGGGGGCCGTCTTTGCGAAATCCTGATTGACGGCGCGGCGCAGAATCTTCCGGTCCGCGTTGACCTCCATCAAAGCGTTCTTCTCCCAGTTGTAAAGATAGCCGCCGTCTTTGAGCATCACGTATACGCTGACGTTGGGGTCGCGTCCCATAATCACTGGAACCGTCCAGCTCTCCGCGCCGTTCTGCCCCGTCGCGGCCCAGAGTATCGTCGAGAGCTCGTCGAGCGTCAGCTCCTCGCGCGTGAAATCCTGCTCCGGCGCCGATACACGCGCGGCGAGCGTGTCGAATATGCCCGGGCCGCCGCTCTTCTGCGGCTCGGTGAGCACGATTGGAAGCGCGAAAGCGCAGGACGATGCGGCGAGCGCGAGCGCCGCCGCGAGAACGAGAATCTTTTTCATGAAAAATTCCTCCTTAATGGATTTTATGACTTTTTACTATGCCGCCCCGGAAATTTCGGCGCACGGCGGCGCGGGGCGGGCCCTCCGCCCAGAACGTCAGGCGCAATCGCAGGGTTTTGCCGGAGCAGCTAAACCGTCCACGGCCACGGAACCGTCAGGCCGAGATATTCCGCCAGTTTCCCTCCGAACAGCATCGCCGCGGCGCTTCCCGCGCAGAGGAACGGACCGAGCGGCACGGCGGATTTGCGCGTGACCTTCCCAGCCGCGAGTAGGATGAGCGCGATGACGCCGCCCGACATGAAGCCTGCGTAGAGCGCGGCGGCTGTGAACTTCAATCCCATAAAAGCGCCTATGCCGAGCATCAGCACGGCGTCGCCGGTCCCCATGCGTCCGCGGCTTAAAAATATAATCGCGTATATAAAGGCGAAGCCCGCCGCCGCTCCCGCCGCGCCGTCCAGAACCGCGGAACAACCTCCTGCGAGCCGCAGCAGCAGGCCGGCCCCCGCCATGGCGAAAGCCCACGAGTCGTAGATATACCCAGTATCGGCGTCAGTAATCGTGTGAAAAGCGAGAAAGGGCAGCGACGCCGACGAAAAGAGAAAAGAGTACGACGCTCCAAAACGCCACAGAAAAAGCGCGCACAGCGCGCCGCATAAGAGCTCAGCGGCGAAACAGGCGAGTGGAATGCGCGCGCCGCAGAAGCGGCAGCGCCCGCGCAGCACGAGGTAGGAGAGCGCCGGAACGAGATCGCGCGGGGCGAGCCTCGCTCCGCACGAGTCACAGTGTGAACGTTCAAGCCCCCACCATTTCGCGCCCGACACCGTGCGCGAGGCCGCGGCGCAGGCGAACGAACCGGACGATGCTCCGAGGAAAAAAGCCAGAATAAAGAAAAGCGGGCCGAGCTCAACCATGTAGACACCTCGCAGGACGAAAGGCTAAAATACAGCCTGAGCTATATTTTACACGAATACCAAAATAAAGGAGAGAGCGAAATGCCGATAGTATTAGTCAATATCAGAGAAGGACGCAGCGTCGAGCAGAAGCGCGCTATGGTAGAGAAGATGACCGAAGTGATATGCGAGACGATGGGGGTCAAGCCGGCCTCAGTGCGCATAATCATCAACGACATGAAGAACGAGAACTTTGCGATAGGCGGAACGCTCGTCTGCGACGACCCGTCGATGCAGCTGAAGCCGAAGCAGTAAGCGCGGCGCGCTGGCAGAAAACAGGCGGAGCGGGGAAAACTTCTCCCCGCTCCGCTGCGTTATGGCTTTCCGAAATTAAACGACGTTCGGCTCGATTATCCTTTCTCCGCGCTCGAAACGACGGTAGTCCATTATCGTCGGATCGATCGGCGGCGTGTCTCCGTTGAGCAGCGCGGTCATTATCTGTCCGGCGACCGGGCCGAGCATGAAACCGTGGCCGGAGAAGCCCGTGGCGTGCCAGAAATGCTTGACGTCCGTCTCGCCGAGTATAGGCGCGGCGTCGGGCGTCATGTCGTAATGTCCCGCCCACTGGCGCACGACGCGGATGTTCTTCGCGCGCGGCAGCATTTTGAGAACGGTACGGGCGATGCTCGCGATGGAATGGACCGTAGAAGTGTAGCCTATCAGCGGCTCGTGCGACGGGCTTTCTCCCGCGATGATAGAGCCGTGCGGGCGCTGCTGGATGTAGTAGTTTCCGCTGAAGCTCATAAGCATCGGCGGGCAGACGCCGGGATCAACGGGCTCTGTGATGAGTATCTCGTGGCGCTCGGCCCAGTTCGGCAGCTTGATGCCGGCCATCGCCGCGACGTCCTGCGCCCATGAGCCTGCGCAGTTGATGACTTCGCCGCATTCTATCGTTCCATGGTTCGTCTCTACGGCCTTTATCTCTCCGCTCTCGACGCGAAGGCCGGTGACTTCTGTGAATTTGCAGAATTTTACGCCGAGGCGCTTCGCCGCCTCCTGGAAGGCGAAGGTCGTGAGGAATGGGTCGGCGTGTCCGTCGCGGTGGTAGTAGGTGAATCCGAGCGCGTCGTCGACGGCGACGCCTGGGCATATCTCCTGCGCGCGCTTCACGTCGGTGAATATTTCGGTTTTGATGCCGAGGCTGTGCTGGAGCTCTACGTTCTTCTTGAACTGCTCCCACTCTTTTTCCTTGTATGCGATGAGCAGATAGCCGCCCTGGTTGAGCCCGGTTGGGAGGCCGAGCTCTTCGTCGAGCTGCTCGAATGTGTCTAGGCAGGCGAGCGCCATGCGGCAGTTGAGCTCAAGCCCCCACTGCGCGCGTATGCCCGCGCCGCAGCGTCCGGTCGAGCCGGAGCAGACTGTGTTCTTCTCGACGAGCACGACGTTCTTCCGGCCCGATTTGGCGAGGTAGTAGGCCGTAGCTGTTCCGACGACGCCTCCTCCTATTACGACTATATCGGCTGTTTTCGGGAAATCCATACTTCGCACCTCCTAATCGCAGTCCTCGGCAAGGAGGCTGATCTTAATCGGCTTCACAGGCGGCCTGATGGTGCCGGGCGCTATGTCGGCGACGTTGCGTCCAGTCGCCTTTGCGAGCTCGCGGAGTATAATGTCGCGGCAGCCGCGCCCCTGGCAGGGGCCCATCCCGACGCGGAGCATCCTCTTGAGCTCGTCGAACTCAGTATAGCCCGCGGCGATCCACTTGCGTATTTCGTCTATCTCAATCTCTTCGCAGC
>MHCFR05601__coassemble_1486_pt1 | contig 13966 bp, 9 predicted proteins | sample MHCFR05601__metabat2_low_PE_003 | metagenome-assembled genome bin MHCFR05601
TTCATGACCGGCATCAGCTCCAATGATTTTCAAAGCTTCATATTTTATTCCACGATATGCGCACCGGCTGCCCGCTCTTCGTTCCGAGGAAGAAGCCGAGCCTCGCGCCCTCGCCGAGCGCCGCGGGCTGCGGCGCCGAACCGTCGGGGTGCAGCACGAGGTCGAACTCGTGCGGCGAATCGAGATAACGTTCCACGCGGTCGCGGAAGGAGCAGTAGCCCTCGCGTCCCGGAAGAAATTCCGCCGCCTCCGAGGGCTTCACGCCGCGCAGATGTACGCGGAACTTTCCCGCGCTGTCCGCCACGTCCTCGCCGACGACGGCGTCTTCGCCGACGCGGCAGCCGCGCGCCCCGATGACGCAGCGCTGCGACTGAGGCACCGGAGCGCGGCGTTCGACGCACTGCTCAACCTCGACGTCCGAGCGCCCGAGCATAAAGCCGAGGTATCGTTCGAGCCGCACCGCGGAGCGCGAGCGCTGCGCGAGGAGGTCCGCAATCGCGAGCGCGTGCATCGCGGGGTCGCGCAGCTCCTCCTCGGCCTGCCCTACGAGGCAGTACTGTATAAATTCCGCCGAGCGGTTCGCGCTCTCGACCGTGCGCCGCGCTATGTCGCCGTGCCTGTTCGCGGCGTAGAGCAGGTGATAAAGATGATTGTTCAGTATATCCAGGAAGTCGCGCGAAATGCTCTCGTCCTCGCGCGCTTCGTCGAGCAGCTCCTCCGTGTAGAAGGTCGGCAGAGCGCCCATCGTGCTGTACAGGCCGTAATAGGGCACCGTGACGCGGTAGACGGGCCGCCCGTCCTCCTCGAGCTTCCGCACCGAGACGACCTCGGCGGGCGGGAAGGCGAGCGAGAGCCACGGCACGACGCGGACGCTTTGACGCGAGAAGCGGTCCGTCTCCTCCGCCGTTCCCGCGTTCAGCGCGCCAGGCAGCCACAGCGCCTGCATCATCGTGAAGCGCTGCGGCTCGGAAAGCAGCCTCCGCTCTAGATCAGCTGCCTGTTCCCGAGCCTCGGAGCCCATTCCCATTTTTCGTCAGTCCCCGAGACCGTAAGCACGAGCCTCGTGTACGTATTGATCGGCGCGAACTCGGCGAGGAACTGGTCGAGCGAGTCCGCAAAGAGCCAAAGGTCGCCGAGCGAGACGAATCCCGCCGGTTCAAGTTCGAGCGAGAGCCGCCGCCCTCGGAATATGCGCCCGTGGAAAAGCCGCTCCTCGTCCTGGGACGAGAAAGCGCGCACAGACTGGTACTTTTTCGCGCAGGCCACTGCAAGCTCCGGCGCGTCGCCGCCGCGCGGCACGTAGAGCGAGAGCGTCTGGCGCAGCGCCTTCGCCGAGGCGAGCGGCAGCAGGTTGGCGTTCATGTGCGCGAGGAAACGCCACTGGAGGCTCTCGTCCGTAGGCGGCGCGAGCATCGGCGAGGGCGCGGTGATATTTTCAAAGGTCACTTTCGACGGCGTCGTCTCCGTCGGCATACATATATCGCCCTGGAGGAGCTTGTTTGGAAGCCCGCGGTTGCAGCAGATCAAATCCATTGAAATAACGCAGCTTTCAAAGCCGCCGTCAGAATCGGGGCGGCGCGGCAGAGAGAGATAATGCTCCGGCAGCCCGCCCTCCTCCGGCATCGTGTAGCGGACGTTGTAAATCAGCCCGCCGCGCGACTCGTTGTAGAGGCCGTATGGGCGGCACGGCTCGGCGCGTCCGCCGCGGCGTATAGCCGTCACTCCGGCCACGCCGAGGACGTCGACGTACTGTTTTTCCTTGACGTGCGGATAAATCCTGTATTCCTCCTGCGTGAAATCCGCCTGTATAGGCTCGGAATGGACGCGGAAGACGTTGCAGGCCACGACTGTGTTGACTGCGAACGCGCCGTCCGAGAAGGGCGGGAGCTGCGTCACGCCCTTGCCGAAGCGGAAGGTCAGCTTCAGCTCGCTCGCCGATTCCGTCAGAGCGAGACGTTTCAGGCCGGATACGCCGAAGGCCGTGAGCTGCTCCGGGCAGCAGAAATAACGGACAAGCGCCGCGTAGGCCCTGTTCCGCGCCTGCCCCTGCGGAAGCCGCTGGTCCTCAAGCGGCGGGCGCAGCATCGAAAGAGCCGACGGCGGAAGCTCGGCGGACGCCGTCCCGGCCGAGACCTTTATCGATTCAAGCCGCGTCAGGAGCGCGAGAAGCCGCTGCGACGCGAGCGAATAGGCCCCCGTAAGATGGAAGTCGAGCCTGTCGGGAAGGAATTTTTCAAGCGGCGCGGCGGCGCGCAGAGTCAGCGTCACGCTGCCGGACATATCGCTGCGCGTTTCGCTCTCCACCGAAGCGACTGTGAGCGGCAGGACTGTAATATCCTGCATCGTGCTGTAAATGCACGAGACGCCGCCGATAGGCTTCGAAGAAAGCTGCGCGCCGCGCTTCACAAGCAGCGGCTCGGCAAAGCCCGGGCTCAGAGCGAAGCGCATGACCGCCATCGAAGGCACAGGCATCACCGACTCGGGGAAAACCTCGCGCAGCAGCGTCTGGATAAGCTCCGGCGCGGTCTGGTCGAGGCGCTCGTGTATCTTCGCGCACAGATAGGCGGTGCCTTCGAGTATCCGCTCGGCGTCCGGGTCGCCGCCCTGTTCGAGCAGCATCGGAGCCGCCGCGGGATATTTGCGCGCGAATTCCCGCGCCCCTTCGTGGAGCATTCTCAACTGTTCCTGAAAGTATCTGTTCACGGCCGCCTCTTTTCTGTACAACCCGCGGACCACGTCCGGTCAAAAGAATCATAAATCAGCGCAGCGACTATCATTTTCAGTTTTAAATTATACACAAGATTTATTCCGTTGCAAATTACAAAGCCGCGGACGGAGACCGAAAAAACGGACTTTCCCGTGCCGTTTCCGGCATTGCGCAAACCCCGCGCGCGGCGGCGAACTTGCAAAAAAATTATATTTTACGTAATATAAATTTAATTTTATCCGTCCGTCCGCAAACGGGGGCGGGCGCGCGAATTCAAGAGGATTATGAAAATGGATATAACCGCGCTAGCGGCGTCGCCGGTCAGCGAAAGCCAGCCGGCCGGCGCAGACGCAAAGTACGAACCGGAATACGAAGCTCTGACGGCCGAGATAGGAAAGCTTTCCTCGGTCAGCCAGAGCTCGCCCGTATCATGGCAGGCCGTCGCCGACAACGGAGCGGCCATACTCGCGCAGAAATCCAAAGACATCTCCGTCGCCGCATATATGGCCGTCGCGCTGATACACACGAACGGCGCGCAGGGATTCCTCGACGGAGTGAACCTGCTGCGCGGACTCTGCGAAAATTTCTGGGACGAGGCGTTCCCGCCTAAGGCGAAGATGCGCCGCCGCCTCAACGCCTACGAATGGTGGCACGAGCGCGCGCTCGAACAGCTCAGAAAAGAGGGACAGCAGCCTATCCCCGCGGCGCTCTCCGCAGAAATGACGGAGGCGGTGGGCGAACTCGACAGCCTCATCGGCGGGCTGATGGAGGACGCGCAGCCGCTGCGCGATATAAAAGAGGCGATACGCACAATCCCGCTTCTGCCCGAAGAAAAACCGAAAGAGCCGGAACCGCCCGCCGCGCCCACGCCCGAACCTCCGCGCGAAAAGCCGAAGCCGCAGCCGGAAGCCCAGCCGCAGGCCGCACCCGCAGCGCCCAGCCCCGCGCCCACGACACAGCCGGCACAGGCCGGAGACGCCGCGGCTGCACTCCCTGTGTTCGTCGATGCGGCGCGGAACTACGCCTTCGCGCTGCGCTCCGAAGATCCTGCGAACTATCTTGCGTGGCAGCTGCCGCGCGTCGCGCTCTGGGGCAAGATAGCGGCGCTGCCGCCGGACGACGGCACGGGACAGACGATGGTGCCGCCGCCCGACATGGACAGGGTCGAAGCTGCCGAGAGGCTGCTCGCAGGCAAAAACTGGCTCAAGGCGGCTACCGCGGCGGACGATCTGTTTCAGTCATACCCGCTCTGCATAGACCTTCAACGCATAGCCGACGAGGCGCTCGCAAACCTCGGCGCAGCCTTCGCGGAGGCGCGCGCGCGTCTGCGCGCCGAGACGGCGGCCTTCGTAAGACGGCTGCCGGGGCTGACTGCGCTAAGCTACGACGGCGGCGTCCCGTTCGTCTCGTCCGCGACGCGCGCGTGGCTCGACGAAATCGCGCACGGCGGAGAGTCCGGCGGCGCTGCGGGCGGCGGACGCGCGGACAGAATAGACGAAGTTATAGCCGAAGCGCGCGAAACGCTGGCCGCGGGCGACGCGGCGGGCGCGCTCAGGAAACTGGAAGAGGCTCACGGAGCTTCCGCCGCGGGCAACGTCCGCCTGCGCGCCGAGGAGCTGCACATGCTCTGCTCGCAGCGCGAGGCGAAGACCGCGGCAGCGCTCGCCCGCGCTCTGGCGCGCGAGATAGAACAAAGCGGCCTCGCGAAGCTCGAACCGGATATAGCAGTCGAAGCGATGACGGCCGCCTGCCGCGCGCTCGACCTCGCCGGAGACATAGAAGGCGCGGAGGCGCTGCGCGAAAAGACGGCGGCGATAAAGCCGTCGGCGGTGCTTGGGTGGAGCTGAAATTAACGGCGACACATCCAGCAGCCGCAGCTTTCTCACACAGGGCAAAGCGATAATCCGCACTATACGCCGCAGCCCCGCGTTCATGGCGCGGGGCTGCGGTTTTGCTTTTCGTTATTCGCCGCAAATTTTACGCGGCGTTATTACTTTTCCTATGCTTCGGCCTCGGGCGCGGTTTCCCGCTCATTCGGCGCTTCCGCCGGTTCTTCGGCGGCTTCGTCGGAGAAGCGCAGCGCGAAGGATTTATCCTCGTCTACGTAAAGTTCGGCGCGCGGCGGCATTTCTCCGCCTGACATGCGTTCGAGCATCCGGTGCGCGAGCTTCGGCAGGACGGAACCGGCGAGTATCGTCTCTATGTTGCGCGCGCCGGTCTCGGTTTCGGTGCAGCGCTCTACTATGAGTTCCGAGACTTCGGGGGCGATTTCAAGCTCCACGCCGTTGTTGGCTTTGAGGCGTTTGACGACGGAACCGAGCTTCGCGCCCGCTATCAGCTTCATCGCCTCTTCGTTGAGGCTGCGGTAAGGCACTATCGTCATGCGCGCGAGCAGCGCGGGGCGGAAGTGAGCCGAAAGTTCGGGGCGTATCGCCTGCACGAGTTCGTCTTCGTCTATTTCAGCCGCTCCGGCGGTGCAGCGCTGTATCGTCTCCGACGCAAGGTTCGAGGTGAGCATTATTATCGTGTTTTTGAAGCTCACTTCCTTGCCCTCGCCGTCGGTGAGCGTGCCCTTGTCGAAGACCTGATAGAAAAGGTTCATCACATCGATGTGGGCCTTCTCGCATTCGTCGAGCAGCACTACGGAGTAGGGCCTGCGGCGGACGGCCTCGGTGAGCATGCCGCCCTCGCCGTAGCCGACATAGCCGGGCGGCGAGCCGATGAGGCGCGAGACTGTGTGCTTTTCTTGGAATTCGCTCATGTTTATTGTGATGACGCTGCGGCTGTCGCCGAAGAGCAGCTCCGCGAGCGCGAGGCCGGTCTCCGTCTTTCCGACGCCGGAGGGGCCTGCGAGCAGGAAGACGCCGAGCGGGCGGTCGGGCGACATGAGTCCCGCGGTCGAGGCCTGCACTGTGCGCGCGATGGTGCGCAGCGCCGCGTCCTGCCCCTTGATGCGTTCGCCGAGAAGCTTGTCGAGCTCCTGCGCGACGGCGGCCTGGCGGCTCGCCATGCGCCCCGTCGGGATTCCCGTCCAGTCGGATACGACCTGCGCGACGACCTCTGAGGTCACTTCGACTGCGACAAGGCGGCCTTCTTCGTGCAGCGTTTCGTACTTCGCCTTCGCCTCGTCGAATTCGCGGCGCAGCGTCTCTTCGTCCTTCGACGGCTCCGCCTCGGGCGCGGCTTCGCACTGTTCGGCTTCGTGCGGAGTCTCCGCAGCTTTATCTTCTTTCATAATCTTCGCTGCGTCGAGCATCGCGCGGCGGCGCTCGATAAGCTCTTCGGCGGCGCTTTTTTCTTCCTGCCACTGCGCTTTGAGGCGCGCCTCTTCCGCCGCATGAGCCGATATTTCTTCTTCGAGTTCCGCCAGCCGCTTTTCATCTATTTCCGTTCCGTTGAGCTGGTCGCGGCGCAGCCCGTCCAGCTCGCGTTCAGCGGCTTGGCGCGCGCGCTCTGCGTCTTCGAGCGGCGCCGGCTTCGACGATAAGCTGACTTTGACGCGCGCGCAGGCGGTGTCGAGCAGGTCTATCGCCTTGTCTGGCAGGAAGCGCCCGCCGATGTAGCGCGCGGAGAGGTTCGCGGCGGCCTCTATCGCGTCGTCGCGTATCAGCACGCCGTGCGCCTTTTCGTAGCTCGCGCGTATTCCGCGCAGTATGAGAGCCGCGGTGCGCGTCGAGGGCTCGTCAAGCTTGACGAGCTGGAAGCGGCGCGCGAGGGCCGCGTCTTTTTCAAAGTATTTTTTATATTCCTTCCAAGTCGTCGCGGCGCAGGTCTTTATCTCGCCGCGCGCAAGCGCGGGCTTCATCAGGTTCGCGGCGTCCGAGCCTCCGGCCTGACCGCCTGCGCCTACTAGCATATGCGCCTCGTCGATGAAGAGGATGACCGGCTTTTCGCTCGCCTTTATTTCGTCGAGCACTCCCTTGAGACGGCGTTCAAATTCGCCCTTGACGCTCGCGCCCGCTTCGAGCAGCCCCATGTCGAGCGAGAGCAGCGTCGAGCCTTTTATAGTATCCGGCACATCGCCCTGCACGATGCGCAGCGCAAGCCCTTCGAGGACGGCGGTCTTTCCGACGCCCGGCTCTCCGACGAGTATCGGGTTGTTTTTGCGGCGGCGCGCCAGTATGTCCACCATCTGGCGGATTTCCGCGTCGCGCCCGAAGACGGGGTCTATCTTCCCCGCCTTGGCCTTCGCCGTAAAGTCCTCGCAGAATTTCGCTATGAAGCTCTCGCCGCCGTCAGCCGAGGCCCCGGCCTTCGATGCGGGCGCGTCCGGCAGGACTATTGAGGTCTCTTTAGATTCACGCGCTATCTTTGCGAAGTCCTTCAGCAGATTTTCGCGGTTTATCGCAGAGAACGACTGCGCATAATCGCCCTGCGCGTAGACGGCGGGCTTGCGCAGGAATGCGAGCAGCATCGCGCCGGAGCGTATCTGGCTCAGCCCGAGGTCCACCGAGGCGACGAGCCACGACGCCTCCATCAGCTCGATGAGCAGCGGCGAGAACACCGGCCGCCCGCCGTTGCCGTTTCTAAAGCCGTCTATCGTCGAGTTGAGCGCGCGCTGTACCTTCGCTGCGTCCGCGCCGAAGGTTTCGAGCGCTATCGGTATGTCGCTCTGCAGCTCCGCCATGCAGGCGAGCAGCAGGTGCTCTATCGTCACCTCGTAGTGTCCGCGCCGCACCGCGCCGCCGGCGGCGTTGTTCAGGGCCACTGTGAGAAAGTCGTTGCATTTTTCAAAAAGAGAGGCTATATCTACTCCCGTGGACATTTCTTCCTCCTTTCGCCGCGCATGGCGGCTCTTTATCCGTTATAAAACAAAAGGACAGAGCAAGACAGACGCGCTGTCTCTCTCTGTCCCGCGAAATTATATTCTACCGGACGGGCGCTTACGCTTTCCAGTCGTCGGTGTACTCGATGTTGCCGTCGTTGTAGGTCCACGTGATCTTCGAATATGTGAACTGCACGTCCTCCATATCGTGATAGGGCTTGCTCTCCGGCAGGAAGGTCAGCGGCGTGAGCTGGTCCATCTCGACGACGATGGCGTTCTCCATCTTGACGGTGAAGTACTTCTCCTCCGTCCCGTCGGCTTTGATGCGGTAGTAGTCGAGCGTCACTTCGAGCTGCTCGCCGGTGCAGCAGGCCTTATAGAGCTTCGGCGAAGCCTGGCTCTTAGCCATCGTTATCTTATAGGGGTGGTGAATCCTCTGCCCCGTCGGCAGACCTGTGTGCGTATCCTTCGGGATCTCTACCTTGTGCTCCGTCGCGTAGACGAGGATCGAATCCTTCTTGTCGCCGCCCTGCTCGCAGTCGCCCTTGATGTCTCCCTGGCTTTTTCCCTTAAGCTTCATATACGCGGTAAGTGCCATTTTTTACTTCTCCTTTACTGTTCAGATTGAAAATCTAATTTCTGTATTCTCTTATTTACTGCTTGTCCAATTTGCCGACAAGCGAAAGCGTGAAGTTCGCTCCCATGTACTTGAAGTGCGGGCGGACTAGCAGATTGACGGAGTACCAGCCGGGATCTCCGGGCACGTCGCTGACCTGCACCTTCGCCATACGGAGCGGGCGCTTGCTGCGCGTAATCGCGTCGGGATTGTCCATCTCCGTGACGTACTGGCTGATCCATACGTTCAGCTCTCGCTCTATGTCGGCGCGCTCCTTCCAGCCGCCGATGTTCTCGCGCTGGATGACCTTGATGTAGTGCGCAAGGCGGTTCATTATCATCATATAGGGCAGCTGCGTCGAGAGCTTGTAGTTCATCTCGGCCTCCTTGCCCTCCGGCGTGTTCGGGAAGACCTTCGGACGCAGCACGGAGTTCGCCGAGAAAAACGCCGCGTTGTCAGAGCCCTTGCGCATCGTCAGCGCGATGAAGCCCTCCTCCGCAAGCTCGTATTCGCGCCGCTCGGAGATGAGCACCTCAGTCGGTATCTTCGTCTGAATTTCGCCGCTCTGCTCGAACTGGTACAGCGGCAGGTTCTCAACCGCGCCGCCGCTCTGCGGGCCGATGATGTTGCTGCACCAGCGGTATTTTGCGAAGCTGTCCGCCATGCGCGAAGCGAGCGCGAACGACGTGTTGCCCCAGCAGAAATCTTCGTTGTCCGCAACTGTCTCCGTGAAGTTGAAATTCTTCGCGGGCGTCGTATTCTCGCCGTAGGGCAGGCGAAGCAGGAAGCGCGGAAGCGTCAGGCCGAGATAGCGGCTGTCCTCGTTCTCGCGCAGCGAACGCCATTTCGTGTACTGCGGCATCTCAAATATCGAGTGCAGGTCTTTGAGATTCGGCAGCTGGTCCCACGAGTCGATGCCGAAAAATTCCTTGCCCGCCGCGCCGAGGAACGGCACGTGAGACATCGCGGAAACGCTCGCGACGTTGCGCAGTAGCTCCATATCCTGCGGCCCGGAGCCGAATGTATAATTCGAAATAACCGCGCCGACGGGCTGTCCGCCGAACTGGCCGAACTCCGCCGTATAAATATGCTTGTAAAGGCCCGACTTTACGACCTCGGGCGCGTCTTCAAAATCGTCGATGAGGTCCTGTTTAGAGACGTTGAGGATCTCGACCTTCGTATTCTGACGGAAATCGACGTTGTCGACGAGGAACTTCAGCGAGCGCCACGAGGATTCTAGCTCGCGGAACTGACTATTGTGCATAATCTCGTTGACCTGGTCGGAAAGCTTCTTATCCAGCTCGACTATCATCGCGTCGACGAGAGCGCCGCTCACCTTCGGAGTCGTGCCGCTCGAAGCTATCTCGCGGATAAACTCCTGAAGCCCAGCGCGCGTAACGTCGTAGCCTTCGTCGGTCGGCTTGATCTTCGACGCTTCTATAATTTCGTCCAGCAGACTGGAAACGGGGGCAGCGGCCTGCTGCTCCATAGCCTCTCTCTGTTCCTCAGCCATCCTTACTTATCCTCCTCTGCGTCTATGCCCAGCTCCTGAAGCAGGGCGTCGCGGGTCTTCTCGTCGTTCACGAGATCCTGGAGTTTTTTGCGGAAATTCGGGACGTTCGAGAGCGGGCCCTTCAGCGCCTTGAGCGCCTCGCGCAGCTGCATCAGCTTCGCCAGCTCCGGCACCATCTGAACAAGAGCGTCGGGGCCGAAATCCTTCAGCGTCTCGAACTTCAGGTCGGCGCTGAGCGTAGCGTCGGGATCGTCGGAAAGTTTGTTCGGCACCTGGAGCTGGAGCGAAAGCCCCTGGCTCTGCATCACCTTGTCAAAATTATCCTTGTCTACGCTGATAGGCTTGCGGTCCTCCAGCATAGTATCGTCCTTGCGGAGCGTGAAATCCCCGAGGACCATCAACTTAAGAGGCAGCTCTACATCTTCCTGCACGTCTCCAGTAGCGGGTCTGTAAACTATATTGACGCGCTCTTTCGGGGAAGTGCTTCCTTCGTTGGGCATATCCTTGTACCTCCCGTTCTAAAGATAGGAATCACAGATTGAATTCAGACGGCGGCGCGTCTCGCAGGAAGGACAAAAACACGCCCTCGCGCCATATACTACTATATATTCTACTTTTTACCCTGTCAAACAATTTATTTGTGCCGTCTGAGCCGCAAATCTGCAATTCCACTTCTATCACAAACGGCATATGTACCGGCATTGCGCAACACAACTGAGCCGAATATAAATGAACGAAAACTGTAAAAATTACTGATACGAAGCACGACGGCACCGGCCCAAACATGCAGCGCCGCTCTTTCCGTGAAACAAGAGCGCGCACAAAGTCCCGCGAAGCGCGCCGCTGGACGGCCCGCGCGCTGGCCGTCCGCGGTTTACTGTCCACCGTTAGGAAAACAAAAAAATAAAATAGGAAAGCAAAATAAAAAGGACTTAAAGCGAAAGCTCTAAGTCCTTATTACTGCTAAAAATGGCGCGCCGGACAGGATTTGAACCCGTAACCTTTGGATCCGTAGTCCAACATCAATTAACTGATAGTAAGCATTTATAGTTCTGATTAATTTTGACTATATAGACTTTATGACAAATTATAGTATTCTGATAGTAAATCTTGATAAATCAACATGCTGATTGTATGCTCTAAAACGTTACCTATACGTTACCCGATTACACTAACAAAGGAGTGATAAACTTGAAAAATGGAAAATTAACATCAAGTCAAATAGATAAACTACGGGCGACCGGGAAAGATTATGAACTCAGAGACCATATTGTCACTGATTTGTACATACGCGTAAAATATAACGGCACGAAGTCATGGGCGGTAAAGTACACTGATCCAGAAAGCGGAGATAAGCGTAGATATTATACTTTGCAGGGCGTGCCGTGCGACGGGAAGAGTCTGGACCTTGCCCGTGAGGAGGCGCGAAGATTTCTCGGAGAATTGCTGCGTACCAGAAAAAGCCCTAAAACCGTGAAGAGGGAGCTGCAGGCGAAGAAAGCACAGGAACAGCGTAAGGCGATGACGCTCGGCGATCTCCTCCCAATGTACGAGACTTATATCGGACACCTGAAAGCGAAAGATTTTCGGATGTTGGATCTTCGTAAGGTCGCAGAATCGTGCATAGGTAAAAAACCTATTTCAAAACTGACCAGCAAAGATATGTTGAAATTTATAGAAGAAGAACGAGACAAAGGGAACACTTACCGTACTATCAATAAGAAGATCACGGAATTATACGGTATGGTTAATTTATTATACAAGAAGGGAGAAATTTCGCCAGACGATATAAAATTACCTTCCAAGCCAGAGAAGCTATCTGAGACTGATTCAAAGAGAAACCGAAGATACTTCGAACCATGGGAGCGTCAGGCTCTGGTGGAAAAGTCATCTCAAATAGCGGAATATCCTTGGCTCCACACAGCCGTGATTATAAGCCTTAACACCGGCGTGCGCCCCAATTCCCTATTTCACCTAAAATGGTCTGATATAGACTTCACAGCACATACGATTCGATTAGCTGCGGAATATATGAAGACAAAAGATGAATGGAGCATCCCATGTAACACGCCAGCAGAACAGGTGCTATCCGACTGGCGCAGAGTTCAACCATCTAACGATGGATTTGTTTTTCACCGCAGTGACGGCAAATTGGTGGGACTCGACGACTGGGCTACAGCGTTCGAAAAACTGTGCCGACTCTGCGGCATAAAAAACGCGACATGGTATAACATGCGCCACGACTTCGCTTCCCAGCTCGTTATGCTTGGAGTTCCGCTGATTACGGTCAGGGACTTGATGTGTCACAAGGATATCCGCACGACACAAATCTACGCGCACCTCGCACCGGACTTGAAGACGGCTGCAGTAAAGCAACTCGCTATGCTTCAAGAGCAGTGGAACAACACTAACGAATAGTGATTGCGCATCGTGCTGCTCTTATTTGTCTTATAATCATACAGAGATACTATTTATTATACGTACCTATTTGTCTATATCGTATTTTCGGCTGAAATAGATACATAATCGCCGGAAGTGGACAACTGTATAGACCGCGACAACCACGTCGTTCCGGTGTGGACAACATAGCTTTCTGAAGCGAGCCTGCGTATGCGTCGCATTAGTCTGCGTTGTTATGAATTTAGTATATCACGATTTAGTAACTCGTAATTGACTAATGTCAAGGCAGGATGTTATATTTACGGCAGCAGACGGGAGGAGGCGGCGCTATGTTTATAGGAAGAAAGCGGGAGCTTGCGGCTCTGGAAAGGTTATATGAGTCCGGGAAATTCGAGTTCGCCGTCATCTACGGGCGGCGCCGCGTCGGGAAGACTGCGCTTATATCACGTTTTATAGAGAACAAGAAGGCCATCTACTTCACCGGTGTTGAGAGCAGCGAGAAGCAGAATCTTGAAAATCTCAGCGCGAACATCTTCGAGTACGCGACCGGAGACAAGGCCGAGAGCTCTTTCGTCTCTTTTCAGGCGGCGCTGGAATATGTCTTCCGCATCGCCGAGAAGGAGCGCCTCGTCCTCGTGATAGATGAGTACCCATACGCCGCGCGCGCCGCTAAGAGTCTCGCTTCCACATTACAGCTTTTGATAGACAGGCATAAGGATAATTCCAAGCTGATACTCATCCTATGCGGTTCTTCCATGTCCTATATGGAGGACCATGTGCTGGCGTATAAGTCGCCGCTCTACGGCAGGCGCACCGCGCAGATGAAGATAATGCCCTTCGACTTCGCCGATACGTGCCGCTGTTTCACCCGCTTTTCCGACACGGACATGGCTTTGATTTACGGCATAGTCGGTGGAACGCCGCAGTATCTGCTACAGATGGACGACAGGCTGAGCGTCGAGGAGAATATAAAGAATACCTTCCTGAACCCCTCTTCGTCGTTGTTCGAGGAGCCGGAGAATCTGTTGAAACAGGAGGTGCGTGAGCCTGCGCTGTATAACGCGATTATAACGGCGGTAGCGGGCGGCGCGTCGCGCATGGCTGAAATTGCCACGAAGGCGGGGGAAGAGACGAGCCTCTGCTCGTCATACCTGAAGAACCTCATATCGCTCGGCCTCATCCGCAGGGAAACGCCTTTCGGCGAGAAGTCGTCCAGGAAATCCATATACGTCATCGACGACAACATGTTCCGCTTCTGGTACAGATTCGTGCCGGAGAACAGCTCCGTCATCGCGCGCGGTGCGTCTGAGCTGGCCTATAAGCGTATCGAGCCATATCTCTCTGACTACATGGGAAGCGTCTTCGAGGAGATATGCCGGCAATATCTCTGGAAGCTGCTGTTGACCGGGCAATCCCCCGTAGAGTTCAGAGACCTAGGCAGATGGTGGGGAACGGACCCTATCACAAGAAGTCAAACAGAAATAGACATAATGGGAGAGCAGGACAAGGATACGGCGCTCTTCTGCGAGTGCAAATGGCGGAACGAGCAAACCGACGCCGGCGTACTAGAGACGCTGCTCGAACGCACCAGAATATTCCGCTACCCGCGTAAGCATCTATATCTGTTCTCGAAGAGCGGGTTCACAAAGGGCTGCGAGGAGAGGGCGAAGGAGCTCGGCTGCGTGTCGCTGGTTGATTACGAGGATATGCTGAAGGTCCTGCTTCGTGACTAGCGGCGGAATTGACAAAGACGATAGCGATAACTCATATAGGGCGCGCGTATTGTCTGCAACCTCCGCATAAACATCGATATAAATCAAATATAAATCACACGTTTATACTCCATATGGCGACTTAGACATTCCAGACACTTCTCCTGCATCTGCATCTGCATCATTCCGCCACCACTGTTATGAGCGATGCTTGGTAGCTTTATACTCTGTGACCATAAATTAAATTACAGAT
>MHCFR05601__coassemble_1519_pt1 | contig 13714 bp, 13 predicted proteins | sample MHCFR05601__metabat2_low_PE_003 | metagenome-assembled genome bin MHCFR05601
AATGACGGAAGACCATGATGATGCGGCCAAAGGAGGAGATAGATGACCAGTATCAGAACCATGGAGTTCCAGGATTATGACAGGGTTTATGATCTGTGGATCAATACCCCGGGAATGGGCCTGAATACGGTTGATGACAGCCGGGAAGGCATTCAGCGGTATCTGAGACGAAATCCCCAAACCTGCTTCGTGGCGGAGGAGGACGGAAAAATCATCGGCGCCGTCATGGCCGGCCATGACGGCAGACGCGGCTTTATCTATCACACCGCCGTGCGATCAGAATACCAGGGCCGGGGAATCGGGAAAAGCCTGGTGGAGCGGGCCATGGATGCCCTGGAACAGGAAGGAATTCATAAGACGGCCCTGGTGGTGTTTAAGCGGAACGTGTCGGGAAACGGTTTCTGGGAGAAGATAGGCTTTGAGAGCAGAGACGACCTGGTCTATCGGAACCGTGCGATCCACGAAATAGAGCGGATGGATACCTGAGCGATGCCGGGCGGGATATGCCGATCATCCGGCGGCAGGGATGAAATGCAGATTGCCGGGATGCTGGGATGGAAGACATCCGGTCAATGGGAAAAGCGGATCAGCAGGGAAAAATGATCTGCGAAATAAAAATCATAACAGCGGAACATAAGAGAAGGCCAGTTCGGAAAGCGGACTGGCTTTTCTTTTACGCAGTATCCGGCAGAACGTGCCAGAGATACGTCTTTTCGGATTGGAGTAAAAAAGATATATTAAAAATATAATTTAATATTATTTTGAAAAATTAGACACACATATAATAATATTTTTTCTGTTTATTCTTAAAAGAAATAATATTAGCAATGACACTTAAGCCATCCCAAATAAAATTACATTGCATATAATCAAAATATATAGAGGGTTCCAATGATAATGAGTAGTGGTATATGTCTACTAAGTAATATTTAACAACGTATTCTAATGTATAGCTAATAACACACAAAAGCCGGAGAACCACTGCAGTTCTCCGGCTTTTGTTGCATTTTTGTCAGCGCGGTGGTCTGTACAGTTATTTCTTTCCCGCGTACCCTGCGCACTTTTCCACAAACCTCGCAGCGGCTTTCGGGAAGCCGGCGAAGTGGAGGTGGAGGTAGGAGCCGAGGATGTTTTCGGTCGCGTAGCCGGCGGGGTAGGTGTCGCCGGTGCGGTTTTTGGTGAAGAGGAAGGCGTTTGGGATTTCTCCGAGCGGCTCGGCGCTGGAGAAGTGGAATTCGTGGCCGCGCAGTTCTTCGCCTTCGGCTGCGATTACTGTGTCGCCCAGCGCTTTCGCGGTAACGTAGCCGACTGTGCGCAGGCGGTCGTTCATTTTGCAGCTCATTGGGATTATGCCGCACATTTCGTGCGCTGCGCCTTCGAAATCTTTTATTTCGCGCGTGAGGTACATGAAGCCGCCGCATTCGGAGTAGATCGGGAGGCCCGCGGCCGCGGCGCGCGCGACGGATTCTTTCATGGTTTTGTTGGCGGCGAGCTGCGCGGCGAATATTTCTGGGAATCCGCCGCCGAATATGAGGCCGTCGCATTCGGGCGCTCGTTCGTCGTGCAGCGGGCTGAATGTGATTATTTCCGCGCCTGCGGCTTCGAGCGCGGCGAGACTTTCTGGATAGTAGAACGAGAATGCTTCATCGCGCGCAACGGCTATTCTGACGCGCTTCTCCGCGGCGCGCGGCGTTTCGGTCTCTTCGAGAGCCGGGGCGGAGCGCGCGAGTTCGAGCAGTTTGTCGAAGTTTATCGCAGGCTCTATCATGCGGCGGACGTTTTCGATGTGTTCGCGGTTGTCGTTTTCTTCGACGGGGAGCAGGCCGAGGTGGCGTTCGCGCACTTCAGCGGCTTTATCGCGCGGCACCGCGCCGACGACGGGAATGCCAAGCCGCTCTATCGCCTCCGTGACCATCATGCGGTGGCTGTCGGAGCCGTAGCGGTTGACGATTACTCCGCAGAGGTTCACCTCGGGGTCGTAGTCGCGGAAGCCCTTCGCTATCGCGGCGGCGCTTTCGCCCATGGAGCGCACGTCTATGACGAGGAGCACGGGCGCGCGCAGCGCCTTGGCTATCGCCGCTGTGCTGCTGACGCCGCCGCAGCCGCCGTCGTAGAGGCCCATGACGCCCTCTATGACTGAGAGGCCCGCGCCGCGCGAAGCGGAGACGAATATTTTTTTCATCGTCTCCTCGCCCGTGAGCCACGTGTCGAGGTTGTCGGCACGAGCTCCTGCGGCAAGCGCCAAATATCCGGGGTCTATGTAGTCGGGGCCGACTTTGTAGGGGTGGACGCGCAGGCCGCGCGCGGCGAGCGCCGCGACGATTCCGCTCGTTATCGTGGTTTTGCCGCTGCCGCTGTGCGCCGCGGCGATGAGTATGCGCGGGCGCTCCGCCGTCTTCATTTTATTTCACTCCCGAAATTTTCACGATGTAGTCGATGTCGAGGTTTTTGCGCGCGTGCGCGGCGAGCGCGTCGTAGGCGGCTTTCTTCGCGGCGGTCGTGGAGACCGGCTCGCGCTCTGGCAGGCCGCGGCGGCGGCGCAGCGCGTTGAGCCACGCGGCGCGAAATTTGTCGTTGTGGAAGGCGTTGTGCAGGTAGCTGCCCGCGGCGCGCAGCTCAGCGTCCGCGAGGCCGTCCTCGCGCCCGTCGAGCTCGAAGAGCGACGCGAATTTCGGATCGCCGCCCGTCGGGCGCGTGATGCCGAAGTGTATCTCGTAGCCGTCGACGGGCGTCTCTTCCGTGAAGTACGGATGAATCGCGCGCCCCCGGCGGCGAATGACGGTCTTTTCTTCGCCGAAGGTCGTGACCGCGGGCAGCAGGCCGAGCCCCTCTATCTCGGGAATTTTGTCGTTGTCGCGCAGGTGGCTGTCGTCTATCTTTTCGCCCATCATCTGGTAGCCGCCGCAGAGGCCGTAGACTGTGCCGCCGTTTTCGTAGAAGCGGCGTATCCCGTCCGCGAGGCCGCTGTCAATCAAATATTTCATGTCGAATACCGTGCTTTTCGTGCCGGGAAGTACGACCGCGTCGAGGCGCGAGAGCTGCGAGGGCGACGACAGCTCGACAATCTCGACGTCAGGCTCGAAGCGGAAGGCCTCGATGTCCGTGTGGTTCGACACGCGCGGGAACTTCACGACGCCGACGCGCAGCTTTTCCGCGCAGTCGCCGCTTCCGCTGTTCCAGTTGAGGCTGAGGATGTCCTCGCCCTCGATGATTATGTCGGTGAGCCACGGCATGACGCCGACGACCTTGACGCCGGTGTGCTTTTCAGTCCATTCCACCGCGTCTTGGAAGAGCGATATGTCGCCGCGAAATTTGTTGAAGATTATGCCTTTGACGCGCTTCCTGTCCTCGCCGAGCAGTTCGAGCGTGCCGACTACGGAGGCGAGAGAGCCGCCGCGGTCTACGTCCGTTACCAAAATCACGGGCACGTCCGCCTCGCGCGCGACGCGCATGTTCGCTATCTCGCCCGCGTTGAGATTTATCTCGGCGGGGCTGCCCGCGCCTTCGCAGACCATGAGGTCAAAATTCTTATCTATTATCGAAAGGGCTTCGCGCACCGTCTCGATGCCCTTACCCATAGTGAAGTCTTTGTAATAATTCTTATCGCAGGGCGCGTCGTAAACCTTGCCCATGAGGACGATTTCCGACGAAACGTCCTTGCGCGGCTTGAGCAGTATCGGATTCATGAAGGCCTGCGGCTCGACGCGCGCCGCCTCGGCCTGCACGCCCTGCGCGCGGCCCATTTCTAGGCCGTCCGCCGTGACGTACGAGTTGTTTGACATATTCTGCGATTTGAAGGGGCAGACGTTGTAGCCCATGTCGGAGAAGATGCGGCAGAGCGCCGTCGCGATGAAGCTTTTTCCGCTGTCGCTGCTCGTGCCCTGTACCATGACGCCTTTCATAAAATTCACCGCCGTTTCAGTATTCAATGCCTTCGCGCGCGGGAACTCCGGCGTCGAAGAAATGCTTGACCTTTTCCATAGATGTGACGAGGGCCGCGCGCTCTGCCAGCTCGCGCGGCGCGCGGCGGCCCGTCATCACGATTTCGGTATTTTCGGGACGTTTGTCGAGAAGCGAGAGGGTTTCGTCCAGCGTCACGCAGCCGTGACGGATCGCCGCCATCAGCTCGTCGAGCACGAGCAGGTCGGCGGCGTTCTCTTCGAGGATTTTTTCCGCCTCCGTGAAGAGCGGGCAGGGACGGGCGCACGGGCCGCTTTTGCGTCCCATCGGGCACTGCGAGACCTTCAGGCCGATTTTCTCCGCCATGACGTGCTCGCCGCAGCGCTCGGCCTTGAGGAACTGCACGACGCGCACGCGGTGTCCGTGGCCCAGCGCGCGCAGGCAGAGGCCGAAGGCCGCCGTCGATTTGCCCTTTCCGTCGCCGGTGTAAATCTGGACTTCGCCCTTACGCATTAAAATCCTTCCGTCTCTATCGTCGCCTTCGCCGCGTCGAGGAACTGTTCCACGTCGTCGTTCGTGTGCGCGGCGCTGAGGAACATCGCCTCGAACTGAGACGGCGCCATGAGCACGCCGCGGCTGAGCATTCCGTTGAAGAACCTCGCGTAGCGCGCCGTGTCGCTGCGCTTCGCGTCCGCGTAGCAGAATACCGGCTTTTCCGTGAAGAATACCGTCGAGAGCGACTCTATGCCCTGCACGAAGGCGCGGACGCCCTTCTCCGCGAACATCGCCGCCAGCCCCGCGCCGAGCGAGGCGCGAAGGTAGTTGAGGTCTCTGTATATATTCGGGTTGTCGCGCAGCGTTTTGAGCGCGGTCAGCCCCGCCGCCATCGCGATGGGGTTGCCCGAAAGCGTGCCCGCCTGATAGACGGGGCCTATCGGGGCGACGCAGCTCATAACGTCGCGCCGTCCGCCGTAAGCGCCGACGGGCAGGCCGCCTCCGATTATCTTTCCGAAGGTCGAGAGGTCGGGCGTGACGCCGAAGTAGCCCGAGGCGCAGTTTATGCCGAGGCGGAAGCCCGTGATGACCTCGTCGAAGATGAGAAGCGCGCCGTAACGCTGCGTGATTTCGCGCACTCTTTCGAGGAAGCCCTTTCTTTCCGGCAGACGCCCGCACTCCGGGTATTCTACTTCCCAGCCGACGTCGCCAGTTGCGTCTTTGGCGGCCTGCGGTACGTCGTCGTCGGGCAGGACGACGCCCATGTTCGCGGCTACCGGCTCGACGATCACAGCAGCGATGTGCTCGCCGAACTCAGCGAATATTTTTTCAAGGGCGTCCGCATCGTTGTAGGCGCATGTCAGCGTCGTCTCGGCGGTGCCGCGCGTGACGCCCGCGCTGTCTGGCTGGCCCGCGGTAGCGAGGCCGGAACCGGCTTTGACGAGCATCGCGTCCGAGTGCCCGTGGTAGCAGCCCTCGAATTTCACGACGATGTCGCGTCCTGTGAAGCCGCGCGCGACGCGCAGGGCTGAGAGCACAGCCTCGGTACCTGACGAAACCATGCGCACCATCTCCACGCCGGGGACGAGAGAGCAGACTAACTCCGCCATCTCGACTTCGGCCTCGGTCGGCAGGCCGTAGCTAGTGCCAAGTTCCGCAGCCTTCTTCACAGCTTCGACGACGGGCTCGTAAGCGTGTCCGAGTATCATCGGCCCCCACGAGCCGATGTAGTCCGTGTAGCGTTTTCCGTTTTCGTCCCAGAGGTACTGCCCTTTGGCGCGCGAGGCGAATACCGGCGTGCCGCCGACGCTTCTGAATGCGCGGACGGGGCTGTTGACGCCGCCGGGGATTACGCGCTCGGCACGCGCGAAGAGTTCGGCGTTGCGGTCCATTAGAGCCGCCCCTCCTTCATCATCTTCGCAAGCTCCGGCGCGAAGTAGGTGACGATTATGTCAGCGCCGGCGCGCGCGAGGCAGACGGCGCTCTCGGCGACGACGCGCTCCTCGTCGAGCCAGCCGTTCGCCGCGGCGGCCTTTATCATCGAGTACTCGCCGCTGACGCAGTAGGCCCCAGTCGGCACGTCGAAGGCTTCCTTCACCTTCGACAGCACGTCGAGGTAGGGCAGGCCGGGCTTGACCATTATCATGTCCGCGCCCTCGTCTATGTCCAGCTCAGCCTCGCGCAGAGCCTCGCGCACGTTGCGCGGGTCCATCTGGTAGCTGCGGCGGTCGCCGAAGGCCGGCGTCGAGCCAGCGGCTTCGCGGAATGGGCCGTAAAATGCCGAAGCGTACTTGACGGCGTAGGAGAATATTATCGTGTCGTTCAGGCCAGCGCCGTCGAGAGCTTCGCGTATCGCGCCGACGCGACCGTCCATCATGTCCGACGGAGCTACGACGTCGGCTCCGGCTTGAGCCTGCGAGAGCGCCGTCTTAGCGAGCAGCTCAACGGTCGGGTCGTTGTCGACCGTCTCGCCCTTGAGCAGTCCGCAGTGGCCGTGCGAGGTGTACTCGCAGAGGCAGACGTCGCAGATGAAGGTCATCTCGGGGAAATTTTTCTTTCCGACGCGCAGCGCCTGCTGGATTACGCCGTTTTCGTCCCACGCGCCGCTTCCGCGCTCGTCCTTATGCTCGGGGAGGCCGAAGAGGAGTATCGACTTTATTCCGGCGTTCGCCGTCTCTTCGAGGAATTTCGGGAAGGTGTCGGGGCTGTAACGCTTCTGCCCCGGCATCGCGGGTATGTCTTCGATTATGTTTTTGCCTTCGCGTATGAATACGGGGTAAACGAGCATAGAGGGAGAGAGCCTTGTCTCGGCCGCCATGTCGCGTATCGCCGCGGTTCTTCTGAGTCTTCTCGGCCTGAATATCATTTTTCATCAACCTCCAGTGTTTTTATAAGCGAATCGAGGGTCGCCTTCTCGGCGGTCCTTATCTCTTCAAAGCCCTGCTTCGCGGCCTCTTCGGCGGTCTGCCGCCCTATGCAGCAGGCGGTCCTCACGACGGGGCCGCCGAAGGCCGCGGCGAAGCCGCGCACCGTGGACGCGCTCGTGAAGAGCGCCGCGTCCGCGCCGTCGGGAAGGACGGCGGGCTTTTCGTAAGTTGTCTCATAAAGCGCAAATTCTGTAAAGTCCGCGCCCGCGGCGCGAAGATGCTCCGTCAGCTCGGGCGAGCCCTCTTTCGCGCGCAGCATCAGAATTTTTCCGCCCGCAGCGAGCGGCGCTAGGCCGTCCGCGAGCGACGCGCCGTCGTAGACATCGGGCACGTAATCGACAGCGAGGCCGCGCACACGCAGCGCTTCCGCGGTCGCGCCGCCGATAGCCGCGATTTTCGCGCTTCCGATCTCGCGCACGTCGCGCCCTTCTTTTGCGAGAAGCTCAAAAAAGCTCTCGACTCCCGTCGCGCTCGTGAAGCCGAGCCACGCATAACCGCCGAGCGGCGGCAGCGTCACGTCCATCGTGCGCGTCGAGATGCAGGGGCACTCTACGACCTCAGCGCCGAGAGCGCGCAGCTTCGCGCAGAGCTTCCCGGCGCGTCCGCGCGGGCGCGTGACGACGACCTTGCGTCCCGAGAGCGGCAGGAATTTCTTCCATTCAAATTCTTTCCCAAGAGCCGCGACCGCGCCGACGATTATTATCGCTGGCGAGCGCAGCTCCTCGCGCTTCGCGATTTCGGTAAGCGTGCCGAGCGTGCCTTCGATGCGGCGCTGGCGCGCGGTCGTCCCGCGCTCTACGGCGGCGGCGGGGGTGTCGGGCGACATGCCCGCCTTCGTCAGCGCGGCGCAGATGTCGGGCAGCGCCGACGCGCCCATGAGGAAGAGCAGAGTTCCGCCGAGGCGCGCGAGCGCGGCGTAGTCCGTGTCGGCTATGCCGCCCTCCTTTGTGTGCGCCGTGATTATGTGCAGCGAGGCCGCGAGGCCGCGGTGCGTGACCGGGATGCCCGCGGCGGAGGGCGCGGCTATCGCCGACGTTACGCCCGGCACGACCTCGAACTCTATATTTTCTTTTTTCAGCGCCTCTATCTCCTCGCCGCCGCGTCCAAAGACGAAGGGGTCGCCGCCCTTGAGGCGCACGACGTTCTTGCCTTCGAGAGCTTTCTCGACGAGTATCTTTTCTATCTCGCGCTGCGGCACGGGGTGGCGTCCGCCCTCCTTGCCGACGTTTATCTTCTCTGCGCGCTCGGGCATCATCGCGAGCACGCCGTCGCCGACGAGCCTGTCGAATACTATCGCGTCGGCGCGCTCCATGACTTCGCGCCCGCGCAGCGTCAGCAACCCCGCGTCTCCCGGACCCGCGCCGACGAGCCAAACCTTGCCGGCCGCCATTACTTTCCCTCCCTCAGCCTGCGCGCGAGGCCGCGCGCCAGCTCTTCGGCATCCTCGGGCCGCCCGCAGGCGCGCCCTTCTCTGTATATTCCTTCCGCCTCATCGGCGTAGAAGCCGTGAAGCGTCAACTCTCCGCCAATTATCTCCGCGTACGCTCCGACGGGGGCCGTACAACCGCCGCCAAGCTCAGCCGAAAATCCGCGCTCCGCGCGCGCGCAGCAGGCCGCCGCCTCGCAGCGCACCGCGTCGAGGTAATCGTAGCTCTCGCCGGCGCGTCCCTGACAGGCGAGTATTCCCTGCCCGGGGGCCGGAATCATCTCGTCCGTCGTGAAGTATCTCGAAATCCTCCCGCCGAGGCCGACGCGCTGAAGCCCCGCCGCCGCGAGCACGAGCGCGGAGAACTGCCCCTCGTCGAGCTTGCGCAGCCGCGTGTTGACGTTGCCGCGCACCGGCTCGACGCGCAGCTTCGGGAAGAGCTTCGCCAGCTGAAGCCTACGCCGCGCCGACGAGCAGCCGAGCGGAAGATTTTCGTCAATTTCATCAACGTTCTCCGGCAGCACGAGCGCGTCGCGCGCGTCACCGCGCGCAGAGTACGCCACTATCGGCAGCGCCTCGTTCGCGTACATCGGCACGTCCTTCAAACTGTGGACGGCGACGTCGATTTCGCCGCTTTTCAGAGCCTCTTCCAGCTCCTGCGTGAATAGCCCCTTTATGCCGAACTTGTCCGAAGCCTCGGAGAAGGGCTTCATGTTCACGTCGCCCGTCGTCGTCATCGTCACCAGCTCGACTTCCAGCTCGGGATGCGCCGCGGCCACAGCGTCCATCAGTATGCGAGTCTGCGCGACGGCGAGCGCGCTCTTGCGGCTTCCGAAACGGATCACTCTTTTCATTTCGATTCCTCTTCCGTTTTATATTTATATTTTTTACGCGGCCCCATACGCCGCGCGAGCGCCCAGAACGCGCCGAAAATCACGGGGAAGAGCGCGAGCGTCAGAGCGAGCAGCGCAAGCGCGCCCATTCCCGTAAAATATACGCCGGCCATGTAAACCGCAGCCGCGAGCGCCAGGTAGGCCGCGAAGGCGAAAAGCGGACGCGCGCCGCCGTCGAGCCGGCAGAACAGCGCGAACGCGGCGCAGCACAAAATCGCGAAGACCGCCGGGTGATAAAAGATAAATCCTAAAATTACAATCCCAGCGCGCGCGAGGCAGTCCAGCACGGACGCAAACGCTTCCATAGATTACTCGCCCTCTTCCGCAAGTTTCGCCTTTTCTTCGGCGACCCACGCGGGCCAGACCTCGCGCAGGCGGTCGGCGAGGCGGCGCGTCAGCTTCGGCGAGAGCGCGCCGGCCGATACGCTCGCCGCGGCCTCGCCCTCGGTCACGAGCGACGGGAAATAGAACGAACATTCCTCCGCGGCGTCTGCGACGCTCACGGGCACGCCAGCGGCCTTCGCCTCCGCGCCGATTCTGCGGTTCAGCTCGCGGTCGTCCGTCGCGGCGACTATCAGGAACGCGCCCGCGCCGTCGGAGGTTTCCCATTTTTTCCTGTGAAGTATAAAGCCTTCGTCCTCCGCGCCCTCCGCGAACTCGGGCGCGACGATGTGCACCTCCGCGCCGCACTTCGCAAGCGTGCGCGCGCGGCGCAGCGCGATACGGCCGCCGCCCGCTATGACGGCCTTTCTTTTTTCAATGTCCGTGAGCATCGGGAAGAGCGGCGGACGCGCCGCTCCGAGCCTGCGCCGCAGAGCGAGCAGCGCCTCGCGCGCCGTGAGCCCCTCTTCTTCCGCGCGCCCGACGACTATCAGCCGCGCGCCCGTTGCGCGCGCCGCCTCTATTTTTTCGGGCATTCCACCCGTCGCTCCGCCGTCCTTCGTGACGAGCACGGTCGCGCCCGTCATGCGCAGCAGCTCGACGTTCATCGCCGCCGAGAACGGCCCGCGCATCGCTATAATCTGTCCAGGGCCGAAGCCGAGCGCCGCGCAGCGCTCTATCACGTCTTTCGACGGAAGCACGCGCGGGAATATGCGCTCGCGGTAATCGTGTACCTTTGTGAAAACGTCGAGCTCCTTGCTCCCCGTCGCGACGAGCGCGCGCTCTTCGCACTCGTCGAGCAGACGCGCGGCCTCGGCACAGCTTTCGACGACGGCGGCGTTCTCCGGCAGCGGCGTGCGCGCGCGGACGATTCTCATATAGTCCGCGCCCGTTTCGGCGCAGGCCTTTTTTATCTCCGCTGTCACGGCGCGCGCGTAAGGATGCGTAGCGTCGGCGACGACGGTGATTTCCTCCTCGCGTATCAGCGCCGCCATCCCCGCCGCGTCGAGCCGCCCGGTCCGAACGTCGAGGCCCGGCGCTTCGTGAAGCACCTCCGCGCCGTATTCAGTGGCGACGCAGCAGATCATGGGCAGGCCGCTCTCGGCTATCTCGCGCGCCTCGGTCGTGCCGCCGAAGAGCAGGAGCTTCTGCTTCATCTTAATCCTTGTAGCCGCGCGGCGTGACGAGCCGTCCGCCGAGCTCGCGCGTCGCGCTGTTGCCGACGATGACGGTGCAGAACATATCTATCGGCGCTTTCGGCAGCTCGCCGAGCGTCGTGACGCCGAAGGTCTCGCCGTCGCGTCCCGCGTTGCGCACCCAGCCCGCGGGCGTAGATGCGGGCTTTTCCTCCATGAGTATCGCGCAGGCACGCGCGAGGTGCTCGGGCCGCCCGCGGCTCGCGGGGTTGTAAAGGCATATAACGAAGTCCGCCGCGGCCGCCGCGCGCAGACGCTTCTCAATAAGCTTCCACGGCGTGAGCAGGTCGCTGAGGCTTATCACCGCGAAGTCGTGCATCAGGGGCGCGCCGAGCACGGCCGCCGCGGTCGAGGCCGCCGTCATGCCCGGCACTATCTCGATCTCGGCTTCGCCGTTCGCAATTTCGAGCATGATGCCGGCCATGCCGTAGACGCCGGGGTCGCCGCTCGATATGAGGCCGACGGTGTGACCCTGCTTCGAAAGTTCGAGCACCTTGCGGCAGCGCTCCGTCTCGCCCTTCATCGGCGAGGCGACAAGCTCCTTGCGCCCCTCGAAGAGATGACGCACCAGCTCTATGTAAGCCTTGTATCCGATTATAACGTCGCACTTCTCGAGCGCCGCGAGCGCGCGCGGCGTCATCTGGTCCTCGTTGCCCGGACCAAGGCCGACGACGTAAATCATCCCTTCGCCGCCTTTGCGAGCGCGCTGTAACAATTTTTAGCCATGTCCATGTCCACCTTTTCCTTCAGCGAGAATAAAAGCTTGTTTATCATGTTGCGCGACGCTTCGCGCACCGCGTCGCTGTCGTATGCCGAGCCGGAAAGCTCCGCCGCCATCTCGCGCTCCGCGAACGAGCGGATTTCCTCTATCATCGGCATACACTCGTGGATGTGGTGCCACTCGTAGAAGCGCGCGATGTGTTCGTCCATTATGCGCTCTATCGTCGCGCGCAGGTCCGCCGGCAGAGCGTCGCAGCCGAGCGAATCCATGTCGTAGAGCGTGACGTTCGGAAAATTCCCTATCGCGGGCTCGATGTCGCGCGGCACCGCAAGGTCGGCTATGACCGCGCCGCCCGCGGGCGCTTCGTAGTCTTTCGCAAGAAGCACGTAGTGCGGGCTCGCCGTCGCGCCGACTATTACGCCGCTCTTCTTAGCCGCCTCGTAGCGGTCGTCGTAGGAGATGAGCCGCACGCCCTTCGGCGGCTTCATGCCGTCCTTGCGGCGGCGGTGCAGCGTCATCGTAACGGAAGCGCCCTCGGCCGCGAGCATCGAGGCGCAGAGCATACCTATCTCCCCGCTGCCGACGACGAGCGCGTTCGCCCCTTCGAGGCCGCCGAGCGCCTCGCGCACCTTGCGCACGGCGCGCTGCGCGACGGAGGTCTCGTGCGGGCGCTTCTTCACTTCGGTGCGGATGTCCTTGCCCGCGGATATAGCGCCCTGGAAGAGGCGGCTCAGCGTAGGGCCGCAGCTTCCGACGGAGCGCGCCGCCGCGAGCGCGTTCTTCATCTGCCCGAGTATCTGATCCTCGACGGGTATCTGCGAGCGCAGCCCCGCCGCTACCTCGAAGACGTGGCGCACCGCGTCCGCGCCCTCGAAGAAAAAGAAATCCGCATCCCCGCGCGCCTCGCGCAGTATCTCCCGCGGGTCCTCGTCCGCGAAGACGAAGAGCTCCGTTCTGTTGCAGGTCGAAAGCAGCACGGATTCCACGCCGCGCCCCTTCATCTCGCGCATGAAATCCTCGGCCGCCGACGCCGTGAAGGCGAAGCGCTCGCGCGTTTCGAGCGCCGATTCGCGCTGGTCGAGCCCAGCCGCCATAAGTCTCATTGAACCTTCCTCCTGTGCTTCGCAAGGGCGAGAGTCACGCCCGGATAAATCGTCTTTCCCCTCATGAGGACGCCGCCCTCCGCGGCGAGCGCCGCGGCCCGCTCGCAGACGCAGCCGACGCCCGTCTCCCTCTCCACTCTCTCCGAATATGAAAAACGCCCGCGCGCGCCGTTCAGCTCCTGCGCGCTGTACGTGACGAACGGGACTTTATATTTCTCCGCGAGCTTTATAATCGCGGCCTCGTCCTTCTTGATGTCTATCGAAGCGACCGCCGCGAGCGAAAGCGGCGAGACGCCGGCTTCTTCGAGGAACTCTTCCGCGGCTTCGGCAAGCGCCGCAAACTCCACGCCGCGCCTGCAGCCGACGCCGAGCACGAGAACGCGCGGGCGCAGCCACAGCGTCACGGGCCACGGCGCGGGCGTGAGCTCCTCCGTCACCGCGACGCCGATTTCGCGTCCAGCGAGCGCGGCCGACGAAATTTCCTTCACCGCGTGAACATTCTCGACGGCGCAGTCGTGGGCGACGGCCCACGAATCGACCGCCGTCACGCCGCGCACGTCAGTCGCCGTCGTTATGACGGCGCGCCCTCCGACCGCCGCCGCAATCTCCTTCGCAAGCTCGTTCGCGCCGCCGAGGTGTCCCGACAGCAGCGAGACGACGTTCTCTCCCGCTTCGTCGAGGACGACGACAGCGGGGTCCTCCGCCTTGCTTCTGACGAACGGCGCGATCGCGCGCACCGCGATGCCGCAGGCCGAGACGAATACAAGCGCATCGCAGTCCGCGAAGCGCGCGCCGGCCCATTCGTTGAGGCCCGGCTCGATGACGCGCAGCCCTTCGCGCGCGTAGCGGGCCGGAACCCAAACGTCGGCGCCGAGCAGACGCGCGACGGCGCGCGCCGTCTCTATGCCTTTCTCGGAGAACGCGGCGACGGCGGCCTTCATGCAGACGCCTTGCGGAAGCCGTGGGAGAAGTGTTTGTCGTAGAGCTTCGAGAGCTCGTACTCGTCTCCCAGGAAATCTCCGACCATTATCAGCGCCGTGTTCTTAATACCGTACTTCTCCGCCTCGGCGGGAAGCTCGGTCAGGTTCGAGCGAATGACGCGCTGCTCGGGCCACGAGGCCTTGTAGACCATCGCGGCCTTCGTCTCGGGCGAGTAGCCGCCCGCTATCAGCT
>MHCFR05601__coassemble_1581_pt1 | contig 12977 bp, 10 predicted proteins | sample MHCFR05601__metabat2_low_PE_003 | metagenome-assembled genome bin MHCFR05601
TTATCCCATATTGCGACGTCAATCTCTCATATAACTTACTTGTGTATTGGAAGCCCTGGTCGCTGTGGAGAAGTACCGGCTTGTCGTTGTTTGTTTTTATATTTGTGAATGTTTCTCTCAGCGTATCAGCTACCAGCTTTAAATCGTTGTTCCGGCTTACACAGTATCCTCTTATCGAGTTGTCAAACAAGTCTTTGACCATCGATAAAAACACTTTTCCTCTGCCTGTGCTGATATACGTTATGTCCGTCACCATTTTGTCGTTTGGGCGAGACGAATAAAAGTTTCTTGCCAGCAAGTTGTCATATTTGTAAACCGCGCCTTGGTCTTTCTTAAATTTCTTCTTCTTTCTCACAACAGACTGTAGACCGACTTCTTTCATAACGCGCCTTACACGTTTGCTGTTGACGATAATGCCGTATACCCGGTTCAGCCATATGGTCATTCGCCTATATCCGTATGTTCCGCAACTTGCACGTTGGCCTTCTCTGATTGATTCTATTAAAAGACGCATCTTTATCTTCACAATCCTTGTTCTTGAGCCAATAGTAATATGAAGAACGAGGCACTGACATGAATTTACACATTACTGTTATAGAATATTTGCCTGTGAACTCTGCGATGACTCTGTATTTGTTTTTCTGTGTCATCCCCTCCTTTGCAATTCCAATACTTTTTTTAATATATCTACCTGCATCTCGAGTTCTCGTATTCTTGCGGCTGGGTCTTCATGTTGTAACTTACTTGGCGGACGCCCCGGTTGGGAAGATGATATACAGCCTGTTTCTCTATATTCTCTGCACCAACGTCTTAAAAGACTTGTATCTGAGATGCCGTACAATGCCGTAGTTTCGGCTAAGGTCTTGCCTTCTACGATATGGGCCTTCACGGCTGCAATCTTCAGCTGTTGGCTGTATGACTTTGTATGCGGTCTGTCTTCAAGCAAGTCTTTCTGCCCGTTTTGGTACAAGGTTATCCACGTCTTAATGGTATCAGGGCACACACCAACCCGTTCAGCAATTTGTCTCCTTGAAAATCCCTGTTTGTGAAGTTCTATGGCTTTGATTCGTTGTTCCGTCTTTCTTTTGCCCATAATATGAAGCCCTCCTTGTACTATTTTATGCGTTACTGTACTGGAGGGCTTCTTTATTTGTCTAAATTTGGGGGCTCAGATCATCATCGGGCGTTAGCAATGCGCTAAAGAAATTTAAAATGTTAGCTTACGCGAACAGCGCATTACGTCAAGCGCGAAATGACGACGCCGGATGCCGTTTCGTATTTGAAGTTTAACGACTTAAAAGACGGCCGCGCGCACGGTTTTGCATTTTCACGGATGTTTTGCAGCGCCGCTATGTTTCATCGTTTGAGACAAAGACAATAAAAAGCGCCCTCCGCTCCGCTTTCGCGGAGGACGGAGGGCTTCCTGTTGGGTTTTACGGCTTGGTTTACTGTTCTCTGAGCACGCCGCCTTCTACGCCGGAGGTGGCGAAGGCGCGGTAGCGGCTGAGGAACGGGCTGTCGGTGGGCTGGACGTGCGGCTGGAATTTCTTGCGGCGTTCAGCGAGGACTTCTTCGGGGACGAGGAGGTCGAGGCGTTTCTCCGGGATGTTGATGGAGATGATGTCGCCCTCTTCGACGAGGCCTATCGGGCCGCCGACCGCGGCTTCGGGCGATACGTGGCCTATCGCGGCTCCGCGCGTCGCGCCTGAGAAGCGTCCGTCGGTTATGAGCGCGACGGTGCTGCCTTTGCCCTGTCCCATTATCGCGGAGGTGGGGCCGAGCATTTCGCGCATTCCGGGGCCGCCTTTCGGCCCTTCGTAGCGGATGACGACGACGTCGCCGTCTCTGATTTCGTTGTTCATTATCGCGGCGCTCGCGGCTTCTTCTCCGTCGAATACGCGCGCAGGGCCCTGGTGGACGAGCATTTCAGGCGCTACGGCGGCCTGTTTGACTATCGCGCCGAGCGGGGCGAGGCTGCCTTTGATGAAGGCGAGGCCGCCCTCTTTGTGGTGCGGCTTGTCGAGCGGGCGGATTACTTCGGGGTCGGCGATTTTCGCGTTCGCCACGTTTTCAGCCGTTGTATGCCCGGTGACGGTGATCGTCTCGCCGTGGATGAGGCCCGCCTCAAGCAGCTCGTGCATTAGCGCCTGTACGCCGCCGGCGCGCCAGAGGTCTTCGATGTGGTGCGCGCCGCCCGGGCTCATGGAGCAGAGGTGCGGCACTTTTTCGCCGATCTCGTTGAAGAGGTCGAGCGACATATTGAGCCCCGCCGCCCACGCTATCGCGGGGAGGTGGAGCGATGTGTTGGTGGAGCCGCCGAGCGCGAGGTCTACGGCGACGGCGTTGCGGAAGGCGTCCATCGTGAGGATGTCGCGCGGACGGATGTTTTTCTCAACCATCTCCATGACGGCGCGTCCAGCGTCTTTTGCGAGGCGGATGCGTCCAGCGTGTACCGCCGGTATCGTTCCGTTGCCGGGGAGGGCGAGGCCGAGGACTTCCATCATGCAGTTCATCGTGTTGGCGGTGAACATGCCGGAGCAGGAGCCGCAGCCTGGGCAGGCGTTGTCTTCGATTTCCTGAAGGCCCGCGTCGTCTATCTTGCCGGCGGCGCGCATTCCTACGCCTTCAAATACGCTGTTCAAGTCGAGGACTTTGCCTTTGTTCTGCCCCGCCATCATCGGGCCGCCGGATACGACGACCGCGGGCAGGTTGAGCTCGGCGGCTGCCATGGCCATGCCGGGGACTATTTTGTCGCAGTTGGGGACGAGGACGAGGCCGTCGAAGGCGTGCGCGCGCGCCATTACTTCTACGGAGTCCATGATGAGTTCGCGGCTCGCCAGCGAGAATTTCATTCCTTCGTGGTTCATCGCTATGCCGTCGCAGACGCCGATGACGGGGAACTCTATCGGGAGACCGCCCGCGGCGTAGATGCCGGCCTTGACCGCTTCGGTTATATTGCGCAGGTGGACGTGTCCGGGGATGACCGCGTTATAGGCGTTGGCTATGCCTATCCACGGGCGCTCTATCTCCCAGTCCGTATAGCCCGCCGCTTTCAGCAGCGAGCGGTGGGGGCTGCGCATGTAGCCTTTTTTCGCTTTGTCGCTGTTCATTTCCACACCTTCTCCAAAAAATTTTATAACGTGCTTACCATATTATCTATCGAATCGCCGGGATATACCATCGGTAAAACCATCGCTCCCTGCGGTATTCTCACGTCGAGAAGCGCGGGGCCGGGCTCGGCGAGCATTTTTTCTATCGCGGGGCGCAGCTCGGCGGGCGAGGATACTGAGAAGGCGGGGACGCCCATGCTCTCCGAGAGCGCGACGAAGTCGGGGTTGCGCGTGTAGATGGTATTCGAGTAGCGGCAGTTGTAGAAGAGGTACTGCCACTGGCGGACGTTGCCGAGGCAGGCGTTGTTGAGGAGCATTATCTTGACTGGGATGTTGTATCTCGCGCAGGTGTCGAGCTCCTGTATGTTCATCATGAGGCTGCCGTCTCCCGCAACGCAGCAGACGGTCTGCCCCGGGCAGGCGTAGGCCGCGCCTATTGCGGCGGGGAAGCCGAAGCCCATCGTGCCGAGGCCGCCGGAGCTGAGGAAGCGGCGCGGAGCCTCGACCTTGCAGTGCTGGGCCGCCCACATCTGGTTCTGTCCGACTTCGGTCGTGATTATCGCCTTGTGGTCGGTTATCTCGCAGAGCGCTTCGAGCGCCTGCCACGGCGCTATCTCGCCTTCGTAGGCGCTGTGCGGCATAGGCTCTTTGCGGCGTATTTCGGCGAGCGTCCTGTTCCATTCGCTGTGGTCGGCGATTTTCTTGCGCATCGCGCCCATTATCGCTTCAAGCACGCGCCCTGCGTCGCCGATGAGCCAGACGTCGGACTCTACGGTTTTGTCTATCTCCGCCGGGTCGAGGTCTATGTGTATTATCTTCGCGTCGGCGGCGAATCTCTGGCGGTTTCCGGTAGTACGGTCGCTGAAGCGCGAGCCTATTGCGATGACCACGTCGGCCGCCATCAGCGCGCGGTTTGCGACCGGATGCCCGTGCATTCCGGCCATGCCGAGCGAGAGGCCGCTCGGGTGGGATTCCGGGAAGGCGCCCTTGCCGAGAAGCGTCGTCGTCACGGGGATCTCGTACTTTAGCGCGAACTCGGTCAGCAGCTCCGAGGCGCCGGAGCAGACCACGCCGCCGCCGGCAAATATCACGGGGCGCTCCGCGTGTTCTATCAGCGAGACGGCTTCGTCGAGCCGCGCGGCGTTGTAGTTGTTTTCAGGATGATAGCCCATGAAGTCGAGCTGCGTGGAATACTGGTAGTCGCCCACGGCCTTCTGCACGTCGGCGGGGAAGTCGATGAGCACAGGCCCCGGACGCCCCGACGAGGCGATGTAGAAAGCTTTGTGCACCGTCGACTGTATCGCGTCGACGGAATGAAGCTGGAAGCTGTGCTTCACGAGAGGCAGGCTCGCCCCTATCATGTCGGCCTCCTGGAATGCGTCCGTCCCGATGACGGACTGCGCGACCTGCCCCGTTATCGCGATGAGCGGAACCGAGTCGAGGTTCGCCGTCGCTATTCCTGTGAGAAGATTCGTGGCGCCGGGGCCGGATGTCGCGATGCAGACGCCGGGCCTCCCGCCCGCGCGCGCGTAGCCGTCCGCGGCGTGCGCGGCCGCCTGCTCGTGGCGCATCAGAATGTGGTTTAGTTTTGAATCGTAAAGAGCGTCGTAAAGATGAATGACAGTTCCGCCGGGGATTCCGAAAAGCGTGCTTACGCCTTCGTCCTCAAGCGCCTTGACCATCATCTGAGCCCCGTTCATTTTCGCCATTGAGAGCGCTCCTTTTTGCTTGTCGGTCTGTTTTTGTCACGCGGGGATTTTCCGCGAAGCCGCGCGGACGGGGCGCGCCCGCCCGCACGGAGAGTGTTTTTTGATTAGAATCTCGGGATTTCCTTCTGCTCCATCCACGGCATCATTTTGCGGAGTTCCTTGCCTACCGCTTCGTTCGGAGCTTCCTGCGCGGCCTTCGCCCATGCCCTCATGCGGGGACGTCCGGTCTGGTTCTCAAGTATCCAGTCGCGCGCGAAGGTGCCGTCCTGAATGTCTTTCAAGATCTGCTTCATGGCCTTGCGCGACTCCTCGCCGATGACCTTCGGGCCGGCGGTCATGTCGCCGAACTTCGCGGTGTCGCTGATGGAGTAGCGCATCCAGCTGATGCCGCCCTCGAAGATCATGTCGACGATGAGCTTCATTTCGTTGATGCACTCGAAGTAGGCCATCTCGGGCTGGTAGCCGGCCTCGACGAGCGTCTTGTAGCCCTGCTGCATAAGCTCGGTGAGCCCGCCGCAGAGGACCGCCTGCTCGCCGAAGAGGTCGGTCTCGGTCTCCTCGCGGAAGGTGGTCTCGATGATGCCCGCGCGGCCTCCGCCTATCGCGGATGCGTAGGCGAGGGCGTATTCCTTCGCCTTGCCGCTGGCGTCCTGATAGATCGCGATGAGGCAGGGAACGCCCTTGCCCTCTTTATACATCGAGCGGACGGTGTGTCCCGGGCCCTTCGGCGCGACCATGAAGACGTCGTGCGACGCGGGCGGCACTATCTGGCCGAAGTGGATGGCGAAGCCGTGCGCGAAGAGAAGTTTCGCGTCGGGCTTCATGTTGGGCTGTACCTTCGTCTTGAAGGTCTCGGCCTGGAGATGGTCCGGGATGAGGAACATGATGAAGTCGGCCTTCTTCGCCGCTTCCTCGACCGTGCAGACTTCGAAGCCGTCGGCCTCGGCCTTCGCCTTCGATTTGCTTCCGGCGTGCAGCCCGATGATTACGGAGGCTCCGCTGTCGCGGAGGTTCTGCGCGTGGGCGTGTCCCTGGCTGCCGTAGCCGAGTATGGCTATCGTCTTGCCGTCCAGGAAGCTGAGATCTGCGTCGCGGTCGTAATAAACCTTTGCCATTTGAAACAACTCCTTAAAATTTTGTTTTTATTTATATCGCTAAGCCGTTAAAGCCCGTGATAACCTTAATTGCTAAAGCCGGTGCGCGAGAGCGCCACCTGTCCCGAACCCGCGGTTTCGAGAATGCCGTAGGGCTTGAGCGCTTCGAGGCAGGCCTCCACCTTGCCGCGGTCGCCAGTCACTTCAAGCGTAATCGCGTCCGAGCCGAGGTCGACGACGCGGCAGCGGAAAATCTCCGCCGTCTGGAGGATGTGCGGCCTGCGTTCGACGGGGGCGAGCACCTTCACAAGAGAGAGCCAGCGTTCGACGAAGGGCCCTTCCTTTGTGAGATTGCGCACCTCGACGACCTCGATGAGCTTCATAAGCTGCTTGCGTATCTGCTCGTAAGCGCCCTCCTCGCCCTCTATGATGACGGTGAAGCGGGAAAGCCCCGGAACGTCCGTGCGGCCGACACTGAGGCTCTCTATATTGTAGCCGCGGCGGCATATGAGGTTTGCGATACGCATGAGCACACCCGGATTGTCTTCGGATATGATGCTGAAAGTACTCTTCACTCTGAAAACGCCCTTTCTTCCAAATACTTCAAATAATAAAAAAGACCGGAACCCCTTGCGGGCCCCGGTCCGAAATTAACACAGCCGCTAAGCGCCGGTCACTTCGGGGGACCCGCTGCTAATAATAACGACGACTACGTTAATAACGTTGGATATAAAGTTATTTCCACGCATCACAGCGCCCTTCCCCTCGTGCCGGATTGAAAGACGACGGCCTTTCATGGCATAGCGATAACATAATAAAAGCACGCCGCGCAAATGTCAACAAGGCGCGGCGAAAACTACCGCCGTTTTGCTTAGCGCGGGCGCGTTATTTTCACGTTTCGCCTTATCCATCGAAGTAGGCGCGCCTCTTCGCTTAACGAAAGCGGCGTAGTTGACATTGAAATCTTACAAAACGACGGAGGCGCGGCAAGATATAATTTCACGCAATGTAATTGCATTTCGCCCGCAAATAAATATATAATGTTTGCGGCTCGCTTATCTTCAATATCGGAGGAACGCGCTTTGGAGATAGAAAAGACGCTGAAAAACGCAGGGCTTCGCACGACGCGCCAGAGAAGGGTGATTCTGGAGCTTCTGCTCTCGTGCGGCTCCCCGCTCTCGCACGCCGAGATACTATCGAAAATCGAAGAACACCTCGACCGTGTGACGCTTTACCGCACCCTCGAAACGCTGCGAAAGGCCGGCATCGTCCATCAGGTGCAGGGCATCGACGGCGTCTGGCGCTTCTGCGCGCACGGCGACGGGACGGAAGGATGTCCGGGAGACCACCCGCACTTCCTCTGCGTCGAATGCGGACGGATGTTCTGCCTCGCCGGCCAGAAAATGCCGCGCGTAAAGGTGCCGTCAGGCGTCGAGGTCGAGGGAAAGCAGTTCGTCGTCTACGGCAGATGCGGGGAATGCGCCGTACAGAAGAAAAACGGCAAAGTTGAGGAGGAAAACTGAAAAAATGAAAATTACGCAGATTCCGCTGGAACAGGCGGTCGGGCTGCCGCTCGCGCACGATCTCACGCAGATCGACGCGAAAAATCATAAAAAATCTGCGCGCTTCAAAAAAGGGCAGGTCATAACGGAGGCCGACCTTGAAACGCTTCGCAGCATGGGACGCGAAAACCTCTCCGTCATGGAGCTCTCGCCAGGCGACGTGCACGAAGACGACGCGGCGATGCAGCTCGGCGAAGTGCTCTGCGGAGAGAACCTCCGCGTCACACCGCCCGCCGAAGGGCGCTGCAACCTCGTAGCCGAAACGTCGGGGATGCTCTGCTACCTCGCGGAAACAGTCAACCGCGTCAATCAGGACCCGGACTGGGTGCTCTCCGCGCTCGCGCCGAACCGCCCCGTGCTCAAAGGGCAGGTAGTCGCAGGCTTCCGCATCCGTCCGCTCGTGCTGGAGGACTACCGCGTCGAGCGCGCCGTCGCCGTCGTACGCGGCAGCAAGCCCTTTGCGATACTTCCCTTCCGCCCGCTCAAAGTCGGCCTCGTCACCACCGGCAAGGAAATCGTCGATAAACGCGTGGAAGACGCCTTCCGCCCGAAACTGCTCGAAAAGCTTGAACGCCTCGGCAGCGGCACGCTCATCGGGCAGCGTTTCTGCACCGACTCGCTCGAACTGATAAGCGACGCGATAGGCAAATTTCTCGACGAAGACGCCGACGTGATAATCTGCACAGGCGGGATGAGCGTCGACGCCGACGACAAAACCCCGGGCGCGATACGCTCCCGCTGCCGCCGCATAGCCTTCCAGGGCACGCCCGCGCTCCCCGGCGCGATGCTCATGCTAGGCTACGCGAAATCGCCGAAAGACGGACGCGACGTCGCCGTCATAGGCGCGCCGGCCTGCGTCGCATTCGACGACCGCACCGCGCTCGACAAGCTGCTCCCCTTCGTATTCGCGGGGATAGAGCCCGGCGACCTCGTGCGCCGCTGGGGTGTCGGCGGCCTCTGCGAGCACTGCCCCGTCTGCCACTATCCCGCCTGCTCGTTCGCGGCGGGAAGTTAAACGAACGGAGGCGCGAAACATGAACGCGGAACTTCTCAAGAAAATCAACGAAGAGGTGCAGAACGGCGCCTTCGGCGCTATATGCACCGTCATACACGAAAGCGGCTCAACGCCGCGAAGCCGCGGCGCGTCCATGTGGGTGCGCCCGGACGGCACGATAGCGGGGACGATAGGCGGAGGCCTCATCGAATACGAAGCGATACAGCAGGCTTTGCGGCTCATGAAAAGCGGCGAAACGTCGTGCCTCTGGCACAAAAGCCTCACCGCGCAGGATGGAATGGTCTGCGGCGGCGAAGCCGACGTATTCATCGAAATTCTCGGCCTCGGCGACGAACTTATAATCTTCGGCGCGGGACACGTGGGCCGCGCGACCGCGGAACTCGGCGCATTCGCCGGCTTCCGCGTCACAGTATGGGACGAACGCCCGGAATTCGCCAACGACGAGCGCATCCCGTGGGCGCGCAACGTCGTCTGCCCGATAGAAAAAATCTACGAAAACGGCATGAAATTCCACAGCCGCAGCTACGTAGTAATAATGACGCGCGGACACGCTCTCGACGCGGAAGCCGTCCGCGTCACCGAAGGACAGCCCGGCGCATACTACGGCATGATAGGCTCGCGCAGCAAAATCGCCGCCGTGCGCGCCAAACTCCTCGCCGAAGGCGTCTCCGCAGCGCACCTCGACCGCATCTACCAGCCCATAGGCCTCCCGATAAAGGCCGAAACGCCCAACGAAATCGCCGTCTCCATAATGTCCGAGATAATAGCCGTAAAATACGGCGCGGACATAAAACGGCTGAGAGGCGAAACCGCGGCGCGCTAGCGCGGAAAACCAGCAAAAAAGCACGAAAAAACGGCGGACTCATGAAGAGCCCGCCGTTCCGTTATGCGTACAAAACGACTGCCGTGCGGCGTTCCCGTGCGTAAACGCGCGCGGCGCTATTTCGTCGCGGTGACGGCGTAGCCGCCGTCCTGCTCGCGCCACTCGGCCTTCCATCCGGCGTTCGTAGCGAAGCGGATGACGTTCTCGCGCGACGTTACAGTGTCGACCAGAATTTCAACAGTGCCGGAGCTGTGCTTGTCGAGCACTCTCTTTGTCTCGATGACCGGCTGCGGGCAGGAAAGCCCGCGCGCGTCCACTATGATTTTATCCATAATTATCAGCCTCCTAAGCCATTCTGTTCCTGAAAGCGAAGCCGACGAGCAGGCAGAAGACGAGCCCGACTATCGTCGCGGGGATGCCGAAAGCGCCGATTCCCGTCGCGGAGCTCGCGAGCGAGAAGTTATGCGCGAAGGCGGCGCCGACCAGCATTCCCATAACGAAGCTTCCCGCGTCCGAGTCGCCCTCGCCGGACATAATCAGCATACGCCCGGGGCAGCCGCCCGCAAGCGTGAAGGCGAGGCCGGAGAGCGTCATGCCGAGGAAGTTCCACAGCTGCATCGTGTGGGCGACGGGCTGTCCCTCAAATCCCGGCTTGAACTGTCCGAGCGCGAAGTTCGTCACGAAGGCCGCGACGATAAAGGCCGCGATGCCCTTGAAGAGATGGCAGTCCCTTATCATGATAAGGTCGCGCACCGCGCCGATGGTGCAGAAGCGCGTGCGCTGCGCTAGCCAGCCGACGATGAGGCCCGCGGCGAGCGAAATCAGTATCGGCGCGTGAGCCGCGCCGGGGCCGCTCTCAGAGAAGAATATCGGGCCGGTTCCCTTCGGCCCGAGCAGCGGGCGGACGAAGAGCAGAATCAGTATCGCGGCGGCGAAGAGCGGCATGACGAGCCCGGCGGCCTTAGGCGTCGGGCGCGACGGGCCGAGGCTGAATCCTCCGTAAAGGAACCACACGCCGATGCCGATTCCAACGATGAGCCCCGCGATGCCGGCTATCGCGTTCCAGTCGCCGCCGGCGAGACGCAGATAGGCGCGCCACGGGCAGCCGAGGAATACGAGCGCGCCAATCATAGCGAAGAAGCCGAGCGCGAAACGCACCATCGGCGACGAGCCGCCGCGCGGCCTGTACTCAGAAAAGGCGAGCGCCGAGCCGAAGGCCCCGAGAATGAAGCCCGCGATCTCGGGGCGCAGATACTGGACTATCGCGGCGCGGTGCAGCCCGAAGGCCCCCGCGATGTCGCGCGTGAAGCAGGCGACGCAGAAACCCATGTTGCCCGGGTTGCCGAATTTTACAAGAAAGGCGGCTATTACGCCCAAAACCAGCCCCGCAACCGCCGGGCCGTTCTTTGACATAAGCAGACGATCCATTTGCTTTTACCTCCAATTATATTCGGAATATAAAATCGAAAAACAACGGACGAAACGCACGGGCGGGACTGCCGCGCACAATACGGCAGCGGCGGCATCTTCGCACCTTCAAGCGCGCGGACGTACGCAGAAGCTGGCGATCCGTCCTTCGCTTACAGATAAAGGGGGAAAATATGCGAGAGCGCGCCGCGGCAGACGACAGACCCGTTACACGAGCCGGCACCGGCAAATCACGTCATCTGGCGCACTCTCCCTTCCGGCCGCCGTAATGCGGCCTCACCGTTATAATAGTCACAAACTGCGTTTTTAGCAATGATTTCAGAAAATTTGCGGTTGTGCGCGGGAATATAAAATCGCAGCCTCATTCCGCCCTAATCTACAAACATGAAAAATATTCGCCGGAAAAATATCGTTTTTTCCGCCCTCTTGCGTGACGGAAGCTTTCAAGCAGCGCTAAAACAAAAATATATGTCTTTAAATTTTTTATTTTACTTACTAAAGGTATTAACAACGCTCTATCATGCCTTATACAGTCGGTAATCGGCAGATAAAGAATGCAGTAACAAACCGAAAATTATTTTGTACAACTATATAAATTTAAAAAATTATCTAAAAAATACCCTTACCGAACAAATTATTTGTCGAAATATTTTGATGAATAAATTAAAATATCTATATTCGGTACCGGAAAATTTTATAAAAGGCCAAGGAGGGATCTCAGTTTATGGAACAGTTCCTTAACCAAGTCGTCGGCATTTTGTGGGGACCTACGCTTCTCGTCGGTCTTCTGGGTACCGGACTATACTTCACGGTGATAACTAAATTCTGGCAGATACGCCATTTCGGCGATTCATTCCGTTTTTGCTTCCTCGGCAAGGGGCAGGGCGAGATGCTGTCGAGCGATAAAAACAAAATTTCTCCATATCAGGCCGCCGCGGTCGGAATCGCGGGATGTATCGGAGCCGGCAATATCGGCGGCGTAGCCAGCGCGATCGCGCTCGGCGGGCCGGGCGCGCTCTTCTGGATGTGGATGACGGCGCTCGTTGGCATGATGACGAAGATGGTCGAAGTCACCCTAGCCGTTTATTACAGAAAGCAGGAAGAAGACGGCAAAAAGGTCGGAGGCCCTCTTTTCTATATAGAGCAGGGGCTTGGCAAAAGATTTAAATGCTGGAAAATATTCGCCGTCCTCTTCGGCGGAAGTTTGTTTCTTCAGCTCATTTTCGCACCGGAAGCATATACCGTGGGAGAAGCGCTGCATGAAATTACTGGCATAAGGGTTATGTATTTGTCCACATTCTTCGCTTTTATGTGTGGACTAGTAATTTGGGGCGGGTTACACAGAGTAATAAATTTTGCATCAATCATGATGCCGTTTATGTCAATTATGTACATGGCATTTGGTTTCTACGTCATCATTACAAACATAGCCAGCGTCCCATCGGCTATTGCTCTGATTGTAGAATCTGCTTTCACGCCGGTCGCGGCCGTAGGCGGCTTTGCCGGAGCATCTTTTATGCTGATTGCGAGAACAGGTATATCTAGAGGGCTGTTCAGCAACGAAGCTGGTTGGGGCATCAGCCCGATGGTACATGCGACTGCAGAACAGAATCATCCTGTCGAGCAGGGTATGTGGGGTATCATGGAAGTTTTTATTGACACGATACTGGTATGCTCAACGACTGGTCTCGTCATTGTAATCACCGGAGAGTGGAGTTCTGGACTGTCAGGCTCGACTCTGACGATCAACGCCTTCGCTCACGGGCTTGGCAAAACTTTCGCAGGATACTTCATCGCGTTCTCTCTCTTCCTCTTTTCATGGACTACAGTCACCGGGTGGTTCTCGTACTTCCACGCAATCCTTGAATACGCGTTTGAAAACAACGCACGCGTCAGAAAGCATGCTCTGCGCATACTTCGGATTTCGACTCCATTTTTCGGGCTGATAATGGCATATATGGTAGACGTGCTGCACACTAATGTTTCATACGCGTGGCTGATAGTCGATATTTCCTCGTCCGTACCAACATATGTAAATCTGGTCGTAATCCTGCTTCTTTCCAAAAAATTTATGGCTATACTGAAAGATTACGAAGGCCCCAGAAAGCTGTGGGGGCTCGATGAATACAGCAAAGTAGACGTAGATTAACAAATATATTATATGCAAAGGAGCAGATGACAATGAAAAAAGCGTTGGTACTTGGTTGCGGGCTTATTGGAAAAACCGTCGCTATCG
>MHCFR05601__coassemble_1626_pt1 | contig 12477 bp, 10 predicted proteins | sample MHCFR05601__metabat2_low_PE_003 | metagenome-assembled genome bin MHCFR05601
ATACGGTAGATAACCTCGGCGTATGACGGGCCGCCAATAACAATTTCTGTCTTCCCTGCTGGAGCTGCCTCTTTAGCTTCAGCCTTTCCGGCATCAAAATATGCGGCCCCACCAAGAACGACAACTGCCAACATGAACATTAAAACTACCTTTTTCATAAAAAACACCACTTTCTACTTTAATTTATCATACATATGCTGTCCAAAATTTTGTATTTGAAGCACAAATATGATTAATATTGCTACCACGCAATACATTACAGGATAGTCAAATCTCTGATAGCCGTATGTTAACGCTACAGCCCCCAAGCCTCCGGCGCCGACCGCGCCCGCGACGGCAGACGCGTTAAGCATATTGATAACCATCAACGTGTAGTTTGCGACCAGATGCGGGAGCGCTTCTACAAACATGACTTTTGTAACTATTTGAGACCTTGTCGCGCCAAATGATTTTGCAGCCTCTATGAGCAGCGGATCGACAGTGTGAAAAGCATTTTCCGTAACCCGCGCGGCAAAAGGCGTACACGCCAGCGTAATTGCAAAAATGGCGGCTTTGATTCCTATCGTCGTCCCAATCAGGACGCGTGTAAGCGGCGCCACGGCAACTATAAGCACTATCGTAGGAAAAGACCTTACAATGTCGGTTATTTTCCCCAAAACGGCGTGTGCGGTTTTATTGGGTTTCAATCCGCCCGGCTCCGTCAATACCAGAACTATCCCTATCGCAAGTCCCAGCGTGATGGATAAGACGGCGGAAACAAACACCATTTTTATCGTATCAAAGATGGCCGGCAGTATTACAGGGGTCATATATTTCATCAAGCTTGTCCCCTCTAACATTCAGTTCACACTCCTTCTCTTGATACAATACTTGATATGCTGTGTCTCCATAAAACCCTTTACTTTTGCGTACTCTGAATCATCCAGCAACAGAGTTACTCTGGAATTTTTCTGCTTTTTTAAAGTAAACGCAGTCGCATCACATATCTCATATGGGGTTTGCAAAATTCTGCCCAGTCCCCAGAGAAAAGCTCCTTCGTCTGCAATTGGCGCTTCAAAGATTAACAACATCTCTCCGTCTTTGATTTCGTGGGACTTAACTCCAAGAAGGTTTTGAAGCGTAACTGAGTTCTGAAAAAATAAGTCTGAAACCTCACCTTCTTCCGCAATACCTCCGTTATGCATAACGGCGACTCGGTCGCATAACGACTGCACTACGCTCATCTCGTGGGTTACCATTACAACGGTAACCCCCAATTCTGCCCTGATATTTTCAAGCATTTCAAGAATCGACAATGTCGTCTTTGGGTCAAGCGCGGACGTGCATTCATCGCACAAAATGTACTTAGGATCCATGGTCAACGCTCTCGCAACCGCAACCCTCTGCATCTGTCCGCCGCTCAGTTCTCTTGGTCGGGCATCAAGTTTTTCAGAAAGCCCTACAAGGTCAGCCAAATGCGCGACTTTCTTTTTTATCTCGCTTTCAGAAGCGCGCCAACACTCCATCGGCAAGGCAATATTTTGAAAAACAGTTTTTCGGCCTATAAGTGAAAAGCTTTGAAAAACCATTCCGACGTTTTTGCGAAATTTACGCAAATCATCTTCAGTCAGAGATTTTACTTCCACGCCATCGACAAGAAGGCTTCCGGCGCTGTAAAGCTCAAGTCCGTTAATACAACGCAACAAAGTAGATTTTCCAGCACCGCTTTCGCCAATGATGCCATATATTTCCCCGGTGTTTATCCTGAGATTTATATTATGTAAAACCTCTGTTTTTCCATAGCTTTTACTTAAGCCATTAATTTCAATCACAGAATCACCGCATTCAGGCTTCAATCACATGGTGTTGATGTAGTCCCACAGACACACAACACCAACCGCCTTGTACAGATACAAGGTTAAATTTCAACGAAATGTAAATATGGAAAAGAACGACGCGTAAGGAAAGAGAAAAAGCTATAAACTTGCCTGCAAAAGATTACTTTTTTAATTTATAACTCAATCAGCCCGCCTGACGCCTCTTTTGTCCGTTCTACATTCCATGTAAAACACAATCACGCGTCAAGTGTGGCAGCTAAACAAAAAACTCACCTCCTTATGATTACTGTACGAGATTCTATCGTTGATAAACTCATGCTCAATATCACGCTCTGCCGTGTTAGTCCTAGGCACAGATTTTATGCAGGAGCCGTTTCTTTGTATGAATAACGCGGATACGCGCAGAAAGCGGCGCGGAAATTCCGCGCCGCTTTGGGGATGCGTTTGATGCAGATTTGTTTTGTTTACTTGCCGGCGTAGAGCGCCGCGTCTTTTTTGAGGTAGACCTTCGGCTCGGTCGGGATTTTGAATAGCGGGATGAAGCGGTCCCAGCCGGTGAGCGTGAGCAGAAGCATTGAGCCGACGGCTATCATCGAATAGTAGTTGTGAGCAATGACGCCGCCCGCCGTGATGCCGGAGGCGAGAGGATAGACGGAGGCGCTGATGCCGAGGAAGAATCCCATGTAGCAGTGCCACGGGATGAGCTGCGAGCCAAGTACGCCCATCGCGTCCGAATAGGTCGCGTTGCGGAGCGCCAGCGTGTACATGCTTTCTTTGTCCGCGACTACGTTCTTTTCCGTAACGTCCTTGATGATCGGCCCTATTGTAACTATCTGAGCCATTTCGTCGGAGAGTGCCGCGTTGCCCATGAGGCACATGAGGCTGTTTGCAAACATCAGCTGGCGGACGTTGCGCACCGTGCGCACAATGAGCGCAGCGACGGAGTCGAAGGCGTTCATGAGGCGCATGACGCCGCCGAAGGCTCCGACCCAGAGCATCATCGCTATCGACCAGCCGCCCGCGTCGGAGAATCCGGTGTAGACGAGGTCGAGGAAGGAACTGATATTTTCCACCGTTCCGGCGACGAGGCCGAGTATGAGCGACGAGACGATGCCGGAGGCGATGCAGACGAGCGTGCTGTATCCCTTTATCGCCGTGCCGATTACGAGGATCAGCGGAATGACCATGTAGAGCGGCACTCCGTCGCGCACGAGGTTAAGCAGCGTGACTGCCGAGGGGCGTTCCTCGGAGAGCGCGCGCCATACGACGGGCGGGATCTGCGATATGGCTTCGGAGGCCTGCGCCGTCGTTCCGGGCATTCCCATCGACGCTGCGTAGAAGACTACTGCGCCCGCTACAAGGCAGAGGAAGGACCATACGCCCTGATGGCGCACACGGTCTATGACCTCGACTTCCTGAATGCCGGAGCTGACTATCGTCGTGTCGGAGATGAGGCCGATGTTGTCTCCGAAGCATGAGCCGCCGGCGATTGCCCCGATGGTGAGCAGGATGTCGCCGCCGACGATGTGGTTGAGCCAGAGGAAGATCGGCGCGCAGGCGGCGAATGTTCCCCACGACGTTCCGGTCGCCGTGGAAAGGACGCAGGTCAGAAGGAAGGCGACGACCGCGACGGTCTTGGCGCTGAGCCCAGCGGCGAGCGACATATTGATGACGGCGGCCGCGACGCCGGTAGCCATGAAGCACTCGGCGACGGCGTAGGCTACCTGAAGAATCAGGAAGACGATAAGGAAGTGCTTGAGGTTGTCGAGCGCCGCGTTGAGACAGTCGGCGAATTTGAAGCGGTCGACGGCCATCGCGACGATTGAAGCGTACATGAACGAAAGCGGCGCGGCGATCAGGATGTCCATACCGGAGACCATGAGCCCCGCGATTACGATGATCGGAGTAAGTTTCAAAATATCTTTCATAATAACAGACGACCTCCCTTTCAAAATTCTCCCATATTTTCAAATGCTGCAATCCATACCGCGGTTTTGCGGCCTCCCACAGGGCGCGATATTTATGTCAGAGCGGCGTATTCCCCTCCCGACTTCAGTAAATTGTGTGAAGCGTGTAAAAAAATTTTTCTGCCCGTCCGGGCGGCGCGAAAACCCCGTTAATAGAGCCCGGCAGTCTCCCCGCCGTCGATTCTTATGTCCGCTCCGGTGATGTACGCCGCGTCGTCGGAGGCGAGGAATGCGTAGAGCCTGCCGATCTCTTCCGGCTCTGCGTGGCGTTTCATCGGGATTCCCTCGTTGACCTTCGCCAGCATCTCGTCGGTGTACTCGGCTCGCTGCATGGGCGTGAGCACGTAGCCCGGGCAGACGCAGTTGACGCGCACGACTGGTGCGAGTTCAAGCGCCATGCTCTTCGTGAGCAGGATTACGCCGGCCTTCGACGCGTTGTAGTCCGTGTACCAGCGGTGTCCCTCGGTGCCGTTCGTCGATGCCGTCATGAGGATGACGCCGCTTTTCTGCGCGAGCATGCGCTTCGCCGCCTCGCGCGCGCAGATGAACATTCCGTTGAGGTTGATGTCTATGACTTTCTTCCACTGCTCGTATGTGATGTCAACGAAGTCGGAGCGGACGCTGATTCCGGCGTTCGATATGAGCACGTCTATGCCGCCGAGCTCCGCGTCCATTTTTTCGAAGGCCGCCTTCACCTCTTCCTCTTTGCTCACATCGCAGACGCAGCAGCCGGCGAAGGCCGGATTCTCCGCCATGACCTTCTCCGCCGCCTCTTTGTTGTAGTCGGCGACGAATACCTTCGAGCCCTGCGCCGCGAATACCTGCGCGGTCGCAAGCCCTATGCCGCTCGCAGCGCCGGTAATCAGCACTCTTTTGCCCTTCAGCTCCTCGTAACGCGCCATGCACGTCATCTCCTTTTTATCGTTTTAGCATGTTATCGTTAAAGTATAGTACTTTGCCTGCGCCGCTTAAGGCAACCGTAATTTACGCGTTAATTTTTTATAACCTCGCGGCGAAGACTCTCCGCTACGCATGACGCGGTGCGGCGTGTCTTCGCGCGGCGATATTTTTCATAATATGGTACGGTGCGCAGGCCGAGAAATAACGACGTATTTCACGGCTTCATATATGGCGTGAGGCACGGAGATTCAAAATTTCCGGCGCTTCGGCCTTTATCCGATTTTCGTCATAATGCGGCGCGCGTGGCCAGTCACGACCGGAACGTAGCCTTTGAGTTCTTCGTCAAGCGCGGCGTCGCCTGTGTCGGCGATCAGGCGTTTGCCGAAAAGGGTCGCCATTTTCGCAGGCGTGGCGGCGACGGTGATGTTTTCGCGCGGCAGCATTTTTATAACTTCCGGGCTCAGCTGCTGGTTGCCGCGGCCGAAGATGTGGCCCTGCCCGCCGATGACTGTGATTATCAGCGCGCGGTTTTCCGGCGATTCTGCGGCGAGCAGTTTTTTTATCTGCTCCGACGTGAGGTCGCGCCCCAGCTGCGCGCCGTCCTTCACCGCGTCCACGCCGAGCAGCGTGCCCTCTATGCCGAGACGCTCTTTCAGCCGCATCGTCGTAGAGCCGGAGCCGATCAGGTAGAGAGTGCCGGGCTTCATTGAGTTGGCGAGGAAGGCCGCGAGGTTCGCCGGTTCCTCCGCGCTTCCCGCTCCGCCGCCCGATTTGCGCTCCTGCATGAATTCCGCGTCGTCGGGCGCGCGCATATAGCCGTAGAGCCGCGCGCTGACGCGGCCCTCGCGGAAGGCCTCTTCGTCTATGTCCATGACTTCCGCCTCTGTGAAGCGTTTCACGCGCCCTTCGAGGAAGTTTTTTACGAGTTTGCCGGCCTCCTGCGGGCGTTTGGCGTAGACGGCTGAGTGTATCTTGACCCCGGCGGGTATGCCGACGACCGGGATTTTATCCCCGACCGCGGCGCATACGTCGCGCGCCGTGCCGTCGCCGCCCGCGAAGATTATCAGCTCCGCGCCCTTTTCGAGCATCATTTCCGCGGCGCGGCGCGTGTCCGCCGCGCTTGTGCGCGCCGCCGTCTCGAAGAGCGTTTCGCACTCGATTCCGTATTTCGTCAAAAGGCCGGCCCCCATCTCGCCCGACGGCGCAAGGAAGAGCGTTCCGCGCGCGGCGTCCGCGAATTCGCGCAGCGCCGTTTCTGCGCGTTCTGCGGCCCGCGGCTTCGCGCCCAGCTCGACGGCGCGGCGCAGAGTTGCCTCGCCGTCCGTGCCTTTGAGCGCGACCGCCCCTCCCATTCCTGCGACGGGGTTGACGATGAAGCCGGCCTTCATCCGACTAATCTTTCTTAGGCTCGAAGTAGCCCGTGTATTTCTTGTTGTAGGCGCGCCACGTGATCGCGTACTTCGCCGGGTCGTCGAAATAGTCGTGGTCGATGTGGTGCACCGTGCTGTTGACCGGCGCGTGTCTGACGGCCTCCGGCTCTTCGTAGCACATGCGCGAGATTTCCGCGAGCACCGACGTGTAGTCGTCGATGTCCTGCTTCGAGTAGGACTCGGATGGTTCGATGGTGAACGGCTCCGGGATTACGAAGGGCTCGTGGCTCGACCAGTAGTGCGTGCCGAAGTCGGCGCAGCAGCGCTGTACGTCGGCTGTGCCGAAGCCGGTCTCTTCCTTGAGCTTCTGCCAGCTGTAACGCGCCTGCTCGATGCGCGACGGGTGGTTCGGGAAGCTTATCGACGCGCCGCGTATCGAGAGTATCTTCTTCATGCAGTAATTGTTGTTGAGTATTGCGACGCGGGAGACTTCGCGCAGCCCTTCCGCGCCGAGCGCCATTATCCACGAGTAGGCCTTGACGACGACGGGCGCGACGCCCCAGAAGGACTTTATCTTGCCGCATGACTTCGGCAGGTCGAAGTCGAGGTAGTATCCCCTTTCCGGCGAATACTCGACGAGCGGCACGGGCATATAGGGGCGCAGCTCCTTGCGCGCCGCGACCATTCCAGTCGCGGGGCCGCCGCAGCCGTGCGGAGCGCCGAAGGTCTTATGCAGGTTGAAGAAGGACATATCGAAGTCAGCTTCCGCGGTGCGCGTGATTCCGAGCAGGCCGTTGGCGTTGGCCTGGTCGTAGCAGCAGAGGACGCCCTTCTCATGCGCGAGGCGAGTGAACTCCTTGATGCGGACGTTGAAGATGCCCGTGTCCTCGGGGTTCGTGAAGAATATCGCCGCGGTGCGGTCGGAGAGGGCCGCCTTGAAGGCTTCGATGTCTGGATAGCCCTCTTCGTCGGGCTGGATTATCGTAACTTTGTATCCCTTGACGATGGGCACGGCGCAGTCCGCGGGGTGCGAGAAGAGCGTCGTGATTATCTCGTCGCGCTTGTTCTCCTCGCCCTTGTCGCGCCAGTAGGCTCGGACTATCGAGGCGAGCGCGAGGACGCCGTGCGAGCCGCCGCCGGGCTGCATCGAGAAGACGTCGAGGCCGGAGATTTCCTTGAAGAGCTCGCCTGTCTTGTAGAACACTTCGAGGATGCCCTGCGCCGTCTCGTCGGGCTGGAGCGGGTGCATATCTGCGACCTTCGGCTGTCCCGCGAGGCGGTCGTTGATTTTCGGGTTGTACTTCATCGTGCAGGTCCCCTGCCCGATGTCTATGTTGCCGTCTACGCCTATGTTTTCCTGCGAAAGGTGGTTGTAGTGGCGCACGAGCTGGAGCTGCGCTATTTCGGGAAGGTTGGCGCGTTCTTTGCGCACCATGGCCGCGGGCAGCGTCGCGAGCGCTTCGTCCGTGCTGACGCATTCGCAGCAGGGCCCGGGGACGAGCACCGCGCGTTCGCCGGGCTCGCTGAGTTCGTATATTATCGGTTCGTTCCACTTAGCCTGATGGAATTTCTTCATTCTTTCAAGATTGTTCATCGGTGGGCCTCCTTACGCGAGAATTTCGCCGAGGGCGGCGGCGAGGGCCTTTATGTCGTCCGCGGAAGTCTGCTCCGTCACCGCGAGCAGCGCGCATCCCTCAAGCTCGGGGAAGGCCGCGCCGAGGTCGTAGCCGCCGAGTATGCCGCGCTCAAGCAGCGCCTCGTTGATTTCCTTCACGGATTTCCCGCTTGCCGAGAAATCTACGACGAATTCCTGGAACGGCGTGCCGGAGAACCTGTCGAGCGAAAGGCCCCGGATCCCCGCTAGGTTCTTCCTCAGGCAGACCTGACGCTGAAGCACCGCCTCGCCGAGCTCGCGCATACCCTGCGGCCCCATCGAGGCGAGGTAGACGCCCGCCGCGATGCCCCAGAGCGCCGCGTGCGTTCCGACGAATTCCTTCGCGTGGTCGCGGTTTGCGAACGACGTGCGTTCCCAGAGGACGTCGCCGAATCCCCACTCCTCTTCGCTCGTCGGCGCGATGCCGAAGAGGCGCGACGGGTATTCGTCTACGAACTTCGGCTCGTCCTTCGTCGCAATGAATCCTGCGACGCCGCCGCCGTAGTTCATGTGGAGGCCGAGCGCCTGAATGTCGCCGCAGGCGATGTCCGCGCCGTACTGCGACGGAGGCGTCAGCACGCCGAGCGTCGAGGGCTCGACGTATGCGACCATAAGCGCGCCCTTCGCGTGCGCCATTTCCGCTATGTCCTGCGCGCGCTCCTCGATTATGCCGAAGAAGTTCGGATTCATCACGAGCACCGCCGCCGCGCTCTCAGTCAGATTTTCGCGGAGATTGTCGAGGCATATGCGGCCAGTCTTCTGGTTGTAGCCGGTGAAGGTGATTTTAACGTCGGGCTGGAGGTAGGTCCTTACGGCGCGCAGCGTGTCCGGGTTGATGTTTCCGGGGATTATGACCTCGTCCTTGTGCGTGATGCGGCAGGCCATGCGCAGCGCCGTGCCGACGGCCTGACTGCCGTCGTAGTTCGGCACGTTGCAGACGTCCATGTCGAGCAGTTCAGCCATCATCGACTGATATTCGAACATCGCGTGGAAACGCCCGTGGTCCTCGTACGGCTCTCCGGCGTAGGCCGTCAGGAACTCCGAACGGTTCACGACCTCGTCGACGAGCGCGGGAACGTAGCGGTTGTAGCAACCCGCGCCGAGGAAGCAGATGAGTTCGTTCGCCGTCCTGTTCTTGCCTAGGATTCCGTTGACGTGGCGCGCGAGGCCGGCCTCGTCGCAGAACGGCTCCGGCAGCTGCATCTTGTGCTTCATGCGCATATCTTCGGGAATGTCGGAAATCAAATCCTCGATGGAATTCACTCCGATATAATCCAGCATCTCGCGCTGGACCTTCTCCTCGGAGTTCGGAATGTAGGGGAACATCTTCTTCTTCGACATATTCGCGCCTCCTTACGCAATTCCGCCGCCGTCGACGACGAGCGACGATCCGGTGACCCACGGCGCCATTCCGCTGCAAAGGAAGAAAACGCACATCGCTACGTCCTGCGGCGTGCCGAGACGCGCCATCGGACGCTGCGCGCATTCTTCCTTATATTTATCGTTATAGACGCCGCCCAGCTGCTCGCATTCGCTCTTCAGCATCGGGGTGTCGATGTCGCCCGGGCAGACGCAGTTGACGTTGATATTGTCCGGGCCGTGGTCGATAGCCATCGCGCGCGTCATGTTCCAGACGCCGCCCTTCGCCGCGCAGTACGACACGGCGTGGTCGCCGCCCTTGAGCGCCCAGCCGGAGCCGATGTTGACGATTTTTCCGCCGCCGGCCTTCTTCATGTACGGGACGACGTGCTTGCTCATCAGGAAGACGCTCTTGAGCGTCACGTTGAGCGCGAGATCCCAGTCCTTTTCCTCAAGCGTATCGACCGTGCGGCGGCGCGCTACGCCAGCGCAGTTCACAAGGATGTCTATACGCCGGTACTTCGCAGCGGCGGCGTCGGCTACCGCCTTGCAGTCGGCCTTCTTCGTAACGTCGCAGCGCATGAACTCGGCCTTGCCGCCGGCGTCGTTGATTTCCTTCTCAACCTTGCGCGCCAGCTCTTCGTTGATGTCGGCGATGACGACAGAGACGCCCGCGTCAGCGAAAAAGCGCGCGATGCCAGCGCCTATGCCCGACGCCGCGCCTGTGATGATCGCGGTCTTCCCGTTCATGCCGCAGAGCTTATTCAGGTCCAGCATTTCAATCTCTCCTAACTTCTTAAAATTTATCTACGTATTCACTGTATACACTATATTTTATGAGTATTTTATATAACAAAGGCCGTTTTTAGTCAATAGCCGGAAACTCCTGCGCGCGCACCTGCGCTTCACAGGGCGATGCGAAATCCGCCGGATTGCCGCGCGCGCATAAAATCGCCGGACAAGGCTCCGTGCGGCGACGCCGGCTTTATTTCGCCGGACAAATTTCCGTTCGCCGAAAACCTGCGAGCCGCGGCGAACGACGCGGCGCGGACGCCCGCGCGCCTGACCGGAGCGCGGCCACAAATTTGCCGGCGTTTCCGCCAACAGCACGCCGCGGCGCGAAATCCAGAAAAGCAACCGCAAGCGGCGGCCGCCTCCGCGGTTTAAGCGCCGCGCCATAAAGAGCCAGAATTTCCGCCTTTTCTGGCGGGCGGCATAAACGCGGCGCGCGGCGCACTTTTCGCCTTCGTCCGTTTGATGTAATATAGGGCTCGTGATTTATGGGAGTGATAGCGATGCCGATTCCGGCGGGAGCGGGGCACACGGCCTCGGAATTCGTCTACGAACAGCTCAGAAGGAAAATTTTTGAAAAATCGCTCACAAGCGGCCAGCGCCTGCCCGAGGTGGCGATTGCGAAAGAGATGAACGTCAGCCGCACGCCGGTGCGCGAAGCCCTGCGCCGCCTCGAAAGCGAAGGGCTCGTGCAGATCGTGCCCGGCTGGGGCGCCTGCCTCGCCTCGCCGACAAAGCAGGAAATCATAGACACCTACGAAGTGCGCGAAACTCTTGAAACAATGGCGATACGCAAGGCCGCGCGGCGGATCACGCCTCTCCAGCTCTGTATGCTTCAGGAACAGATAAACGCGGAGCGCGAGGTCTTCGTAAAAAAAGACCTCGAATCATACCTAAAGGTCAACGACGACTTCCACATCATCATAGCCGAGTCCTCCGGCAACAGCACGCTGGCGGGCTACGTGCGCAACATCCTCTCTCGCATCTTCGTGCAGATGATATTCTTCGAATCCTTCTTCGACTTCGACACCAACCCGAGCCTCGAAGAACACATAGCCATACTCGAAGCCCTCTCCGCGCACGACGAAGAAAAATGCGCCGCGCTGATCAGAGAACACCTGCGTCTGTCGATGGAAGGGCTGAAGGCGGAGTAAAATTTTATCTGTGTTAAAAAAACGGCGGGAGGACGCACGAAGCGCTCTCCCGCCGCTTTATTATTGAAGGCTTTAGGCGCGTCGTTACTTCGTCGCGTCTTTGCCTTTTTCCATTACGAGTTTGTCGATGGGGTTGACGTTCTTTTCTTTGTGGACCTGGCGCCATGTCTTTATCGGCATTCCCCAGATTTTGATGAAGCCGACGGAGGCGGACTGGTCGAAGATGTCTCCCGCAGAGTATGTCGCGAGCGCTTTGCTGTATACGGAGGTGTCGGACTTCATGCCGTCGATGATGCAGTTGCCTTTGTAGAGCTTCATGCGGACGGTGCCGTTGACGGATTTCTGCGTCGTCTCTACGAAGGCCTGTATCGCTTCCATGAGCGGCGAGAACCAGTAGCCTTCGTAGGTGAGTTCGCCGAATTTGACTTCGAGTTCTTTTTTCGTCTTGAGGACGTCTTTAGAAAGCGTCAGCGTTTCGAGCTTTTTGTGCGCGGCGATGAGCGCGAGCGCGCCGGGGCACTCGTAGACTTCGCGGCTCTTGAAGCCGACGAGGCGGTCTTCGATCATGTCTATTCTGCCGAAGCCGGCTTTGCCCGCGGCCTTGTTCATGTTGTCGATGAGTTCGATGGAGCCCATTTTCTCGCCGTTGATTGCGACGGGGACGCCGCCTTCGAAGGTTATCTCTATCGTCACTTCTTCGTCGGGCGCGTCTACGGGGTCGACGGTGAGTTTATAGGCGTCTTTCGGCGGCTCGTTCCACGGGTCTTCGAGGATTCCGCATTCGATGGAGCGGCCCCAGAGGTTGTCGTCTATGCTGTACGGGCTCTTCCTCGTCGTGGGCACGGGGACGTTGTGAGCCGCGGCGTAGTCCATTTCCTCTTCGCGCGTGAAGCCCCAGTCGCGGACGGGCGCGAGGACTTCAATTTCGGGGTTGAGCGCGTTGCAGGCGACTTCGATACGAACCTGATCCTGTCCCTTGCCGGTGCATCCGTGCGCGACGGCGACGGCCCCTTCTTTCTCGGCGCACCAGATGAGCGCCTGCGCGATCATCGGGCGCGAGAGTGCGGAGTTGAGCGGGTAGACGCCCTGATAGACGCCGTTGGCCTTGAGCGAAGGCCATACGAAGGTGTCGATGAACGCTTCGCGCAGGTCGACGACGTAGGCTTTCGACGCTCCGGCGACGTAGGCCTTTTCCTTTATTTCTTCAAGGTTGTCGGCCTGCTGCCCGACGTGCATCGTGAGCGTGACGACCTCGTATCCCTGTTCGTGAAGCCACGGAATGGCCACCGACGTGTCGAGCCCTCCGCTGTAAGCCAGTATTACCTTTCCTTTTTTCTCTGCTGCCATTTGAATTTCCTCCTTAGAAATTTTTTATGTTTTTTCTAAAATATAAAAAAGCCCGTCCCTATCCTTTTCAGATAGGGACGGGCCTTATTACCCGCGGTGCCACCCTGGTTGACGTTT
>MHCFR05601__coassemble_1632_pt1 | contig 12440 bp, 11 predicted proteins | sample MHCFR05601__metabat2_low_PE_003 | metagenome-assembled genome bin MHCFR05601
TAAAAAGCGTCATAGCCAAAAAATATAGAATTTCTGCTACAATCTGCGGAGGAAAGGAAGAGGGCCGCGACTCCCGAAATATTTTCGCGGCGGCCCGAAATTACAGACGATGCCGTTTGACGATGACGAAGATATAAAATGTCCCGAAACAGTGCCCGAGGAACAGAAAGGGCTGACCGAAGCGGAACGGAGCTGGAGCGTGAAGAAGACGCAGCGCCCGCGCGTGCCGCGGAGCGTCTTTATCGCGGCGGCGCTTCTGCTGCTCGCGGCCTTCGCGGGCGGCGGATGGTGGTATTACCGCACGAACGTGCTGCCCGAGGAATATTACATGCGCGCGGCGCAGCTCTTCAAAGCAGGGGACTACGCAGGCGCGGAGGAACTCTTCGATAAAATCAAGAAGCTGCGCCCGGAGCGGCGCGACCTCTTCTACTACAAGGCCTACTGCCGCGAACAGCGCGGCGACAAGGCGGCCGCCGTCAAATATTACGAGGAACACCTTAAAACCGAGCCGGAGGACGTGAAGGCGATGGTGCGCCTCGGATGGCTCTACCTCGGCCGCGGGGACTACAACGCGGCGCTGAAATGGTTCCGCGAGGCGGCGAAGCGCGAAAAGAAAGACGCCGCGCTCTGGCGGATGACCGCGGAGGCCGCGGAGAAATCCGGCGACAGGGCGGAAGCCTCCGCCGCGTGGCTCGCCGCGGCGAAATCCAGTGACGCTGCGGACGACGTCATGAGCTGCGGCAAGGCGCTGCTGCGCATAGGCGACTACCGCGCCGCGATGACGGCCTACGAACTTGCGGCGAAGGCCGCGCCCGATGACAAAGCGCCGCTTCACGGCCTCGCCGCCGCAAAGGCGATGCTCGGCCTGCCCACGAATCCGCGGCTTGTAATCGCGCCCGGCGAAGCTCTCGGCGCGGTGAAGCTCGGCGCTACGAAGGCCGAGGCGAAGGCCGCGATGGACGGCCGCTCTCCCGACGCGAAGCAGTTCGGCGAAATCGGCGGAAAATCCATGCTCGCCGGCCGCGCGGTCGAGATATGGAGCTACGACGGCTCGCGCGCGATGCGCATAATATTCATCGGCGGCGAGGTCCACGAGATAGAGACCGCGTCTCCGCTCTACAAAACCGAAGAGGGCCTCGGCCTCTCGAACTTCCTGCTCGCGAAGAACTCGGACAAACTTAAAGAAAAACGCGAAACGCGCGAAGGCGTCCTCGTCTGCCCCGTCAAGGGCGGCGGACTCACCTTCTACGCCTACGGCATAGCCGGGGACGGAGCCTCCGCTGAAGAGACGAAGCTGCGCGTCCACCGCGGCGCGGTCAGCATCGACGGCGCAAACGGCTTCCCGCTGATGACCTTCGGCTCCGCCGGCTAAATTCGGCGGAATGGCGGCCCCGCGCGAAATCCTCAAAAAAGTATTCGGCTACGACAGCTTCCGCAAAGGCCAGCTTGAGCTTATCGAAGCGATAGCCTCGGGCCGCGACGCGATAGGCGTCATGCCGACCGGCGCGGGCAAGTCGCTCTGCTACCAGATACCGGCGATAATGGCTGGCGGCCTCTCCATCGTCGTCTCTCCGCTCATATCGCTGATGAAAGACCAAGTAGACGCGCTGCGCGAAAACGGTGTCGGCGCCGCGACGATAAACAGCGCGATGGACTGGGAAGAGGCCGCGGAGGTCTTCCGCGCCGCGAGAAGCGGAAAAATCCGCCTGCTCTACGTCGCGCCTGAGCGGCTCGAAGGCGGCTTCGGCGCTTTCCTGCGCGAGGCCGCGCCGAAACTTGTAATCGTAGACGAAGCGCACTGCGTCTCCCACTGGGGCCACGACTTCCGCCCTTCGTACCTCAACATCGCGCCGGTCATAGAAAGCCTGCCCGTGCGCCCGCCCGTCGCGGCCTTCACAGCGACAGCCACGCCCGAGGTGCGCGCGGACATCATAGAACAGCTCGGCCTGCGCGACCCATTCTCGCTCACCACCGGCTTCGACCGCGAAAACCTATTCTTCCACGTCGAGCGCCCCGACGACAAAAACGCCGCGATGATGCGCTACGTCGGGCAGTTCCCCCACGCCTCCGGGATAATCTACTGCTCCACGCGCAAGACCGTCGAAGAGGTCTGTGAGCGGCTGCGCAAGAAAGGCGTCAAGGCCGTTCGCTACCACGCGGGCTTGTCCGACGCGGAGCGCGCGCACAACCAAGAGGAATTCATACACGACCGCGCCCCCGTCATGGTCGCGACCAACGCCTTCGGCATGGGCATAGACAAATCAAACGTCCGCTACGTCCTGCACTACAACATGCCGCAGAACCTCGACGCCTACTATCAGGAGGCGGGGCGCGCGGGCCGCGACGGCCTGCCCTCCGACTGCCTGCTCTTCTACGGAGCGCGCGACGTGATGACCGCGAAATTCTTCATCTCGCAAAGCCCCGAGGAGACGCGCGCAGCCGCGAACAAAAAGCTGCGCGCGATGATAGACTACTGCCACACCTCCGGCTGCCTGCGCGCCTTCATACTAAACTACTTCGGCGAGCACGATGCGCCAGAGAAATGCACCGCCTGCGGCAACTGCACAGAAAACACCGAGCGCGCCGAAATCACGACCGAGGCGCTGAAAATACTCTCCTGCGTCTACCGTATGTCCGAGGCGAGCGGCGGAAAACATTACGGAATATCCATGCTCGTCGACGTGCTTCGCGGCTCGAAGCGCGCGGAGGTGCTTGCGCCCGGATTCGACAAAATATCGACATATGGGCTGCTCCGCGAGCGCAGCGCGCGCGAAGTGCGCGAAATGACGGACTTCCTCATCGCCGAGGGATATTTGCAGGTTGGCGGCGAATTCCCGACGCTTTCGTTCACACCGCGCACGATACCCTTCTTCAAAAACCCGACGCCGCTCGTCATGCGCGTCAGCGAAAGCGACAAAGCCAAGGCCGAGCGCATAAAAAAGCGCACGCGCGAAATCTCCGCCTCGGCCTCCGAGGGCCTCTTCGAAGAGCTGCGCGTACTGCGCCGCGCGATAGCCGCGGAAAACGGCGTGCCTCCCTACGTCGTCTTCTCAGACAAAACCCTCGCCGCAATCTGCGACGCGATGCCAGACGACGAAGAGGACTTCCTCGAAATCCCCGGCGTCGGCGCGGCGAAGCTCGAACGCTACGGCGAAGCATTCCTCTCCGTAGTCCGCGAATGGAAGCAAAGGGCGTAAAATAAAGACAACGACAAAAAACAGCAAAGGAGCAGAAAACAATGACAGCGACAGAAGCAATCATGAAACGCAGAAGCATCAGGAAATTCACCGGCGAGCCCGTAAGCAGAGAGACCGCGATGAAACTCATAGACGCGGCCGCCGCAGCGCCGAGCGCGATGAACCTCCGCCCCGTCCGCTTCATCCTAATGGACAAACAGGACATGGCGAAGCTCGCCGCGACGGTAGAGCAGAAAGCGCCCTTCGAGCAGGGCCAGTGGGCGATAGCCATCTGCGCCGACACGCGCGGCTACACCGGCGGCACCGGCTGGATCGAAGACGCGTCCGCAGCGCTCGAAAACATCCTGATAGCCGCGACGGAGCTCGGCCTCGGCTCGCTCTGGTACGGCGTCTACCGCCGCGCCGCCAAAGAACCCCAGGTCCGCGCCGCGCTCAACCTCCCCGAAGGCGCGGAATGCACCGGCATCGCCGTAATAGGACACCCGGCGGAAGAAAAAGAGGAACATGGACAAGCTGACGCGAAGTTCGTGTTCGAGTCGGCGTGGAAGGAATAAATTCCGAAGCGTAATAAAACCGGCGCGGAGCTCCGAAACGCGGGGCTCCGCGTTTTTTATCGTCCTCACGCTTTGCTATAATTATCCCGTTATATGCGAAAAACATAAATTTGCTGCAACGGGGGTAATCTGATGCCTGTCCCGAAATATTACGAAATGCAGAGACCTTTTCTCGAAGCGCTGAAAGACGGGAAACCGCATTCGATGAAAGACATCGTCGATTTTATAATCGGGTATTTTCACCTGAGTACAGAAGATATTGCGGAGATGCTGCCGAGCGGAAGGCAGAGCGTCGTCCGCAACCGCGCCGGATGGGCGAGCACGTATCTGAAAAAGGCCGGACTGGTAGAGAGCCCTGCGCGAGCGGTTTTCAAAATCACCGAAAGAGGCGCGGAAGCGCTGCGCAGCGGGCCTGAAGTCATCGACGACAAATATCTGATGCAGTTTAAAAGTTTCCGCGAGTTTATCAACGTCCCCGCAGAAGAAGGCTCCGCGAAGCAAGCCGGAAAAACGCGGGGCGAAGCGGACGCGCGCGAAAGCCGGACGCCTGACGAAATCCTCGAAACGGCTTTCAACGAACTGTACTCTCAGCTTGCCGGCGACATTCTGCACGAAGTCGCCAAACTGACGCCGTCGGCCTTCGAACAGATGGCGATAGACCTGCTTCACAAAATGGGCTACGGCGCGTTTGAAAACGCAGGGCGCGTCACCTCCGCGTCGCACGACGACGGCATAGACGGAATCATAATGGAAGACCGCCTCGGCTTCAGCCTGATCTATATTCAGGCAAAGAAATGGGACGCCGACAGCACCGTCGGCCAGCCGGAATTGCAGAAATTCGTCGGCGCGATTGCAGGGCGCGGAGGCAAAGGCTTATTCGTCACGACCGCAAAATTCTCACAGAAAGCCGTCGAGTATGCGAACCGCCAGCACATTATTCTAATCGACGGCGCAAAGCTCGCCCGCCTCATGATAGAACATAACTTCGGCGTACGCGTGAAGCGGGTTTTTGAAATCAAAGACATCGACACGGACACGTTCAACGATTACAGCGACGATTAGCGGTTTTCAGACAAGGGGCTCTGAACCCCTCTGAGGGCCGCCGTATACCGAGGAGAAGGAATCGTACGTACAATTCGAAGCCGTGGGCGCGGACGTCACGCTTGCCGGCTGTATCAACGCCTCGAAGCCAGACGGTACGGCCGTCATGACCGGCAACTGCATGACAAGGACTATCCCCGTCAACATCAACCGCGTCGTTTTGTTCTAAGAACTCCAGCGCATTTTTGAGTGCTTGGCGTCATAGCCCACCCCGATACTCTAGGCCGTCGTGGGGCGGTAACGATAAAACGTAAAAATCTGCCGCCGGCGTAAATTCCGGCGGCGGGCGGAGATTCAAGAAAAGTGCAAGGAACCCGGCGAAACACAAACCCCTGAGGCCGTAGATCAGCGGCTTCAGGGGGTGTATAATTCACGCGCGGCCGCGCGCCTTTAGTGTCCCGATGTAAGTTTCAGGCCGATAATCCCGGTTATAAGAAGCGCGACGAAGAAGAGGCGCAGGAGTGTGACGGGCTCTTTGAAGAGCACTATCCCGACCGCGACCGCGCCTAGCGCTCCGATGCCTGTCCATATGGCGTAGGCCGTGCCGAGCGGCAGTTTCTTTATCGCAAGCGCGAGCAGGTAGACGCTGACGGCCATACCGGCGAAGGTGAGAAATGTAAATTTCAGGTTCGTGAAGCCGTGCGAGTATTTCATGCAGGTCGACCAGACTACCTCGAAAATCCCCGCAATAAACAATTCAATCCACGCCATCAGATATTTCCCCTTTATAAAAATAATCGCCTTCGCCCGCGCGTCTTCTAAGGCCTAACGACGCTGCGGCAAAGGCGTGGGCGACCACCCGGCGGCGGACGCTGCACGGCGAAGTATAGCGCACGGAGCGCGCTTTGGCAACGGCGGCACGGCGGAGATTTCGCGCGCGCCGGCAAGTCATGAAAAAAGGCGGAGCTCCGGCTCCGCCCTTTGAATTTTCGCTTCGCGCTACCACGCGCGTTCGTATATCGCTTTTACAGCCTCTTCGGTGAGTTTGCGCGGGTTGTTGTTTATCAGGCGCGTTTCTTTCATTGCGGCTTTCGCCATGTGCGCGGCGGCGTCCTGCGGGATTCCGAAGTCGCGCAGCCGCGTTTTGACGCCGCACTCTTCTCCGAGCGCGATCATCGCGTCGAGCGCGGCGGAAGCGGCGCGTTCCGCGCTCATTCCGGCAGTTGCGATGCCCATAGCTTCGGCTATGGGTACGAATTTTTCGGGACAGCCGTCGAGGTTGTATTCCATGACCCAGCGCAGCATTGCGGTGTTAGCCTCGCCGTGCGGAACGTGGAACTCGCCGCCGAGCGGGTATGCCATCGCGTGGACGCCCGCAGTGCCCGACATGGCGAAGGCCATCCCCGCGGTCAGGCTGCCGTAGGCCTGCGTGGCGCGCGCGGCGGCGTTGTCCGGCTCGCGCACGCAGGCTGCGAGGTTCGGCGCGATTTTGCGTATCGCGGCGAGCGCGAGGTCCTGCGTCAGCGGGTTCGTGCCGAGCGAAAGGTAGGACTCGACGGCGTGGACGAGCGCGTCCATGCCGGAGGCCGCAGTTATCGCCGGGGGCAGGCCGTGCGTCAGCTCCGGGTCTACGAGCGCGGCGTCGGCGACCATGTTTCCTCCGGCTATGCCTTTTTTCATTTTTTCTTCCGGGAAGGAGAATACCGCGACGGCGGAGACTTCGGAGCCGCTGCCCGCGGTCGTAGGTATCATTATCGTCGGCAGGCCGCGCGCGGGAACCTTCTCCGAGCCGACCATCGCCGCCGCGTCGAGCTCGGGGTATTTGGCGAGCACTGCCGCCATTTTTGCGAAATCCATCGAGCTGCCGCCGCCGAGCGCGACGATGCAGTCGCCGCCGAGCGCGCGTATATCGGCCGCGGCCCTGTAAAGCAGCGCGACGGGCGGCTCAGGCTCTACCTCGGGCCAGAGCTCCGGCTTCATGCCTGATTTGCGCACGTCGTCCATGAGGCGCGCGAGCTCTTCGCTATTTGCGATACTGCGCCCCGTTATGAAGACGGGCCGTTTCGCGCCGAGCGCGGCGGCTTTCCGAGCCGCGAGCTTCGAAACTCCGGCCTCGAATATGACTTCGCGCGGCATCCTGAAATTGAACGGACGTCCTGTAATATCCTCCATTTTAGTCACCTTCGTCATTCCCGCCCGGTACGCGGGAAAAATCTGTCGCGCGTAAGCGTCTCTCCAGCCTCCGCGACTACGAACAAATCGTCCCAGCGTCCCGAGACTAGCTTTTCAAGCACGATGTTGCTGCCCGGCACATGGCGCAGCTCGCAGCGCGTGATTTCCGCGCCGCGGCGCGCCTGCGCGAGAAAGTCCTCCGCGCGGCTGTCGTATGTTCCAGTCTCTATTATATCGGCGTGCGTGTAGCTTTCGAACCATTTGTCGAAGAGCGCCAGCCCCTGCTCGCGGCCGTACCTTTCGCAGACGGAACCGCGCAGCCCTTCGAGCGAGTATCGGCCCGTGTCCGTGTCCCTGATGTAGATGTGTCCCGGCTCTTTGAGGTTTTCGTGCGGCGCGCCGTCGGTGTTGAGCAGCAGTGTGATGCAGTCGTCCACGCGCGGCGCGACGACGCGCACCGGTACGCGGACGGATTCCCAGGAGCCGCCGCAGAAGCCCATTGCGACGAGAACGGTGTCGAACTCGCCCGCAATTTCTGCGAGCGCCTGTATCAGCTGAAGGCGCATCTCTTTCGGCTCGGTGTGATAACGTCTGTCGACGCAGCGCATTGGGTAATTCGTCCCCATCTTTTGCTGCGCGGCGGCCGCCTGACGCGCCATCGAGCTGCATGCCAGTATAACGGCGTTCATTGCGGAGTTTTCCATATTTTGCGCTCCGCGCCGTCAGCGTCCGACAATCGCGGGGATTCCCGAAATTTCCCTGACGACCGGAACGGTCGAGCTCGCGTCAAGCTCGCCGCAGAAGAAGAGGTCGTTGTCGAAACCGAGGCCGGAGAGTATCTTTCCGTGCGCAGACTCCTGACAGACCGCGGTAATGTCCGGGCCCATCGCCTGCCACAGCGACATCGCCGCCATCGCGCCGTCGGTGAGTTCCATCGATTCAGCGCCGTTCGACGGAGCGAGAGCGAGCAGCTTTTCTACGAGCATTCCCGCGCATATCGTGTCTTCGAGCGAAAATTCTCCGTTGCGCCCCGCGCAGATTATCCCGACGTCGGGGCCGGCGCAGAGCGCGTCCCACGCCGCGGCCTCGGCGTTGCGCGCGCAGCCGGCTATGACGTGCGCGCAGTTTTTAACGGCGCGCATTATCGCGCGCGTGCCGTTCGACGTCGTGATTATCGCGTGCTCCGGCGCGCCCGCGGCCTGAAGTTCGAGCGGCGAGTTTCCGAAGTCGAAGCCCGGCGCCGGCAAGCCGCCGCGTTCGCCCATAATCTTCCAGTCCTCGCCAAGCTTGTCTCTCATGGCGAAAGCTTCGTCAACCTCGGTAACGGGCACGAGCACCTCGCCGCCCATGTCGAAGAATGTCGTTATCTGCGTCGTCGCCCGGAGCAGGTCGACGACGATGCGCGCGTCGTGTTTTTTCAGAGCCTCGCACGGAAGGAAAGCCACGTCGAATGTGTATTTCAATTTGAGAGACCTCCAAAGTTCATATATGCAGAATTATATAACCGCGCCCATGCCGCCGTAAGCCCCGCTCGAATAAAAAAGCCCGCCTTGCGGCGGGCGCGTCTGTAAAATCTGCGGCGCTGGCGGCGCTACACGTTGCGCCAGCGTTTGAAGCCCTTGCCGACGACCTCGTCCGCCTCGGCCAAGACCATGAAGGCGCCGGGGTAGTGCTGCGCGAGAAACGCCTTAAGCTCGACCGACTCGCGCGTGCGCAGAAGCGTCATTATCGTGAAGCCCTCGTGGTGCTTGTAGCCGCCCTCGCTCGAAAGCAGCGTGCAGCTCCTGTTTAGGTGACGCGATATGAAGTCGACGACGGCCTGCGTGTCCGACGCTATGACGAATACGAGCTTGCGTCTCTCGAACGACGAGAGCACGCGGTCCATAGCCATGCCGTTCACGTAGCAGGCGATGAAGCCGTAGAGGGCGTTCGTGAGGCCGATGATGCCGATCGAGATAATCAGTAGCGTCATGTTGAAGTAGATGCTTATCTTGCCGACTTCCAGGCCGTACTTCTTGCGTATGACGGAGATAGCGATGTCGAGGCCGCCGAGGCAAGTCCCTTCGCGGTAGAGCAGACCGACGCCGAAGCCCTTAATCGCGCTGCCGACGACCGCGACGAGGAACCTGTCCTCGATGACGGGAAAAGGGATAGTCTGCATGAAGTCGAGCACGAACGAGACGAGAAACGCGTTGATCACAGTCCAGACGAGAAAGCGCCGGTTCAGCGTCCTCGCCCCCCACACGAGCATGACGACGTTCAGCGCCAGCAGAGTGTAGGCTGGGTTTATGCCTATCGTGTATTTCACAAGCACCGAAACGCCCATGACCCCCTGGTCGGCGAACCGGTAAGGCAGCGTGAAAGCCGCGACGCCTATCGAATAGATGACGATGGCGACGACAGACGTGACGAGCGTGCGCCACTCGGAAAAGAATAAAACTTCGGCTTTCTTATATAAATGCTTCCACTTCAACTCTTCGGACGGATGTCCAGAATGTTCCATAGCTACGTTCACTCCGTAAAATTTTTTAAATTATGCGGCGGCGGAGAAAATTCCCGCACCCCCGCGTGATTTTAGCACAAACCGCCATTTTTGCAGCGCGCCTCTTTTGCGAGGCGCAAGCTGTGATAAAATGTAGCCTGAAAATTTATGTTCGGGAGGAGTAACAATGCCGGCACCAATGCAGATAAGCCTTGAGGAGATAATCTCGATGCTGCTCCAGCGCGTCGAGGCCCTCTCCGCGAGCGACGAAAACAGCAAGACGAAGCAGAATATAATTTACAGGGTCCTTTACAAGAAAGGGCTGATCACGGAAGAGGACATACTCGGCTCCGTGAAGGAAGAATACCGTATGCTCAAGGAACTCGGCGTGATACAGGACGAGCCGAGCGACGAGATGTACAAGACGATCACAGACGGCATACTCCAGTGGATAAAGGGAGACGTCGAGGGCATCAAGAAATCGATGGCTGAGTACGAGCAGAAGCTGCGCGAGTTCGCGCGCGAAGAGGCAGCGAAAAAGCCGAAGATCGAAGTCGCGGGCGCGAACGTCCTCAACCAGCTCGACGCCGCGGCGAACAAAGGCGGCAAGCTGATCATATAACACAGCGCGCCGCGTCCAGACGAAGCAAAAAATCCCCGTCCGAAAGGGCGGGGATTTTTCGTATCTTTATGCCGCGCCTCTTACGGCAGCGGGCCGTCCCAGAATCTCGGCAGGCCGACCGAGTAGCCGACGGTGAAGCCGCCCTCCTGGTCGTAGACGAAGATGAGTTTAGAGTTGAAGTTGTTCGTCGGCACGGAGAAGGCGACGCCCGCCTCCCAGCGGCTCGTGTCTCCGTCCCAGCCTCCGAGCACCTGCCCGTAGTTGCCGAAGATTTCGATGTTCACGCCGCCCCACCACGAACGGTTGAAGACGCGCTCGATCCCGAGATGCAGCCAGTAAGCCTGGTCGCCTACGAGCGGGCGCTGCCCGAGGCTGTAAAGCTCGTTGTGTATGCCGAGCATCGCGGCGTAGGAGAGCGAATCGCCGTCTCCCGTCTTGAAGCCGCCGCCGAAAATCACCTTGTTGTCCTTCATTATCGGGATGTAGCTCGTAAAGCGCGTGTTCGAGACGACTTCGCGTCCTATCGGGAACCAGACGTCGCTCGCGACCTCGAAGCCGCGCGTCGGCAGTACCGGGTCGTCGAGGTTGTTGAAGGCGAACGAGAGATACGGCCCGTGCTCGTCGTCCTTGTTCGGGCGGTACGACGTTATCATCTCGCCCGCGTAGCCTACGCCGATCCTCATGCGGTCCGTTATCGTCTTGTACCACGCGAGCTTTGCGACGTACCTTTCAAGCTCCGTCTCTCCGCGCCCGAACGGCTCGTACTCCTCGCGCCGCGCCGCAAGCGTGAGCCCCCACTGGTCGTTGTTGACGCTCACCGGCGTAAAGTAGCGCAGCATACCGCCCCACGTCGTGCCGAGGCGCACCTCCGCCCCGATCGTATCGCCGTCCATGAACGTGTCGCGCGCCGTGCCGGTGATTGAGAGCCAGCGGTTGGCGTTCAGGTTGCTGGCGTAGCCGTCGAAGCCTATTTCATACTTCGCCGGGCGCTCTATGCGGAATACGACCGCGACGAAGCCGCGGGTCAGCCGCTCCGTGTATCCGTCGACGGAGCGCACGTCGTCGTACTTCGATATTTCGGAGACGGCCTCGGAGACCGCCTGCATATCAAGCGGCTTGTCTATCCACTCGTCATATTTTTTATATATTCTTTCCGCCATTCCACGCGGTACGCCTTCGAAACGGACCTCGGCGACGATCGGCGGATTCAGCGGGCGGCGCAGCTCCAGCTCGTGGTCCCATACTCCGCACTTTTCCTCCACGAGCCTGTGAAGATCATCGATCTTCGCCTCCGCCGCCTTCGTCCCTTCGTCAATTATCCTGTCGTAGCCGCCGGACTCAAACGTGCTGAACTTCTTCACGTCGGGCGCGATCACCAGGTCCGCGGCCGCGGCGTTGTCGCGTATCTGCTGGATCATGAGGATGTCGAGCGTCTGCCCCGCCACGTCGAACATCGTCCTCATCTCAGTGTCCTTCTTCGTTATATCCTCCGGCGAAAGATTGACGGCGACTATCGGGTGCCCGGGATATATTTTTTTCGCTTCGAGCACGGGGAGGTTGGCCTTCAGGCCTCCGTCGACAAGCAGCATATCGTCCATAGGCCACGGATCGAAGACTATCGGTATCGACATAGAGGCGCGCAGCGCGGAGGCGAGGTTTCCGTTGCGCAGCACGACCGTGTCTCCGTCCAGAAGGTTCGTCGCCACGGCGGCGAACGGGTATTTGAGGTAATCGAAATCCGTCACGGTCACATCCGCCGTCAGCTCGCTGAGGAATGCGTAGAGATTTTTCGCGTTGAGCGCGGCGCGCCGCCCCTGCGTCTGGTTGTCGCTGTTCACCGTGACGGAGAAAAGCGCGTCGTTCGGCGCGGGCGGCCTGTTGAACGCGCCCTTGTCGCTTTCCATGGCGGTGCGGCCGGACATTATCTCCATGAGGTCGACCTTGGAGAGGATTTCGCGCATCTCGGCGGGCGTGTAGCCCGCGCTGTAAAGGCCGCCCATTATCGCCCCCATGCTCGTGCCTATAACCGCGGCAACCGGGATCTTCTCGCGTTCAAGCACCTCGAATACGCCTATGTGCGCCAGCCCCTTCATGCCTCCGCCGCAGAGCACGAGCACGACGCCCTCTCTGTGCGGGAAGCCCCAGCTCCTGAAATGGTTGCGCGTCTCCGGGCTGTCCGCGGGATAACGCGCCGCATACGAAACGGCCGGCGCAAAGACGGCGACGAGCGCCGCGCATATAAGCGCTGTGATTTTTGACAATACGGACAACGACTTCACCTCTGAAAGTACACCGTTTTTAGACAAAATGCATAAATTAAACTAAAAATTATCACATAGCTTTATGCGCTATGATAATGACAAATGTTATCA
>MHCFR05601__coassemble_1633_pt1 | contig 12440 bp, 9 predicted proteins | sample MHCFR05601__metabat2_low_PE_003 | metagenome-assembled genome bin MHCFR05601
TTTTACAGCTGTATATTAGAGTAAATCCAATAGACCTGCTCTAATATAGCAGGAATTTTGATACTGAGGTTCTTTATATGGAAGTTCAGATGAGCGGTATGATGGCTGTCCTTTTCTGGGGATTTCTCATCGTTTACGGGATAATCATGTGCGCGCTTTCGCCGAAGGCTTTTACCGTAGGCAGCTTTTTCCGCGGCGAGGATAAAGAAGGACGCAGCGCTTCGACGTGGATGCTGACGCTGAGCATTTTCATAAGCTGGATATTCGCAAAGTCCGTCACCAACGCGGCGAACCTCGGCGCGCAGTACGGCCTCGTCGGCGGCGTTGCCTACGCAGTTTACTGGCTATGCATACCGCTTGCAGGCGTCGTCATCTACCGCCTGCGCCGCCGTTTCGGCGCGACCGGGCTTGTCAGCTTCCTTACTGAGAAATACGGGCGCGCCGCGGCCGTCGCATTCTCTGCCGCCATATTGATACGCCTCTTCAACGAAGTATGGAGCAACACCGCCGTCGTCGGCGGCTACTACGGCGAGAGCGGAAGCCGCGCCTTCGTCTGCGCCGCGCTTCTTTTCACGCTCGTCACAGTCGCCTACAGCGTGCGCGGCGGCCTGCTGAGCTCCATAGTGACGGACGCGCTTCAGGCGATAGTCTTCATAGCCGTCATGATCTACGTCGTGGTTGCGATAATCCCGCAGCACAGCGTCGGCTCGATAATGACTTCGGGCGAGTGGAAGCTCGACGCCGGCGTCGACCTGCTGCTCGTCTCCGCACTCCAGATACTGAGCTATCCGTTCCACGATCCCGTGCTCACCGACCGAGGCTTCATCTGCGAAGAAAAACCGATGCTCGTCGCTTTCTTCGTATCCGGCATTCTCGGCTTTCTCTCGATAGTGTTCTTCAGCACGGTCGGCATTCACGCCTCATTGATAGGAATCGCGCCGTCTGGCAACATCCCCGCCGAGCTTGCGAAGGCGACCGGCACAGGCGTGACGCTGCTTATGACTATGGTCATGGTATTTGCGGCTGGCTCGACGCTCGACTCGACCTTCTCAAGCCTGGCGAAGCTCGCGGGGCAGGACATTCCGCAGATGATGGGACATGACCTCGGACGCAGATCTATAACAGTCGGTATGGTAACGATGGTAGTATTCGCAGTAATAGGCAACGCGCCTATGGTCGCGGGCACGGACATACTCAAGGCGACGACAATAAGCGGCACGATGGTCATAGGGCTCGCGCCGGTCTTCCTGCTCTACGGCGTTGTGCCCGCTACGAAGCTCGGCTTCCATCTTAGCTTCTGGACTGGCATCGTGCTCGGTTTCGCATTTACGCTCGGCTGGATTCCGCAGAGCTGGGCGATAGGCGGCGGCGACAGCGCGCTGCTGCTCGGCGTCAATCTATACGGGCTTATCCTATGTACCGCGGGCTTCATACTCCCCGGAATTTTCTGCAAGAAGCAGAAAGATGCGTAAGGAGACACGGCAATGAAGCAAGACTTTATACCGCGCAAGCCAGGACGCTTCTGCCCGCTCGACTATTATTTCGACGAGGACGAATTTACGAAAAAACCGATGTTTTCATGCGAGACGCTCTATATCGCGGGCGGCATGTACGGCAATCCGTTCGCCTTCGAGGCGCTTTGGACTCTCGCAGCGAAAGAGCCCGGCGCGCGCGTCGTGCTCAACGGTGATATGCACTGGTTCGACCGCTCGCCGGCGGATTTCGTGGAAAACGAACGCCGCGCCGAAAAATGGCTCTGCCTGCTTGGCAACGTCGAGGCCGAGCTGCGCCGCGGAAAAGAGAGCGGCGCGGGCTGCGGCTGCGCCTATCCGCCCTGCGTGGACGACGCTGCCGTCGCGCGCTCAAACGCCATACACGCGGAGCTGAAAAAAACACTTACGCAGATTCCAGCTGTCGCAGAGAAATTAAAGAAAAGGGCCGGAGCCGCCGTCGTCGATGTGTGCGGAGCGCGCGTCGGCATAACTCACGGCGACGAGCGTTCACTCGGCGGCTGGAATTGTTCGCTCGAAAATTTGAGGATCCAGGCGCGCCGTGCGGAGCTTACGGCGTGGATGGAAAAGAGTGGCCTCGCCGTGCTTGCTACGACGCACACCTGCGCCGCGGCCGCGTTCGCGCGTTTGGAGAGGGCCGTCATAAACAACGGAGCCGCAGGAATGCCGAACTTTCGCGGCGCGCTTTACGGCCTCATAACAAGAATATCTCCACGCCCAGAGGCGCACGCCATATACCGCGCCCGTGTGCGCGGTTTGTACGTCGAGGCCGTGCCGCTGCGCTGGGACGCTGATAAATTTCTGAACTGGTTCAACGGAAACTGGCCCGCCGGAAGTCCCGCAGAAATATCCTACCACGAACGCATAACGCAGGGCGCTGGCGCGGAACCGCAAGACGCGCTGATAGAGGGATTCGAACCGCTCGGCTGACTGAGGCTTTCGTCTACCGCGTCGATGTTTTGAACTCTCACCGCTTCACCGCAGAGAGGATGAACATCATCGGGCGGCGCATTTCGTCGCGCATCTCAGGGATCTCGGCAAGCATGCTATTCGTTGGACGTGGTTCCGCAAATCCGTTTATCACAAAGCCGTTTGTGAGCAGTGTATTGATATATGTATCAAAAGTACGATGGTACTTGACGACGTGTTCTCCGAGAAAAACGGCGTCGCGGCGGCCCTCGTAATAGTAGCCGTCTACCGGGAAATGTGCAATCGAGCCGTCCGCGTTATAATGCCACTGCTGCGGCCCCTGTGCCGTGAATACGGGATGCTCGGCGGAAAATATGAACGTTCCCCCCACCGATAGGAATCGACGCACACCTTTCACAACCGAGCTGAAATCCGCGACGTAGTGTAGCGCTAATGAGCTGAGCACGACGTCAAAGCTCTCCGGCGGGAAATCCACGTCTTCTATAGCCGCACGTATGTAATGTACGTTTTCGTGCTTCGTCCGCCTGCGCGCCTCCGCGAGCATCTTTTCGGAAATATCCACCCCAGTCACGGAAGCCGCGCCATTTTCCGCCGCATATTCACAATGCCAGCCGTAGCCGCAGCCGAGGTCCAGCACACGCTTTCCGCGGAAGGCAGGAAGCATCGGACGCAGGGTCTCCCACTCGCCAGCCGCCGCGAGGCCGCGCTTCGAGCGCGCCATCTGCGCATAGTTCTCAAAAAATATCTCGTCGTCGTATTTGTTCTCTTTCATGGAATTTTTCTCTTTCGCCCGAATATACGAAAAAGGCGCGACACCATCGCCGCGCCTGTGATGTCTCGTGATGCTACTGTTCCAAACCTGCTTTGAAGGCTTTAAGGTTGAGGTCGAGAAGTTTCTCAGGGATGAGCTCTTTGAGTACGTCCTCCCAGTCGAGATCTTCAAGCCCCATAGCTTTGACGAGCGCGCCCAGGAGCACGATGTTCTGAGCTTTGATATTACCGAGGCCGCTCGCTATTTCGCCCGCATTGAAGGCTTTCGTGTTGGGGACCGCCGCCTTCAGCTTTTCCGTGACGCCGTGCGGATATTCCGCCGCACCGGTGAGCACGGGCAGAGAGTATATTTCGAAGTCGTTGACGACGAGCGTGCCGCCTTTTTTGAGATATTGCAGCCAGCGCGCCGCTTCGACCTTTTCAAAGGCTACGAGAACGTCGGCTTCGCCTTCGGGGACTATCGGAGAGGCGACTTTCGAGCCGTAGCGGACATGCGTCGTGACGCTTCCGCCGCGCTGGCTCATGCCGTGTATCTCGGACATCTTTACGTCATATCCTTTGCGGACGAGCCCCTCGGAGAGTATCTTCGAGGCGAGTATCGTGCCCTGTCCGCCGACGCCGACAAGGAGAATGCTTTTCGTATCGTTCGTCTTCATCGCCTAACCCTCCCTGACTATCGCGTGCTTCGGGCATATCTGCATACAGACTGTGCAGCCGTTGCAGGAGGCGCGGTCGATGTAGACGCGCCCGTCGCGGAAGTTTACGGCTGGGCATCCGGCCTTGAGGCAGAGTTTGCATTTGACGCACTTCTCCTCATCGACGGCGCATTTCATATTTGCGCGGCGCTTTACGACTTCCTTGATAAGCGCGCATGGCGACGTCGTGATGATGACGAAGGGCTCCGTCGCGTCGTGCCCGGCGCGTATCGCCTCTCTCGTCGCGGTGAGGTCGTACGGGTCGATGAGGCGGATGTTTTCTTCCTTGACGCCGCAGGCCATGCAGAGCGCCTTGAGGTCTACCTGGTGCGTAGGCTCGCCCATGAGGGTGCGTCCCGTGCCTGGGTTTTCCTGATGGCCGGTCATCGCCGTGATTCTGTTGTCGAGGATGTTTATGACGATGGGGGCTTTGTTGACGATCGCGTCGATGAGGCCCGTTATTCCCGAATGGAAGAAGGTCGAGTCGCCGATGACGGCGAATACTTTTTCGTTGCGCCCCGCGCGCTCGACCGCCTTGCGGAAGCCGACGCCGCCGGAGACGCTCGCGCCCATGCAGATGACGGTGTCCGTCACGGAGAGCGGCGGAACGATGCCGAGCGTGTAGCAGCCGATGTCTCCCGTCACGACTATGTCTTTATATTTGCCGACTTCGTAGAAGAATCCGCGGTGCGTGCATCCGGCGCAGAGGACGGGAGGACGCGGCGGAACGTTCGCGTCTATCGAGTAGCCGCCGGTCTCTTCCGACTCGGGGAAGAATGCGCGGCGCACGCGCTCAGGCGTCAGCTCGTCTATCCACGGAAGTTTCTCGCGTCCCGTGCAGGCGATGCCGAGAGTTTTGACGAAGTTTTCAAGGTAGGGCTCGTTCTCCTCGATGACGTAGAGCGTCTCTACGGAGGCGGCGAAGTCGCGGATTTTCTGCTCCGGCAGCGGCCATGTAAAGCCGAGCTTGAGGTAGGAGGCCTCGTCGCCGAAGACTTCCTTCGCGTGGTTGTATGAAATTCCGCTCGTGATGATGCCGACCTTGCCCGTGCCGCGCTCGACGCGGTTGAGCGGCGTCTTTTCGCTGTACTCTTTGAGCGCCGCGATGCGCTCGGTAAGTATCTGCTTACGGCGCTTCGCGTTCGCGGGGGCCATGACGTATTTCGTAACGTCTTTTTTGTAGGGGCGTACTTCGCGCTCCGTTCTTTCGCCGGTCTCGACGAGCGTCTTGCTGTGGCAGATGCGCGTCGTGACGCGGAAGAGCACCGGCGTGTCGAATTTTTCGGAAATCTCGAAGGCTTCCTTGACGTAGTCGTGGCACTCCTGGCTGTCGGATGGCTCGACCATAGCTATCTTCGCGTGCGAGGCGTAGAAACGATTGTCCTGCTCGTTCTGCGAGCTGAAGAGGCCAGGATCGTCCGCAGACACTATCACAAGCCCGCCGTTGACGCCAGTGTAGGCGAGCGTGAAGAGCGGGTCGGCGGCGACGTTGAGGCCGACGTGCTTCATCGCGGCGAGCGCGCGCGCCCCAGCTATCGAAGCGCCGGCCGCGGCTTCGAGCGCAACCTTTTCGTTAGTCGCCCATTCGGAGTAGACCTCTTTGTACCCGGCGAGGTTTTCGAGAATCTCCGTCGAGGGCGTTCCGGGATACGCGGCGGCGAAATGCAGCCCGGCTTCCCACGCGCCTCGGGCCGCCGCCTCGTTTCCGGTCATTATCTTCCTCATTCAATCTCCTCCTTGCAAATAAAAAACCCGGCTTTCGCGAGCGAAGCCGGGATATAAATTCCTTGCTGATGCCGTTATTCTTTGTCTTCGGCGGAACGCTCGTCTCCGGCGTCGAGCATAATCCACGCAGCGCCGTCGAATCTTACCAACCCGCTTATTATATACATTAAAGCGACGGCGAGGAAAGCCTTTTCCCTTAAAACGACGAAGCAGAGCACGATGAAGGTCGTCATGCCGTAGAGCTTGACCTTATTGACGTTGTGCTTGTTGAGGCGCTTCGCGTTGCAGTAGGGCACGGAGCTGACCATCAGCGCGCCGATGAAGCACATTGCGCACATGGCGACAAGCGGCGTCACCGGTGCGCCCGCGATGACCATGGCTGCGAGCGTCAGTCCGCCCGCGGGGATCGGAAGCCCCTGGAACGGCCCTGCCGGGACGTGGGTGACGTTGAAGCGCGCGAGGCGCAGCACGCCGCATAGAGCGAAGAACGAAGCGGAGAGCGGCCCCCATATTCCAGCGTCGGGGCCGATGTAGGCCGTGTAGACGAGGAAAGCAGGGGCAACGCCGAAGCTGATGGCGTCGGCGAGGCTGTCGAGCTCTTCGCCGAAGTGGCTGCCGCCGCCGAGGCTGCGCGCGACGCGCCCGTCCATTACGTCGAAGAATACCGCGAAGCATATAAGCGCCGCCGCCGGAATGAGCTTGCCGTGCGACGTGAGTATCAGCGACGAGACGCCGCAGAAGACGCTGCCGCTCGTTATCATGTTGGGGATTATCATTCTGAACGGTATGTTCCTCACCTGTTTCCTCTTGTGCTTATCCATCTTTCTTCACTCCTATTATCGTGCGTCCGGCGGACACTTTGTCTCCCAATTTTACGTCCGGCTTTATCGTGGGCGGCAGATAAATATCCACTTTAGAACCCAGCTTAATCATACCATATCTGCCGCCGCCGCGCACCACGTCGCCGACCTTCACGCGCGGGGCTATGCGGCGCGCCATGATGCCCGCTATCTGCGTCAGGACGAAGCGCCCGTATTCCGACTCCGCGCCGACGTAGAAGCGTTCGTTTATCTCCGAGGCCTTCGGCGCTATCGCGAACCATTTTTTGCCGGGGACGTACTTCGCGTAGCCGACGGTGCCCGTCACGGGGAAGCGGTTGACGTGGACGTTGAAGCCGCTCATGAATATGCCTATCTTTACGGCCTTGCCAGTGTACTCGTGCTCGGATTCTTCAATCTCTACTATCGTGCCGTCGGCTGGGCTGAGAAAGTCGCCGTCGCGCAGCGGACGCTCCGGCTCGCGCTCCGGGTCGCGGAAGAACCAGCAGACAAAGGCGAGCGGAACGCAGAGGCATACGCTTATCCACGGAGAGACGTACCATCCCGCCGCCATCATCAGCACGAGCGCCGCTATCGTCGGCCAGCCGTCGCGGGCGAGCTTCACTCTAGTCTCCGTTCTCGTCGCGGCGGACGATGCTGATGTCCGCCACAGCGTCGCCTTCGTCGAGGCTGACTATCGTGTAGCCGGTCGCGGCGCGGCTGAGCGTCGAAATTTCCTTCGCGCCGATGCGCACCATGCGCCCGCGGCTCGTTATGACGATTATATCTTCGTCCTCCTGCACGCCCCACGCGCCGACGAGGTTTCCGGTCTTTTCCGAAAGCTTCATCGCGCGCACGCCGTATCCGGCGCGGTGGTGCTGCGTGAATTCGTCGTAGGCTGTGCGCTTGCCTATGCCCTGCTCGCTGATGAAGAGCACCTCGCGCCCCTCGGCGACCACGTCGCAGCCGACGACGCTGTCGCCTTCGTCGAGCCTTATGCCGCGCACGCCCTGCGCCTGGCGGCCGAGCGGGCGGAATTCGTCTTCGTTGACGCGAAGCGTCTGCCCCATAGCGGTCGTGAGCAGCAGGTCGTCGCTGCCGCTCGTCACGCGCACGCGCGCTATATCGTCGTCGTCCGCGATGCTCAGCACGCGGCGGCCCGCCCTTGTGAGACCGTCGAGCTCCGCCACCGGCAGACGTTTCGCCGTGCCGAGCTTCGTCACGAAGAATACGAACTTCGCCCCTTCGAGCGCGCTGTCCTTCATGCCGACGACCTTCTCGTCCTTTTCAAGAGTTACTATCGTGCCGATAAGCTTGCCCTTGCCGGTCTTGGGCTCCGGCAGAGAGAAGCCGCGCACTCCGAAGACGCGCCCGCGGCTCGTGAAGAGATAGAGCGTTTTGTGCGTCGTCGTCGTCGTTATCATCGATATTTCGTCCTCGGCCTTCGTCGCCACGCCCTTGACGCCCTTGCCTCCGCGCTGCTGCACGCGGTAGTCCTGGAGCGGCATACGGCGGATGTAGCCGTCGCGCGTGAGCGCCACTACGATGTCCTCTTCGGGGATGAGATCCTCGGCCGCGACCTCTTCGACGCCGTTTTCGATGTCTGTGCGGCGCTTGTCGCTGTAAGCGGCCTTGACCTCCTGAAGCTCGCTCTTGACGACCGAGTCGAGGACTACGTGGCTTGAAAGTATGCTGTGATAGCGCTCGATGTCCATCAGGAGCTGCGCCAGTTCGTCGTCGAGCTTTTCGCGTTCGAGTCCCGTCAGGCGCTGGAGGCGCATATCGAGAATGGCCTGCGCCTGTATTTCGGTGAAATCAAGCTCGGACATGAGGTTGTTGCGAGCGGTAAGGCCGTCGGCGGAACCTCTGATTATCGCTATGACGCGGTCTATCGCGTCGAGCGCGCGGAGCAGCCCTTCGACTATGTGCCGCCTGTCCTCGGCCTTGCGCAGGCGGAACTCCGTCCTGCGGCGCACCACCTCGCGGCGGTGGTTGAGGAATATCAGCACCATGTCCTTGAGCGGCAGCTCCTTCGTGCCGCCGTCGACGATGGCGAGGTTTATGACGCCGAAGGTAGTCTGAAGCTGCGTGCGCGAATAGAGCTGGCGCAGCACGAGGTTCGGATCCGCGTCGCGCTGGAGCTCTACGACTATGCGCATTCCGTTCCTGTCGGATTCGTCGCGCAGGTCTGAAATTCCGTCGATGATTCCCGTCTGCGCGCCCTTCGCAATCGTCTCTATGAAATTGGTCTTGTTGACCATATATGGAATTTCGGTGATTACTATCGCGCGTTTGCCCTTCTTCGGCTCCTCTATCTCGACGCGCCCGCGGACGATCAGCTTTCCGCGCCCGGTGCGGTAGGCGTCGATTATGCCGTCGCGTCCGAGGATTATGCCGCCGGTCGGGAAATCTGGCCCCGGCATCAGCGCCATGAGCTCGCCAAGCTCGACATCAGGGTCGTCGAGCACCGCGCAGCAGACGTCGATGGCCTCGCCGAGGTTGTGCGGCGGCATATTGGTCGCCATGCCGACGGCGATTCCCGTGCTGCCGTTGACGAGAAGGTTCGGGATGCGCGACGGGAGGACGAGCGGCTCCTGAAGCGACTCGTCGAAGTTCGGCCCCCAGTCTATCGTCTCTTCGTTGATGTCGGCGAGCATCTCCTCGCCGAGCGCGTGAAGCCTCGCTTCCGTGTAACGCATGGCCGCCGGCGGGTCTCCGTCGATAGAGCCGAAGTTTCCCTGGCCGTCGACGAGAGTGTAACGCATACTGAAATCCTGCGAGAGGCGCGCCATCGTGTCGTAAATAGCCGCGTCGCCGTGCGGGTGGTACTTACCCATCGTCTCGCCGACGATACGCGCCGACTTCTTGAAAGGCTGGTTGTGGCGCACGCCGAGCTCCATCATTGCGTAAAGTATGCGGCGCTGCACGGGCTTCAGGCCGTCGCGCGCGTCGGGCAGCGCGCGGCCTACGATGACGCTCATCGCGTAATTGAGATAGCTCTGCTTTATCTCCTCTTCGAGCGGCAGAGTTATGACTTTGTTTATTTCAAATAAATTGCTCTGCTTTGAGTTGTGGTCCATCAAATTACCTCCGGGACTCTGATACGCGGAACATTCCAAAAAGAAAGCGGCGTCGTGCGCCGCCTTTTAATCCAGCTTAGTATATTTTACCATAAAGCGCGCCCCTTGTCGGAAAAGCGCGGAAATTTTGGCGCGCGGCGGTTTCTCTGCTAAAATAGCGCCGTAAACGCCGCGTCCGCAAAAACAAAAAAATCGCCCGCCGCGCGGCTGAGGGAGACTGCAAAAATGGAAGACTGCGCTCTTAATAAAGAACTGCTCGACGAGATAATGGACGTCGCGCGCGTTATGTCCGCGGACGGAAGCCCCGCGGACTATATACCTGAGCTTGCGCTGACGCCGCCGGAGCTCTTCGCTCTGAGCTGCATACCGGCGGGCGGCGAAGCCGTGGAGACCGGCGACACTGAATGGTTCTTCACCATGCAGTCGATTTCAAAGACGCTCGCGCTCGCCTTCGCGGTCGAACACTTCGGCGCGGCGAACGTATTCCGCCACGTCGGCATGGAGCCGAGCGCAGACTCGTTCAATTCTCTGATGCGCATCGAGATGACTTCGTCGAAGCCGTCGAACCCGTTCATGAACGCCGGCGCCATCGCCGTCTGTTCGCTCATCCACACGGCCTACCGCGAGAGCTCGACGGAGCGGCTGCTCGGATTTTTCAAAGAGATAACGGGACGCGAGGACGGTTTCGACGAAAAGGTCTGCGCTTCCGAAAAGCGCAGCGCCGACCGGAACCGCGCGCTCGCCTACTTCATGAAGAGCGTCGGCCTGCTGCACGGCGACGTCGAGGCTATTCTCGACTTCTACTTCAAGCTTTGCAGCATCCGCTGCACGAGCGGCGGCCTCGCGCAGATAGGCGCGATGTTCGCCTCCGGCGGCCTTTCGCCTGTTTCGGGGCGGCGGCTCATAAAGCGCGAAACGGTATTCACCGTTACGGGGCTTATGAGCACCTGCGGCCTTTACAACGGCTCGGGCGAGTTCGCCGTGCGCGTAGGCCTTCCGGGCAAGAGCGGCGTCTCCGGCGGAATCCTCGCCGTCGTGCCGGGGCGCATGGGGATCGGAGTTTTTTCGCCGGCGCTCGACGCGAAGGGGAATTCTCTCGCGGGCATAAAAGCGCTTGAGCTTCTCTCCGAAAGATTGAATCTGCGCGGTTTCTGATAATTTACGAAAAAATATAAAAAGCGCGGCGCGTCCGAAATTTTACGGGCGCGCCGCGCTTTTATGCTCAGCGGGAAATTATCCCTGTTTCTTTTGCTCTTTGCCCCACGAGTCCTTGAGCGAGACTGTGAGGTTGAAGACAGGCTTCTCCGGCGTCGTCGAAGTGTCGGCGCAGAAATAGCCGTGACGCAGGAACTGGAACTTGTCAAGCGGCGCGGCCTTCGCCAGCGACGGCTCGACAAGCGCGCCTTCCGCGACGCGCAGCGACTCGGGGTTGAGGTAGTCCTTGTAGTCCTTGCCCTCCTCCATGTCGTTCATGTTGCGCAGCGTGAAGAGGTTGCCGTAGAGGTTGACCGTGGCTGGCACGGCGTCCCCGGCCCATACCCAGTGCAGCGTGCCCTTGACCTTGCGTCCGTCGGGCGCGTCGCCGCCGCGGCTCTCCATGTCGGCTTTGCAGCGTATCTCCGTGATGCTGCCGTTTTCGTCCTTCACAACGCCGGTGCAGGTTACGAGGTAGGCGTATTTGAGGCGCACTTCTTTGCCCGGCGAGAGGCGGAAGAAGCCCTTGACCGGCTCTTCCATGAAATCGCCGCGCTCGATGAATATTTCGCGGCCTATCCTGACCTTGCGGCTGCCTGCGGCGGCGTCCTCGGGGTTGTTCTCCGCGTCGAGCTCGTCTACGAAGCCCTCGGGCCAGTTTTCGATTACGAGCTTCACGGGGTCGAGCACCGCCATCCCGCGCAGCGCCGTCTTGTTGAGCTCTTCGCGCAGGCAGTGCTGGAGCAGCTCTATCTCTACAAGGCTGTCGGCCTTCGCAACGCCGACCTCGCGGCAGAAGCGGCGTATCGACGAGGCGGTGTAGCCGCGGCGGCGGAAGCCGCAGATGGTGGGCATACGCGGGTCGTCCCATCCGTCCACAATGCCGAGCGTCACGAGCTCAAGCAGCCTGCGTTTGCTCATGACGGTGTATGTGAGGTTGAGGCGCGCGAACTCGTACTGGTGCGGCACATGCGGCACGTCGACGTTCTCTATGAACCAGTCGTAGAGGGGTCTGTGGTCCTGGAATTCGAGTGTGCATATCGAATGCGTGACGCCCTCGATGGCGTCCTCGTATCCGTGCGCGAAGTCGTACATCGGGTAGACGCACCATTTCGCTCCGGTACGGTGATGTTCGCGCTTGAGGATTCTGTAAATAATCGGGTCGCGCATATTGAGGTTCTTGCTCGCCATGTCTATCTTCGCGCGAAGGACGTGGATTCCCTCCTCGAACTCGCCGGCGGTCATGCGCGCGAAGAGGTCTAGGTTCTCATCGACGCTGCGGTTTCTGTACGGCGAGTCTACGCCGGGCTTAGTCAGCGTGCCGCGGTTCGTGCGTATCTCTTCCGCGCTCTGGTCGTCGACATAGGCTTTGCCCGCTTTGATGAGGTCTATCGCCCATTTGTGGAACTGCTCGAAATAGTCCGACGCGTAGCAGAGGTTCGCCCATTCGAAGCCGAGCCACTTCACGTCCTCCATTATCGACTCGACGTACTCGGTGTCCTCTTTAGCAGGGTTCGTGTCGTCGAAGCGAAGGTTGCAGCGTCCGCCGAATTCTTTCGCCGTGCCGAAGTTAAGGCAGATCGACTTTGCATGTCCGATGTGCAGGTAGCCGTTCGGTTCCGGCGGGAAGCGCGTAATAACCTCCTTGACGCGTCCGCTTTCCAGATCCGCGGTGATGATCTCTTCGATGAAGTTAAGATTTATGTTCTCCGAAGC
>MHCFR05601__coassemble_1651_pt1 | contig 12271 bp, 10 predicted proteins | sample MHCFR05601__metabat2_low_PE_003 | metagenome-assembled genome bin MHCFR05601
TGCCAGCGACGGTATTGAAGAAGAAACCGTGCTTCACATTGTCAACGACATTATTGTTCAGGACGATATTCCCTTGACCATACGTTGGTGTCAGGACGGCGATAACAGACGTTGCTTCTCCTTCTACATCTGCTTTGCCTGTGAAGGTACAGTTTTCGATACGGATTTCTTCTCCTTCTCCTGTGCCCCCATTTCCAGTGATGTAGACAATCGCCATGTCAAAATATTCTGGACCTTTGGTTGTGGCCTCAAATGTGATATTGCTGATTACAGTACCGGGAATGTTGCCACTAAGCTCTATCATGTGGTCGCCATAGTAATTGACAGGGAAACCAGAATGTGTCTCCGTCAGTGTGGCAGTAAATATTGTCCTGCCGTTCTCGTCTCCTATAAGTTCAAGAGATTTATTGATTACAAGCGGTTCGTCAAATTCTGCATATGTACCAGCGGCGATGTGTATAGTGTCACCAGCTGCTGCATTCTCGACAGCATCTTTTACACTGTCATACGCGGTTTCTAGCGATGTCCCATCACCGGTTCCATTCTCGGCTACATAAATATCCTCAGCCAGCGCGCTGCCCGCCATTGCGAACACCGCTATGAGCGCGAGGACGAGCGCGAATTTCTTCCCGAATAATTTCATTACCATTCTCCTTTCAAGCCAAAACGTTGCCTTGCCGTTGAAATAAAGCGCAGTGAAAAAATTCTGACGGGCTTCCCGGAGGCCTCACTCCCTTTATAACCGTTCAAAATTTTTGTAGCTTGAGAGACGTTTTTGCTTCCCCTGTCGCATTATAGTCATTTTATTGTGTCAATGTCAAATAAACACGTCAAAATGACAAATAAAAATGACATTTTTGTTTGCTTCCGCCTTTTTGCTTTCGCGCTATGTTTTTTGTCGGAGGTGATTGGCGATGTCGGTCGGTAAGAGAATACGGGCGCTCAGGGCAAAGAATAAGGTAGGAAGCCAGGAAGAGCTGGCATATCTTGTAGGAACAGCGCGCCAGACTATTTCGTTATGGGAACGCGACGTCTGCCTGCCGGAGGGGGCGAATCTGCTGAAGCTGGCGAAGGTTCTGAACACTTCCGTGGCCTACATAATGGGCGAGACGCCAACGCCGGAATCCTCCGAGCCGGAGGCCGGAGCGCCGCGCCCGGGCCGCGACGGCGTCAAAACCGCCTACTCGCTGAGCGCCGCCTCTCCCGAGCCGCTTTTTATTTCGATGGAAAAAAGCGCGAACGGCAAAACGGTGCGCTACGAACTGCCGCCAGACTGCGCGGAGCGGGTTTTCCCATTTGTCGAGCGTTTATGGCAGAAGATAGAAAAGGAGATGGAGGCGCGAGGCTGAGGCCGCGGCGCGAAACGCGGGAAAACTAAAATTTCCGTTTTCGTCCAGCCGGCGCAAAGTCCGCCGTCCCGCAGAAAACGAAATTTTCAGTTTCCGCCCGTCCTGCGCGAGCGCCATGAGCTCCGCAAAAACAAAAATTTCAGTTTCCGCCGGCTCAGCGCGAAGCGCGGCGGCTCTGCAAAAGTAAAAATTCCCGTCCCCACGCGCCCCGCGTAAAGTCCCGCAATGAGCCGCGCGCTGGATTTTTGTTCGATATGGGCGATAAAAATATGGTTTTGCCGTATTTTATCGTTTATAAACGATAAAATTTCGCGCTGCGCGATTACTGGCAGTTGCTCGTAATCAAATAAATGAATATAAAACAGGCCGCCGCCCCGTAGTCCGCGGGGCGGCGGCTTGTTCGTATATTTCTTTTTATTCTATTCTTTTTCCGCGCTTATTATCTCCAGCAGGTCGCTGTATACGCCGTAGGCGGTCTGTTTTATTTCGGGGTCTTTTTCTATCAGCGACAGTTCGCCCATCATGTCGGTGCGGATTGTGATGATGTTCGACGTGCCGTTGACGAGGCAGGCGGGGTCGTCCATGGGGACGAGCGCGGGGGCGACGGAGAGCGAGAGCGCGCCGTCTTCCGCGCGTTCTGCGGAGCAGATGTATTTGACGCGGCAGTTGGTTTCTCGCGCGGCTTTTATTTCGCGCGGCGTGACTTCGCGCAGGCTGCGCACTTTCACGTCGTTCGGCGTCGCGTGCGCGTTCATGAGGACGTTGGCGAGCGCGCATATTTTCGCCGCGCCGTCCCAGCCGTCTACGTCCATCGAGGGGTCGGCTTCCGCGAACTGGCGGCGCTGGGCTTCGGCGACGGCTTCTTCGTATGTGCCGCCGCGCTCTATTTCGCCGAGTATGAAGTTGGTCGTGGTGTTTATGATTCCGCGGATCGCGGTTATTTCGCAGCCGCGGAGGCAGCCGCGCGCCATGTTGAAGAGGGGCGCGCCGTCGAGGACGGCGGTCTCGAAGAGGTAGCGTTTGCCGCGTTCGTCGGCGAGCGCTTTGAGTTCGGCGTAGCGCCACGCCTCGGGGCCTTTGTTGGCGGTGATGACGTGCATTCCGTGTTCGAGCGCGGCGCGTATGTAGCTGGAGGCCGGTTCGCCGTCTTTTACCGAGAGCGTGCTGAGCTCTATGAATATGTCCGCGCCGCAGCGTTCTATCATTTCGGGCGCGCCGCAGTCGGGCGCGAAGCCCGGGTATTCGGAGTCGAAGCGTCCAAGTTCTTCTTTCATTATGAGGAGCGCGCCGAGGTCGAGCCCTTCGGGGTTTATTACTGCGCCGCGCGTGCGCGTGCAGACGCCGGTGACGAGGACGCGGCATCCGTATTCGTCGCGGAGTTTGCGCTCTTCTTCGAGCAGCATCCGAGCGAAGCGAACGCCGACGTTGCCGAAGCCCGCCATGCAGATTTTTACGGTTCTCTCCATTTTTACCGTCCCTCCGTTTTTTGTCCGCGTTGTCAGACGCGCGCGGTTTTGTCTCAGAGGGCCGCCCGCGTCTTTGATTTTGGGTAAATTTTAACGCGCGCGCGGCTTTCTTGACAAGGGCGGAGGCCGCCGCTAGAATGGCTGTAAATCGGCTTCCGAACGGCTTTTTCCGCTGATACGGCGCGTTTTGCGCGGCGGGCGGCGCGGGCGGGGCTTCCGGTTTTTTCAATATTTTTGCATAACGGCGCGGCTTTCGGTACGGGGCCGCTTTTTTATAAGGAGGCGTTTTTTATGTCGGACTGTAAGGATTACGGCTTTATGACGAGGGCGCTGCACGCGGGCTGGGACTGCGACCCCGCGACTGGGGCGCTCGGCCTGCCGGTCTACGCGACGGCGGCCTATCAGTTCCGCGACGGCGCTCACGCGGAGCGGCTTTTTAATCTTGAGGAGGAGGGCTTCACCTATTCGCGCATTGCGAATCCGACGGTGAAGGCTTTCGAAGATACGCTGGCTTCGCTCGAAGGCGGCGTCGGGGCGGTCGCGCTCGCCTCGGGGCAGGCGGCGCTTTCGCATATCGCGGCTACGCTCTGCGAGGCGGGGACGAACGTCGTCGTCTCGCGCAAGGTTTACGGCGGGACGCTTACTTTTCTTCAGAACCTGCTGACGCGCTTCGGCGTGGAGGTTATTCTTGTAGACGGGGACCATCCCTGTCAGGCAGAGCAGGCGGTCAACGACGAAACGCGCGCGATTTTTACCGAGACTATCGGGAATCCTGTCATCAACGTCGCGCCGCTGGAGGCGCTTGCGCGCGTCGCGCGCCGTCAGGGCGTGCCGCTCGTCGTGGACAACACCTTCGCGTCGCCGGCGCTCTGCCGCCCGATCGAGTGGGGCGCGCATATCGTCTTCCATTCGACTACGAAGTATATTTCCGGCTTCGGCAACGTCGTGGGCGGCGCGGTGATAGACGGCGGCAATTTCGACTGGGCCGCCTATCCAGATAAGTTCCCCGGCCTTGCGAAGCCGGACGCTGGATACCACGGCGTCACCTTTACGGAGCGTTTCGGGCGCGCGGCCTTCGCTGCGAAGCTCCGCGCCTCGATTCTGCGCGACCTCGGCGGCTGCCCGTCGCCTTTCGACGCATATATGCTGCGTATGTCGCTCGGCACGCTCGCGCTGCGCATGAAGCGCCACAGCGAGAACGCGATGGAAGTCGCGGCGTTCCTTGAAAACCATCCGCAGGTGGAATGGGTGCGCTACCCCGGCCTTGCAAGCCACCCGCAGAACGATATGGCGAAGGTCTATCTCAAGGACGGCTGCGGCGGCATGATGGCCGTCGAGGTCAAGGGCGGCGTAGAGGCGGGGCGACGTTTCGTGGACGCGCTCCAGATGATTCACCACGCCGCGAACCTCGGCGAGTCTCGCACGATCGTCACGCACCCAGCGAGCACTACGCACTCGCAGCTCGCGCCGGAGCAGCGCCGCGCCGCGGGAATTTCCGACGGTATGCTGCGCCTGAGCGTCGGCATCGAGGACGTGCGCGACATAATAGCCGACCTTGAAAGAGGGCTCGCCGCGGCGGCGCGGTAAGAGCAAATAATGCGCGAAGAACATTCCTCCGTAGTCCTGCCGCGCGTGACGCTGCCTTCGGGCGCGTATTTCGACGAGCTGACGCAGGCCTACGGGGATTACGGCGAAGGGGAGGAGACGATACTCGTCTGCCACGCCCTGACCGGAAGCTGGAAGCTCGCGGGCGAACGCAAAGAGGGCGAGCCGGAGCCGTGGTGGGGCGCGGTCGTCGGCGGCGGCATGGCGCTCGACACGAGGAGATACCGCGTCATCTGCTTCAACAACCTCGGAAGCCCCTACGGCAGCACGTCGCCGCTCTCGGTCAACCCTGCGGACGGGCGGCGCTGGGCCATGAGATTTCCCATACTGTCGCCGCGGGACGCCGCCTTCGCGCAGAAGGCCGCGCTTGAGGCGCTCGGCGTAAAACGCCTGCGAGCCGTCATAGGCGGCTCGCTCGGCGGCATGATCGCCCTCGAAACCGCGATTTCGTTCCCCGATTTCGCAAACAGCTGCGCTCTCATCGCAGCCCCCGACCGCTTATACCCGCAGGCGATCGCCTTCAACGCCGTCCAGCGTCAGAGCATCATGGACGACCCGCAGTGGAAGGGCGGCGACTACGAGGGCGCGGGGCCGGTCAACGGCCTCGCCGCGGCGCGTATGCTTGCGATGATCACCTACAAAAGCGAACAGACTTTCTCAAGCCGCTATATGCGCGAAATGGCGGACGAAGCCGCGGGCGCGTGGGGCGGACAGTTCCAGATAGAAAGCTACCTGCACCACCACGGGCAGGAGCTCGTCAAGCGCTTTGACGCGAACTGCTATCTCTACCTCACGCGCATGATGGACCTGCACGACATAGGCGCGGGCCGCGGCGGCGTCGACGCGGCGTGGAAACGCTTCGCGGGGCACAAACTGCTCGGCCTCGGCATATCGAGCGATATGCTTTTCCCCAACTGGCAGGTCGAAGAAGCCGTCCGCGCCGCCGCAAAAAACGGCGTGGCGGCGTACTACGAAGAAATAGAAAGCGACAACGGCCACGACGCCTTCCTGATGGACTTCGACCAGCTGGACGATTATCTGAGGGAGTTTTTGCAGAAATAAGGACGGCGGGGCCGCGCCTCTGTGCCGGAGGGCGCGTGCTGCGTGGGGCAGCAACAAGGATAATTTTTTAACGCTTACCGAAACGAACCGCGCCTCCTTCGCCGAAGAACACGTCCGGCACACGAAAGCGGTAAGGATATTTTGAAAATGCTCGTCGACGCGAACCGCGCCTCCTTTGCCGGAGAACGCACCCGGCACACGAAGGCGGTAGGGATATTTTTAAAATGCTCGCTGGCGCGAGCGGCCGCCTCCGTAGTGACGGTAGAAGGCGCGGCGTGTTACAATACTCTCGAAGCGGTTAATCCATTACTTCAGGTGTTTGAGGGCCAACTCAATCACCTTCAGCAACAGGCTTAACAGAGGGACGTATCGGAGTACTTGGCTCGCGAAGTTACGTCCCTCTCGCTTTTTCAAGTGTTTCCACTTTTTTGAGCGCCTTCTTCGAGAGGTTCGTCGCACGTCAGACGACACGGCTTCACCTCCCGTCTGGGAGAAACTTCTACTTCGAGTTCCCTCGCCTCGAAAGTCCGTCGAAAGTAATTATAACGGAGATTTTGATTTTTTTAGGCGGGCGTTCTCTGCCTATACGCCCGCGCCCAAATAATCCGCGCACGCCTCTATCAGCAGATCGTCCTCTTCCTTCGTCCGCGCCGCTATTCTTACGAACTTTCCGTCGAGGCCCGCGAAGTTTCTTGTGTGGCGGACGACTATGCCGCGTCCGAGCAGGAAGCGGATGAATTTTTCGTCGTCTGGGATTTCCATTAGGAAGAAGTTCGCGCAGGTCGGGCGCACGGCGAAGCCCGCTTCGCGCAGGGCTGCGGTCAGCCGCGGGATTTCGCGCGCGTAGTATTCGCGCGTGCGGCGTTTCAGCGTTTCGTCGCCCGCGCGCCAGAGCGCCGCCTGCTGGGCTAATCCGCTGACGTTCCACTCAGGCTGGCGCGCCTTTATTTTTTCTGCGGCGGCTTCGTGCGCTATGAGCGCGCCGACGCGCGCGCCGCAGAGGTCGTAGATCTTCGTCAGCGAGCGCAGCCGCACGACGTTCGGGTGGATTTTGACGGCGCGCGGAAGCTCTTCCGTCCAGACGAAGTCGCGGTAAGCTTCGTCGATTATGAAAAGCGTCTCGGGATTGTGCTCAGCCGCAGCGTCGAGCTCCGCGCCGGGAATCAGCGCGCCGGTCGGGTTGCAGGGATTGCAGAGCCATACCGCCGCATCGCGCGCTCCCTCTGCCTCCGCGAGCGAGAATATGTTCCTCGTCCGCGCGCCGTAGCCGTCGAGCGCTTTTTTGTATTCGCCGTAGACGGGCTGGAGGATGAGATTTTCGCGCGCCGCCGTGTACGACGCGATTATGTAGATGGCTTCGTTGGAGCCGCCTGAAACTATGATGTTCCCCGCCGGGACGCCGAACTCGCGCGAAAGCGCCTCCCGCAGCTCCGTACAGTCGCCGTCCGGGTAGTCTTCGAGCGCGGCGCGAAGGTCCGGGACGAAGCCCGCGCGCTGCGGCACGGCGTTTGTGTTGGTGCTGAAGTCGTAAATTTTCGCGGGCGTCGGAAGGCCCGCCGCGGCGTACAGTTTTTCGGGGTTCGCCCCGTGCGCGCGGAATTCCATGATTTTTACCTTATCGCAAATATCAGAACGGCGCAGATGGCGACCGAGATGTTGAGTATATACTGCGCGCGGAATATATCGTTGGGCTCCGGCTCGCGCAGGTCGTCGCCGAGCGTGGGGCGCGGCTCCCACTCGCCGCCGTAGAATGCGCCGCCGCCGAGCTGTATGCCGAGCAGCCCCGCGAAGACGCTCTCTCCGTGCGCGCTGTTCGGGCTTTTGTGGTTGCGCCTGTCGCGCAGGAAGACGCGCCACGCGCGCTTGTAGTCCATATTGGCGAGCGCCCCCGCTGCGACCGCTATGACGCCGCCGAGGCGCGCGGGGATAAAGTTGAGCGCGTCGTCGAGCTTCGCCGCCGCGAAGCCGAAATCGTGATAGCGTTCGTCGTCGTAGCCTATCATCGAATCCATAGTGCTCGCGGCCTTGAAGAGCCACGCGAACAGCGCCTCCTGCCCGCCGAGTAGATGGCCGAGCGCCATGTAGAAGAGCACTGATACTATGCCGTCGACGTAGCTTTCGGCTATCGTCTCGACCGCCGCGCGCACTACGCCGCCTTCCGAGAGCCGCTCCGTGTCGCGTCCGACGATGCGCCCCACCTGGCGGCGCGCCCCTTCGAGATTCCCTTCGGCAAGAAGCCGCGCGACCGGCGCGGATTCGTCCTTGAGCGACTTGAAGGCTATCGCCGCGTAGAGCAGGTAGATGTTCACCGCCGCGTAGGCCCATTCGCCTATGAAAGCCGCGAACGACAGGACGAGCGCCACCGCCGCGCCGGCCGTGGCGAGCACCGCCGCGCAGAGCAGAGCGCCGCCCGCCTTCGAACCGCCGCGCCCGTAGAAAAATTTCTCGTAAAAGCTTATCAGCCGCCCGATGCCCGCGACGGGGTGCGGAATACCGCGCGGGTCCCCGAAAACCGCGTCGAGCAATAAAGCCATGATTATCTGCAAAGCGACACCTCCGAGCTGAAGTCCATGTTACACCGCATTATATTACAGCAAGCGCGCAAAAATTTCCGCCGCGCGCGTGCCGCAGGCGCGAAAACGTGGTATAGTTTTTTGCATGATTATAGATTTTCATACTCACGTTTTCCCTCATAAGATAGCGGCGGCGGCGATGGAGAAACTGCGCGCCCAATGCAGCGTGCCCTCCGCATCCGAAGCCACTCTGGAAGATCTTGAAGCCGCGATGAAAAAATCGGGCGTGGACAGGAGCGTCCTGCTCCACATAGCGACGAAGGAACACCAACACCAGCACGTGCTGGAATTTGCAAAGGAGACAGATTCTGAAAAATTCATTTCCTTCGGCTCGGTAGTGCCCGGCTCCGAGACGGCGCTCGAATATATCTGGAAAATCTCCGACGAAGAGCTAAAAGGGATAAAGCTCCACCCCCCGCTCCAGCGCGTAGACGCAGACATAGAGAGCGCTATGCCCATGTACGACCTCATCCGCGCGCTGAACCTCGTCGTCGTATTCCACGCCGGATGGGACGCGACCTACCGCGATGAAATGCGATGCACCCCGCGGATGCTGCTGCACATACTGCAAAACTTCCCGGGCATCAAGATGGTCGCCGCGCACATGGGCGGCATGTGCCTTCAGAACGAAGTCATGGAACTTCTGGCCGGCAAGGCCGACCTGTACTTCGACACGGCCTACGCCGCAGATCCGTGGATAGACAAACCGACGGTGGAAAAAATAATCCGCACGCACGGCGCGGACAAAATCCTCTTCGGCAGCGACTTCCCGTGGCACCTGCCCTCTCAGGAAATAGAACTGATCGACAGCCTGAACATCAGCTCCGAAGAAAAAGAGCTGATCCTAGGCGGCAACGCGAGAAGGCTGCTGGGGATTTAGCCGGAACCGCAGATTTTATAGAAAAACGCAAAACGGCCGCCCGCGCGTGAAATCCGCGCTGGCGGCCGTTTCTATTCGATAATCCGGCTATTGCCTCCCGCCAAGAATCTCTTCCGCGAGCGCGCGCACGGCTCCCTTTACGTCGTATTCGCCGCCGAAGACGCCCACGCAGGCGGGGCAGCCGTTTTTGCACTGGCAGGAGTTCAGCATACCGAGCGCGGCGCGCACAAGCTCGTCCTTGACCTCGAAGGCTCCTTCCGCGAGGCCGACGCCTCCTGGTATGTTGTCGATGATGTATATCGCTGGGCGGCGCAGCTGCGGGTCTTTGACGCGGCTCGTAACGCGTATGTCGGAGCGGTCGCACATGAGGAAGAGCGGCGCGGTGTTGCGCAGGAGGTGCTCCAGCCCCTCCATTGCGACTTTCAGCTCCGCGTCCTCTGCGCGGCTCTCCGGCGTCATTATCCAGCAGGCGGTCGTGTGCATCTGTTCTTCCGGCAGATTTATCTGTCCGAAGCCCGCGTTCTCATGCGTTGCGAGCTTTATTTTCTTGAATATCGTCGGCGTCTCGGTCACGAGTACCTCGCCCCAGCCGTAATTTCCCTGCGTTTCGAAATCGTCCGTGATGTTGATGCGCAGCGCCGCGTCGCCGTCGGTGTAGTATTCGGCGTCGATTTCGCGGATGAAGCACTGCATCTTCTCTGTGTCGAGAGTTTCAACGATGTAGGAGCGCCCGCCGTGGAAGTATATCGCGTCGGGGAATATCAGCGTCGGCGCGGAACGGCGGTCCATCGTGCCGACGACCTTCGGCTTCTGCGGAATCGTTATGTCCGTTATCGTGTAGTTCTCGCTCGTCGCGCTGCGCAGCGAAAGGCCGGAGGCGGGATATGAGTCGTCCTGCCAGTAGTAGCGTCCGCCGTCGGCCTCGGAGACCTTGTGCAACACGCCGTGGTCCGCGAGGTAGTCGAGTATCTCGTCGACGTTCTGCGCGCCGAATTTTTCGCCCGCCGCGAAGGGCAGCTCGAAGGCCGAGCACTTGACGTGGCTCACCTGTATGTAGGGGTTGTATGGGTCGATGCGCGCCTTCTCGGCGGGCGCGCCGTAGAACCATTCGGGGCGCGAGGCGAGGAACTGGTCGAGCGGGTCGGCCGACGCTACAAGCACCGCCGCAGAAAGCCCGCCGCGCCGCCCCGCGCGCCCTATCTGCTGCCACGCGGAGGCGATGCTGCCCGGATAGCCGTGCAGCACCGCGAGGCCGAGCGAGCCGATGTCTATGCCGAGTTCGAGCGCGTTCGTCGAGACGACGCCGCGGAGCGCGCCGCTGCGCAGGTCGGCCTCTATCTTGCGCCGCTCTTTTGGAAGATAGCCGCCGCGGTAGCCCATGATCATCATCGGGTCGGCTCCGCGCTTCGCCAGGCCGCCGCGTATCGAGGTCAGCAGCAGCTCGACGTTGAGGCGCGAGCGGGTAAATACAATTGTGCTGATGCCGAGCGAGAGCGCCTCCGTCGCTATGCGCGCCGTCTCGAAGAGCGACGAGCGGCGCATCCCCGTGTTGTAGTCCACAATCGGGGGATTGTAGATTATGAGTTCCTTTTCGGAGAGCGGAGCGCCGCTTTCCGTTATCAGCTTCATTTTCCGCCCAGTCAGAGCTTCCGCGTGACCGGCGGGGTTTGCGATCGTCGCGGAGCAGCAGATGAACGTGGGGCGCGAGCCGTAAAATTCGCAGATGCGCGCGAGGCGGCAGAAGAGGTTCGCAAGGTGCGAGCCGAAGATGCCGCGGTAGGTGTGCAGCTCGTCGACGACGATGTATTTGAGATTCTGAAAATAGTCGGACCATTTTGTGTGATGGGGGAGGATGCCGGAGTTCAGCATATCGGGGTTCGTTATGACGACGTGCCCCTCGGTGCGCGCGAGGCGGCGTTTCACCGGCTCCGTGTCGCCGTCGTAGACGAAGCCGCGTATCTTTCCGTCCGTGAACGACGAGAGCTCGCCGAGCTCCGCAAGCTGATCCTGCGCAAGCGCCTTCGTCGGGAAAAGATAAAGGGCGCGCGCGGATGGATTTTGAAGCACCGCGTGCAGCACGGGAAGATTGTAGCAAAGCGTCTTGCCCGACGCCGTCGGCGTCGCGACGACGCAGTCTTCGCCCGCGAGCGCGCAGGCGACGGCTTCGCTCTGATGCGAGTAGAGCGCCTCGACGCCGCGGCGCTTCAGCGCGTTTACTATCCTCTGGTCGAGCGCGCCAAACGAGCCGAATGATGCCGGACGTGCCGGAAAACGTTTGACCGCGGGCCGCCGCCCGCCGAGCTCCGTCACGTAGCGCACGATGTCTTCAACGTCAGGTTTCTTCTTTGAAAAGTAATTTTCGAGCATAATTCATCCCCCGTTCCCGGCTTCAAGTATAGCCCAAAAGCGCGCGCGGCGCGCGCCGTTACCGGCGCGCAATTCGCTTTCAGGCGTAAGTCGCGGCTTATGCCGAAACGCGGTTTTCCCAGTTAGCGACTGCATATCTTTAGCCTCCGCCGTTGCGTCCGCGGCTCCGTTTAGGTTAGAATAAAGCCGTATCGTCTATACGATGGGAGAAATTATTGAACGGCGGTGATTTCAATGCAGGAATCCGGCGAAATGTATCTTGAAACCATACTGGTACTGAAAAATAAAAACGGTTCGGTCCGCTCCGTCGACGTCGCGCGCGCCCTTTCGTTCAGCAAACCCAGCGTCAGCCGCGCGATCGGCATACTTAAGGACGACGGATATGTGGCGGTGGAGGACAACGGAGAGCTCACCCTCACTGAGACCGGCCTCGCCCGCGCCGGTGCGATATACGAGCGCCACCGCTACATAACGAAGTTCCTCACCGAAGTGCTCGGCGTCCCGCACGAGACGGCGGAGGCCGACGCCTGCCGCATAGAGCACATAGTAAGCCAGGAAACGTTTGAGAAAGTCAAGGAATACCTTGCGCGCAGCGGCGATTAAGGTATTGCAAGAAGAATAATTGTAAGCTATAATCCTTGTACATATCTTGTAGAGATCCGGCTCTGTTTCCCGGGTCTCTTTTGATGTTGAGATATGCGGAGCGGAGGCGCGGCCTTCGCCTCCGAATGCGAATACGAGCCCCAAAGGGGCATAATAAAACGTAGAAACAAATACAGGGAGGCATTCTCAGTTATGGCAAAGGAACATTTTGTACGTAATAAGCCGCATCTTAACATAGGTACGATAGGCCACATCGACCACGGTAAGACGACGACAACCGCAGCGATCACGAAGACGCTCGCCCGTCGCGGCCAGGCCGACTTCACGCCGTTCGATATGATCGACAAGGCGCCTGAAGAGAGAGAG
>MHCFR05601__coassemble_1662_pt1 | contig 12149 bp, 13 predicted proteins | sample MHCFR05601__metabat2_low_PE_003 | metagenome-assembled genome bin MHCFR05601
CCCTCTTGTGGAAGGAAGGTGACTCCGCCATGAGCATTAAGGTAAACCTTGACGACTGCATAGGTTGTGGCGTGTGCGCCGAACTTTGTCCGCAAAACTTCAAGCTGGACGAACTCGAAGGTAAGTGTCTTGTGATTTCTCAGGAAATCACGTCTGTAACGAAAGAAGCCTCCGACAGCTGCCCGGTATCAGCGATAGAAGTTTTTTAGCGGATCACATAGGAGGGCCCATAGCTCAATTGGTTAGAGCTCCCGGCTCATAACCGGATGGTTTCAGGTTCGATTCCTGATGGGCCCACCACTTTTAAAGTATAAAGACGTTTACGTTTTGCGTAAGCGTCTTTTTTTGTATCAAAACTTTTATTTTTTAGGCGGGAGAAAGACCGCGGCATGGAGGGTGCGCCATGGAAATCGTAAAATACGAGGACAAATACAGGCAGGCTTTCATCGACCTCAACACCGAGTGGATAATCAAGCTTTTCGGAAAAATCGAGCGCGACGACACAGAGACCTTCGAGCATATAGACGAACTCATCGCGGGCGGCGCGATGATATTCTTCGCCGTTGAAGACGAAAAGGTGATCGCGGCGTGCATGGCGAACCCCACGGGCGGCGGCGAATGGGAGATGTGCAAGATGGGGGCGGCGGGCCAATACACCGGCACCGGCGCAGGCTACGCGGTCTTTGAGAAATGTAGGGACTACGCGATAGGGCATGGAGCGAAAAGGCTCTTCCTAGTCTCGAACGACATGCTCGGCCCTGCGCTGCATATTTTCAAAAAAGCCGGTTTCCGCGAGTGCCCGATGGAACACTGCGAGTACGACCGCGGAAATATCGCGTTTGAGTATATTGTGGGACAAAGATAAACAATGCGCGCCGCGTGAGATTTCACGCGGCGCTTTAGTATATTCTCTTTTGGTTAAACTTGCTAAATTTCCGGCAGATATATCGCCGATTCCGCGTAGAGCGCGGCTTTGCCTGCGAGTTTTACGCGCTCTCCGTCCATGCGGCAGTAAAGCGTGCCGCCGCGCGGCGAGGCCTGATATGCCGTTATTTCGTTTTTGCCGAGCTTTTCGGCCCAGTATGGGACTATGTGGCAGTGGCCCGAGCCGCAGACTGGGTCTTCGGCTACGCCGCATTTCGGCGCGAAGCTGCGCGATACGCAGTCGGCCTCGCGGCCGCGCGCCGTTACCTGCATGAGCAGGCCGTCTAGATTTTTCAGCTTTACCATGTCGGGCGCGAGCGAGCGCACCGTCTCTTCATCGTCGAAGATGCAGAGCATATCCCTGCCCATGTAAGCCTCGCGCGGCGCGGTGCCGAGCGCCTCGGCAATTTCGTCCGCGACGGGAATCTGACGCAGGCTGTACGCGGGGAAGTCCATTTTGTAAAGTTCGCCGCGTTTTGCGACCGTCAGCTTGCCGCTCAAAGTTTCAAACGACGCCTCCGACACACCTTTGTCTATAAAATTCATAACCACGTATGCGCAGGCGAGCGTCGCATGCCCGCATAGGTCTATTTCGCCGCCGGGGGTGAACCAGCGCAGGCGATAGGCCTCGCCCTCTTTTACTGCGAAGGCGGTCTCGGATAGATTGTTTTCCCGCGTTATCTCCATCATCGTCTTCTCCGGCAGCCATTCGTTTGTTACGCAGACTGCCGCTGGATTGCCTGAGAATACTCGGTCTGTGAATGCGTCTACGACGTATTGTTTCAGCCGCTTGCTCATCTTGATGTCCTTTCTTGTCCAATGTTTTTCGCATACAGTCGAAAGCCGAAGCCTCGGGCACAGGCTTCGGCTTTCATCCTAACGCACGAACTCTATTTTCAGTTTCATTCCCATTCCTTCGGCAAGCCGCTGCAGCGTCCGCAGCGACGGGTTCGCGTTGCCGCGTTCGAGCTTGCTGATGTCGCTCTGCGCTATTCCGGTGCGCTCGGAAAGCTCCTTCTGCGTGAGGCCGGATTCCTTGCGAGCGTCTATCATGGCCTGTATGATGGCGAACTCCGGCTCAAGCGCGTCATATTCTTTTCTGAATTCAGGGTCTTTGAGCTGTTCAGCCAAAAATTCATCAAACGTGGTGCTCATTGCGCATTCCCCTTTCTGCCAATATATTCGGCTCTGTACTTTTTTGCCAATTCCAACTGCTGCTCTGGCGTTTTCTGCGTCTTTTTGATAAATCCATTTGTGAGGACTGCGCATCCACCTATAAAAAAGAAATACAAAACGCGAGAAATATCGTTTCCGACACACGCCCGCAGTTCAAAAATTCCATCGTCCAAATGCTCCGAATACGGCATCCTCAAATTGCCGCCGTTTTCCTCCAACAGCTTAACCATACGGACCATTTTTGCCCGCATTTTTGTATCTAAGCTCAAAATAAAATCTTTAGCAGGCTCCGTACCGTTCGATAAATCGTAAAAAATAATTTTAACGCTAGACACCCCTTCGCCTCCCTTTCATAGGATTTATCCCATAAAAATTATATAGGTTATATCCTATAACGTCAATCAACGCCGCGCTTGCGGCACGACGTTGTTAAGCGACACGATGAGCTAAAAGCGTGTGGTTATCGCCCGATTATTCTGTGATATGTGATAAATGTTGTGTGAGGCACCTAAAACGCGCTATCCGCGTGAGAGCAGGTTTATAATCGCGGTTTCGAGGCCGTTCCAGCCGGCGCCGCGCCCGCTTCTTTCTTCGATGCTGATGCGCAGGAGGTCGGCGGTGAAGTCTGTGAGCGCGGCGCGTCCGTAGCGGCGCGCGGCCTGGGAGGCCATGCGCCAGGCGTAGTCTTTCGCGCCTAGCGCGCGCCCTATCGCGGCTCCGTCGTTTCCGAGGCTGGCGTACCATGCGAGGCGCATTCTGTTGTGTATCGGGGTTATGGATGGGATAAGGTCGGCGGACGAGGACATCGCGCGCAGGCTTTTCACCACGCCCACGGCGTCGCCTGTGCAGAGGCCGTCGAGCAGGCGCAGGAGGTTGCGGCTACCGTCGTCGAGGCACATCTGCCGCACGTCCGCAGCCTCTATCGCGCCGTTTTTTTTCAGCAGTTTCAGGCTTTTAAGCTGCGCGCGGATTTCTTCCGGGTCGTCGAGGAGCTCGACGATCATGGCAGCGCCCTGCGCCGATAGCGGCACTTCGAGCTCTCCTGCGAGGCGCGTCACCCACGCCTGGCGTTCGCGCGGCCAGCGCGGGAATTCAACGGGTTTGACGACGCGGCATTTCGAGATGACGTCTTTGGGAATGAATTTGGATGGCTGCGCCTTCGCGTCGCTTTCGTAGACGAGCAGGAGTATCACGTCTGACTGCGGTTCGACGACGGAGGCGAGTTTTTCGGGGAACGGCCCCATAGTGAAGGCCGATTCCACTACGACGAAGCGTTTTTCATCAAAAAGGCCGCCGGTCATGTTGTCGGAGAGAAGGGAGTTCCACTCCCCTCCCTCCTGCTTTCCGGCGGCCGTGTATCCTTCTTTTTCAAGCGCTGCGGCAGTCTCCTCCAGCAGCCGTCTCTGGGCCGTTCCCGACGCGGCTATCAGGAGGAGCTGCGGCATCAGCCCTTCACCACTATGTTGACGAGTTTGCCGGGGACGGCTATCGTCTTGACTATTTCCTTGCCTTCTATGCGCTTCTTGGTCTCCTCGCGGCCCATGACCTCGGCGAGGAGGTCTTCTTTCGAGAGGCCCGCGGCGACGGTGAACTGCTCGCGCACCTTGCCGTTTATCTGGAGGACTATCGTGACGCTGTCTTCGACGAGCGCGGTCGGATCTACCTCGAACCACTTGTGTACGGAGAGGAAGCTGTCGTTGCCTAGCATGTGCCAAAGCTCTTCCGTAATGTGCGGCGCGAAGGGCGAGAGGCAGCAGAGCAGAGTTTCGACGCCCTCGCGCTTGACGCTCCACCCCTTGTCGTCGGCGGGTGCGTAGGCGATGAGCGCGTTGGCCAGCTCCATGAGGCGCGCGACGGCGGTGTTGAACTGGCGTTCGTCGCGGATGTCCTTCGTCACGCGGTCGAGAGTGCTGTGTATGACGCGCTTCATGTCGCGCTCTTCCTTGACGGTGATGTCCTTCATCGCTACGCGCTCGGGCGAGGCTGCCTTGAGCTGGTCGAGGCCGCCCTCGACGAGACGCCAGACGCGGCCGAGGAATCTGTTGGCCCCTTCGACGCCGCGCTCGGACCAGTCGAGGTCCTTCTCGGGCGGAGCGGCGAAGAGGATGAAGAGGCGCGCCGTATCCGCGCCGTATTTTTTGATTATTTCGTCTGGGTCGACGACGTTGCCGAGCGATTTCGACATCTTCGCGCCGTCCTTGATGACCATGCCCTGCGTGAGCAGACGCTTGAACGGCTCGCGAACGTCCTTCGGCAGCAGGCCGAGGTCGGAGAGCACCTTCGTGAAGAAGCGGGCGTAGATGAGGTGCAGGCAGGCGTGCTCAATGCCGCCGATGTACTGGTCGACGGGCATCCAGTAGGCCGCGGCCTTCGGGTCGAAGGGCTGGTCCTCGCTCCACGGCGAGGTGTAGCGGTCGAAGTACCACGACGAGCAGAAGAATGTGTCTATCGTGTCCGTCTCGCGGCGCGCGGGGCGTCCGCAGACGGGGCAGGTGGTTTCATACCAGTCGGGACGCAGCGCGAGCGGGTTGCCGCCGTTCGCGGGCATCTCGATGTCGAGCGGGAGCTTGACGGGGAGCTGGTCCTCGGGGACGGGGACTATGCCGCAGTGGTCGCAGTAGACCATCGGTATCGGCGTGCCCCAGTAGCGCTGGCGCGAAATGAGCCAGTCGCGCAGGCGGAACTGCACCTCGCGCTTGCCCTTGCCGTGCTCCTCGAACCAGTCGGCGGCCTTCTTGATGGCCTCGGGCGTCGGAAGCCCGTCGAGGAAGCCGGAGTTGCAGGCTACGCCGTCGGCGGCGACGGCCGCGGGCATCGTAGCTCCGTCGGGCGCTTCGCCGTCGGCGGGGCGGACGACTGTGATGACCGGGATGTTGTATTTGCGCGCGAAATCAAAGTCGCGCTGGTCGTGCGCGGGGACGCCCATGATTGCGCCAGTGCCGTAGTCGGTGAGGATATAGTCTGCAATCCAAATAGGAACTCTCTCGCCTGTGATTGGGTTTATCGCAGAGAAGCCGGTGTCCATGCCCTGCTTGTCCGTGCCGACCGCGGTGCGCTCGATGGCGCTGCGGTTCGACATGCGCTTTGCAAAGTCGAGCAGTTCTTCGGCCTTCTTGCCGCCGAGGCGCTTTGCAAACTCCTCGACATAGGGATGCTCCGCCGCCATCGCGACGAAGGTGACGCCGAAAATTGTGTCGATGCGCGTCGTGAAGGCTTCAAGCTTCAGCTCCGTGTCCGCTATCTCCATTTCGAAATGGACGCCTTCGGAACGGCCTATCCAGTTGCGCTGCATCGTGACGACGCGCTCCGGCCAGCCTGTCAGCTCGTCGAGGCAGTCTACAAGCTCCTGCGCATAATCCGTGATGCGGATGAACCACTGGTCGAGGCCGCGTTTGGTGACGGGTGTGCCGCATCTCCAGCAGACGCCGTCGCCGACGACCTGCTCGTTCGCGAGCACCGTCTGGCACTTCTCGCACCAGTTGACGGGCGCGTGCTTGCGATAGACAAGCCCTTTCTTATAGAACTGGAGGAAAAGCCACTGGTTCCAGCGGTAGTATCTCTCGCTGCAGGTCTCGACGCGGCGTCTCCAGTCGTAGCTGTAGCCCGCGTGCTTGAGCTGCTGCGTCATGTGCTCTATGTTGCTCCACGTCCAGTCGGAGGGCGCGGTTTTGTGCTTTATCGCCGCGTTCTCGGCCGGCATTCCGAAAGAGTCGAAGCCCATCGGGTAGAGGACGTTCTTCCCGTTCATGCGCTGGAAGCGCGCCATAAGGTCGCCTATCGTGTAGTTGCGCAGGTGGCCCATGTGGAGCGCGCCGCTTGGATAGGGGAACATTTCGAGGCAGTAAAATTTCTCCTTCGACGGGTCGGCCTCAACTTCGAAGATTTTCGAATCGGCCCACTCTTTCTGCCATTTCGGCTCGATGGAGGCAAAATCGTACGGCATCTATATCTCTCCTTCATACGAAGAATTTTCTCATACATCGTGTAATTATATACACAGCGCAAGGGCAGGTCAAACGCGCGGGACGGCGTAAACACGCGGGGATATGACGAGCTTGATATGCTTTCATATGAAAATTAAAACAGCCATCGCGTAAAGAATCCGGCCCCGGGTGTTGACGTGCGGACGAGGCAGCTGGCGAGGGGAGCCCTGACTGTCCAGACATGCGACCCTGCGCGACGCCCGGCATTGGGCATTCGAGCGCAGCGGAAGCCGGCGGCGCCGAATGTCCGGGCTGTCCGCCTGTTTTACCCGGCGGCGCAGATTCGTCCGCCTTCCGCAGATTCGCGCTCTTCGCCGCGAGTCGGCAATTTTTCCGTAAGCTTTGAAAATTTCCATGATTTGCGCCGCGCGCCTCAAAACGGCGCCTCTCCGCAGGCTTCACGCGCGCGCCTCCGTTCTGCGCCGCGCGGCAGTGGTGTGGACGCGCGCACGAAAAAAACGCCGCCTCCGTGAAGAGCGCGGCGTTTTGTAATTTTCTATGCGGCTGCCTGCCTGAGCGCGGAGGCGCGTTTCAGCTCTTTTCTTCCTCGCTGATGTTCTTCAGCACAAAGGCGGCCCAGAGCTCGAAGGCATCCTTGAAGTTCCACGGGTCCTTGCCCGTCAGCGCGCGTATCTTTTTCAATCTGTACTGGAGGCTGTTGCGGTGCATCGAGAGGCGCTCGGCCACCTCGCCGCTTGCGAACGGCGATTCGCACCAGCCGAGGAATGTGTCGCGCATTTCCTCGTAGTCGCTGCGTCCTTCGAGCCCCGCGAGCGTCCTGTGCGCGAACTCCTCGCGCTTGCCGACCGGCAGCATGTCGAGCAGCGCTTCGCTCGTCAGGCTGCGCGCCGAGACGACGCCGCTCATCTTGAGCAGCCCGCCGAGGCGCATCGCGTCGCGCGCCGAACGCAGCGAAATCGCAAGGCCGTTCATGTCGTTCGCGGGGAATCCGACTGCGACGTCGGCCGTTATGCCCTTGACTTCGAGGTTTTCTATAAAGCTCTTTGCAGTGGTTTCTATGCTCTGCGTCACGTCATCATTCGTCCCGGGCCTGTTCGGCGTGACGAAGACCGTCACGCGGCGGTTGCGCTGCGGGCAGATGACGTTGCGCGGATGCGAGAAGGCCGAGCGCAGCTCGCGCACCATGATCTGGTAGGCGTTCTCGCTCGAATCGTCCTTCCACGATTTCATCTCGGCTATTATGACGTTTTTGCAGCGCGTGAGCGTGACGCCGAGCTCCTTGCCCTGCATGTTGATAAGCTCGCTCATGCCCTGAGAGCCGTCGTAGGAAGCGACGTTCTCGACAAGGTCGCGCAGCGCGCGCTCGCGGATGAGGTTCGATTCGAGGAACGCCTGCTCGCGCAGCATGATCTCCGCCTGCTTCTGCACGAGAAGGCCGAAGCGCTCCACCTCCTCCGGTATACCCGCTATCGAGACGGAGCCGATGACCTTGCCGAAAAACTGTATCGGCAGCGTGTAGCCGGGGTAGACGCCCGGCATCTTCTTCGCCTCCTCCCTTCCGGTGACGCTCGGCTTGTTTTCCTGCATCACCTTGACGGAGGGCTCGTGGAAGGTCCCGACCCGCTTCCTCACATTGCAGCCGATGATGATCCCGTTTTCGTCCGTGACGAGCACGCCCCGGCCGATGACTTCGCTGGTGCTTTCCGCTATCCTTTGCGCCATCTTCTTAAACATAGAAAACACTCCCGGGATTTTATTCAAGAGCATAGTTCAATAATTATTATACATTATATTTATGTTCTTAGGAATAATGTATTTTGCGGCCATAAAAGAGTAAAATGTGAATAAGGAAACAAGCGGTTTTTTGCCGTCCGTTTCCCCGCGCAAAACAATGTACCGTTCATTATTTCTACACAACCAAAGGAGGAATGCAGCATGCGTTTGGAATTGCATAAGGTCCATATCAAAGGACTTGCTTTTGCAGACACCACACATGTGAAGGACGGCGTTCTCTATGTGAACAAGGCCGAAGCCGAAGCCCTCATCGCCGAGGACAGAAACTTCAAAGAGGTCAGCATAGATTTCGCCTGCCCCGGAGACAAGACGAGAATCATCCCCGTAAAGGATGCCGTCGAGCCCCGCGTCAAGATGGGAAAGGGCAATTACTTCCCCGGCTTCATGGCCCCGATGGGCAAGGCCGGAGAGGGACAGACCCTCGTCCTTGACGGCGCGGCGGTAATCACCTGCGGACCGATCGTCGCCTTCCAGGAGGGCTTCATCGACATGAGCGGCCCCGGAGCTCCGTACACTCCGTTCTCCGCGACATACAACGTAGTCCTCTCCGTCGTCCCCGTCGACGACCTTGAGAAGCACCTCTACGAGACCTCGCTCCGCGAAGCGGGACTCAAGCTCGCCGTCTACCTCGCCAAGTGCGCGGACGAGCACGGCGCGACCGCCGACGAAGTCACCGTATTTGAAAAGGGCGACACCTTCGAAGAGAGCAAGAAGTACCCCGACCTCCCAAAGGTCATCTACGTCTGCATGAACATCACGCAGGGACTTCTCCACGACACCTACCTCTACGCGGCGGACCTCCGTCCCTCGCTCCCGACGCTCATTCATCCGAACGAAGTGCTCGACGGCGCGATGGTCTCCGGCAACTGCGTCTCCGGCTGCGACAAGAACACCACCTGGCATCACTGCCACAACCCGATAGTCCAGGCGCTCTATGCGCGCCACGGTAAGGAAATCAACTTCCTCGGCATGGTTCCGACGCAGGAAAGCACGATCCTCGCCGGTAAGCTCCGCGCTTCGCAGCTCAACCTCTCGATAGCGCAGCAGCTCGGCGCAGACGGCGTCATCGTCTCCGAGGAAGGCTACGGCAACCCCGACACCGACCTCTGCCTCAACGCGAAGAACTTCGAAAAGGCCGGAATCAAGGCCGTCCTCGTCTCCGACGAATCGGCCGGAACCGACGGCGCGAGCCAGAGCCTTGCCGACGCCACGCCGGAACTCGACGCCTTCATCTCGACCGGAAACGTCAACGAGATGATCGAAGTTCCCGCGATGGACAAGGTCATCGGATACCCCGAGCAGATAGCGCTCCTCTCCGGCGGTGCGGCGGAAAGCCTGCGTCCCGACGGATCGATGTACGTCGAGCTCCAGTCCATCATCGCCTCCACGGCTGAGATAGGCTTCAACAAACTCGGCTGCGAGTGGGTATAGGGAGGTAACTGACATGACCATCAGAGTTGTACATTACATCAACCAGTTCTTCGCCAACATAGGCGGAGAAGAGAAGGCCGACCACCAGCCCGAAGTACGCGAAGGCGTAGTCGGACCCGGCCTCGGACTTCAGCAGGCCCTCGGCGCGGAAGCCGAAGTCGTCGCCACGGTAATCTGCGGAGACGGCTACTACGGCGAGCACACCGAAGACGCGCGCGCGAAATGCCTTGAATTTGTAAAGGCGCAGAAGCCCGACCTCTTCATCGCGGGACCGGCCTTCAACGCCGGACGCTACGGCTTCGCCTGCGGCGACATCGCGGCGACGGTCGGCAACGAACTCGGCATCCCGGCGGTAACCGCGATGTACCAGGAGAACCCCGGCGTCGAGCTCTACGCGAAGAAAGACTACCCGAACACCTACATCGTCCCCTGCGCCGACAGCGCCCGCGGCATGGGCAAGGCCCTTCCCGCGATGGCGGCGCTCGGACTCAAGCTTGCGAAGCACGAGCAGATGGGCCCCGCCCGCCTCGAAGGCTACATCCACCGCGGAATGCGCAAATCCTTCTTCCATGAGAAGAGCGGAGCCGAGCGCGCGGTAGAGATGCTCCTCAAGAAGCTCCGCGGCGAAGAGTTCCGCACGGAGTACGAGATGCCGGTCTTCAAGAAGATCCCGCCGGCAGAGCCGATCAAAGACCTCAAGCACGCGACCATCGCCCTCGTCACCTCCGGCGGCATCGTCCCGAAGGGCAACCCGGACCACATCCGCGTCTCCTCGGCTGAGAGCTTCGGCGAGTACGACATATCGCAGCTGACCGACCTCAACCCCGACAACTACGAGTCCATCCACGGCGGATACGACCGTCAGTGGGCGAACCTCGACCCGGACGTCGTCGTCCCGCTCGACGAGATGCGCGAACTGGAAAAAGAGGGCGTCTTCGGCAAACTCTACGACAAATTCTACACGACGACCGGAACGGGAACCGCTGTCGCCTTCGCTGAGAAATTCGGCCAGGAAATAGGCAAGAAGCTCAAAGAAGCGGGAGTTGACGGCGTGATCCTCACCTCCACCTGAGGAACTTGCACTCGGTGCGGTGCATCGATGACAAGAGAAATTGAAAACGCGGCCGGCATCCCCGTCGTTCAGATAGCGACCATCGTTCCTATCATGCTCACGGTCGGAAGCAACAGAATAGTCCCGGGCGTCGCGATTCCGCATCCCGTCGGAGAGCCCGAGCTCGGACCCGAAGTCGACAAGGCTGCCCGCAGAGAGCTTCTCATGCGCGCCTTCAAGGCTATGACCACCAAAATCGAAGAGCAGACCATCTTCGAGAAGAACTAATTCGCTACACAAATGCGGGCGGCGAAAACGCCGCCCGTTTTTTGTATCTTTGTGTATTTGCACGAATACTTCCTAAGCCTTTTGAAGTAAAATAATTTTGTCACAAACGAGGCCGTGCGACATCGGTCTTGGAGGTAGTGCCATGACGGAGAGAATCTTGCGTATAGTGACGAACAATCCTTGGATTGAGCGCAATGCGGCGGTTCCATACGAGATAACGCTCGTCGAAGGCGATCCGTTCGCCGCGCTCGACAAAACGGAAGAGCTGCTCCAGCAGGGCTGGAAGCTCGTATCAGCTCCGCTTCCGCCGAACGTCCCGATAATGCGCGGTCCGTATAGATCGCTCGTTATAGAAAAAAACGACAAGCAGTATGACAAAGAGGGACTAATCGCGCTGCATAAGGCGCGGGAGCGTTATATAATCGAACGCAACCATCCGAACCTCCCAACACCTGGAGAAGACTTCGGGATAATCGACAGGCAGATGCTTCAGCGCTCGCTGCGCGATGCGATGCTGCTCGACATCGAAGAAAACTAAAAGAGCATAAAAATCGCTATCGACTTTCCGCGCTCAAGATGCTAAGATAGCACTATGTGCAACACGGAACATATAAAAAATAATCAATAGGAGGAGTAATACAATGATTGATCTTACCAAAGAGAATTACGAAGCTGAAGTAAAGCAGGAAACCGCGAAGCCGGTTGTCGTAGACTTCTGGGGCCCGCAGTGCGTCCCCTGCATGGCTCTTAAGCCGAAGTATCACGATATGGAGCATGAGTTCGGCGACAAGGTTAAGTTCACCGCCGTCGACTGCTCCACCAACAAGAGAGTCGCGATGGCCTTCCGCGTCATGGGCCTTCCGACCTTCCTCTTCTTTAAGAACGGCGAGGAAGTGAAGCGCCTCTCCAAGGAAGAGTGCACCGAAGAGTCCATCCGTGCGACCATCGAAGAGCTCGCGAAGTAAGCGTAAGTTACTTTAACCAAATATTGGCGAGAGCCGGCGGCAACGCCGCCGGTTTAGCAATAAATCACAACTAGGAGGTATCTGACCATGGGAAAACTCAATGGTAAGAAATTACTCCTGCTTGGTGAAAGAGACGGCGTTCCTGGGCCCGCTATGGAAGCGTGCCTTAAGGATTCCGGCGCAGAGATAGTATTCTCCGCGACGGAATGCTTTGTCTGAACCGCGGCAGGAGCAATGGATCTGCAGAACCAGCAGCGCATCAAAGACGCTGCTGAAAAATACGGCGCCGAGAACTGCGTAGTAGTACTCGGTTCTTCGGATGCGGAAGGCGCGGAAATCTACGCCGAAACCGTAACGAACGGCGACCCGACGTTTGCAGGTCCTCTTGCTGGAGTCTCGTTGGGGCTCCCCGTGTATCACATCTTTGATGAGGCTATTCGTGAAGAGTGCGATCCCGCCCAGTGGGAAGAGCAGATTTCTATGATGGAAATGGTCCTTGACCCCGAAGCGCTCGCAGCCGCAGTCAAAGGAATGCGTGATCAGTACAGCAAAGTAACCCTGTAATCAATCACCAAA
>MHCFR05601__coassemble_1714_pt1 | contig 11703 bp, 9 predicted proteins | sample MHCFR05601__metabat2_low_PE_003 | metagenome-assembled genome bin MHCFR05601
GAAACGCCGGCGGAATATCGCCGCCGTCAAAGAGGATGATGCCGCTGAACGCGGAATCCCGCAAAATCCGCGCGCCGCGCTGAACGTCGCGCGGACAAAAGAAAAAGGGCCCGCGGCGAAAAGCCGTAAGCCCTTGAAAAATCTGGTGCCGGAGGGGGGGGTCGAACCCCCACGGGTGTTACCCCGGCGGATTTTGAGTCCGCTGCGTCTGCCATTCCGCCACTCCGGCGTGGAACACCAGAATATTTTATAACATGACGTGAATCGCCGCAATAGCCAAAGCCGCGGCGCAGGTTTGTGAAGCGGCGGCAGGTATGTTAAAATTTTCTCAGAGTGTTGAATCACCGGAAAATAAAAAGAATCGCGGGGTGTTGATATGAACTGTTATCAGATAATGGCGGTAAGAATCCTGGACCGCGGCAAGAGCGCCGTCGAAGTCCAGCGCGTGCTCACCGAACACGGATGCTCGATACTGACGCGCCTCGGACTGCACGACCAGTCCACGCCGGGAACCTGCTCCCCCTCCGGCCTCCTCGTCCTCCAGCTCTGCTGCGACGCGGCGACCTCCGAAGGGCTTGAGAAAAAACTCAACGCGCTCGACGGAGTAAAGGCGAAGCTCGTAGACCTCTCGGACTAGGCCCGATTACGAAAAAGCGCCCCTCTGCGGGCGCTTTAATTTTTTCAGGCAGCGCATAATTTTCACGCGGCCCCTTCATCTGCAGCGGTATAGCAAAACTCCCCCGCGCCCTCTGCGCGCTGCGGCAAGGCATGAAAACCAGAAAAGCGCGCCGTTTCCACGCGCCGCCCGATTTTACGGCCGCGCGGCGAAAATCTCCTCGTCATCCTCGCTCCACGGCGGAGACACTATGCATAGAAATTCAAGTCGCTCGTCGCCGCCGTTTACAACGTACTGCTCGACGCCGCAAGGCACGGCGGCGCAGACGCCTGCGCGAAGCGCGACCGTTTCGCCGCCGGCGCAGAGAGTCCCAACGCCGGAGAGAATCACATAAGTCTCGGCGGAATTTTTCAAAACGTGCGGGAACGTGCGCCCGCGCGGCTCGATATAGGCGCGCGCTATGGAATAGCCGCGAAACGGCAGCGTTTCGCGCGCCGGATGCATCGCCTCCGCGAGCATACAGCCGTCCCGCGCCTCAAAATATCCGCATTCTCCGAAATCCTTCACGACGACCCCGCCGCCCATAATTCCGCCTCCCCCGCGCTGCGCGCACAAACATTATAAAGTCGCGCGCAGCACACGGCAAACGCGCGGCGCAACGACGCCTGTCTCCGTTTTTTGAGTACATATTGAGTACGGGACGTAGAAGAAATGAAAGAAATAAAAAAACAAGGCCCCGCGTCCTGCGGAGCCACGTCGTAATCTCAAAAAATGGTGGGCGATAGAAGAATTGAACTTCTGACCTCTTCCGTGTCAAGGAAGCGTTCTACCTCTGAACTAACCGCCCAACAAGCAGATATTTTACAGATGGAGGGGCTTTCTGTCAACACCTTTTTACACGCGGTTGAAAGAAAAATTTTCCAGCTTCTCCGAGCGCCGGCGGAGGGGCGGGCGAGGCGGAATTATAATATAATAGCGCGTGGATAAATACGTTAGGAGGGGTTTGTGTGAAGACCATAACCCTGTCGCATTATACGATGAAGGACATCAACCCCGCGCCGTGGAGGCAGACGTGGGACAATCTCGTGCATTTCGCCTCGCGCATGGCGCCGAAGCTCGCGCCGCTCGGCTTTCAGCTCAAGCTGCGCAGGGCGGAACTTGAGGAGCTTACGCAGGACAATCTCATGACGGCGAACATGGTGACTATCGCCTGCCCGGAGAACGACACGCCGGAGACGCCTATCGAGAATCTGCTGATGCTGGAGCTCGACTTCACGCCGTGCGAAGAGTGCCGGACGCCGGACGGTCAGGAGTTCCCGTGCCGCACTTTCACAAGTTTCGGCGGCGAGGTCTGCCAGGCGCTGCCGGAGGAGTTTTTCATGGAGGCGGCTCTGCGCGTCGCCTTCAAGTCGCAGCATGAATGTTCGTGCCACTGCGGCGACTGCGGAAGCGGCAGCTGCGGCGGATGCGCGGACGAAGGAGGACATGACGATGGCGAAGCTGGTCATAACCACTAAAGGCGGAGACAAGGGGACGACGTCGCTCGCAAACGGCGAACGCGTAGCGAAGGACGACCGCCGCGTGGAGCTTTATGGGACGATGGACGAATGTCAGGCCGCGCTCGGAATGGCACGCGCCTTCTGCGAAGACGGCAGGACGGCGGAAGATATTTATTTTATCGAAGATTATCTTTTCGGCGCGATGGCGTATTTTGCCAAGTGCGATTACGACGAGCCGGACCCGATGATTCTCGAAAATATTTCCGACCGCGTGAAGGACGCCCTGCCGGACGACACGATGGCCTTCGTGCGCCCCGGAGATACGAAGTGCGGCGCGGCGCTGCACCTCGCGCGCACGATCGCGCGTCGCGCTGAACGCGCGGCCACCCCGCTCTTCCGCGACGGGGAGATAAGCGAGCAAAGCTACAAGTTCCTGAACAGGCTCTCGGACGTGATTTATCTGCTGTCGCTGAAGGTCGACGCCGATTCCAAGAAATAACGCAGTTTACGTAAAACGCCGCCGCGGGATATACGCGGCGGCGTTTTTGTATTTTATGGACGGCGGCGGAGGTTTTACGATTTTTTTTCCGTTTCATCCTCCGACGAGAATCTTTTCCAGAGGCGTTTGAAGCGCTCTTCGATGCGCTGTTCCGCGCCGAGCCTGCCGGGGTAGTAGAAGCGGCGCACTTCTGGAAGATAGGCCTGCGGCGTCCAGTGGGCGGGGCTGTCGTGCGGGTAGACGTAGCCTTCGCCGTCGTTGCGCAGGTGGCTGGGGACTTCCATTATCTTGCCGTCGCGCACGTTTTTTTGCGCCGCGGCTATCGCGAGGTAGGCGCTGTTGCTTTTCGGCGCGGCGGCCAAGTATATGACGGCTTCGCCGAGTATGATGCTGGCCTCGGGCATTCCGACGCGGTCTACCGCGGCGGCTGCGTTCTGCGCGACGACGAGCGCCATCGGGTCGGCGAGGCCGACGTCCTCTGAGGCTAGGATGCAGAGGCGGCGCGTAATGAAGCGCAGGTCGTCGCCCGCTTCGAGCATCCGCGCGAGCCAGTAGAGCGCCGCGTCGGGGTCGGAGCCGCGGATGCTTTTGATGAGCGCAGAGATGACGGCGTAGTGGTCGTTCGAGTCGCGGTCGTAGCGCTGTATCGCGCGGCCCGTGCTCTGCGCGATTATTTCTTCGGTGAGGACGGAGCCGCCGCCCATCGCCGCGGCCGAGACGGAGGCTTCGAGCCGCGTCAGCGCCTGCCGAGCGTCGCCGCCCGCGAGGGCCGCTATTCTTTTGAGCAGCTTTCTGTCCGCCGTCACGCCGAGGCGTCCGAGGCCGCGCTCTTTGTCGTTCAGCGCGCGTTCGAGCAGCGCGCATATATCCTCGGCGCGGAGCGGTTCGAGCGTGTAGACGACCATGCGCGAGAGCAGCGTCTTGTTTATCTCAAACCATGGATTTTCCGTAGTCGTGCCGACCAGTATCAGCCCGCCCGCCTCGACGGAGGGGAGCAGGACGTTCTGCTGTTTTTTGTTGAAATGGTATATCTCGTCTACGAAGGCTATTGCGGAGCGCCCCGTCGCGGCCTTCGACGCCGCTGCCTCGTCAAGCAGGTCGCGCAGAGTCTCGACCTTCGCGCTGACTGCGTTTATCTCAAGCAGCTCGCGGCCCGTGACCTTAGCCATGAGCCGGACGAGCGTCGTCTTGCCGACGCCGGGCGGGCCGTAGAGTATGCAGCTCGGCACCTTGCCGCCTTCGAGCATGAGGCGCAGCGCCCTGCCGCGTCCCAGTATGTGGCTCTGCCCCGCGTATTCGTCGAGCGAAGCCGGCCTCATGCGCTCGGCGAGCGGGACTTCAAAGCGAAGCGGCTCCGTCTCGCCGAAGAGGCTGTTTTCTGCCATGTCTATATTTTCTTGCGCTCCAGATAACGCTGAAGGTCGAGCGAATTTTTAGGCGCGCCGAGCGGCTCTTCGCACTCGGTTACGATTTCGGCGAGCGGGAAGCGCGGCGCGAGGAAGCGGCGCGCGGCTTCGTGCAGCGGCAGCCCCATGTACGCGGTGTCGAGCGAGGGATTTTTCTTCCAGTCGTCGGGAGAGAGCGTCCTCTCAGGCTCTATGAAAATTTTGCCTACGCCGAGCGCCGCGGCGCGCGCGAGCCAACAGTCAACCGTCGGCGACGGGTCGGCGGGCAGCGCGAAGGTCAGCGCCGAGGCGTTGACGAGCCAATGCTCGCTCTTACGCGCGTAGATTTCGCGGTATTCCCACGGGACGAGCGGCTTGGGCTCGCGCAGCTCCGCGACGAGATCGGTCATCTTCGGATACATGACGTCGGCCCACGCGCCCCACTCGGGATTTTCACGCTGGACGAGCACGGCGCGCATTCCGGCGCGGCGCGCGCCCTGAAGGTCGTAAAGGAAGTCGCCGACGTAGACGCAGCAGCGCGGGTCCGCGCCTATCGCCTCCGCCGCGGCGTAGAGGGCGCGCGGGTCCGGCTTGACCCAGCGGGAGTTGTCGCGCCCCCACGTTTTTTCCGGCAGCTCGACGCCTATCACCTCTGCTCCGCGTTTTATGACCTCCATGCAGTTTCTTGAGACGACGCAGTAGGGCACATCGTTCTCGTTGAGCCACGCCAGAAGCTCAAGCGCGCCAGCGACGGGCTCGGCCTTCTCCGCGCCGGCCATTTCGAGAGCGACGAGCTCGGCGAAAAATTCCCCGCGCACATCGGGCGCGAGCGTGCCGGCCTCTTCGAGAAGCATGGCGCGCCTGCCGCCGTAATATTTTTCGCGCAGCGGCGTAAAGTCGAGCCGCGTCTCCGCGATCACTCCGTCCCAGTCGAGAATGAAGCCCGAAGCGCCCGCCGGAGACCAGAAGGGCGATTTTATTTCTATATTCATGGCAGTCCTCCAAAAAGCAAAATCCAGTCAACGGATAAATAATAAAACGCGCCCCGCGCGGAGTGCGCAGGACGCCACGCAACTATATTATAGCTCAAATTACCAGATAATTTTCGCGGACGATGAAAAAACGAAAAGGCCGCGCAGGCGGCGAAAAGGCAAAATAAAACCCCGCGGGGCCGTGTATGGGAGGCCTTGACCCGTTCCTAAGAGGATATAGGCTAAATGTCCGCCTAACTTGGTCGATGCTTGAAGCATCTCCGCCGCCGTCGGACGAAGTGCCTAACGGGATCAATTTGTTGGCTCAAGACTCACCCCATATCACACGTACTCAGCAGGGCGAAAGATTAAATATCTAATCTCTGGATATGATTATAACCGCGATATGAAAAAAAACAAGTGGCGCGCGGCCCCTCCGCAGTTTTTTCGCGCTCCGCGCGCCAGCGCGTCAGTTTCCCGAAGCGAGAGCCGCGAGCTCGTCGCGCAGGTTGTCGCGCAGCCACAGGCCGACCTCCGGCGAGGCCAGCATCTCGCGGTCGCCGTCGAGCGCCTCGACGATCTCGTCGGTGTCGAGCGTAAACTCCCTGCCGTCCATGATGTGATGATATTTCCAGCGGACGAGCGGCGCGCCCATGACGAGCGTCATCACCGTCGACGGCATATCGCCGAGCGGCGGGCGGTCTACGCTGCTCAGACTGAAGGTCGCCGTCACCGTCGTCCCTACCCCTACCGTCGAATCTATCGTCAGAGCGCCGCCGCAGAGCTCGGCAGACTGGCGCAGGAACGGCAGCCCCATGCCGACACGCCGCGTCGTCCGCGTCGTCGTGAACGGGTCCGTCACCTTTGCGACGAACTCGGGGCTCATGCCGCGCCCGTTGTCCTTGACGGCGAAGAGAAGCAGATCCTTCTCCACGCTCTCCTCTATCGTTATCTCGACCTCCGTGGCTCCGGCCCTCGTACTGTTCTCCGCTATGTCGAGCACGTGCGCCGAAAGATCCTCAAGCATTTTAAAATTCCTCCTCGCCATCCGCCGCACGGCGGTATTTACAAATGATTTATACAATTCGCTCTTCTTAATAGTATAATCATATCATGTTGTAAAAGAGTTTGTTATCATCTCGACTGAGGGGGCTCTTCTTTTTTGATAAACATCGGCATACACGGACATTTCTACCAGCCGCCGCGGGAAGACCCGTGGACGGGCGCCGTGCTCCGAGATCCGACTGCGGAGCCCGCGCATGACTGGAACGAGCGCGTATGCGCGGAATGCTACACTCCGAACAGCTGCGCGAAACTCCTCGACGCGGACGGACGCATCAGGGCGGTCTTCAACAACTATTCGAAGCTGAGCTTCGACTTCGGCCCGACCCTCCACAGATGGATCGAGGGCAATTATCCGACTCTCAACGGAATCATCATCAACTCAGGCGAACGGGCGATGGCCCAGGCCTACAACCATATCATAATGCCGCTGGCGACGGAGCGCGACAGGCTCACACAGACCGTGTGGGGCGCAGAGGACTTCAAATACCGCTACGGGCGCGAACCCAAAGGCATGTGGCTGCCCGAGTGCGCCGTAGACACGCCGGCGCTTGAGACACTCGCCTCGTGCGGCATCGAATACGTGATACTCGCGCCCTCGCAGTGCAGAGCGGTAATCACGGAGGCCGGAGCGGTCGAAACGCCCGGCGGCGCGAACCTCGACGTGACGCGCCCCTACCGCTGCGAGCTTCCGTCCGGGCGCGCGATAACCGTCGTCTTTTATCACGCCGGCATAGCGCGCGACATAGCTTTCGGCGGCCTGCTCGACAACGGCGACGCGTTCAAAGAAGCGATGGTGAAGGCCGCGGCCGAAGGCGAGGACCGCCTTCTGATAACGGCTACCGACGGCGAAAGCTACGGGCATCATCACAAATTCGGGGAGATGGCGCTCGCGCGCCTCTTCGAGCTGACCGAGGCCGACAACCGCGTCGCCACTCCGCCGCTTGACGAATTCCTCGAAAAGCACCCGCCCGAGGCAAGATGCGTCATCGTCGAGAAATCGTCGTGGTCGTGCGTCCACGGCGTGGAACGCTGGCGCTCCGACTGCGGCTGCCACACCGGCGGCGGCGAGGGATGGAACCAGAAATGGCGCGGCCCGATGCGCGAGGCGTTCGACGCGCTCGCCGTTTCGCTCGACGGGCTTTACGAGGCCGAAGTCTCGAAATTCGGAGACCCGTGGCGGCTGCGCAACGAGGCGATAGAGCTCTACAAATGCGGGCTGCCGCTTACCGCCGAGGAGATACGCGAGAACAGGAAGGCGTTCTTCGCCGAAAGGTTCGGCGGCCTGACGGACGCCGAAGCGCATATGCTCTCGTCGCTCGTGGAAATGCAGCGTATGCGTATGTTCATGTACACATCGTGCGCGTGGTTCTTCAGCGACGTCTCCGGCGTCGAGGCGCGCCAGATGCTCTCATACGCGCTGCGCGCCGCGGAGATAGCGGAGGAAGTCTCAGGGCGCAGGGACTACGTCGCCCCGCTTATGGAAAATCTCAAAAAAGCAAAAGGCAACACGAAAGATTATCCCGACGCAGCTTCGGTCATAACAAAGTGCGTCGCGCCGCGCGCCGAACTTGAGGAGCTTGCGGCGGAGGAAGAAGAAACGGATAGATTGGAGAAGATGAACGAAATGAGATACGGAAACAACCTCGCGGCCTCGCTGCTTGAATCGCTGGACAGCGACCCCGCGTTCAGAAACACCGCCTATTTCTCGATGGAGATAGCGCTGAAGCCGGAGATACCGACATACTCGGGCGGCCTCGGCGTCCTCGCGGGCGACATTCTGAAAAGCGGCGCGGATATGGGCGTCCCGATGGTCGGCATCACGCTGCTCTATAAAAAAGGCTATTTTGCGCAGAAGATAGACAAGAACGGACGCCAGACGGAATATCCCGTGGACTGGAATCCGCGCGACTTCATGACGCAGCTTCCGAACCGCGTAACCGTTACGATGAACCACAGGCCCGTCACCGTCGGCGTATGGACCTACACGCTCGTCGGGCAGTCGGGGCACAAGCTTCCGATTCTCTTCCTCGACACGGACCTTCCCGAGAACACCCCCGAGGACAGGCAGTTCACGGCGGAGCTCTACGGCGGCGACAACCGCTACCGCCTCTGCCAGGAGCTGATACTCGGCATCGGCGGCCTGCGCATACTGCGCGACCTCGGATTCCGCAACATCAGAACCTTCCACCTCAACGAAGGACACGCTGGATTCCTCACGCTCGAACTGCTCCGCGAGCAGGGCTACGGAGACATCGAGAAGGTCAAGAACCAGGTTATTTTCACGACGCACACGCCGGTCGCCGCTGGACACGACTTCTTCTCCTACGACCTAATCAACGAAGTGCTCGAAGGCAACTTCGGGCAGATACTGCGCCAGCACATCGGCGGCAGCGGCCTCTCGATGACCGACCTCGCGCTCAAGTTCAGCCGCTACGTCAACGGCGTTTCGCACAAGCACGCGATGGTCAGCCGCGAGATGTTCGGCGACCAGTCGATAGACTGGATAACGAACGGAGTCCACTCGACGACTTGGACATCGCCATCGTTCGCGCGCGTCTACGACCGCCACATCCCGGGCTGGGGCAACGACCCGTCGCGCCTCATGCAGGCGCTGCATATCCCCGACGACGAAATATGGAACGCGCACCAGTCGGCGAAGATGAAGCTGCTCGCATTCGTCCTCGAAGAGACCGGAATCGAGCTCGACCCAGACGTGCTGACGATAGGCTTCGCGCGCCGCGCCGCTACCTACAAGCGCGCCGACCTCGTGTTCACAGACGTAAAACGGCTCGTCGAGATAGCGGGCGGCAAGGTGCAGTTCATCTTCTCGGGCAAAGCGCACCCGCACGACGAGCCCGGCAAGGATATGCTCCAGCACATCAACCAGGTCTCGAAGGAGCTCGGCGCGAAACTCCCAGTCGTCTTCATCGAGAACTACAACATGGGCCCCGCGAAGCTCATAACCTCCGGCGTAGACCTCTGGCTCAACACTCCGGTGCGCCCGCGCGAAGCCTCCGGCACAAGCGGGATGAAGTGCGTCCACAACGGCGTCATGAACTTCTCCGTGCTCGACGGCTGGTGGATAGAGGGCTGCATCGAGGGCAGGACCGGCTGGGCGATAGGCCCCGAGCCGACGGAGAACGGCCTCGTCGAGTACAACGAAGCCGAGGACGCCGTCGACCTCTATAACAAGCTCGAACAGAAGATAATCCCGACCTACTACGAGAACCGCAGGGAATGGATCAAGATGATGAAGCTCGCTATCGCGATCAACGCAAGCTATTTCAATACGCATAGGGTGGTGCATGAATACTGTGAAAAAGCCTATGGTACTGTTTTCCGCGGACACTAATAAAGAAATCCATCAGGAGAAGACGCCGCAGATAAAGGCGCTCCATGTTTCGCCCGAGTGCGCGCCGCTCTCGAAGAAGGGCGGCCTCGGCGACGTCGCCGGAGCGCTGCCCAAGGCGCTGCGCCGCGCGGGAATAGACGCGCGCGTGCTGACGCCAGCGTGGCCCGGCGTCCTCGACAGGGCTCGCGACATGGGCGCGCTTCCGCAGAGGCCTCTCGGCACCGTCTCAGCCGCGATAAACTGGCGCTCCGTCTCGGCGCGCGTCTGGCGTGCGAACGTCGCGGGCACGCCGGTCTATCTGCTTGAAAACGACGAACTCTTCTCGAACGAGGCGATTTACCCGGAAGCGCTCAACGCAGAGACGGCCGAGCCCATGCTCTTCCTCTCGTTCGCGGCGATGGAGCTCGAAAACGCAGCGAAGTGGAAGCCCTATATAATCCACTCGCACGACTGGCCGACGGCGGCCGTGCCCTCCGCCCTGCGCTGGCACAGGCACTACGCCGCGAACGCCGCCGACTACGACACCGTCTACACGATACACAACATCGCGCACCAGGGGCTCTTCTCCTACGACTGCCTCAACGGCTGGGGCTTCCGCCCCGACTCGTACTGGGGGACGTTCGAGTTCTACGGGCAGGTGAACCTCATGAAGGGCGCGGTCAACAACGCCGACGCGGTGACGACCGTGAGCCCGAGCTACTCGTGGGACATCCAGACGCGCGACGGAGGTTTCGGCCTCGACGGCGTCATGGCGGCGAACAAGCACAAGCTGCGCGGCATACTGAACGGCATAGACTACGACATATGGAACCCGCGCACCGACGCGCTCATCCCCGCACACTACGGCGCGGACGACATGGAAGGCAAGAAGGGCTGCCGCCGCGCGCTGATGGAAAAATTCGGCTGGAACGACGACGGGCGTCCGCTCGTCATCTTCGTCGGGCGGCTCACAGAGCAGAAGGGCATCGACATAATGCTCGACGCGCTCGCGCGCTTCATGCCCGACAGGATATACGCGCTCATCATCGGCAGCGGCAGCGATATGTTCAACCGCCGCCTCGAAGACTTCCGCGCGGCGCACGCGGAGAGCGTGCGCACCGTCACCGGCTTCAGCGAAGAGACGGCGCACCTCGCATACGCGGGCGGAGACATTCTCGCAATGCCGTCGCTCTTCGAGCCGTGCGGCCTTTCGCAGCTCATCGCCTTCGCCTACGGCACGATACCGGTCGCGCGCGCGACGGGCGGCCTCGCCGACACCGTCATCGACGCGGACGGCTCGCCGGACGGCACCGGCTTCCTCTTCACCGACTACCGCATCGGCGAACTCGAAGAGGCGCTGAACCGCGCCCTTTCGGCGAAATACGACGCGGAGCGCTGGCGCAGAATCATGCGCAGCGCGATGAAGAGCGACTTCTCGTGGAACGCCGCGGCTGCGGAATACGCGGAACTTTACAAAAAAGTTTTAAAGTCAGAATAGGGAAAATAAAGGCTGAGACTGATAAAACGCCGCTCCGGCGATAGACGTATCGGGGCGGAGCAATTATAATAAAGGTCAGAGAGAAACGGAAAGTCAGCCATATTCAACAAAATATCCTTAAAGAGAGGGAGGAAATTATCATGATCCACGGGAAATACGGACGCGTCCTCGGCATGATCCTCGCGGGCGGAAAAGGCGAACGGCTTATGCCCCTGACGCGTTACCGTGCAAAGCCGGCGGTGCCCTTCGCTGCGAAATACCGCATCATCGACTTCGCGCTCTCGAACATGGTAAACAGCGGTCTGTTTTCAATCTATTGCCTCATCCAGTTCAAAAGCCAGTCGCTCCACGAGCACATAGGCAAGGGATGGCAGTTCGGCGACGCTCTTCGCGGCAGAGACTTCTTCATCAACGTCGTCCCCGCGCAGATGTGGGACGGCGAGCGCTGGTACGAGGGCACGGCCGACGCGATATTCCAGAACATGCACCTCGTCACGCTCTTCGACGCCGACCGCGTCTGCATCTTCGCTGCGGACCACATCTATAAGATGGACGTCGAGCAGATGCTTGCTTATCACATGGACAACAACGCCGACGTTACGGTCGCGGCGTACGTCGTCCCCTCCTCCGAGGCGAGCCAGTTCGGCTGCATCGCCACCGACGAGACGGGACGCATCATAGATTTCGTAGAAAAGCCCGCCGTTCCGCCGGAGATTCCCGGACGCCCCGGCTTCAGCTACGTCTCCATGGGCAACTACATATTCGAGCGCGAGACTCTCGAAGAGTCCGTCCTCTCCGACAGCGAGCGCAAGGACAGCAAGCACGACTTCGGCCGCGAC
>MHCFR05601__coassemble_1757_pt1 | contig 11353 bp, 11 predicted proteins | sample MHCFR05601__metabat2_low_PE_003 | metagenome-assembled genome bin MHCFR05601
GATTTCCAGGGCGACATAGTTTGTGTTATTAAATTAATTTATATATTGAAGCCCCTTAGAAACTTAATAAATAAACGGCGCGGCGGTATCAAAAACCGTCGCGCCGCTTATTTTACACCGTTTTGAAAACTTATTCCTCCGGCTTCACAGCGAGGAACCGCAGCCGCACGTAGTCGGCGGTCCAGCCGTTCTCGGCGCTGTAAAGCATCGGGCGGCAGTAGTCCTCGACCTCCTTGTAGAAGGCCTCCTTCTGCTCCGACGTGAAACCGTCGGTGTGGCTCGCCGAGAATACTTCGAGCCAGCGGCGCAGGCCGTGGACCAGCGGCGTTGGGCGGTCGATGCGCGCGATGAACTTCACCTGAAAGCCCTGATTTTCGAGAATGTCGGAGAAAGTGCCGAGCTCGGGGAACTTCCACGGATTGCGCGCCTTGTAGTCTATTCCGCGCTTGATCAGCGCTATCTTCATGCCCTCGCGTATGACGCGCACGCAGCCCTCGCCTCCGCACTCGGCGGCGAAGCGCCCGCCCGGCTTCAGCAGATTCCAGACGCGGCGCACGACGGCGTACTGGTCCGGCATCCAGTGCAGGGCGTCGTTGCTCAGCACCGCGTCGAACTTTTCATCCATCTTCAGCGTCTGCGCGTCGGCGAGCCTCGCGTCCACCCCCGCCGTGCGCGCTGCCTCGACCATCTCGGGGCTTGAGTCTGTCCCGACGACGGTGCAGCCCGCTGCGGCGAGCTCCTTCGCCAGCACTCCCGTGCCGCAGCCGAGGTCGAGAATCCTCTCCCCGGCCTTAGGCTCCAGCAGCTCTATCACGGCCCGCCCCATCTCTGGGACGAAGTCCGCGCTCTTTCTGTATTCCTGCGGATTCCATATCTGATTCGTCATAGAGGGCACCTCTTTCCATGAATTGAGCGAGCGGCTCTTATGTGCGCTTCTATTATATACAACTTGCCGCCGCGGCGCATTTGTGAATCGCGCGTGCGCGCCGCCGCTTGTTGACAAATGCACCTCAGTTGTTATAATCAAAAGCGGTTAAAAGTGAATAATACCCCGAGCCTGCCGTCCTGCGGAAGCGCGCCGCTTCTATGGCGTCAGGCCATTGGGTGCCCGCGGAAACGCCGGCGCCTCCCGTCTGGAAAGGGGAAAAGGTCTCATAGCTGAGCGCAGGCGCGCCCTTTTCCCGTTTCCGTATTTGCGGGAGCTCCGGCACAGAATACACGAGAGGGGGAACGGAGCGTTGCGCAGCCTGAAAGTCCTTATTGCAGAATCAGACCCGCTGCTTCAGAAATTATATTCCGACGTGATACTCAACGACACGTCCTTCACTCTGCTCAAGAGAGTGGAGACGGGGCCGCAGATGTTCGAGGCGATGCGCTGCGTCGACGTCGATCTTGTGCTGCTCGACCTTTACCTCAAGGATTTCAGCGCCTTCGACGAAATAGACGAACTGCGCAAAGAATTCCCCCGCACGGACTACATCGTCGTATCGTCGGGCGACAACCCCGAGCTCGTGCGCAAGGCGATATGCGCGGGAGTCTTCGAGTTCCTCGTCAAACCCTTCTCGTTCGACAGGCTGCGCGCCGCGCTCAAAAATTACCAGATATACCACCACTCGCTGACGGGGCGCACGAGCCCGTGGCAGCAGGAGGATATAGACGCGCTCGTTGCGATGAAGACTCACGACCCCTCGTGGGCCAACAACCGCACGATACCGAAGGGGCTCCAGCTTAAGTGCCTAAACGACATCGAGTCCTTCCTCAAGGAAAACGAAGGGACCTTCTCCGCGCAGGAGGTCGGTGACCGCCTCGGCATCTCGCGCTCGACGGCGCGCCGCTATCTTGAATTCCTGACGCTCAGCGAGCGCGTAGTCGTCGAGTACGCCTACCGCCGCGTCGGCCGCCCAGAGAAACGCTACCGCATGGCTCTGCTCTAGCGCAGAATTCACGAAAAATCCGAGGATTCCACGCCCCGCCGCGAAGCTTACGCGGCGGGGCGTTTTTTGCTACCGTCCTGTAAATTAGTTCCTCGCCCCAAATTTTTCTACCCAGCACCGCGCGCCATCGCTTTTACAAATGGCATGTATGAATTTTAATAATCATAAACTGAGCAGAAACGGACACAACATTCCTTTTTTTAACTAAATATTGCTCATTATTGTGTACTTTTGTATGATTTGAATAGAAAGTTTTGACAATTGTTGCAACGTAGTTGCAACCCCGAGCCCCGCCGCCTAAAGCGTATGCCAAGGAGACGGGGCCAGCGGACGAAAGTCCGCGAGGGCGCGCGCAAAAGCGCCGCGCCTCCCGGGACGCCCTAGGGCGTCCAAATTGGAAAGGGGTAGAGGTCATCCGGCGCCGCCGTAAGGCGCGTTTCCTTTCTTCTTCTCCAATTCGCGCAAAATCTGTGTGTTTTCAGGGACTCCCGCTCCGGCGGGAAATGGGGAAAATCTTATCACGAGAGAGGAGATCAATAATGGCGAAGGAAATCACAATTCCGGCCGAGGCCAGCTACCATGTCAAGAACCTCATCATCAACGGCGTGCCGAAGCGCGTAATAGGCAAGCCCGACGTGACGCTTCTTACGGTGCTGCGCGACCAGCTCAAGATGACCGGAACGAAGCGCGGCTGCGACTGCGGACAGTGCGGCGTCTGCAACGTAATACTCAACGGCAAGGTCGTCCGCGCGTGCATCACGCGCTGGAAGAACGTGCCCGAATTCTCGCAGATCACCACAATCGAAGGAATAGGCACGCCGGACAACCTCCACGCGCTCCAGTGGGCCATGATAGTCTGCGGAGCCATTCAGTGCGGCTTCTGCACGCCCGGATTCATCACGAGCGGCAAAGCTCTTCTCGACCAGAACCCGAACCCGACGCGCGAAGAGGTCCGCGAGTGGTTCAGCAAGAACTGGATGGCGTGCCGCTGCACCGGCTACAAGCAGATAGTCGACGCGGTTATGAAGGCCGCCGCCATCCTGCGCGGCGAGGAGAAAATTGAAGACCTCGCTAAGATGTACAAGCCGGGCGACTCCGTATGGAACAGCAGCTATCCGCGTCCCTCCGCTATCTACAAGGCGACGGGGCTCTGGGATTTTGGCGACGACGACAGGCTCAAACTGCCTGAGGAATTCCTCTTCGCCTATCCCTATGCGCTCGAAGGCGTCCGCCACGCGAAGGTCAACAAGATCGACGTCAGCGAAGCCGAGAAGATGCCCGGCGTATTCAAGGTCGTAACCTATAAGGACGTCAAGGGTACGAACCGCATCCGCGGACAGGTCGGCTGTGACTCCGCGCTCACCGACGGCTGGGAGCGCCGCATAATGGTCGAAGAGGGCGACAAGATCCGCCAGTGGGGCGACGTAGTCGCCATCGTCTGCGCCGACACCGAAAACAACGCGCGCGCGGCGGCGCAGAAAATCAAGGTCGATTATGAGCCGCTTCCCGAGCTCATCGACATCTATCAGGCAAAGGCGCCCGACGCGATAAAGGTCTACGACGACATCGAAGGCTACGACGGAATGCCGAACGCATGGAACAAGCGCGTATTCAAGAAGGGCGACGACCCGAAGGAAGCGCTCGACAACGCTGCATATGTCGTTGACGACGAATTCCTCAGCTCGCGCCAGCCGCATATGGTTCTTGAAACGGACTGCGGCTACGCCTATTACGACGAAAACGGCCTCCTCACGATCGCGTCAAAGTCGATATGCGTCTACCGCCACCAGATGATGATTGCGCGCGGCGTCGGCGTCCCGCCGTCGAGAATCCGCGTCATCCAGAACAACCTCGGAGCTTCGTTCGGTTACAAAGTCGCCCCGACCAACGAGCCCTACCTTGCGATCGCGCTCATCGCATGCGGACGCCCCGTCTATATGCGCGTCAACATGAAGGAGCACAACATCCGCACGCCGAAACGTTCGCCGTTCCTCATGCACATCCGCGTCGGCGCGGACAAGAACGGCAAGATCGTCGGAGCCGAGCAGACCTATTGGGTCGATCACGGTCCGTTCAGCGAGTCCGCGAACGACCTTACGAACAAGGGCGGACAGTTCTTCCTTGCTCCTTACGCCTATGAGGATATGCGCGTAACAGGCTACACCTGCTGGAGCAACCACCGCTGGAGCGCGGCCTTCCGCGCATACGGCGCGCCGCAGACCTACTGGGGCGGCGAGACCGCGATAGATATGCTTGCGAACAAGTGCGGCATAGACCCGTTCGATTTCCGCGAGATGAACCTGCTCGAATGGGCGCCGTTTACGGAGAACCCGCGTGGACAGTTCCCGTCGGGCTACGCGCCGGAAGTATTCCCGCTTCCCGAAATGATGAAGAAGGCGCGTCCGTACTACGAAGAAATGAAAAAGAAAGCAGCCGAGCTTTCGAACGATAAGGTCAAGTACGGCGTCGGAGTCTCGATAGGCATCTACAACTCCAACGACGACGGAGCCGACGAAGCTGCGAGCAACATCGAGCTCACCAAAGACGGCGTCACCATCTACAATACCTGGGAAGACCACGGACAGGGCGCCGACATGGGATGCATAGGAACCGCGCACGAAGCGCTGAAGCCGCTGAACCTGCGCCCCGAGCAGATAAAGCTCGTCCTCTCCGACACTGCGAAGGCCCCGAACAGCGGAGCCGCCGCGGCGAGCCGCTGCCAAGTCATGGTCGGAAACGCCATCGTAGACAGCTGCAAGAAGCTCCTCGACGCGATGCGCAAGCCCGACGGAACCTACCGCACCTACGACGAGATGATCGCCGAGAACATCCCGACCTTCTACGAAGGCTACACGCAGGCCAAGATACTCCACGCCGACGGCACGACGGAAGTCTGCTCCGGCAACGATAAGGACACCGGCCTCGGCAAGCCCTTCGGTTTCCACATGTTCGCCGTCAACCTCGCAATGGTTTCCGTCGATATGGACACCTGCAAGGCGCACTGTGAAAAGTTCGTCCTCGTCGGAGACGTCGGCGTCATCAACAACTACCTCGTAGTCGACGGACAGCAGTACGGCGGAATCGCGCAGGGCATAGGCCTCGCGCTCACTGAAGACTTCCTCGACGAGAACAAGTACAACAACTTCGTCGTGATGGGACTGCCCTACATCAAGGACGTTCCCGATGATCTCACGCTCGTCCACGTCGAGACGCCGCGTCCGCTTGGACCGTTCGGAGCGGCGGGAACCGGAGAAATGCCGCTCGCAGCGCCGCACGCCTCAGTCTGCAACGCGATACACGACGCATGCGGAGTCCGCATCAAGGCCATCCCGGCGAAACCGGAGAAGATCCGCGCCGGCCTTGAGGAACTCAAAAACGCGAAATAAAATTCTGATATAATCAGAAACAGCCCGGCATTGCCAGAGACACCGGCAATGCCGGATTTTTATAAGGAGGGGAAATTTTTTATGAGCGAAGCAGCAAAAAACTACGGCTCCATATATGACCTGCCGTTACAGAACGCCTCGGCGCTCGCGCCTGAAATTGAAAAACGCACCGTCTACGGACCAGAAGGCGGCGTATGGAAAGACTACGTCATGCGCCACTTCATCCTTCCGCCGCACCGCGGCATACCGGCGCACGTACACGACTGGGACCACCTCATGTTCACCCTCTCCGGCGACGGCGTCGTCGAAGTCGAGGAAGAGCCGGGAAAGCGCACGCCCTACCTCATGAAGACCGGCTACTGGACGCGCGTCCCGGGCGGCCTCGTCCATGAATATAAGAACGACGCCGACATCCCGCTCGAATTTTTCTGCATAGTCCCCACCTGCGGCGACCCGCACGCAAAGAAGTACGCAATGCGCGCCGAACGCGCCGCGCGCAAAGAGGCGGAAAAAGAGGGAGAATAACGCGCCCATGATACGCATAGCCCGGGAGACGGAGGCGGAGCGCTTAGCCGTCGAAAACGTCATGCGCGAGGCATTCTGGAATCACTACACACCCGCCTGCACGGAGCATTACCTTGTCCACGTGATGCGAAACTGCGCCGCATTCGTTCCCGAGCTTTCGCTCGCCGCATATGCTGACGGCCGGCTTGCCGGCGCTTCGATGTGCCTGAAAAGTTACATCGACGGCGACGACGGCGCGCGCCGCGAGACGCTGAGCCTCGGGCCGATAGGCGTACTGCCAGAATATCAGCGCAGCGGCATAGGCGCGGCGCTGATAGGGTACATCGTGGAAGTTGCGCGCGGCATGGGCTTCCGCGCGATACTCCTATGCGGAGACCCGGATTACTACACGAGGCGCGGCTTCGTCCCCGCTGAGAAGTTCCGCATACGCAACGCCGAAAACATGTACGCCGACGCACTCCACGCGCGCGAACTGTACGACGGCGCGCTCACGGACGCCGCGGGAATATACTTCGAGGACGAAATCTACAACATAGACGAACGTCTAGCCGCCGAATACGACAAAAACTTCCCGCCGAAAGAAATCGTCCTCGGCACACCAACGCAAAAAAAGTTTGAAATGATGGTGAAGAGAGTAAGGCCGTACCGCGTTTGAGTCGCGCTGCGGAATGATAAATATAAGCGCCGTGGGAATATCGTTCATCCTCTCGGCGCTTGTTTTATGCTTTTGTCATGATTTTACGCGCGCTGCGCCGGCTTCTCGTCTTCGGTCGGCTTCAGTGTGAACGACGCGGCGAGCGGAATAACCGCGACCGCCGCCATCGCGCAGAAAGCAGCGGGAAGGCCGAAGCGGTCCGCGACCATGCCGAGCACAGGAGCCATTATGCCGCCGATACTTACCGCAAGGCCCATAGTAACTCCTGAAGCAAAACCGACGTGATTGGGCAGATATTGCTGCCCGAGAACGACTACCGGGCTGTATGAGAAGTATATTGAAGCGACTATCGGCAGCATAAGGGCCGCCGCAATAAAAGTATTGCGTGTGAATACAAGCAGCAGAACAGAGGGAATGAACATTGCAATACTTATCTTCGTCATCCTGCGGCAGCCGAAACGGTCCGCAAGCCGTCCGCCTATCAGCGTGCAGATTGCGCCCATCGCGTAGTAAACGCTGAGCATCGCGCTGCCTACGCGCTCCGTCTGCCCGAGCTCGTGAATCCAGTAAAGTGCGAGGAATGTGTTCATCCCGCACATCATTATCGACCGTCCGAAGATCGTAAAGCAAAGCCTGGCGAAAGCCCCCCAGTCGTCGGTCCCGCGCCTGTTACCGCCTGCGCCGTCGTTCATGCGTCCCGCGCCTAGCGCCGCCATACATTTGTACTGTGAGGAGAAAATTGTGCACGACGTTAGGGCGATGGCGAGAAACACCGCCGTGCCGTGCATCCCGACCGAAAGTATGGCGGTTGAGACGAGCATCGGCCCGAGCGAGAAGCCGAGGCTGCCTCCGAACGAGAAAATGCCGATACTGCGCGCCCTGTTGCCTGCGTCCGAGGCGTAGTTGACGAGCTTCACCGCCTGCGGATGGAAGAGTGAGACGCCGGTGCCGCTGATTACGACGGCGACGCAGAGGCCGAGGAAGTTCGACGTGAAGCCGGTCAGGGCGATTCCGCTGCCCGCCATCAGCACGCCCACGGGAATCGCCCACGTCGTGCTGCGTTTGTCGGAAAGGTAGCCGATGAGCGGCTGTACCGCCGAGCCGACGAGGTTTGAAATCATAACGAGCGAGGCCGCCGTCGCATAGCTGTATCCGTGCGCCGCGATGAGGAAGGGCAGAACCGCCGAGAGCGCCCCCTGGTTTATATCGGAACAGAAATGCCCGAGCGACATAAGATATTTATATTTAGTGTTCTGCTGCAAAGAGCCCATCTCCCCGCCCTAAATGCTTTTGCCGTTTAAGTAATATTGCTGATTCTATCACTTTTTGTCGCGCCGCGAAACATCGGGCGCGCGGCGGATTTACGCGCGCCCGTCAGATTTAGCGCTGCGGACAGTGTCCGCCGCCTCCTGAAGCTCACTGACGAAGCGCGAAACGTGCCATCCGTCGCAGACCGCGTGATGCACCTGTATAGCGAGGGGGAGCTGAGCGCATTCGCCTTCGCTGGAGTATTTGCCTACGGTGAATATCGGCGGCAGGTAGGAGTACCCGTCACGCAGATTCAGATTGAACCCCGTGAAGCTCGTCCACGGTATGCACGAGACGTTGAAGATGTTGCGCGGTGCAGGCTTTTGCTGAGCGCCGAGCTTTTTAAAGGCGCGCATTGTTTCGTCGTAGCGCGCGTAAAATTCCGCGATGTCTGGAGAATATTCGGCCCAGAGCGTTGTGAAGCTCTCGTCTTCTTTGTCGAAAACAGCCCAGCAGGGATGGCTTATGTCGTAATATCCGACGCGTCCCTCGGCGTCGAAGTCCATGCGGAATTCCTCGTGTGCGTTTACCACGCGCGCGAGACAGTGCAGAAACGCGGGGAAGAATCCGATTCCGCGTTCTTTCGCCGAGCGCAGCAGCTTCGCCGCCTCTATGTTCACCGTCATGCTGTATGTACAAGGAATTTCGCGTGTGAAATGTTCAAATGTTTTTGAGCGCTTCCACGCGCCCATGTCGATTATGTTGAAGCTCATAGAGCGCCTCCGATTAAGATTACAGCTCCATCCTCATGACGTTGACGATTTTTTTATATCCCGTCCGCTCGTATAGGCGGCGCGCGGCTTCGTTTGCCTCCAGCACGTTGAGCTCAAGGTATTCCAGCCCGCGCCCTCGCGCCCATTCTTCGCAGGCGGCGAGAAGCGCGCTCCCGACGCCTTGCCCACGCAGCTTCTCATCCACGCATATGTCCATAAGAAAAGCATAGCGCCTCGGCGCTACGCCCGCGAGCTTCGCCGTCTCACGCTCTTCAAGCAGAGCGAACGCGGTGATCGCGCCGTCCAGCTCCGCGACTAAAATGTCGGAGCTTTCGCGCTCTATCGTCTTTTTTATAAATTCATCGTCCTGTTCGCAGTCGGTGCGGTAGAGCGGCGCGAGCTCGGCGAGGCGCGCGATTATCTGGCGGTAAAGCGGCTTTATCTGCAGAACGTCTTCCGCGGCTGCCGTGCGGATTTTCATCGTCCTGCGCTAATCTTCCGGCATCCCGCGCCTTATGTCGGCGATGGGCGGCACGAAGTCCGCGGCCGTCGCGGCGTCCCACGGGAAGAGCACCCAGGTGTCCTGGCTGACCTCGGTGACGAAGCTGTCGACGAGCGCGCGGCCCGCCGGCTTCGCGTAGACCGTAGCAAAGTGCGCCGCGCCGAACATTTCGCGGACGATCTTCGCGGTCTTGCCAGTGTCTACGAGGTCGTCTATGACGAGCCACGTTTCGTCGACGCGCGCAAGGTCGGGACGCTTCAGTATCTCCGCCGAGGCGGACTGGTCGCGCATCGTGTAGCTCGATATGCAGACCGTGTCGACAAGGCGGATGTTCAGCTCCCGCGCGATGACGGCGGCTGGAACGAGGCCGCCGCGCGCGACGGCGACGATGCGGCTCCAGTCGGCGCGGACGTCGAGCAGCTTCCACGCGAGCGCGCGGCAGTCGCGCTGGAGCTGCTCCCATGATACGGGGTAATTTTTGCGGTATCTCGATGATGTGCCGGACATTCCGAAATCTCCCTCCCGCGCGCTAGAGCGAGTCGCCCAGCGAATCGAGCAGCCTGTCTATGTCGTCCTTATAGTCGTTCGCCGGTTCGAGCGAGAGGCGCACAGTCACGCCGTCGCCCTCGCGCGCCCCATCGGGCAGAAGCGCCGCGGGGAACTCGAAAACAGCGCCGTCGAGCAGCATAAGCCGCGCGACGCCGGAATCTATCGCGTCTATGAAAAGTTTAAGCTCCTTTGAAGAACTCATTTAACCACTCTCTTTCTCTCGAATGTCACGCTTTTGCCGTCCGTGCGCAGCTTGACGGGGCCGTCCGCCGTGTCGAAGCGCAGTATTTTCGCTTTGCGTATCGCGGACACCGTCTCCTTGTGCGGATGCCCGTAGCTGTTGCCGCGTTTGTAGCTGAGTATGATTATATCGGGCGAAACCTCGCGCAGCAGCGCCGCGTCGGTGCCGTTGGCGGCTCCGTGGTGAGCGGCTTTCAGCACCGCCGCGCGCGGCAGCGGCGAGACCGTCTCCTGCTCCTTCTTCTGCGCGTCGCCCATCATCAGGAATGAAACGTCGCCGTATGTGACAAGGACTATCAGCCCGTTGTTGTTCGCGTCGCTGCTGGTGCCCTTGAGCGCTCTGGCCGGGGCCAGCACCTCGAAAGTCACGTCGCCCATCTTCGCGGCGTATCCGCGCTTCGGCCGGCCGAAGGGGATTTTTTTATCTTTTACCGCCAGATAGAAATCGCGCTGAATCTTCGAGCCGTGGTTGTAGCCCGAGTCCCATATCTGCTTCACCGGGATGCGCGCGAGAAGCTCCTTCATACCGCCGATGTGGTCTTCGTGCGGGTGCGTTGCGATGAGCAGGTCTATTTTGCGCACGCCGCATGATTTCAGATAGTTGACGGTTTTGCGCGCGTTTGAGCGCGGCCCTGCGTCTATCACGACGTTCCTGCCGTCCGGCAGCACGAAGAGCGAACAGTCGCCCTGCCCCACGTCGAGCGCGTAATAACGAAGCTGCCGCGCCTTCGCCGCCTCTGAGGGCGTACCTATGGAAAGAAAAAGAATCAGGACGGATATAAGTAAGAGAACAAATGTTTTGAGAAAATATGTACATTTTTGTTGATGTGCATAATTTGTCATTCTCTATATCTCCTATTGAGAGCTTAACTTTGTCGCCGGTAATGGCTTGACAAAAATATTGTAAAAGCATAAAGTATATTTATCAAATGAAATATATTTAGTTACATGAAATAAATTTCATGAAGGAGGGGCGGAAAATGGATGTAAATGAAGAACAGCTTTTAGCGTGGATGGCTGAAGAGTTTTATTGTAATGGAGTAAGTCAGGTAGAGCTCTCAAATAAAATGCGGGTTTCGAAAGCTACAGTATCTAGAATGCTCAAGAAAGCCGTGCGCGAGAATATTATAAAATTCGAAATCTCTGTCCCAAAAATTATGGATGTATCTTTGGAACGTGAAATTGAAAATACGTTTGAGATACAGAGAGCCATTATTGTAGATTGTAAACATCTTTACGGAGATGACAGGAATGGAATCATTGGCGCTGCTGTCGCTCCGATTATATCGAATTTCTTAAGTAATGGGGATATTGTCGGTTTGTCGGGCGGAGAAAGTGTAAACGCAGTTGTAAAAAATCTGCCGTTTGACGAAGACAAGGAAATAACGGTAACGCAGCTTGCTGGCGTGGATCCAATGCAAACTTTACAGTCCAGCGCGTTTTTTGCAGCGGAGCAAATGGCTCAAAAATATTCGCACTGCCAGTTTTATCCAATACTTTTGCCATCTATTACCACTACAAGAGCGAGCATAGATGTCATA
>MHCFR05601__coassemble_1780_pt1 | contig 11169 bp, 10 predicted proteins | sample MHCFR05601__metabat2_low_PE_003 | metagenome-assembled genome bin MHCFR05601
ACGTGGATGCAGCGCACCGCGCTGATGTGGCTCGTCTACACGATGACGGACTCGCCCTTCCTCGTCGGCCTCGTCGGCGTCGCTCAGTTCATGCCGATGCTGCTCTTCACGCTCTTCGCGGGCGCGATAGTAGACCGCTTCCCGAAACGCAAAATCCTCATCGTCACGCAGTCGCTGCTGATGGTTCAGGCCGTCGCGCTAGCTGCGCTCGCCTTCTCCGGCTCCGCGGAATACTGGCAGCTTCTAACGCTCTGCGTATTTCTCGGGATAACTACGACGATAGACGTTCCCGCGCGCCTTTCGTTCTTCGTCCATCTCGTCGGCAGAGAAGACGTGATGAACGCCGTCTCGCTCAATTCTTCGATAGTCAACCTCGCGCGCATCGTCGGCCCGGCGCTTGCGGGCGCGGTGATGATGGAATTCGGCGCTGGCGTCTGCTTCATGCTGAACGCAGTCAGCTTCCTCGCCGTGCTTTACAGCCTGACGCGCATCCGCGCGCAGGAGCCGCGCGCGCTGCCGTCCGCGAAAAAGCGCAGCGTCGTGAAAGAAGTGTTTGAAGGGCTCGACTACATACGCCGCGACCAGACGCTTTCGATAAACGCGACGATTCTCGCCGTCGTCTGCACCTTCGCGCTGAACGGCGAAGTCATGGCTCCGGTCTTCGCCGATACGGTGCTCGAAATGGGCGCGGGCGCGTACACGGGTATGCTCTCGGCGATGGGCGCGGGCTCGCTCGCCGGCGCGATAACGATGGCCTCGCTTGCAAAGCGCGGGGAGAAAAAATGGCTCCTGCCGGCAGGGGCCGCCGCGACGCTTCTAATACACCTGCTGATGCTCCTTGCGTGGAACCGGGGGACTGCCTATCTGTTCGTCGCCGCTATAGGCTATTTCAACCTCGTATTCCTCAACGCCGGAAATTCCATCTTTCAGGTGCACACTCCCGACGAATACCGCGGGCGCGTCATGAGCGTCTACACATTCCTCTCGCAGGGCTCCCTGCCGCTCGGCAACTTCTTCGCGGGCTCAGTCATGCAAAGCTTCGGCGGCTGGGCCGGTTATCCCTCCTGCGGGCTGGCGGCTGCGCTGCTGCTCTTCGCCTTCCTGCGCAAAAAGAAGGACGTCCTGCGAAGCTGGTTCGCGCAGGGCGGCCTGCTGAATGGCTGAGACGGCTAAGCTTCGACCGGGAAAGAGATTATAGCGCTTTCGCGCCCGCTGCTGTAATGCGACGAGACGGCCTCTTCGGCGGCGCGCACGTCTCCGCGCTCGATCGCCGATATTATCGCCTCATGTTCGGCGACGATGCTGTTGGTGAAGACTTTGTTGGTATAGAGAACGTTCCTGCCCGCGCACATTTCGTTCCATATGCTGCACAGGCGGCCTACGAACAGTTTGTTGTGGTAATTTTCATATAGTTTTTTATGAAATTTGTCGTTAATATCGCCGATAACGTCCTGCGAACAGCCGCCCGCTATTTCGCCGCGCAGCTCTTCGTTTATCCTGCGCAGCGCCTCGAAATCCACGATAAACGGCGTCTTTGCGAGCTGTTTTACAAGGTAAGATTCCATGACCTGAAGTATTTCCAGAACCTGAAGATATTCGTACAGAGACAGGTTGCGCACAAAATAGCCCGCGCGCGGCCGGTAGACCGCCATGCCTTCGGCGATCAGCTTTTTCAGAGCCTCGCGGATCGGAGTCTGGCTGATCCCGAACTCTCTGGACAGGGAGTCTATATTGATGTGAGCTCCGGGCTTTAATTTCTTTTCTTTGATTAGAGCTCTGATTTTGCTTGAAGCTAAATCAGACAGACTAAAGTCAGCCATAATTTTTCCCTTCGTACTGATAGGTTGTATAAATCAATTTCATTTTATCATAATCAGAGCGCGGAACGGTAAATAAAAATCAGTATAACGTCCTGTTATCTGTCAGATTTATTCTGTTTTGCGCGAGAAACGAAAAAGGCTATAAGAAGAACTTCCTTACAGCCTTTTTGCCCTCTGTCTCCGGCGGCGCCGCGCCTGCTGCGCGCTGCGCCGCGGATTTTTTACCGCTTTACAAAAGATTTGACGATTTCGACCAGCACCGCGGCGATTTTCTCCATGGACTGCACCGGTATATATTCGTATCTTCCGTGGAAATTATGCCCGCCTGTGCAGATATTCGGGCACGGTATGCCTTCGAAGGATAGTATCGTCCCGTCGGTCCCGCCGCGCATGGGGATGTAGAACGGCTCGACGCCCAGCGCCTTCATCGCCTCTTCGACGGCCTTTACTATTTCAAAACGGCCTTCGATAGCCTCGCCTATGTTCCTGTAAGTGTCCGTTATCTCGACTTCCACCGTACCGTTCCCGTATTTGCCGTTCAGGAAGTCCGCTGCGTCGCGTATCATCTTTTTGCGCGCGTCGAATTTCTTCGCGTCGTGGTCGCGCAGATAGCACCGCAGCTTCGTCAGCTCGACCTCTCCCGAAAATTCGAGAATGTGGTAATAGCCTTCGTAGCCTTCCGTATGCCCCGGCGTTTCAGCGGCCGGAAGCATATTTATAAACTCGTTCGCAATGAGAATTGAGTTCTTCATCTGGTTTTTCGCAAGGCCGGGGTGGATGTTGATCCCGTTTACGACGATTTTCGCTTCGGCCGCGTTGAAGGTTTCGTACGCTATTTCGCCGAGCGGCCCCCCGTCGAGAGTGTAGGCGAACTGCGGGCAGAAACGCGATTTTTCGAGAGTTTTCGCGCCGAGGCAGCCGACCTCTTCGTCCGTCGGGAAAAATATCTGTATTTCGCCGTGTTTTTCTTCCGGGTGCGCGTGGAAGTACTCCAGCATCGCCATTATCTCCGCTATTCCGGCTTTATCGTCCGCGCCGAGCAGCGTGGAGCCGTCCGTCACCACGAGGTCGCAGCCCGCGTAGTTCTTCAGATGCGGGAAGGCCGCGGTTTTCATTACGACGTTCTGTTCCTCGTTGAGGACTATGTCGCCTCCGTCGTAATTTTCTACGACGCGCGGGCGCACGTCCTTTCCGCTGCATTCCGGCGAAGTGTCCAGATGCGAGCAGAAGCCTATTGCTGGAGCCCCGCCGCAGTTGGCGGCTACTTTCGCATATACGCAGCCGGATTCCGAGACACAGACGTCTTCGGCTCCGACGGCCCTCAGTTCTTCGGCCAGCAGCGCGGCGAGATCTTTCTGCCGTTCCGTGCTCGGCACGCTCTGCGAGTTATAGGCCGACTCCGTATCGATTTTTACATATCTGATAAATCTTTCAAGAATTGACGGCATTTCGTTCCCTCCATGGCTCTTCTTTAGGCTTTTCCTTCATATAGCCTTTCCAGCGGGACTATGTCGCTGCTCTTGCGGGTTATCGCGGAAACTGCGAATATCACCGCGAAGGCTATCGGAACTGTGATGATGGCGCTTTTGATGCCGAAAGGCGACTTCAAGACGATTTCCCATATTATAGTCCCTACGCCGCCCGCGAGGATGCCGCAGAGCCCGCCGGCTTTAGTAACGTTCTTCGCAAAGAGCGCGCAGACGAGGGCGGGAGTGACCGACGCGCCGTACATGGAATACGCGTACATCTGCAGGGAAATTATGTCGGGGAAGAAGCGGCCCATTATATAGGCTAGCGCGGCTACTCCGACGGCGGAGATGCGCAGCGCGACGAGCTTCTCCCTGTCCGTGGCGTCCCTGTGGAAGAAGCGGTTCCATATGTCGTACGTGACGTTGGACGCGATGGTGAGTATGTACGAGTCCCCGGTCGTCACTATGAACGCCATGCAGGAGGCCATCAGTATGCCGCCGATGAGAGCGGGCATACATTTAATCGCTACTTCAAAAATTACGGCGTCCGGCTTCGCAAGGTTGGGAAGCAGATAGATGCCGGCCGCGGCGACGAAGATCTGGAGGTTGAAGACCATGATTTCAGAGATGATCAGCCCTATGCCGGACTTCTTGGCGGTCTCGATATTTCTGGCGGCGCCCATTCGCTGTATCATGTTCTGGTCGCCGAGCACGAGGAAGAATATCGGGAAGATGTAGCCGAGCATCTGCATAAAGGTCAGGCTGCCGCGGAACGTATTCCTTCCCTCAGGGAGATTCTGGAACAGGCCGAAAAAGCCGCCGTCGAGCTGCGCCGACAGCACAGGCACGGCGACGATGAAAGCTCCCAGGAACAGGAACGCGCTCATCGCATCCGTGTAGGCGACGCTGAACATTCCGCCCGTCACCGCGAGAATGAGCATCAGTATCCCCGCCGATATGACCGCCGTCTCAAGGTCTATGCCCGTCGTCAGGTTGATCAGAAGCCCGGCGGCTTTGAACTGGGACGAGAGAATCCCGACATATCCGAGGACGATGCATATCGTCGCAATTACCCGCGCCGCCGTGCCGAACCGTTCTTCAAATAATTCTGGAATGGTATATGTAGCGGCCTTGCGCACATGCCCAGACACGAGATACAGCAGGAACATCCCTATCGGAGCGCCGATGAATATCAGGACCCCGAAATACGGACCGTTCTGCCATATCAGCCCGGCGGAGCCGGTGATGCCTCCGCCTCCGCACCACGTTGCGATAAGCGTTCCGATAAGGACGACCGTCGAGAGGCTTCTGTTGGCGACGGCGAAGTCGTCGGAGCTTTTCACTTTCTTTTTCGTGATATAAAGCCCGAACGCGACGACGGCGACCAAATACGCCACGACGCAAATGACTATGACATAACTGACATTTTCCATAGAAATACCCTCCTTCAGGGTGAATATGCCGACACCCTCAACGCCGGTTTACACTATGCATGACGACAAAATACATGAACAAAGCTCAGTAAAATATTATATATATAAAATCATATATGATTTATTATGTTTCAGATAATATCATTCTTTACACTGGGCTGTCAAGCACAAAAGCCGAGGAGCGGGGCCGCGCCGCGCGGGACAAAATTTCGCCCCGTCCGCCGTGGATGACTAAAACCGCCGCCCTGCGGTCTTCCGCAAAGCGGCGGTTCTGTTTGGGAGTTCGTCAGATTCCGAGGAATTCGCGGACGTTTCCGCCGAATAGCTTTTCCTTGTCCTTATTGGAGAGCTTCGTCTGCGCAGCTAGCTTTTCGTAACGTGATAAGCCGAGTATGGGCCAGTCGGAGCCGAAGAATATTTTGTCGCCCGCGCCTATGGCGAAGATCGCGTCGAGGATTTCCGGCCCGTAGAGCCACGGCCACGCCGCTGTGTCGTAGCGCGCGTTTTGCAGCAGCAGCCGCATCTCCGGCATAGCCTCGAAGGCCCAGAGGCCGCCGCCGAAGTGCGCGAAGATTACGCGCGTCGTCGGGAAATTGCGGCAGAAGGCCGCGGCCTCGCGCGCGCCGTAAGCGCCCTTGCCCGCGTACTGGTGTCCCGCCTGCTCGGCCGTGTGGAAGAGCATAAATTTATCCCGCGCTTCGCAGAGCGCGCACAGATCGCGCAGCCACGCGGGCGAGGCGAGGTCGAAACCCTGACCGTCGGGGAAAAGCTCGCCGAGGCCGAGCGCCCCCGCGTCGAAGGCGCGTTCCGCCTCTTCAAGCGTGCCCATGCGCGCGGGCGAGACGACAGCGAGCGGCAGAATCCGCCCGGGCCAGCGCCGCGCCGCGTCGAGCACGTAGTCGTTCATCTCGCGGCAGAGCCCCTGGTCGCGGAAGGCGAACGTAGTGACGAGCGAGCTTTCTATCCCGACTTCGTCCATCGCCGCCACAAGCTCCTCCGCCGTCCCCCATTTCTGCACCTTCGACGAAGTGAGCAGCTCGAACCACGGCTCGCGCGCCGCGATCCTGTCGCGCTCTTTTCTGAGAAATTCTGGATATATATGTACGTGGGAATCTATGATTTTCATTCTGCTCCGTCCTTATCAGATTTTACAGAATCATAGCACAACTGCGCGCGGCACGCGTGTCCGCGCTTTCTCCAAAACTCCCCGCCCGCGGCGTATAATCATGGAAAAAGCGCCGCCGCGCGGACGGCGCGGAAAGGCCGTGGCGCATGGTCGTCGTCAGATACGTTAAAGTCAAAAGCCTGCTCTCGCCGACGAAGCTCGGGACCGACTTCGTGATAAACCCATACGCCGGCTGCCCGCACGGCTGCGTCTACTGCTACGCCTCGTGTATGCGCGGCGCCGCGGAGCGCGGCGAGCCGTGGGGTTCGTATCTCGACGTGAAATGTCCCGCATCCCCGCTCGACTTGGCGAAGCTCTACCGGCGAAGCGTCCTCTTCTCGTCGATGACGGACGCATACAATCCATACGAAGAGCGCTCCGGCGTCACGCGCGCGCTGCTGCGCTCGCTCATACCGGCGCGGCCCGACATTGTGATAATCACGAAATCCGCGCTCGTTTCGCGCGACGCTGATATTTTCAAAGAATTTCCGCGCGTCAAGGCCGTCTTCTCGTTCAGCTCGCTTGACGACGGATTCCGCCGCCGCGCCGAGCCACACGCCTCAAGCCCCGCGAAGAAGCTCGCCGCCATGGAAACGCTGAAGAACGCGGGCGTCGAGGTCGGCGTCATGGCCGCGCCAATCTTTCCGGGAATCACGGACTGCGCTGAAATCATAAAAGCCTGCGCGCCCTTCGCTTCGTCGATGACATTCGACACGCTCAACCTGCGCGCCGGCAACAGGGATAAAATCCTGAACTTCGTAAAAACAATACGCCCCGGCCTCGCGCCGCTCTACCGGCGCATATACGACGAAGGCGACCGCGCATACTGGCGCGCGCTGCGGGCCGAAGCCGAAGGCGAATGCCGCGCGCGCGGCGTTAAATTCTCGATATTTTTCTAAATTTGCGGAAGCGGTTATCTATGCCGCGCAGGCACGGCCGTGCACGCTATCGCCACAAGGATCAGCGCGCAGCCTATGACCTCGTGGACGGACGGGACCTGATGGACGAAGACCGCGGTAAGGACGACGGCGACGACTATCTCCATCGTGCAGAGCAGGCTCGTCATAGCTGCTGGGATATATTTCAGCGCGGCGAAGAAAACGCCGTATGCGACGAAACTGCCCGTAAAAGCCTGCAAAGTCATGAGCGAAAAGCGCGTTATCGTGAAATTGGCGAGGTCTCCCCAGCCGTACCAGAAAGTCTTGAAGACGAAGAGCAGCACGAGGCCGACGGCGTTCGAGAAAAACAGCAGCCGGAACTCGTCCACCTTATGCCGGAGTGAAAAACGGCGCGTGACGAGCGCCTGCCCCGACATACCGACGACCGCGAGCAGCCCCCAGAAAAGGCCGGGAAGCGAAATATTCAGCATCGCCTCCACGCTGCCGCCCATGCCGATGAAAACGCCGCATACTATGAGGACGCCGGCCAGACACTGAAGCGCAGTCGGCCGCTCGTGCGTTATATAGAGCGACCCCGCGATGGCGGCGAGCGGGAACGTGTAGTGAATGACGAGGGCCTCCGGCACTGAAAGATATTCAAGCGAGGTCAGGAACCCGCCGCCTGCGAAGGCGACGGAGAGAATCCCGGAAATTATATAGAAACGCCTGTGCTCAACGTCGAAACAAAAAGCTTCGCGCCCCTCGCAGAAAGCAAGAAAAAGGCCGGAAGCGACGAGCGTGAAGAGCGAACGAAAAACCATGACGGTCATCAAATCTATTCCGGCCGCGGCGAGCACCTTCGCAACCGGGCTGATAATCCCCCAGCAGACGGCGGCGGAAAGCGCGAGCGCCGCGCCGCGCCAATAGTTGTTGAGCTTCATTTTCCCACCCTTTGCAAATCAGCGCCTAGGCGCAATTAATGCAGACTATAACATATTTACGCAGGCGGTCAATACTGGGGCGCAGAGACGATAAGCGCGGGGCGCGCGCAGATGCGGAGCCCGCGCATTAAGCCGTCCGACCGGCGCTTATTTTCTGACCTTAAGGTCGACAACCGGATTGACGAGCGGTTCGAAGGAGAAGCCGTCTGGGCCCGTGATGCGGCACTCGGCTGTGTCGCCGTCCTGGATGTGCACCGCGCGCGGCGTTCCGGTCGAGAGGATGTCGCCGGGGAGCCAGCCCTGCATGTGCGAAACGAGCGCGACGAGGTGCGATGGGCTGAAGGTCATGTTCGAGACGGTGTTCTTCGCGTGGATTTCGCCGTTGTGGACGGTCGCCACTTCGAGCACCGAGACGTCGGGAATTTCGTCCGGCGTCACGAGCTGCGGGCCGAAGGTGAAGAAGGTGTCGAAGCCCTTGACGATGGTAAGATAGCGCGGGTTGAGGCGCAGTATCGACTCTTCGGTCATGTCGAGTATCGTCGTGTAGCCAGCTACATATTTGAGCCAGTCCTTCTCTTCGATGAACTTGCATTTTTTGCCGATAATGACGCCGAGCTCGGCCTCGGCCGTCGTCTTCTGCGCCTCTGGCAGCGCGGGGATTTTTATCTCGTCGCCCGGGCCGGCTATGCACGAAGCAGGCTTGTAGAAGCTGCCCGGGAAGACCTGCGGCGTCTTCTCGCCGAGGTCTCCGGCGTGGTCTTTATAGTTGAGGCCGATGCCGAAAATCCTCTGCGGATTCCTGTAAAGCGGGCCGTAGACCGCTTCGTTGTATGGAATCGCCTCTTTTTCGGCGAGCGTTTCGGCTTCCGCCTTTCCGCCAGCGTTGTACCACTCGGTCAGCGGCTCTAGCTGCTCCTTCTCAATGAGCGGGAGAATCTCGCTCTCCGGCTCGAAGCCCGCGCGCAGGCCGAGCGCCGTCAGCGGCAGCAGGCCGCTCTTCGTCACGAGCGCCGCGCGCTCGACGTTCCATTTGCGGAATGTAGCCAATCTCATCTGTAAAAACCCCCTCGTAAAAATTTCAACGGCTCACGCAGACCCTGCGCAAGTTTATTGAATGTATGAAAACGGCGGAATTTCCGCGCCGCGGCTGGAAGGCGGCGAAAATTCCGCCTCCCGCGGCCGGCGCGCAAATTCTACATAAACATATTCACGGCGAAGACGACGGCGCAGCAGAGGACGGCGACCTGAAAAAGGCTGCCGCCGAACCAAGCGAGCGCAGCGCCCGCGACGAGCGCCGCGAGGCCCGCGGCCTGGCTGCCTGTGGACTCCATAATCGCGGGGAATGTCATCACCGCGAGCGTCACGTACGGCACGTAGTGCAGGAAGGCGCGCACGCGCTTATTTTTAATCTCGCCGCGTATCACGGTGAGCGGCAGCACGCGGATGAGATAAGTTACGGCCGCCATGACGAAGAGATAAATATAGACTTCTTTATTCACCGGCGCTCTCCTCCTTCAGCGGGAAGAGGAAAGCCGCCGCACCCGCTATCGCTATCGTGAGGATTATCGTCCTCGTGCCGCTTGAGACGCCGAGGAAATTGAAGCGCGAGAAGATGAAGCTCGCCGCCATCGAAACGGCGATAAGCAGCGCGAGCGTCCTGTCGCCGCGCGCTGGCGGCACGATGACCGCGATGAACATTCCGAAGATGCCCGCCGAAAGCGCGTCGACGACGTTCACGGGCAGCACGTTGCCCGCGACGACGCCGAGCAGCGTTCCGACCGACCAGCCTGGGACCGCGCAGGCCGCCATGCCGTAGCTGTAATACGGGTTCACCGGCGCGGGCTTCGTAACGGAAAGGCCGAAAATCTCGTCCGTCAGATACGCCGCGATCGCAAGGCGGTGGCGCAGCGGCGTGCCGGGCGCGAGCTTCTGGCTCATCGCGCAAGACATCAGCATATAGCGCGCGTTTGCGACGAGAATCATCAGCGCGACGGCGGCGTATGAGGCACACGAAGAAATCATCATGTAGCCCGCGAACTGCCCCGTAGACGAAGCCTGAGTCAGCGAGCTCAAAAAAGCCTGAAACGGCGTCAGCCCCGCGTTCTTCGCCGCGATGCCGAGCGTGAACGAAACTGCGAAATATCCGAGCATCACAGGCACGGCGTCACGCGCGCCGCGCGCGAACACAACAGCGTCGTCTTTCCTCATATTGCGCCAGACCTCCAGCCCCGCGCCGCGCGGGAAGTTTTCGTGCATATATTATCATAGTAAACGCCGCCGCGCGCGAGGAAGGCCGGCGCGAAAAAATGAAAGCCCGCGCGCCCCGCGGACGGAGCGGCGCGAAGCCGGAGCGCCCCGTCCGCTGCGCTCCGGCTTTTTTTCTGATTTTGCGGAAAAAGGGAAAATAACAAAACGCACGCCGTCTGCAAAGGCGGCGTTTTTTCGTCCCGCTCCGCGCTTTTACATCTTCGGCGCGCGGCGATATACTTATCGTACAGTGTGGGAAACGGAGGGGATTTTATGACGTTAGAGAAACTTATGGAAGAGGCGAAGAAATTTCTCAGCGGGCCGGAGAACTTCGTCGCGGCCGAGGACGCGCTGCGCCCGGAGCTCGCCGGCATGAGGATATACGAGGAGCCGATCTTCGGCGTCGCGGCGGCGGACGACCCGCTCTTTCTCGAATTGCGCCGTCCAGAGGTCGTCCACCCGGAGGAGATGCTTCCGTGCGACTGGGTGCCGGGCGCGAAGAGCGTCGTATCGTTCTTCCTGCCCTTCACGGAGCAGGTGGTGGACTCGAACGCGCAGGGCGCGGCCGTCTCCGATGAATGGCTCCACGCGCGTATCGAAGGGCAGCTTGCGATGAACGCGCTCGGCGCGCGGCTCAGGAAACTCATCGAAGACGCCGGCTTCGCCGCGGCCTTCCCGACGACCGACGCGCGCTTCAAGATGCTCGCGCCATACGCCTCGAACTGGTCGGAGCGCCATGTCGCCTACGTCTGCGGCCTCGGCACGTTCGGCCTCTCGAAGGGGCTCATCACGGAGCGCGGCATGGCGGGACGCTTCGGAAGCATCGTCACGGAGGCGGAGTTCACGCCGACGCCGCGGAAGTACGGCGACCCGTTTGAATACTGCACAAAATGCGGGGCCTGCCAGTTCCGCTGCCCGGCGAAGGCGATAGACAAGTCGCGCGGCGCGGCGCTGGCGAAAGACCAGAAGCTTTGCGGCGACTACCTGAACGCGACGACGCGCCCGCCGCACGGCCCGAACGCGCGCGTGCGCTACGGCTGCGGCAAATGCCAGGTGCGCGTCCCCTGCTCTCGACGCATACCGAACGCAGCGAAAAAGTAAAAAAATAGTAACAGGCGGCCCGAGAGGCCGCCTTTATATTTGACAAATCTCTGGAAAGTTATAGAATTGTCTTGTATGGATTGGGTAATCCATAAATTTTAGAAAAAAGGAGGCG
>MHCFR05601__coassemble_1808_pt1 | contig 10948 bp, 7 predicted proteins | sample MHCFR05601__metabat2_low_PE_003 | metagenome-assembled genome bin MHCFR05601
GAGTTCTCCTCCCTTATGTATTGAGAGGCAAGCTTTCTTACGACAAGCTGTTCCTGCCGTTTGCGAAGGAATTCGGAAAACTCGGCGTCGAATATATCGAAGGGGAAGCCGTTTCGCTCGACGCCGTGGCGAACACGCTTTCTCTTGCCGGAGGGGAGAAGCTCGCTTACGACAACATTCTTATAGCGAGCGGTTCGAGCGCGCTGTGGCCTCCCGTAAAGGGCATAACGCAGCCGGGTATATACCACCTGTGGACGCGCAGCGACCTCGACGCGCTCATTAAGGAGTTCAGAAAAGGGCGGAAAGTTCTGATTATCGGCTCCGGCTTTGTATCGCTCCAGGCCGCATGGGCCGCGCGCACTCTGGAACTTGACGTCTCGCTGGTCGAGATAGCGGACCGCCTTATGCCGCTGGTTCTCGACGAGAAGGCGAGCGCGATAATGGCGCAGAAAATGAACGAATACGGCGTAGACGTGCATACTTCTACGATTACGGAAGAAATTATCAAAGAAGACGAAGGATTCACCATAAAACTCAAAGACAAGCCTCCGCTGCGCGCCGACTTCATCGTCGTAGGCGCGGGCGTCGGAGCCAACATCAGGTTTCTGGAAGGAAGCGGCGTAGAATACGGGCGGACGATCCCGGTAGACAGACATATGCGTACGAACGTCGCAAACGTCTACGCAGCCGGAGACGCCGCCGCCGGACCGTCGGCCTTCGGCGACGAACACGTGACGCACGCTCTGTGGCCTACGGCGATGGAGATGGGCGGCGTCGCCGGAGCGAACATGGCCGGCAGAAATGTAGAATACGGCGGCAGCCTCAACATGAACGTCACGCAGATGTTCGGCGTCACGGTCGCATCGATGGGGAAGTTCAATTCAAAGGATATAGACGACGCATTTACCTACGACGCGGAAGCCGGATACGGCTACTGCAAGCTCTGCTATAAGGACGGCCTAATCGTCGGGATATGTCTCGTCGGGACTCCGGAGGCGGTCGCGACATTCGGGAAGCTTCGCCCAATCATACGCCGCAGGCTGGCTGCGAACTGCGCTCCAGCTAAGCTCGACGCTTTCCTGAACGTCAGGCTTTTTGAAAAATAGACAACGGATAAAGAGGGTCAGCCATGAAAATAATAACTATGGATACTTCAAAGTGCGTCGGCTGCCGCAACTGCGAGCTTGCATGCGCATTCGCCAACTCCAAAGAGACGTGTGAGCGCAAGGCCTCCATGATTCGCGTGAACCATTACATCGAAGAACACGCGGTCATTCCGATGACCTGCCTCCACTGCGAGGAACCGTGGTGCATGGCGGTCTGTCCTGCTGGAGCGATAGTCCGCGACCCCGTCACTAACGCAGTTGTGATACAGCAGGAAAGGTGCGCGGGGTGCAAGATGTGCAGCCTCGCCTGTCCTTATGGAAATATCCATTTCGACGTAAAGCTCCAGGTCAGCCGCAAGTGCGACCTCTGCGGAGGAAAGCCGAAATGCGTCGGACACTGTATAGCCGCGGCGCTGAATTACGAAGAAATCGAAGATTACTCCGCGCGCGTAAGAAAGCGCGTCGACATCCAGCTTGCGGAGCGGATGAAGCACAGATGCAGCACAAACGGAGGCGACGGCGAAGATGTCAGATAGAAAAAGTTTTGCGACTACATGCCGCATGTGCGGGACGCTTTGCGGAATTATAGCGCATATAGAGGACAACAAAGTCGTCGAAATAGAGGGCGACCCCAACCATATCTGCAATAAAGGGAGAACCTGTATAAAAGGCAGCTCGGCTGTGACGTGGCTCAACAGGCCGGACAGGTTGTACAAGCCGCTCAAGCGCGACGGCGCGGGAAATTTCCGAGAAATACCGCTTGAACAGGCGATGGACGAAATCGCAGCGAAACTGCTCGAAATTCAGAAGAAATACGGCCCTAACGCCATCGGCATCTGGAAAGGCGAAGGAATCGACTTCGCGCAGCAGGAACATCTCGCGCGGCGCTTCGCCCATGCGGTAGGAACGCCTAACTATTTTTCAAACGACACTCAGTGCTACGCCTCGCGCCACATCGCATTCTACCTCGTCTACGGATGCTGGCCCCTCGCCGACTATCCGCACGCGGGGCTGATTATCAACTGGGGCACGAACGCGCCAATCTCGCACTCGCACTGGATGCAGGCGATAAACGAAGGACGAGAGCGCGGCGCGAAGCTTATGGTGGTCGACACGCGGTATACGGAAATTGCGCGTCAGGCCGACATCTATGTGCAGATACGCCCGGGCACTGACGGCGCGCTCGCGTGGGGGATAATCAACGAAATGATTCGCCGCGACATCGTCGACCACCATTTCATAGACAACTTTACGGTAGGATACGACAAGGTCGTCGAATATGCGCGGGAATTCACGCCCGAGAGAGTGACGGAAATCACGAGCGTCCCCAGAGAAACAATAATGCGCGTCGCCGACGAAATAGCGGCGGCCAGGCCGCGGATTGCAAGCTGGGCCGGCTGCGGCCTTGAGCATCACGTCAACGGCGTCAACAACATCAGGACGATTACGATGATAGACGCTCTCGCAGGTGCGACCGACAGAAAGGGCGGCATGAGGATACCGATGGGCTTCGGCCTGCCTGAACTGACGCTCTATAAAGAGAAGCCGCTTATGGAGCTCGATCCTATCGGAGCGAAGAAATTCCCTGTACTTTACGAAATGCGCCAGGAATGCCATACGGGAATGCTGATGGACCAGATAATCAGCGGAAAGCCCTATCCGTTTAAAGGACTCGTCATGACCGCGGCAAATCCTGTACTTACAAACGCGAATTCGGCGAAGGTGAGAAAGGCGCTTTCCAGCCTCGAACTGTTCGCAGTCAAGGACCTCTTCATTACCGAAACGGCTGCGATGGCCGACTACATAATACCGGCGGCGTCGTATCTCGAACGCGAGGAAATGTTCTTTAACGGCTCGCTGCGCGCGGCCTTCATAACTGGGAAATATCTCGACTACGGATTACAGACCGAATATGAATTCATGAAAGGGCTGGCCGAGCGCATGGGCGCTGGCGAATACTTCCCCTGGAAGGACGACCACGAGCTGAACGAGTGGCTGCTCAAGCCGACGGGCTACACGACCGCCGACCTTCACACCGCGCCGGGCGGCTTCATTTTCGGGGAAAATCCGTACGAAAAACACGAGGCGAAGCTTGCGGCTGGAGAGACGCGCTTTTTCGACACGCCGACCGGCAAGGTAGAATTTTACAGCGCGCACCTCGAAGCTAAAAAAATCCCGGGAATCGACGGAATTCCCAAATATCACGCTCCGCACCAGCTTGCGGACCCGGACCCCGAATATCCGATACTCTTATCGACCGGCGCGCGCAAGCAGAAATATTTCCACGGGAGATACCGCAACATTCCGCAGCTCTACAAGGCGGAGCCGCACGGACGCCTTGAAATGCACCCTGACGACGCTGCGGCGCTCGGGATCAAAGACGGCGATAAAGTCCGCGTGACCTCTCGAATAGGCAGCTTCGAAACGACGGCGCAGATAATGCACCCAAAGGAGATATTCAAAGGCTCGATGCAGCACACGCACGGATTCGTCGACGAAAACGTCAACGAAATAACATACGACGACGTCTCGGACCCGATCTCCGGCTTCCCCGTGCTGAAATCAATTCAGGTGAAAGTCGAAAAAATCTGACCTCCGCGAAATTTCATCAAATCTCCGCAAAGCCTCCGGCCTCCCTCAGCCGGAGGCTTTTTCACGCGCCCGCGGCAAAAATCGCGCAGCTTCGCGCTGTTCAATTAAAAATTTATTGTGTATTATAAAAGCATTGGAGATGAACGGATGCGCGCGGACAACAGCAGTTTGGTGAACGACATATACATATCTTTAAAGCAGGACATTCTGTGGCTGCGGCTCAAGCCGCGGACGACACTGACGGAAAGCGAGCTTGCGGAGATATACAAGACGAGCAAGACGCCGATACGCGAGGCGCTGTCGATGCTCGTACGCGACGAACTTGTGAGCGTCTTCCCGCGCAAGGGCTACATGGTCACGGAAGTTTCGCTGACTGACATGCGCGACATGCACCAGTACCGCTACATCCTGGAGAACGCGAACCTCGTCTACGCCGTCAAGCACGCGACGAAAGAACAGCTTGCGCGCCTTGACGAACTCGCGGAGCAGGATCGCTATTACACAGAGGACGAACCGCACTTCTCTAAAGAGGTGACCTCCAACAACGCCTTCCACTTTTACCTTGCGGAGATGACGGGCAACAGGATACTCGTCAGACAGCTGAAAGACACGCTTGAAAAGCTCCAGCGCATAATGTACTTCGTAGCCGAGAAAAATTATATGTTCCGCGGCTGCGAGGAGCACCACGAGCTCGTGCGCCTCATTGCGGCCAGGGAGCTCGAAAAGGCGCAGCTGGTTCTCCACCATCACATCAGCGAAGTGCTCGAACACATCTCGCAGGTGCGCGGCATCTCGAAGCTGTTCTAACGCCTCGCCGCGGCCGCGCGCGGCGCATTGGCGCACGGCTTTGCCGCGGCGGATTAAAATTTCAAACCTTTCGTAAAACATAAAAACTCGCGCGGCGCGTGGCGTCCTTCCTCCGCCGCCGGAACGCGCTGCGGTTTTACGCCGCGTCATGCGCTTTGCCGCCGCGTCTCTGAGACAGGCTTATCGCTTGCGTCCGCGACGCGGCGACGTGCGTATCGCCTGCGCACGTGGCAATCACCGCGAGTCCGCGCCGCGCGCTCGACGTTCGCTGCTTCGCTTTCAAAACTTTCCGTCCTCCGCGCGCTTCGCCGTAAATCTCGCGGCTTTCCAGCCGTTCGCGCTGGCGTTGTTAAAGCGTTCCGCCTCTTTCGCTTTCTTTTCGCGGAATATGTTTTCGCCGCTTGATTATTTTGAGTCTCTTGCTACAATATCTGTAATATATCACAGAGTTATTACATAGACATCACAGATGCTTCAGAAAGGGGCGCGTGGGATGAAGCGTAACGACGAGAACAGGGACAATCTTTTCGACAACATTTATCTCTCTCTGCGCCAAGATATTTTATGGCTGCGGCTCAAGCCCGGGACGATTCTCACCGAGACTTTCCTCGCCGATAAATTCCAGAGCAGCAAGACGCCGGTGCGCGAGGCGCTTATGCGGTTGTCGTTCGACGGGCTTGTGAACGTCTTCCCGAGGCGCGGCTACTGCGTCAGCGAAATATCGTTCTCGGACATAAAGGACATGCACGAGTACCGCTGGGTGCTGGAGAGCACATGTCTCGCGAAGGCGATGGAATGCGCGACGGAGGAGCAGATTGAGAAGCTCGACGGGCTTTCGTACACGGACAGGCTTTTTTACCACGACGAGGAGCCGCGTTTCTCGCGCACGCCGCAGGCGGAGCCGCGGGACAGCGAGTTTCACATTTATCTGGCGGAGATTACGGGCAACAAAATTATCCGCGCGCAGCTCATCGACGTGCTTGAGAAACTGCAGCGGCCGATGCTCTGCGTCGCGGAGGAGAATTATATGTCGCGCGGCATGGACGAGCACCATATCTTGGCCGGTATGATACGCGACAAGAAGCTGGACGAGGCGCGCAAACTGCTGCGCGGCCATATAAACGAGGTTTACGAGCATTGTCTTAGGATCAGCACGCTGGCGAAGCTCTTCTAGCGTGAAATAACGGCGGCGTTTCGATTTTCGGACACGGACGGGAGCGCGTATGCGCGGCCTGCTGTTGGTTTTGTGGCTTTTTATCGGATTTGACAATTTATAAATTTCAATATAACGGAGGTTTTACAGATGTACATCGGCAGAAGATACTACGCAAACGAATCGACATACCGCGCGTTCGGCCCCGACAAGGCCGCCGAAATACATGCGGCGAGCTGCCGCGTGCTTCAGGAGCAGGGCATGGTCGTGAAGCACGAGGGCGCGCGCGAAATGCTGAAGGCCGCGGGCGCGCTGGTAGAGGGCGACAAGGTATTCGTCTCGGCCTCGCTCGTCGAACGCTCGCTGAAGCAGCTGCCTTCGCGCATCACGCTCTTCGACCGCGACGGGAACCCCGCGATGTTCCTCGAAGGGCGCAACGTCTATTACGGCACCGGCTCGGACACGGTGAACGTGACGGACTTCGAGAGCCGCACGCGCCGCCCGTGGACGAAGGAAGACATAGACGGCGCGCTGCGCCTCTGCGACGCGCTGCCGAACATAGATTTCATAATGTCGATGGGCATCATCTCCGATGTGCCCGTAACGGCGAACACGCGCGAGCAGTACAGCCGCATGATATTCAACTCGACGAAGCCGCACCTAGTCGTCGCCGACAACGCTGAAGACCTCGAGGATATTTTCCGTATGTACATCGCGGTGCGCGGCAGCGCAGAAGCTCTGCGCCTCAAGCCTTACGGCGCCGTCTACAACGAGCCGACCTCGCCGCTGCTCCACTCGTTCGAAGCGATAGACAAGCTCATCCTCTGCGCAAAATACGGCGTGCCGACGAACTACGCGGCGGGCGGCATGGCGGGGGCTACGACGCCCGTCTCCCCGGCCGGGACGATAGTGCTGAACAACGCGGAGTGCCTCATGGGAATGGTCATACACCAGCTCGCGGCCCCTGGCGCGCCCTTCGTCTACGGCTTCGGCAACTCGCCGATGGACATGCGCACGCTCCAGTGCTGCTACGCGATGCCGGGCGCGATACAGATTCAGAGCGGAATGTGCGAGATGGCGCACTACTACAACCTGCCCTGCTGGGGCGAGGCCGGCAACGGCTGCTCGAAGATGTGCGACGCGCAGGCGATAGAAGAGGCGACGCAGTTCATCCAGATGGCTGCGCTCCAAGGCTGCAACATCACGCACGACGTCGGGTATCTGGACTTCGGCCTCAGCGTTTCGCTCGAACTGCTCGTAATATCGGACGACATAATAGCGCGCGTCAAAGAGGTGATGGCGGGAGTCGAGGTCAACGAGGCGACGCTCTCCGTGGACGAGATAAAGCACGCTGGGTTTAACGGCAACTACCTGCGCGAAGCCTCGACGCGCAAAGCCGCGAAGGAAGGCTGGCGCAGCGACCTCGGCGACTACATGACCTACGAGAACTGGGCCGCGGCCGGCTCCACCTCTATGGAAGAGCGCGCGCACGCGAGGGTGAAAAAGATAATCGCCGAACACAAGCCGAAAGAGCTTGACCCCGCTGTGAAGTCGCAGATAGAGGAAATCGTCCGCAGAGGGTACTAAATAATTAAATATGTCATGCCAGCAATTTTCTGGCTGGCATCTCCGTTGTAAATCGTTAGAGACAGCAACGGAGCGTATGCGCTGTTCTTATGCCTCTAACGAGTAGGGCGGAGGCCCCAGCGGGTCTGCCCCGCATTATCGGGCACAAAAAATCGCCGGGGCGACATAATTTGTTTTGTTATTGTTAATAGATAAAAATTCTGCCGCGCGGCATTTTTTATGAAAGAGAGGGAAATATTATGAAGAATATACGAATCTACGCTTTTCTCCCGCCGTTCGTCCTGCTTACCATAGCGGCGGCCTACAGCCTCGTCATAGGGATGCGCAACGAAACGCAGGCGATCGCCTTCCTGTCGCACCTCTTCGACATGGCGCTCGACACATTCGGATGGTTCTACGCGCTCGCGGCGCTGCTCGTCTGCCTGCTGACGCTTTTCCTCATGTTCTCGCGCTACGGCGACATAAAATTCGGCGGCGCAGACGCGCAGCCGGAATACAGCTACTGGAACTGGTTTGCGATGACGCTATGCGCCGGAATAGCCATCGGCGTAGTCTTCTGGGGCGCGGCGGAGCCTGTAATGCAGTTCATGAACCCACCGAAATCCCTAGGCATCGCGCCCTTCTCGGAAGAGGCCGCGCGCTTCTCGCTCGCGCAGATATTCCTCGAATGGACGCTGACGCCCTAGGCAATGTACACGGTATGCGGAATTTCCTGCGCCTACGCCTTCTACAACATGAAGGCCCCGCGTACGATAAGCTCGGCCTTCATCCCGATTTTCGGCGAGCGCATGAAAGGCTTCTGGGGACAGATACTCGACGCCTTCATCATCTTCTCGCTAGCTGGCGGCATCGTCACCTCGCTCGGCGAAGGCGTGCTCCAGGTCGCGAGCGGCCTCGACTCGCAGTTCGGCGTCCCATCGACGCGCGTCTCGTGGGGAATCATATCGCTGCTCATGATAGCGATATACACCGCGTCGAGCTGCGCGGGCATCAAGCGCGGCATGAGGTTCATCAGCGATATAAACGGCAAGCTCTTCTTCGTATTCCTCGGCTTCGTCTTCATAGTCGGGCCGACGATATTCAACATCAACCTCGGCCTTGAAGCGCTCGCGAACTACATAGAATCCTTCTTCAGCCGCCATCTTTTCCTCGCGCCGATAAGCGGCGACAATTTCCCGCGCATCTGGACGCTTTTCTTCTTTGCGATATGGTACGCGTGGGCACCGGTCACAGGTATGTTCCTCGCGCGCATGGCCTACGGACGCACCGTCCGCCAGTTCGCCGTCATGAATCTGCTGCTTCCCTCGGCCTTCGGAATGGTATGGTTCACGCTCTTCGGCGGCACCGCGATACACATGGAGGTCGTCGAGAACTTAGGCATAGCGAAGATACTCAGCGAAAAGGGCGTCGAGGCCGCGATGTTCGCCTTCCTCAACTTCCTGCCGCTTGCGAAAATCACAGTTCCGGCCTTCTTCGTCGTCATAGTCCTTTCGTTCTGCACGACGGCCGACGCGATGACCTCGACCGTGGCGATGATGTGCACCACCTCCGACGCGATGAAAGGCGACGATGAAGCGCCTGTTATGCTCAAGCTCGGATGGGGCGTTGTCATGGGGCTGATAGCGTGGATTGTTATAACCTTCGCAAAAATCGACGGCCTTCGCGCGATAGTCTCGCTGGCCGCGGCTCCCGCCGCCCTCGTCGTAGTACTTCAGGCGATAGCGTCGTACAGGATGCTCAAAAACGACGCGAGCGTAAAACGTTAACGAAACAGCCCTCATTCTGACGCGCGGCCCGAAGCTTCCTCCGCTTCCCACACGGGCCGCGCACTTTTTATGCCGCTCTTCGGCCTGGAACGTGTGCGTATATGTGAGACGGGCTGCACGCATTATAAGAAAAAACGCCTAAGGTCGCGGAGCTTCGCCCTCTGCGGCCTCGCCGCACATGCCTGTGGTCAGCTCGCGCAGCACGATAAGTGTGTAGGTTCTGCCTATGGTCTTGTAAAGATAATCCATAAAAACGCTCAGTTCGTCTTTATTGGCTATATGGACTTCCAGCATATAGTCATATTCTCCTGAAATCATGTAAATGTTAAACACTTCGTCTCTGTCTGCAAGAAAATGCGGCATATCGCCGATGAATTTGTCGTCTTTCAGCAGGATGAACGCATGGATGGCATAGCCGAACTTGCCCCAATCGACCTTGGCGTTGTAAGATAAAATTACGTTTTTCTCTTCCATTTTCTTCGTCCTGTCGTAAACCGACGAAGTAGACAGAGCGATTTTTTCTCCCAGCTGTTTGTATGAGATACGGCAATCTTTGTACAGTTCGTAAGCTATTTGAAAATCCGTCTCGTTAACATCCAGTTTTGCCAATTTAATCAAATTCATCCCCCCATAGAATGCGTTTTCTCAAATTCGGTTTGTTTCTAAGATACGGCTGTGCAGCGCTGCGCCTGACATAGAATCTGCGTCTACGGCCGGTAAATGGGCGCGGGATTTCTATTTTTATTCTAACATTATTTGTTTTTCTACGCTAAGGCGCGAGACACGCGAAAAAAGGCAGCCCGAAAAGACTGCCTTTTTTATTACTTGTAAAAATACAATTACATATCTTCAACCGTGACGCTGTGCTTGAACACAATGTCGTGTTCTGCTAGAGATTTCATCAGATAGTCGTAGAATTCGTCGTTCGTCGCCAGCGATTCAGGCGCGTGGAAGCCTGGTTCTGAGATCAGGCCGTCCGCGATAGCCCTCGCCGTAGCCGCGCACGGGTAGCCCGTCGTACGGGCCATGGAATGCAGCATCATCTTTTCGTCGAATTTATCGACCAAATCCCAGGTATTCGTTACATATTTGCCGTCCTTGGGGCCTTTCGCCACTACGCGCATGACGGTGAGGTCTCTGTCGCCGTTTTCTGGGCGCAGCGTCCACAGCGGGCGGAACAGCTCCGTCGTGACGTTGAACGGGACGACCTCTTTTCCGTCTACAATGATGGGATCTTTGCTGAAGCAGCCGGCGGCTTTCATAATGTTGATGGTGTCCACATAGCCGGGCCAGCGCATCGTCTTTTCCGCGACGAATTTACCTTTCACGTTCTCAGAAGCGGAGCGCAGGCCGTCGGTGAAGAAAGCTTCGAGCTTGCCGATGCCGGGGAAGTCGATTTCTTCAAGGCCGCTCAGCGCCGGGGCTTCGGTGATTTGATTGTCTTTAACGTATCTTGCGGGCCAGCAATATTCGTTCATCGTATCTTCAAGGCAGAAGACCGTGCGGTAGTTGAACGGAGGATCGAGCTTATCGGGAATACCGCCGACGTATATACAGCCGAAGTCAAGCTCGTCGACCATAGAGCCGCCTCGCGCCACAAGGTAGTTAGACATTCCGGGAGCTATACCCATGTCGAAAACAGCGACGGAGCCGCTCTTTTTGGCGATTTCGTCCATGCCCTTGCTGTGCAGGTAGCCGCTCGGGCTGATATAGTTTTTCCCCATTTCGAGGATTTGCTTCTGCGAGGCTTCCTCAAGATGGCTGGGCAGAAGACCGCATATAATGTCTGCGTCTTTGGCGGCTTCGGCAAGCGCCGCGGAGTCGTCGGCCGATTTCTGAATCTTCTTGATGTCGTCTCTGTCGCTAAGCGACGCCAAGGCTTTCTCGAAGGGGTCCATAACCGTCACTTCAAAATCTTTCGCAAGGTCGATAGCGAC
>MHCFR05601__coassemble_1822_pt1 | contig 10846 bp, 7 predicted proteins | sample MHCFR05601__metabat2_low_PE_003 | metagenome-assembled genome bin MHCFR05601
CGTCCTCGATTGACCAACGAATCATGAATTATTCCTCCCTAAGATTTTATCCTGCAAAACATATGTGGGCGCCATACCGAATTTAACACGCAGCCGTAAAACCGGCATCGTCCGACGCAAGTCTGCGCATCGTCGCGTCTCGTCGGGCGCGTCAGTTCTTTTCCTCCGCGAGCTCCATTCTCAATATCGGGTAGGGTTTGCCGCAGTCGTCGGTTTCGCGGCGGCCGGCGGTTTGGAAGCCGTGTTTTTCGTAGAAGCTGCGGGCGCGCGGGTTTTGTTCGTTGACGTCGACGGAGCGGACGCCGCGCGCTAGCGCTTCGCGCATTAGCAGCGCGCCCGCGCCTCGGCCGAAGTATTCCGGCGCGGCGAAGAGCGCGTCGAGGTGCGCGCCGGTGATTCCCATGAATGCCGCGGCTTTGCCGTCAGCGCGCGCCGTCATCACCAGTGGCAGGCATTTTATCGCCTCTTCCACGTATGGTTTGTAAAATTCGACGCCGCCCTCGGCGAGGAAACCGTGCGTCGCGCGCACGGAGCGCTCCCAGAGTTCGGTAAGCTCCGCGACGAGCGCATCGCTCCGCTCAGTTTCTTCGTGCAGCGTAAATTCTTCTGGCATTTCGCTGTCCTCCTTTTCCGCCGCGGATTTACGGCTTTTTTATAAGGTTATCGGCAGAGCATCGCAAGCGTGCGGTTCATAAAACTGCGCTGGTATGTTCGATTCCTACACGCCTCCGCCGCAAAAAAGCGCCCCTTGCGGGGCGCTTGCGTTGTTTATCTTTCTCTGTCTTTCGCCGCTTCGTGCTGCGGTTCCTGGCTTTCTTCCATGTGTTTGTATCTTCTGTAGCGCTCGGCGGCTTCTCGCGTTCCCTCCGCGAAGTATTTCGCTGCGTTTTCGGGGAATGTGCGTTTGAGCGCGGAGTAGCGCACTTCGCCGTCGAGGAAGTCCTCGTAGGCCATCGTCGGGGCCTTTGAGTCTATCGTGAGCGGCTTTTCTTTGCGCGGGTCGTAACGGTAGAGTATCCAGTAGCCAGCGTCTACGGCGCGCTTCATTTCTGCCTGCGCTCCGCCCATGCCGCATTTGAGGCCGTGCGATAGGCAGGGCGTGTAGGCTATGACGACGGAGGGGCCTTCGTATTCCTCGGCCTCGCGCAGCGCCTTGACGAGCTGGTTCATGTCCGCGCCCATCGCGACCTGCGCGACGTAGATGTTGCCGTAGGTCATGAGCATCGCGCCGAGGTCTTTTTTCGCGACTTTTTTGCCGCTGATGCAGAACTGCGCGACCGCGCCGATCGGCGTCGCCTTCGAGGACTGGCCGCCTGTGTTGGAGTAGACTTCGGTGTCTACGATGAGCGCGTTGACGTTTTCGCCCATCGCAAGCACGTGGTCGAGGCCGCCGAAGCCTATGTCGTAGGCCCAGCCGTCGCCGCCGTACATCCAGAAGGTCTTTTTCGACAGATGATCTTTGTTGGCGAGCAGTTCGCGCGCCGTTTCCGAGGCTTCGCCTTCGAGCTTCGCGGCTTCGAGCGCCTCAACGAGCGCGGCTCCGGCCTTGGGCGACTCGTCGAAGTCGTCGAATACCGCGAGCCAGTTTTTCAGCGCCGCGGCGAGCTCCGCCGGGATTTCCATCGAAAGCAGCTTTTCGGCGCGGAGTTTCTCCGCCGCGCGCTGCTGTTTGACGGAGAGGAACATTCCTAAGCTGAATTCCGCGTTGTTCTCAAAGAGCGAATTCGACCACGCGGGGCCTTTTCCCGCCTTGTTCTTCGTGTAGGGGATGCCGGGCATCGCGCCGCCCCAAGCCTGCGAGCATCCTGTCGCGTTGGCCCAGTATACGCGGTCGCCGAAGAGCTGCGTCATAAGCTTCGCGTAGGGCGTTTCGCCGCATCCGGCGCAGGCCGCGGAGAATTCGAGCAGCGGCTGGCGGAACTGGCTCCCCTTCACCGTCCACGGGTCGAAGGCCCCTTCCTTGTCGCTTATCGTAAGGCCGTATGCCCACTGTTCGGGCAGCGACTTGGATTTTTCTATTGGGACCATCTTTATCGCCTTTTCCTTTGCGGGGCAGACGGAGACGCAGCTCGCGCAGCCTGTGCAGTCGTCGCGGCTGACCTGCATCGAGAAGTAAAGCCCCCTGTTTCCTATCGCTGGCATAGTGAGGAAGCCCTGCGGCGCGGCGGCTTTTTCTTCTTCCGTAAGCAGGTAGGGACGGATGACCGCGTGCGGGCAGACGTAGGAGCATCTGTTGCACTGGATGCAGCGCGTCGGATCCCACTCGGGGACGTTGGTCGCTATCGCGCGCTTCTCAAAGGCGGTGAGGCCGAGCTCGACTGTGCCGTCCTCGTAGCCCTTGAAGGCGCTGACGGGGAGGTCGTCGCCCTGCTGGCGGTTGATGGGTTCGAGCAGTTTTTCGACGATCGCGGGCTCTCCGGCGGGACGCGCGCGCTTCGGCCCGTCCTCGGCTTCGAGCCACGAGTCGGGAATCTCTATGCGCACGAGCATCGCGCCGCCATCCTCTATCGCCGCGATGTTGTTGTTGACGACCTCGTCGCCCTTTGCGAAGAAGGTCTTGCGCACGGCCTCTTCCATATAGCGTTTCGCGTCCTCTATCGGAATGAGGTCGACGAGGTGGAAGAAGGCGGACTGGAGCGGAATGTTGACGTGGCTGCCGAGGTGGTGCTTGTCGGCTATTTTCGTCGCGTTTATCGTGTAGAGCTTCGCGTGCTTCTGCGCGAGCTTGCGGCGGATGTCCGCGGGGATTTTCGATTCAAGCTCGTCCGGCTCCCACGGGCAGTTGAGCAGCAGCGTGCCGCCCTCCTTTAGCTCGCTCACTATGTCGTAGTTCTGGATGTATGTCGGGTTGTGCGCCGCGACGAAGTCCGCGAGCTTGACGAGGTAGGAGGAGCGTATCGGAGTGTCGGAGAAGCGAAGGTGCGAGATGGTGACGCCGAAGGATTTCTTGGCGTCGTATTCGAAGTAGGCCTGTCCATATTTGCTCGTGTAGCTGTTGATGATGTCTATCGTGTTCTTGTTCGCGCCTACCGTGCCGTCGCCGCCGAGTCCCCAGAATTTGAACGAGAGCTGGCGCGCACCGTCTGGGTTGACGCGCGGGCCGAGCGGCAGCGAGAGGTGCGTAACGTCGTCGTTGATGCCTATCGTGAAGTTGTTCTTCGGGGTTTCATGCGCGAGGTTGTCGAATACCGCGATTATCTGCGTCGGGTCGGTGTCCTTCGACGAGAGGCCGTAGCGGCCGCCGACGATGACGGGGCGCGCGGAGCTGCCCGAGAAGGCGGTGCATATATCCTGATAGAGCGGGCCGCCGTTCGAGCCCATCTCCTTGCAGCGGTCGAGGACGGCGATTTTGCGCACGCTCTTCGGAATCGCGCGGAAGAGATGCTCAACGGAGAACGGGCGGAAGAGATGCACCTGCACATAGCCCGTTTTGCGTCCCTGCGCGTTGAGGTAATCGACCGCTTCTTCGGCCGCGCCGCTGACGGAGCCCATCGCGATGACGATTTCCTCAGCGTCGGGCGCGCCGTAGTAGTTGAAGAGGTGGTACTCGCGGCCCGTTATCTCGCTTATCTTCGCCATGTAGTCCTCGACGATGCCGGGCAGAGCGTCGTAGAAGCCGTTGTTCGCCTCGCGCACCTGGAAGTAGATGTCGGGGTTCTGCACGGTGCTGCGCATCATCGGGTGCTCGGGGTTCAGCGCCTCGGCGCGGAACTGCGCGAGAGCCTCGCGGTCAAGCAGCGAGGCGAGCGTCTCGTAGGGCATCGCCTCGACCTTGTTGATCTCGTGCGAGGTGCGGAAGCCGTCGAAGAAGTGCATGAAGGGAATGCGCCCCTTTATCGCCGCGAGGTGCGCGACGCCGCCGATGTCCATGATTTCCTGCACGCTGCCGGTCGAGAGCTGTGCGAGGCCGCACTGGCGGCAGTTCATGACGTCTGAGTGGTCGCCGAAAATCGAGAAGGCGTGCGTGCCGACGGTGCGCGAGGCGACGTGGAGCACGCCCGGGTGCCTCTGCCCCGAGAGCCTGTGAAGCACGGGAATCATCAGCATGAGCCCCTGCGACGACGTGAATGACGAGGCGAGCGCGCCGGTCTCAAGCGCGCCGTGAACCGCGGCTGCGGCTCCGGCCTCAGACTGCATCTCTATCAAAGTGACGGGCTGGCCGAAGATGTTCTTCTTCCCCTTGGCCGACCATGCGTCGGTCTTTTCGGCCATCGGCGAGGAGGGCGTTATCGGATATATCGCCGCGACTTCGGTGAAGGCGTAGGCGATGTAGGCCGCGGCCTCGTTGCCGTCCATCGTTACCAGATGTCTTTCGTTCAAATCCCTGAAACCCCTTTCGGTATGCTTTCTGTCAAACTTCGGTATTTCCTGCCAAATCAGATAGATTGTATCACAGGTAAGGAAAAGCGCGGCGGGTTGCGGTTTCCGTCAACTCAGCGCAGCCGCCGCGTTTTTATTCGCCGGATGAAATTCAGCCGGACGCCGTGAATTTACGCCGTCTTCACCGACGCGGCTTTCTGGAGGCCGTATTTTTCGACGGCGTTCTCGCGCATCTTGTATTTGAGGATTTTGCCGGCGGCGTTCATCGGGAAGGCCTCGACGAAATCTATATACTTCGGGCATTTGTGGCGCGCCATGTGCGAGAGGAAGAATTCCTTGATTTCCGCCTCGGTCGAGGTTTCGCCGTCCTTGAGCACGATGCAGGCGCATATCTCCTCGCCGAGCGCCTCGTCTGGCACTCCTATGACCTGCACGTCCTTGACCTTCGGGTGCGTGTAGAGGAACTCCTCAAGCTCCTTCGGGTAGATGTTCTCTCCGCCGCGGATTATCATGTCTTTCAGGCGGCCCGTTATCTTGTAGTTGCCGTCTGGCGTGCGGCAGGCGAGATCTCCGGTGTGGAGCCAGCCATCCTTGTCTATCGCCGCCGCCGTCGCCTCGGGCATCTTGTAGTATCCCTTCATTATATTGTAGCCGCGCGCTACGAACTCGCCGTTCACGTTGTCGGGAACTTCTTCGTTCGTCTCGGGGTCTACGACGCGGCACTCGATTTCAGGCAGAGCGTGGCCTACGGTCTCGACGCGGACTTCGAGCGAGTCTCCGGTGTCGCTCATCGTGCAGCCCGGCGAAGCCTCCGTCTGTCCGTAAACTATGACGATTTCCTTCATGTTCATCTTGTCTACGACGTCGCGCATCTTTGAGATCGGGCAGGGGCTTCCCGCCATGATTCCGGTGCGCATGTATGAGAAGTCCGTCTTTTCAAAATCCTCGTGCTCCATCATTGCGATGAACATCGTCGGCACGCCGTGGAAGCAGGTGATGTGCTCCTGGTTGATGCAGGCGAGCGAGGCCTTCGTCGAGAAATAGGGCAGCGGCGAGAGCGTCGTGCCGTGCGTCATCGCGGCGGTCATCGCAAGCACCATGCCGAAGCAGTGGAACATCGGGACCTGTATCATCATCCGGTCCTCGGTCGAGAGGTCCATACGGTCGCCGATGCATTTGCCGTTGTTGACGACGTTGTAGTGCGTGAGCATGACGCCCTTCGGGAATCCGGTCGTGCCGCTCGTGTACTGCATATTGCAGACGTCGTGGATGTCGACGGCGGCGGCGAGGCGGTGCACCTCTTCAAGCGGCGTCATGTGCGCGCGCGAGACGGCCTCTTCCCACGTGAGGCAGCCTTTCATGCGGAAGTCCACCGTGATTATGTTGCGCAGGAATGGCAGGCGGCGGCATGCGAGCGGTTTGCCGGGCGTCGCGGTCTCAAGCTCGGGGCAGAGTTCTTTCATAATCTCGTCGTAATGCGAATCGCGGTAGCCCTTGATCATGACGAGCGTGTGGGTGTCGGACTGGCGCAGCAGGTACTCGGCCTCGTGGATTTTGTAGGCGGTGTTGACCGTTACGAGCACCGCGCCGATTTTCGTCGTCGCCCAGAAGGTCAGGTACCACTGCGGAAGGTTCGTCGCCCATATCGCCACGTGGCTGCCGGGCCTGACGCCGAGCGAGATGAGCGCGCGCGCGAACTCGTCCACGTCGTCGCGGAACTCGGAATATGTGCGCGTGTAGTTCAGCGTCGTGTATTTGAAGGCGTACTGGTCGGGGAATTCCTCTACTATGCGGTCGAGCACCTGCGGGAAGGTCTTTTCGATAAGTTTGTCCTTCTGCCACGGGTAGAGACCCCTGCCGCGCTTGCTCTCGTAGAGGCGCTTTGACTTCACCATGCGCGCGGGGCTGCCGAAGCGGCTCATCGTGTTCACGAAGTGCAGCGAAATCAGTTCGAGGTTGGCGATGTCGGGCATCCACTCGGGGTTCCATTCAAGCGAGATGAAGCCGTCGTAGTTCAGCGAGTAGAGCGAGCGCATCATCGCGTCGATGGGCAGGCTGCCCTCGCAGACGAGGCGGTACTCGACGGCGCAGTCTACGATTTCAGAGTCTTTCAGATGTACGTGCTTGATGTACGCGCCGAGGTTCTTGACCGTCTTTTCAGGCGCTTCGCCGGCGTCGCGGAAGGTGTGCTGAAGATCCCAGAGCGCCGCGAGGTTGTCGCAGGCGTAGGAGTTGAGCACCTCGCAGAGCCTGTCTGTATCGGAGAATATGCCGATGGTCTCGATTAGTAACGTCACGCCGGCCTCCTGAGCCGCGGGCAGCACCGCGTCTAGCACGGCCTTCACTGCGTCGCGCTCCTCTTCGTAAGTTTTGCCCGCGTCCTTCGCGCCGAGGCGGACGTATGGAATGCGCAGCCCCTTCGCGGTTTCGACGTATTCTCTTATCTCGGCGCAGTTTTCCTCAAAGGCCGCAGCGTCGGCGATGTTGTGCCACGTGTCGATGCAGGGTATCGAAAGGCCCGCCTCGGTCATCTCACGGTGCGCGGCGTTCGCCATCGCGGGGTCGAAGATGCTGGTCTTTTCCGAGAGCTTCGGCTCGTGTATGTTATGTACCTCTATTCCCGCAAAGCCGCCGTCCTTTGCGACTTCGCAGAAGTCCTGCCATGTGTAGTCGTGCCACCCGAAGGTGGAAAATGAGAGCTTCATTATCTGTGATTCTCCTCGTACGAAATCTTATTCAGCGCGTTGAAATAGGCCATGATGCTCGATCCGATGATGTCCGTGGAAATTCCGTTCCCGGCGTAGAGTTTGCCGTTCGAGCGTAGCTTGACGAGAGTCGAGCCCATAGCCTCGCGTCCCTCGGTGACGGCCTGTATCTGGAAGTCGTCGAGCTCGTAGTGGTGTCCCGTTATCTGCTCGATGGCGAGGAAGGCCGCGTCGATGGGACCGTCGCCGACCGCGAGGCCGAAGAGGTCCGCGCCGTTCTTGCGGCAGTGTATGTTCGCCGTCGCGCTGATTATGTTGCCGCTGTTTATGACGTAGCTCTCAAGCTCGTAGGTCGGGGGAACCTGGAGAGCCGTCGTCGCTATGATGGCTTCGAGTTCCTTCGTGCCGACGGACTTCTTGCGCGCGACGCTCACGAAAGTCTCGTAGACCTTCGCCATGTCCTCGTCGGTCAGGTCGTAGCCGAGGCGCACGACCGCCTTCGAGAGCGCGTCGATGTCGTCGTTCGCGTCGAGGCGCACGTCCGAACCGTCGGAGATCGCCATGCCCGTGTCGAAGGCGCTCGTGCGGCTGCGGTCCTTGCGCGTTATCCAGTTCATCTGCGCAACGGAGCGGTGCAGCTCCGTGTACTTCAGGCCGCACGAATATCCGTAATCGTCGCCGCGCAGCCTGATGATCTGCGCCGCGGCTTCGAGGGCCGGTGCGCAGCCGCCGCCTATCGTGACGTCCACCTCCGCGGCTCCGGCGCGTACCGCCGAAACGGCGCAGGCCGCCGCCATCGACAGCTCGTCGGAGCATTTGACGCCGAGCGTAACCGTCTCAAGCTCCGGCACGTTCGCGTAGAGTTCTTTCACGAAGCTGTTGAACTCGTAGGGCATCATCATGCCGGCCGAATCGCAGACCGTGACCGTAGACGCGCCCGCCGCTATCGCGGTGCGGATCGCGCGGTAGAGGAACTCCGGCTCGCTGCGCGTCGCGTCGACGGCGGCGAATTCCACGTCGGCGCAGAGCGCGCGGCTCTTCGTCACGAGCGTCTCTATCATTTTGATTATTCCCTCGGGCTTCTTGTTGCAGACGAACTCCATCTGCACCGCCGAGAGCGGGGCCTCTACGTAAAGGCGCGGGTGTGCGGCCTCCGCGACCGCGTTCCACGCCGTCTCGACGCCCGATTCCTCGAAGCCGACGGGAATCGAAAGAGCGCTGCGCTTCACCGCCGCCGCGACCGTGCGCACGAGCAGCGAATCAATCTTCTCGTTGACAATCGGCGCGAGGCTGACGACGTCGAGGTTGAGCCTGTCCAGCGTCTTGGCGGCCTCGATTATCTCCTTGAACGAAAGCGCCCCTTCTCCGCAGCGCGCCGCCTCACGCAGCGTAATATCCGTAAACCTGATCTGTCCCATCCTGAAATCTCTCCTTCTCCATCTTCCGAAATCCCGCCCCGGACGGCTATAAAAAAGCCCCCGAGGCACATATATGCCTCAGGGGCGAAAAATTCACTCCGCGGTACCACCCTGATTGCCGCGCGAACGCGGCCGCTCATTAGGGCCTCTGACGCGGCCACCCGTAGCTCCTTAAAAGCGGCGCGCCGCCTTAGGGAACTCCGCTCGGGAGCGAGGCCGTATCATCATCCTTCGGTTCCGGCTTTCACCTGCGCGCCGGCTCTCTGTAAACCTATCTATGATGACCGTAACTCCGTCATCGCGTTTCCCGCTATTTACTTTTTTCGCCGCCGGCGTCAAAACGCCGGATGCGTATTCTGAATAATATTACCTCCGCCGCGGAATTGTCAAGCCGTCCGGCGTACAAAAACGCAAAATTTGCGAAAAAACGCCTCCGCCTCGCGCCGCTTGAAAACGGCGCGAAACAAGGCTATCATAGTCCAAGTTGAAATTAGGGGAGAGGCGCGATTGACGGCAGAACGTGACTCGTCGATGCAGAACCAGGCGTACCAGTTCATCCGCAAAAAAATAGAGAGCTGCGAATACGCTCCCAACGATATGTTAAGCGAATCCCTGCTCCGCGAAGAGCTCGGCTTCTCGCGCACGCCGGTGCGCGAAGCGATAGGGCGGCTCGCGCAGGAGGGGCTTGTGCGCGTCTACCCCAAACGCGGCATAATGGTCTCGCCCATCTCAATCGGCGACATACACAAAATTTTTGAAGTCCGCGCTCTCGTCGAGCCCTATGCGCTGACGGCGCACCACGACAAAATAGACCTTGCGGAGCTCGCGCGCTTCTCTGAAATCTTTCACTCATACTCCGGCGGCGGCGAAGACGGTGAAATCTACGACGTCGACGACCGCTTCCACGAAACGCTCATCGCAGCTCTTGAAAACGACTACCTGATCGAACTCTGCGACAGGATACACGTCCAGAGCGTGCGGCTGCGCGTGCTGAGCGGACGGCTCATCGAAAGCCGCATCCGCGACACGATGGCGGAGCACGCGCGCATCGCCGACGCCTGCCTCGCGCGCGACTGGCGCGGCGCAGCGCTCGCGATGACGGAACACCTGCGCCGTTCTAAAGAATCGTCGCTCGCCGCAATAATGCGCAACGCAGGACAGGAGATATAAAGACATGAACAGAAACGAAGCAGAAAGCTATAAACGCTACCGCGCCATGTCGCGCCGCTTTGAACTTATAGGCGCCGCGATATTCGCCGCCGGCGTGCTCTGCTATGCAGCCTTCGGAAACTACGTCAAATGGCCCGGCCTCGCGCTCGGCTTCGCCGGCTTCTGCGCCGCCGCGCTCGGAGCCGCGGCCCTGCGCCCGCACAACGTCATCAAATCCTTCTCGCTCCAGTGTATGCAGAACCCGACGCGCGACGTCGCCGAAGGGCTGCTCAACGCGCTGGAAGCGCAGCGCAAAGTGCGCCTCACAGCCGCCTCGCTCCAGATGATAGAAAAAGCCGTGCTCGTCTACGCCTGCTCCGCCGACGCCGACAAAGCGCTTGCAGAACGAATGGCCCAGGCGCTCGGCGACCGCGTAGTGAAAAAAACGTTCTTCTAAAGCTCCACCGGCGGCACATAACCGACGCCACAGGCGACGACGGAGTAAAAATACGCCTGTACGAGGCCGAGTGCTGAACGCCGCGGAGCTGGAAAAAATCATGGAAGAGCTGAAGAATTTTTCCGCCTGCGACGGTCATATAGAAAGCGTCCTCATCGGCTGCGGTACGGTGAAGGTCTCCTTCCAGACATGGGACGCACAAAAACTCGTAATCGTCTATAACGGTGTCGAAAGCGTGCGCGAAAGCCACGCCGTATTCGGCGACGTTGCTGAATACAGACAGACCGCAGACGGCGAAGGACCGGCCGTATACGAGTTCTTCGACACAGACGGCGAACCCGTCCTGAGCATCGCCGCTGAATCAATGCAAATCTACAAAGCCGGCGAAAATGCCGAAGTGGACGAAGCGCTGTTCGACGTAGGCGTGGAGTATATCGGGGGACAAAGGCAGCGTGAGTTTCTAAAATAGAGCTCAACTTTATAAAAAAGATGGAGCGTTTCGTAGCCATGCGCCAGAAGCGGGGCCTCGCAGTTTTAATTCCCGATACGCTGCGGTATTTGAAGCTGCGAGATTCCGCGTCCATCGGCAAAAACGCGGCAGATAGTTGCCGCTCCCCTTCATGAACAGCGCCCCATAACTTGGACATAGTCAAAGCCCTCCAAGTTGACACTACACAGTCATGGTTCGAAATGGCTCCTGTATTCCAACGGAGCCATTTTTAATTTTACCTGTATACGCTTGTTGTTGTAATATCGTATATAGTCGTCAATAGCCTTTTTTGCTTCTTCGTAATCCT
>MHCFR05601__coassemble_1852_pt1 | contig 10613 bp, 9 predicted proteins | sample MHCFR05601__metabat2_low_PE_003 | metagenome-assembled genome bin MHCFR05601
CAGATACGCGGCGGCGGAGACCTCGTCGGAATCTCTCAGCACGGCAACTCCACGAAAATCGGCTACCAGCGCTACTGCGACCTGCTCGCGGAGGAGATTGCGAAGATAAAGGGAACCTACAGGCCGCAGATAGAGCTCGAGGTCGGCTTCCACGTTTCGATACCGGCGAGCTACCTTCCGCAGGAGAACCTGCGCGTCACGCTCTACCGCAGAATGCTCAAGGCCGAGTCCGACGGCGAGGTTCGCGCGCTGCGCGAGGAGACCGCCGACCGTTTCGGTAAGCTGCCGCCCGAGGTGGAGTTCCTCTTCGACGCGGCCGCGGTTCGGAACGCGGCATACAGGTACGGAATCACGAAAGTCCTCGCGGGCCGCTACGAGCTGATAGTATTCTGCACGCCGGACGAAAATTGGGAGAAGCTCGCGCTTCCGCAGCGCTGGCGCAAACGCGCCGACGGCCTCATAGGGCCGGGCGGCTTCGCCGGGATGCGCGAAATGGCGCAAATGCTGTGCCGTAAGGACGCAGCCGCTCAATAAATGATAAAATATAGCGGAATTGGAGGAATGTGCGTGACGCAGTATGAAACCGCGACGGCGGAAAAATTCGTGAAACTGGTAAACGTTATGAAGAAACTGCGCGAGCCGGACGGCTGCCCGTGGGACAGGGAGCAGACCTATATGTCGCTGCGGCGCTACATAGTCGAGGAAGGCTACGAGCTTATACAGGCGATAGAGGACGGCAACGTTCCGAATATGTGCGAGGAGTGCGGCGACCTCATGCTTCAGGTCGTCTTCGTTTCGTGCATGGCGGAAGAGCGCGGCGACTTCACCGTGTGCGACGTACTCGACGGGCTCACGAACAAGCTGATACGCCGCCACCCGCACGTCTTCGGCGACGTGCACGTAAACGATTCCGACGACGTGCTTAAAAACTGGGAGCAGATAAAATCCGCGGAACGCAAAAAGAAAGAAGAGGATTCGTCCTACATGGCGGGAATCCCGCGCGGGATGCCGGCTCTGCTGCGCGCCTACCGCATACAGGAGCGCGCCGCGAAGCCCGGCTTCGACTGGCCCAAGGGCGACTGCGCGCCGGTGATGGCGAAGGTCGAAGAAGAAGTCTCGGAGCTCAAGGAAGCCGTCGCGTCGGGCGACAGGGCGAAAATCGAAGAAGAGCTCGGCGACCTACTCTTCGCGTCGGTAAACCTCTCTCGCCACCTCGGCGCGGACCCAGAGATAACGCTCCACCGCGCATGCGAGAAATTCGCCGCGCGCTTCAGGAAAGTGGAAAAGTCCGTTGAGGAATCGGGCCGTCCGTGGAAGGACTTCACGCTCGACGAACTTGAAGAATTCTGGCAGAAAGCGAAAAATCAATAAAACCACTGGAGGAATTGTAATGACCACAGAAGAGAAAGTAAAAGAAGTACTTGCCAACAAAGTATCGCCCGCGCTTCAGATGCACGGCGGCGACTGCTCGTTCGTGAAATACGACGAGCCGACGGGGACGCTCTACGTCGCTATGCAGGGCGCGTGCGGCACATGCCCCTTCGCGCTTGAGACGCTCCGCATGACCGTCGAGCAGGCCGTCATCGCCGAGGTGCCCGAGGTCAAGGCCGTAGAAAGGGCGTAGGCTCCACGGAAATAATGAAAGAAACAAGCCGGGAACCGGAGACGCTCCTGTCGCCGACGGACGCCTCCGTAGTCCGGCTGCTCGCCGAACATGAAGAAATACTGCGCCTCGTCGAGCAGATCTTTCCAGTAAAGGTCTACGCGCGCGGCAGTTCCCTCTCGATAAAGGGGGACGACGGGCAGCTGGTCAAAAAGATTGAAAACCTTCTGGTCCAGTACGCGGAGCTCTCGCTGTCGGGACACAAGTTCAACAGCGCGGAGATCCGCTACGGGCTGCACAGTATAGAACGCGGCGAGACGGTCAACCTCCGCTCGCTCTACAACGATGTCGTCTGTATAAGCAACAGGGGCAAGGCGATACGCCCCTACACGAACGGACAGAAAGACTACGTCCGCGCGATACGCGAGAACGACATAACATTCGGCATAGGCCCTGCTGGCACGGGCAAGACATACCTGGCCGCGGCGCAGGCCGTCGCATACCTCAAATCGGCGAAGGTGAGCCGCATAATACTTGTGCGCCCTGTCGTCGAGGCCGGAGAACGGCTCGGCTATCTTCCGGGCGACATGAACGAGAAGGTCGCGCCCTACCTCCGCCCGCTCTACGACGCTTTTTACGAGCTTCTCCCCGCAGAGAAGTTCGACCGCTACTTCGAGAAGGGCGTCATCGAACTCGCGCCGCTCGCCTATATGCGCGGCCGCACGCTCAACGACAGCTTCATCATCCTCGACGAAGCGCAGAACACGACGCCCGAACAGATGAAAATGTTCCTGACGCGCCTCGGCTTCGGCTCGAAGGCGGTCGTAACGGGCGACATAACTCAGGTCGACCTGCCCGGCTCAAAGGAATCCGGGCTTAAAGTCGTGCGCGATATTCTGAAAGACATCCCCGGCGTCGCATTCATCAACCTCAGCGACGGGGACGTCGTGCGTCACGAAATAGTGCAGAGAATAGTGAGGGCGTACGAAGACTATGACAGACGGAGAAGAGAAGAAAAGCAGCCTGCTGCTGGACAGCTTTAAGGAACTCCTGGGCAGGTTTTCATATAAGCCGGAGAACCGGCAGTACATAATATTCCGGGCGATACTCCTCTGCGTGGCGGCTCTGCTCGTCGGCTTCAACTGGTATCTCTTCGAACGCAGGGAGAATTATCAGATAGGTCTCCCCGCGCAGAAGACGTACTTCGCGCTGACCTCGGCCCGTTACGAGGACAAGGCGGCGACTCTTGAGCTGCGCCAGCGCGCGACCTCGCGGATAATAGCCGTGATGGTGCAGGACGAGAAGATCGCCTCGGAGGTGTCGCGCCGCATAGAACTTCTGAAGGAAGGGCGGCTTACTGAGCTATTCAACGCGCCTCTGCTCAACATATACAACAAACAGAGCGCCGCGTCGCAGAAGGCTATCAGCGAGGCCGTCGCGTCGATAGGGCCGAAGGTGCTCAACGAATCGACCGACCGCGAACAGCAGACCTCTCTGATATGGAAGTATCTCAAGCAGACTGCGCTGACGCAGTCCGAGCGCAACGTAGCCTTCCAGATGCTCGACGTAATCATGAATCCTTCGCTACAGTCCGACAGCGAGATGCTGATGAAGCTCAAGGACGACGTGGCGGCGCAGATTCCGGCGGTCATCAAGGAGATACGCCCCGGCTCGGTGCTCGTCCAGAAGGGCGAGGTCGTGACGCCGTCGGCTGCGCGTCTGCTCGAATCGCAGGGCTACCCGGACGCCGACTTCCCGTGGCGCCATCTGATATTCGTGCTCGGCGCGATAGTCTTATGGAGCTTCTGGCCCGTGTGGATCTCCGCCGGCCTCAAGTCCAAGCTCTCCATGCGCGAGTGGATATACATAGCGGTCGTGATCTCGGTCGTCTGGTCGCTCGAAGTCGTCTTTGCTCGCCTCGGCGGCTACTCGATGGCAGTAGTCGGCCTCACAGGCTGGCTCTGCCTCACGATGCCGGTCTCGCTTTCGTTCCACCTGATATTCGGCGGCGGCCTCATCAGCGTGATACTGGCCTACGGAACGAACCCCGGCATCGTCTGCCTCGGCTGCATCCTCTCCGCTTTCGCCGGCGGCATAGGGCGCATAATGTTCCTGAACCCGCCGAACCACCGCATAACGATATGGCGCAATCTGTTCCTGCTCGGGATAGCGCTCGGAGTCCTTTCCGTCTGCGTCTACTGGGGGCTCGACCTCTACTTCGACAGGAATCTCGCCTTCGGCACGGTGCTTTACAGCGCTGTCTGGGCGACCATCGTCGTAGCGTTGCTCCCGCTCTGGGAGAACATCTTCGACGTCATCTCGCCGCTGCGCCTTCTTGAGCTGAGCCACCCGTCGCAGCCGCTTATCAAGCGTCTTCAGATGGAGGCCCCGGGCACATACAACCACGTGCTGATGGTCGGTACTCTCGCGGAGGCCGCGGCGGACAAGCTGCACATGAACGGCCTGTACGTAAAGGCAGGAGCCTACTATCACGACATCGGCAAACTCAAGAACCCGCAGTATTTCGTCGAGAACCAGCGCCCGGGCAAGAACATCCACGACAGCCTGCCGCCCGAGCTCTCGGCGAAGGTGCTCATCTCGCACGTGAAGGACGGTCTTGACATCGCGGCGCAGACGAATCTTCCGAAGGCGCTGCGTCCGTTCATCCGCGAGCACCACGGCACGACTGTTCAGAAATATTTCTACGAAAAGGCCAAAGCGCTCGGCGACGACGTGAAAGAAGAAGATTTCCGTTATCTGGGGCCGCGCCCGCAGACGCGCGAGACGGCGCTCGTGATGCTCGCCGACTCCGTGGAGGCCGCCATTAAGGCGCGCAACAAGCCTTTTGAGAGCGACGAGGAGCTTGCGAAGTTCATCAAGCAGGTCATCCAGAGCAAGATAGACGGAGGACAGATGGACGACGCGGACTTCACGCTGAAAGAGATAGCCGTTATAGAAGAGGCCTTCCTCAACGTCTTCCGCTCCACGTACCATTCGCGGGAGGTCAAGGACATCAACGAGATCATCAAAGAGGCGAGGCTGAAGCGCGGACGCGATGAAAAAGCGGAGACGGCGAAGGAGGAAGAGAAAAATGAAGACGACGATACACAGCGGTGATTTGCAGAACGCGGCGGATAACGTATGGAACGCAGGAACGGCGGAGCGCATCGAGAAGGTCATATCAGATTACATCGAAGCGGAGAAACCTCTGCCCGAGGCGGTGCAGGAGTGCGAAATCTCGCTGACCTTCGCCGGCCCGCAGCAGATGGCGGAGATCAATAAAGAATACCGCGACACGGAAGGGCCGACCGACGTCCTCTCCTTCGCAATGTGGGAGAACGAAGAGGGCGTTTTCGAGCCGCCGTCGGACTGGGACAGCCTTCCGCTCGGAGACATAGTCGTATGCCCGGAGGCCGTCGCCAGGAACGCCGAAGAAAACGGCAAGAGCGCCGAGAGCGAGATGGTGCTTGTGATATGCCACGGCTTCCTGCACCTCATCGGCTTTGACCACGCCGAAGAGGAGGAGCGCGCCGATATGTGGGCGCGTCAGGAGCGAATGGTGAAGGAATTTTTCGGGGAATCAAAATGAGCGGCACGACGGCGCTTTCAGCGGAAAAGGCCGAAGCCCTCATGGCCGCGGCCGAGGAGGCGCGGAAGAACGCCTACGCCCCCTATTCCGGCTTCGCGGTCGGCGCGGCGCTGCTCTTTGAGGATGGAAGGATAATTACCGGCTGCAATGTGGAAAATGCAAGTTACAGCCTCTCGATATGCGCCGAGCGCAACGCTATGACGACCGCGGTCGCTATGGGGCTGACGCGCCCGACGGCCGCCGCGGTCGCGGGCCCTGACGGAGTCTTCTGCCCGCCCTGCGGCGCCTGCCGCCAGTTCCTCGCGGAGTTCAACGGCGCGATGCCCGTGGCGGTCAAGGACGCGGGCGGCTTCCGCGTACTCTCGCTTGAAGAGCTGCTTCCCTCTGGATTTTCATTGAAAGGCGAGTGAATGTAATGAGCGCTGAATACAGAAGCGGATTCGTCGCGCTTCTCGGACGTCCCAACGTCGGCAAATCGTCGATAATAAACGCGCTGCTCGGCGAAAAGGTCGCGGCCGTCTCGCCGAAGCCGCAGACGACGCGCAACGCGGTCCGCTGCATATACACCACGGACAAGGAACAGATTATATTCGTAGACACGCCCGGCATCCACACGCCGAAGCACGCGCTCGGCGACTTCATGATGAAGGAGGCCGAAGAGGCGCTGATGCAGGTCGACGCGATATGCTACGTCGTCGAGGCGCAGGACAGGGCGGTAAGCGAGAAGGACCGCGTGATTTTAGAGGCGCTGTCGGGCGTCAAACTCCCGATAGTACTCGCGGTGAACAAGACCGACAAACTGACCAACGCCGCGGATTACACAAAAAGCGCGGAGGTCTACGCGAAGCAGATAACGCCGGCCGCAGCCGTCCCCGTTTCGGCGGCGGAGAAGCGCGGGCTCTCCGAGCTCGCCGCCGCGATAAGCGCCGTGCTCCCGGAGCAGCCGGCTATTTATCCAGAAGATATGCTGATGGACTCGACGGAGAGATTCCTCGCCTCAGAAGTCATACGTGAGAAGATTTTCCGCCACACCGACGAAGAGGTGCCGCACGGCGTTGCCGTCGTCATCGACGAGTTCAAAAGCCCGGACGAATATCCCGAGCTCAAGGTCTGCACGATACGCGCTACGGTAGTCGTCGACCGCCCGGGGCAGAAGGGCATAATAATCGGAAAGAACGGCTCGATGCTGAAGCTGATAGGCAGCGAGGCGCGCGCCGAGCTTGAAGAGAAGTTCGGCTACAAGGTATTCCTCCAGCTCTGGGTGAAGGTGCGCCCCGGGTGGCGCAAGTCGCCCGAGGAGCTGCGGCGGCTCGGGTACGGCGCGTGATCGCCGGGCAGCTGCGGCAGGGATATTATCAGGCCAGCGGGACCGTGCTCCTGAGGAAGGAAGCTTCCAGGGGAGGGCGGTCCCTTCTGCTATTTCTGCGCGGCTTCGGCCCGCTCTGGGCCGGAGCGCCTTCGGCTGGAGGGAAGAACCGTTTCGGCGGCGGCGCCGAGCCGATGGTGTGGGGCTCGTTCTCGCTCTACCAGAGCCCGTCGCGCCTCTATCTCCAGTCAGTCGACGTAAAAGAAGATTTTCTCCAGCTGCGCGGCTCTCCGGCGGCGCTTGCCTGCGCGGCGCGCCTTTACAGGCTCACGGCGGACGAGGCGCCGTCGGGCTGCGAGAACGACGGCCTGCTGCGCGCGCTGTGGAGCGCGGCTGTGCAGCTGCGCGCGGGCGCTCTTCCCGCCGCCGTGGAATTCCGCTATATGTGGAAGCTTCTCGCCGTGATGGGCACCGCGCCGTCGCTCGGATACTGCGCGGGATGCGGAGAAAAACTCGCGCGCGGCGGCCTCTTCACGGACGAAGGGATATTGTGCGGACGCTGCGCGGCGCAGGCGAAGGGCGCTCATCTTTCGGAGCGCGAACTGCTTGCCCTGCGCGCCGCCGCGTCGCTGCCGCATGATAAATTCGTCGAATGGGCGTCGAAATGCGCCGGAGAAGAAATATTTGCGGCGAATATAAAAAAATTGTCGTCATATTTTAGAAATTTGCTGTAAAATGAGGCGGTAATTATTTGTTAATCACAAAGGAGGTAAGAGAAGGTGAACTTTCAGGATCTAATTATGCGCCTGGAACATTTTTGGGCTTCTCAGGGCTGCGTAATACAGCAGCCGTACGATTTGGAGGTAGGCGCTGGTACCATGAACCCGGCCACGACTCTGAGAGTCCTCGGCCCGGAACCGTGGCGCGTCGCTTACGTGGAACCGTCGAGAAGGCCGACCGACGGGCGCTATGGTGAGAACCCGAACCGCCTTCAGCATTATTACCAGTATCAGGTCATCATCCAGCCGGCTCCCGACAACATTCAGGAGCTCTACATCGAGAGCCTTAAGTACCTCGGCATAGACCCCGCGGAACATGACATCCGCTTCGTCGAGGACGACTGGGAGAACCCGACTACGGGAGCGTGGGGGCTTGGATGGGAAGTCTGGCTCGACGGCATGGAGATCACTCAGTTTACGTACTTCCAGCAGATGGGAGCCGTCGATATGGACGTAGTGCCCGCGGAGCTTACATACGGGCTTGAGAGAATCACGATGTTCGTCCAGAAGGTCAACAACGTCTACGACCTTCAGTGGGTCGACAACGTCACCTACGGCGACGTGCACCACAAAGGCGAGGTCGAACACTCGACATACAATTTCGAGGTCGCCGACACCGATATGCTTTTCGAACTTTTCAACAAGTACGAGGCGGAATCGAGAAGGGTGCTTGAGACGGGGCTCGTGCTTCCCGCATACGACTACGTGCTCAAGTGCTCGCATTCGTTCAACCTGCTCGACGCGCGCAACGCCATCAGCGTTACGGAGCGCACCAGCTACATCAGCCGCGTCCGCGCGATCGCAAGCGCCTGCTGCAAGGCGTACCTGAAGCAGCGCGAAGAGATGGGCTACCCGCTGATGCATAAATTCGACAAATTTATAAAAGGAGGCGCGCAGTAATGACCGACCTTCTGTTTGAGATAGGAACTGAAGAAATCCCCGCGAGGTTTATGCCCAAGGCGCTCGCCGACCTCGCTCAGTACGCCGCGGAAGAGCTTGACGGCGCGCACATCGCCCACGGAGAGATAAAGTCCGAATGCACGCCGCGCCGCCTCGTGCTCAAGGTCAAAGACGTCGCAGAACGTCAGGATGACGCGGTCGAAGTTTCGAAAGGGCCGCTCAAGGCTCAGGCTTTCGACGCAGACGGCAACCCGACGAAGGCCGCGCAGGGCTTCGCGCGCAGCCGCGGCGTAGACGTCTCGGCCCTCAAGGTAGAAACGATAGGAAACGCGGAGTACGTCGTCGCCGAAAAGCGCACCGAGGGACAGCCCTCCACCGAGGTGCTTCCGCAGCTTCTTGAGAAGATCATGCACCGCCTCGCCTTCCCGAAGAGTATGTACTGGGCGGAGAAAACGGTCCGCTTTGCGCGCCCCGTCCGCTGGATCGTCGCGCTCTATGGAGACAGGCCGCTCGAAGTAACCTTCGGCGGAGTCAAGAGCGGCACGACCTCGCGCGGACACCGCTTCATGGGTAAGGAAGCGGTAGAAATCAAGGACACCGCCTCTTACGACGCCGCGATGCGCGAGAACTTCGTCATCACCGACCCCGAGGAGCGCAAGGCCATGATCCTCGCCGGAGTTGCGGAGATAGAGAAGGAGCTCGGCGCGAAGGTCACGGTAGACCCGGAGCTGCTTGAAGAAAACGTGCACCTCAACGAATATCCGATACCCTTCTACGGAAGCTTCGAGAAGGAATTCCTCGACATCCCCGCCGAGGTGCTCATCCTCTCGATGGCGAAGAACCAGCGCTACTTCCCGGTCCACGGCGCCGACGGCAAGCTTATGCCGAACTTCATCGGCGTCAGCAACAACCGCGCGAAGGACATGAGCGTCGTCCGCGAAGGCAACGAGCGCGTGCTGCGCGCGCGCCTCTACGACGCCGCCTTCTTCTGGAAAGAGGACCAGAAAAAGTCCCTCGACGCCCACGCCGAAGAACTTAAGAATGTAACCTATCAGGAAAAGCTCGGCACAGTCTACGACAAGGTGCAGAGAATAAAGAAGCTCACGCTCTGGCTCGCCGAGACGCTCAAGGCCGATGTCGATATGGCGAAGCTCGCGCGCGCCTGCGACCTCGCGAAGGCCGACCTCGTCACCAATATGGTCTATGAGTTCTCCGACGTTCAGGGAATCATGGGCCGCGAGTACGCGCGCAAGGCCGGAGAGCCGGAGGAAGTCGCGCTTGCGATTTACGAGCAGTATCTGCCTCGCTACGCCGGCGACGAGCTGCCCTCGCAGATAGGCGGAGCGCTGCTCGGCATCGGCGAACGCCTCGACACGCTTTCTGCCATCTACAAGATAGGCATGGAGCCGACTTCGTCGCAGGACCCCTATGGACTGCGCCGCGCCGCGAGAACGATAAACGAGCTCATCTGGGGGCTTTCGCTCGACATAGATCTCGACGAAGCTCTCGGCATGGCGGCGCAGCTGCTTGAAATGCCGGAAGAACGCCTTGAAAAACTCAAGGCCTTCATCGCGCAGCGCCAGCAGGTCCAGCTCCGTGAGAAGGGCTTCAGCCACGAAGCTGTCGCGCTCGCAGTGCAGACCGCGCCGTCGCGCCCGCTCCAGCTCTACCGTCTCGCCGAAGTCCTCACAAAGGCTGCCGGCGAGCCGTGGTTCGCGGAACTTGTAACCGCGGCCGTCCGCGTCAAGAACCTCCTCGCGAAGGTCGATGGAGACCCGGGCAAGGTAGACCCGTCGAAGTTCGTATCCGACGCGGAGCGCAGCCTCTACGAAGAACTCGAAAAACTCACCGGCAAGGCCCACGACGCGGTCGAAAAATGCGACTGGGAGGCCCTCGCCGCGATTATGGCGGAACTTGCGCCCGTCATCGCGAGATTCTTCAACGACGTTCTGGTTATGGACAAGGACGACGCTATACGCGCAAACCGCATAGCGCTGCTCAGCGAATGCCAGAACTTCTTCATGCAGATAGGCGATTTCAGCATTTTAAAATAGACGCCCGTCGTGCTATAAATAAAACAGATTGGAATTTTGGCTGTACCCAGCCTTTATAAAACAGATGGGGAGGTAACTTGATGTCGTCAACAAAGTACATCTACGATTTCAGCGAAGGCAGCGCGGATATGCGCATGCTCTTGGGCGGTAAGGGCGCGAACCTCGCGCAGATGTGGAAGATAGGTCTTCCGGTGCCGCCCGGCTTCATAATCACTACGGAAGCCTGCCATCAGTATTGGAAAGAAAACGACTTCATAGCCGGAATTTGGAGCGACGTGGAGGCTGCGATAGGCCGCGTAGAAAAACTCACCGGCAAAAACTTCGGCTCATCAGAGAACCCGCTTCTCGTCTCCGTCCGTTCCGGCGCGCCCGTTTCGATGCC
>MHCFR05601__coassemble_1858_pt1 | contig 10585 bp, 8 predicted proteins | sample MHCFR05601__metabat2_low_PE_003 | metagenome-assembled genome bin MHCFR05601
AGGCGGTTCGCGCGGGCTCGGCTTCGCAATGGCCTGCGCTTTAGCTGAGGCGGGCGCGAAAATATATTTTTGCGCGCGCAGCGAAGAGTCGGTAGAAAAAGGGCTGGATGCATATAAGGCAAAAGGAATTGACGCGAAAGGCTACGTTTGCGACGTTACCTGCGCTCCAGCGGTATGGTGGCTCTTCTCTGAAATCGAGAACAACACCGGCAGCATCGACATACTTCTCAACAACGCCGGAATAATCAACAGAGTTACGATGACGGACATGGAGGCCATGGACTTCCGCAGGGTCGTAGACACCGATCTTGTCGGCCCGTTCATTACCGCAAAGACGATTATCCCTTATATGGTGCGGCGAGGCGGAGGAAAGATAATCAACGTTTGCGGGATAATGAGTGAGGTTGGACGCGAAACTGCGGCGGCTTATGCTTCAGCAAAGGGCGGCCTTAAGATGTTGACTAAAAATATCGCCTCAGAGTACGGTTCTCGCAACATTCAGTGCAACGCAGTCGCGCCGGGTTATATGGCGACGGACATGAACGCCGCGATGCGTGCGAAACAGCCGGACGGCTCGCCCAATCCTTTTGATTCGTTCATATGCGCTCAAACTCCTGCCGGGCGTTGGGGAATTCCAGAAAAAGACCTGGCTGGCCCTGTCGTCTTCCTTGCTTCGGAAGCGTCAGGATTCGTCAACGGACAGATGCTATATGTAGACGGCGGGTTCTTGTCCTATCTTGGAAGAAACAATTAAACAAATTTTAAAATTTAGTCAAAAATCAATTATTATCAACCGCTTCCACATCTTTATCCGCGGAGGCGGTTGATACGTTTGTCTGACGCATCTGGTGTATAATATCCGCCGGTGATGAAAAATGGTGAAACTTGCTGAAAAATATAAATATACGCTCTGCCTCGTCTCCGTCGCGGCCTTTTGGAGCACTTCGTACGGACTTTCGAAGATATGTCAGGAGTACGCGACGGCCTATACTTTGCTGACGTTCCGTTTTCTCGGCGCGTTCCTCATAACTTTCCCGGTCTTATATAAAAGGATAATGCCGCTTAAAAAAAAGGAAATCGTCTGCTCGGCGCAGCTCGGGACGCTGATGTTCCTCGCCTGCCTCACCATGGTGCTCGGCGTAAAATCTACGACGGCGACGAACGCCGGCTTCCTCGTCGGTATGTCGGTAGTCTTCGTCCCGGTCATCCTTAGGATTTTCTATAAGGTGAAGATAAGCGTCCATACCATGGTCGCGCTTGCAATGTCCGTGGCTGGAATATGTTTGCTGACGCTCGGCGGCGAGATGGGGTTTCACAGCGGAGATTTGCTCTGTCTTGTATGCGCGGTCTGCTACGCTTCGTACATCGTGCTGACAGGAAGTTCGCTCCGGCGGCTGAATCCAATCGCGGTCGGCGTTATGCAGTTTCTTTTTATGGGAATTTATTCAGCCGCTGCGGATTTCGCAGTCGGCGGATTCAACTTCCCGACGTCTCCGGTATTCTGGAGCGGCATGGCTGTTATGATCGTATTGGGGACGGCCTACTGTTTTATTATGCAGGTAATCTCACAGCAGCACGTCTCGGCGACGGCGGCGGGGATTACTCTCTCGCTTGAGCCTGTTTTTTCCGCGTTCTTCGCATACTTCACGCTCGGCGAGCGGCTCGGCTTGAGCCAGTTCGCGGGCGCGGCGCTCATGCTCGGCGGCGTGCTCTGGATTTCGACACGCGAACGGTGACGCGCTGTAATTTTTCGCGGATGCACAGCAAAGCGGCGCGGGGACGTCCCCGCGCCGCTTTGCGTATTTTCAGTTCGTCTTAGAAGACCGCGTAATCCACGTCCTTCGGGTCTCCGATGAACATGTACCCCGGAGCGTGCGTTATCGCAAAAGGCGGCTTTACGTTCATGACGACCGCCTGCGGGGTGACGCCGCAGGCCCAGAAGACCGGCGTCTCGCCTTCGCGTATCTCGACGGCGTCGCCAAAGTCCGGCTTGTTTACGTCTTTGATGCCTATCGCGGCCGGGTCGCCGATGTGTACCGGCGAGCCGTGTACAGCGGGGAAGCGTCCCGTCGAGAGCACGGCCTTCGGCACCTGGTCGTGGCGCACCGGGCGCATACTGACGACCATCGGGCCGGAGAGGCGTCCGGCGGGCTTGTTCTGTATGTTCGTTATGTACATCGGCACGTTGCAGTTCATGTCGATGTGGCGTATCGGGATTCCGGCCTCGATCAGCGCGCCCTCGAAGCTGAATGAGCAGCCGAGAAGGAAGGCGACGAGGTCGTCGCGCCAGTATTTCACGACGTCCGTGGGCTCGTCTATAAGTTCGCCGTCTTTCCAGACGCGGTACTTCGGAATGTCGGTGCGCACGTCGGAGCCGGGTGCGATGATGCGCGCCTCCCAGTCGCCGGGTTCGGTCACGTCGAGTATCGGGCAGGGCTTCGGGTTGCGCTGCGCGAATACGAGGAAGTCATAGGCCCATTCCTTCGGCAGGACTATCATGTTAGCCTGTACGTGGCAGTGGCAGAGCCCCGATGTCGGGTGCGTCCACTCGCCTTCGCGTATTATGCGGCGCATTTCTTTCGGGTGTGTCGAGCGGTACGGCGTTACGTCAAACGGCAGTGTCATCCGAGTACAACCTCCTTCAAATTTGTTACTTTAACTCCGGCCGCTTCTAGCGCGGCGCGGACAGCCTTCGCCATTTCGACGGCTTCAGGCGTGTCTCCGTGCATACATATCGAGTCGGGACGGAAATTTATAATCGTGCCGTCGATCGCCTCGACGGTTCCTTCCGCCACCATTCTCACGACGCGTTCAGCGGCTTTCGCCGTGTCGTGAATCACAGCGCCAGGCTGTGAGCGGGGGACGAGCGAGCCATCCGGCATGTAAGCCCTGTCCGCGAAGGCTTCCGCCGCGAACGGCACGCCGAGCTCTTTGGCGGCTTTTTCAAATTCCGAGTTCGCAAGCCCCATCAGGATGATTCCTTCGCCCGCGTCGCGGACGGCACGCGCTATCGCCGCGGCGAGCGCGGGGTCTTTCGCGGCCTGATTGTACATCGCGCCGTGCGGCTTAACGTGCTGGAGCGTCATTCCGTTTGCGCGGCAGAACGCCTGAAGCGCGCCTATCTGATAGAGGCAGTCGGCGTATTCTTCGTCAGGCGTGCATTTCATGTTCCTGCGCCCGAATCCGACGAGGTCTGGATAGCCCGGATGCGCGCCGGCCGCGACGCCTTTTTTCGCGCAGTTTTCGAGAGTTTTCTTCATCACGAGCGGATCTCCCGCATGGAAGCCGCAGGCTACGTTCGCCGAAGTTACGGCCTCCATCACCGCCGCGTCGTCTCCGAGCTTATATGCGCCGAAGCTTTCGCCGATGTCGCTGTTCAGGTCTATCTTGTACATTATGAACCCCTCCCCTATTTTATCTCTTCACAGGTTACTTCGTACTGTTTGCCGTTGACCGTCAGGCGGAGGCGCGCAGACGCAAACCCGCCGTTTGCCTGCGCCGCGCGCGGACGCGAGACGTAGGTACTGCGCAGTTCGCCGACGCGGCGCACGGCCTCGGCTATTTTCATCTGCTCCGCGGTCCCGTCGTCTATCGACGCCTTACGGAAGCGCACAGGAGAGCCCGGCATTTTCTGGACGAGCGCCTCGATCGAGAGCGGCGTGAGCACGCCTATCTTCGTATATCCGCCGGTCGTCTGGCGGTCTGCCAGCATCACTATCGGCATTCCGTGCGACGGTATCTGGACGGCTCCGAGCGGAACTCCGTCGGAGACGATGTCGCCGCCTTTGACGTGCTCTATTTTCGCGCCGTCGAGACGGCAGCCCATTCTGTCTGATTCTGAGGTTATTGTGTATTCGGACGAGAAGAGCGTCGCTCTGCCCTCTTCCGTGAACAGGTCTTCCTGAAGCCCCGTCATCAGCGACAGAGGCGCGTCCGCAGGAAGCGCGGGGTTGAGCTCGGGCGGCAGAGTAAACCCGTCCAGCCTTTTCCAGAGCGGCGACGGTTCGCCGGTCGTTATCACGTCGCCGTTTTTCAGCGCGCGGCCTTCAAAGCCGCCTATCTTCGCGCGCATATATGTCGAGCGGCTGTTCATCACAAGAGGAACGCCGACGCCGCCGGCGAAGCAAAGGTTGCCGCGGCAGCCGTTTTTGGGGCCGGTGAATGAAATCACGTCGCCGGACTTCAATTCAACGACGCGCCACGATCCGACGGCCCGTCCGTTGACGGAGAAGCCGAGGTCGGCTCCAGCGAAGACCGCCGCGCCGCCGCCGCAGACTTCAAGCTCGGGGCCAAGCAGCGTCACTTCGAGCGCCGCCGCGCCTTCTGGGTTGCCGAGCATCGCGTTGCCTATACGAAGCGCCGGGAGATCCATCGCTCCGGCGACCGGCACTCCGCTCAACTGGAAGCCCCAGCGTCCGAGGTCCTGCACTGAGGTGAGCATTCCGGCACGTCTGACTTTAAGCTCCGTCATATCGCCTCAGCCTCCTTTACGACAGGTTTGTAAACGCCGGCGGCTACTTCCGCTTCGATTTTCTTGAACTCTTCTTCCGATACAGGCACGAAGCGCACTTCGTAGCCTGCTTCGATAAGCGTCGGGCGTCCGGCTTCGGGCGTGAAGAGACGCAGCGGCGTGCGCCCGATGAGCTGCCATCCGCCGGGGCTGTCTATCGGGTAGATGCCGGTCTGTTTGCCGGCGATGCCGACGCTGCCGCCCTTGATGACTGTGCGCGGATTTGCAAGCCGGGGCGTCGCTATGCTCTCGTCCATCCCGCCCAGATAGGCGAATCCGGGCAGGAAGCCTATCATATAGCAGTGGCACGGCTTCGCGCTGTGGCGTTTGACGACTTCTTCTTCAGATATGCCCGCGTGTTCCGCTACGTTGGCGATGTCGGGGCCGTATTCGCCGCCGTAACAGACGGGAATTTCTATTTCAGTCCCCGCGGCCGAGCCGCCGGCAGCCGGCGCGGGCGCGGACTTCGCCTCCTTGACGACGGCTTCACGCGTCGTCTTCGTCGGGTCAAAGTATATTGCAAGCGACCTGTAAGTCGGCAGGCACTCCATGAGCGGCACGCGCTTCTGAGATCTCATGTGCTTCGTCAGGGCCGTCACGGCGTCGTTCGCCGCGCGGCTTATCTCGTCCGCAAACTCTACCACGACGCACGACTCGCCCGCCGCCAGATACTTTGGTTCTTCGATGTATACCGCCAAGGCAATCACCTCTCTGCGCGTAGAATTTTTCCTATGCCGCTATTTTATAACGGGGCTAACCGAAAAGCTTCATTATTCCGGTAAGAGACTTCGCGCCCATCCATGCCGTGAAGGCGACCATGACCCATCCAAGAATCGTGAGGACTATCGGGTGCTTGTAGCCTTCGCCGATGATGCTCTTTTTGTGGGCGGCGAGCAGTATCGCGCCGAGCGATATGGGGAGTATCAGTCCGTTTACGGAGCCCGCGAAGATGAGCAGCGTGACGGGATTGCCCATCGTCGTGAAGATCGCAGTCGAAATGCAGATGAAACCTATTATCCAGTAGCGGTGCTTCGCTTCGACGCGCGCGAAGAGCGTGCGCAGGAACGATATTGAGGTGTACGAAGCTCCGACGACGGAGGTGACGGCCGCGCACCAGAGTATTACGCCGAAGATCCTGTAACCGAGCTCGCCTGCGCCGATACGGAACGCCGATGCTGGCGGGTTGCTGGGATCGAGGACCGCTCCGCCGACGACGACGCCGAGAACTGCGAGGAAGAGCAGGTAGCGCATGACGCCGGTGATGCAGACCGCAGAGATGGAACCGTGCGAAATTTTGCCGAGGTTGTCGACGCCGGTGATGTTCGCGTCAATGATTCTGTGCGCGCCGGAGAACGTTATGTATCCTCCGACCGTTCCGCCGACGAGCGTCAGTATCGTGAGCCAGTCTATCTGCGACGGGATTACGGTCTCTTTAAGCGCGAGGCCGACTGGCGGCTGCGTCTTGACGACCATGAAGCCGACCATCGCGAGCATGATGATGCCGAGGACCTTCGTGAACATGTCCATCGCCTTGCCCGCCTCTTTGCTTATGAAGAGCACAATGGCGCAGAGCGCGCTTATGACCGCGGCCGGAGCAAGCGGAATTCCGCATATGACGTTAAGGCCCATCGCCGCGCCGCCGACGTTTCCGATGTTGAATATAAGGCCGCCGATTGCGACGAGTATCGCTATGAAATATCCAAGTCCGGGGAAGACTTCGTTGGCTACGTCCTGAGCGCGTTTCCCGGAAACGCCGAGGATGCGCCAAATGTTAAGCTGAACAATGATGTCGATGATGATGGAAACAACAATTGCGAAGGCGAAGGCCGCCTTCAGCTGGTCGGTGAAGACCGTCGTCTGTGTCAAAAATCCCGGCCCGATGGCGGAGGTCGCCATAAGGAAGGCCGCTCCAATAAGTACGCTAGCAGCTGATTCTTTCTTTTCGCTCATTTCTCATACCTCCTGTGAATGATGGAATTAAATCCTCATCTTTATATATGCAAAAAAGTTGCCGAAGAAATATAAAAAATACGAAATATGAACGAGGCGGAAAAACGGCTGTTGAACGGCGTTCGCGCGAATAAGCGGAAACGACGTGCGGTTTATGAAACGTGCGGAATCGCACGCTCCGCACGAAGTGCGAAGACGCACGGCTAAAATTCCGCGGCGCGTATGAACCGCGGCGGTATGCATGGCTTAAAGCGAGAGAAGTAAATGGAAGTTAAAGGCAGCGATTAAGAGAGAGAAGGCAGAATCAGCGGCCGCGCGACGCTCTCAGCTTCGCGCTGTGGTAGGCGACGGTGCGCTCCGGCACGCCGAGCATCCGCCCTATCGCGCCGTTCGTCATGCCTTCGGCGCGAAGTTCCGCAACGCGGGAGCGAAGCTCAGCCACACTCAAAGTTCCGTTCGACGCGGCGGGACGCGAAAAGAATACGCTTATCGGATAACAGCGGCCGTTTATCTCGCAGTAAGTGCCGCGCGCGCACCTGTGCAGAGTAGAGGCGTGGAGAGAAAGCGCGGCGGCGGCTCCCGCATAGGTCATGGGTTTAGGCGGAAGGCTCATATTGATGATTTTCTCGCTCTGCTCCGAAGCGATGTAAAGCGCGCACCTCATGACGGTGCGGCAGCGCAGCCCCAGGAGTTTGAGCGCCTGCCGCGCTGCGTTCCACTCGCCGCGCATCCACGGATCAGACGGCGCTTCGCCGGATGCAAGGCCGAATTCCCCCAAATGGTTCTCTACTACGGGCATATTGTCAGTCAGAAGACGCGGCGAAACTTTTCCGTCCATGACCGTGAATTCCACGTCGGCAGCTACGTAATGCGTCCGCGCGAAATTCCTGCCCGGCGCAGGGTCGAGGCCGCGCAGCGTGCGCATCGCATCCGCCATCTGGCTTTCGTCAAAGCCGCGGCCCGCGCCCCACTCTGTTATTTTCCCCGCAAGCAGCGCGGCGCGTCCCTCAGTCAGCAGCGTCCATGCCGCGCCCCCCTCAAGCCCCGCGCGGCGCAGCTGTATCAGGAGCGATTCCGCAAGCCCCGGAGCGAAGAGCCCCGCCGGTTCTACATAATTTTGCAGATTTTCGATAAAACGCCGCGTCTCGGCCAACGTCAGGCCGGAATGTTCCGCCGCCTGCTCGAACGTACAGTTAAGAAATCCGTCCGCGCCGAGCAGCGAGCTCCAGAAAGCGGCGGGGGCTTTTGAGCTTACGCTGGAGTAGCCCGGGCACGAACATATCTGAGGATAGAGCGCCGAGTCGAGCGACGGACGCTCCGGCAGGTTTTCGTAGAAATCAGCCTCGCTCTCAATGCGCGCGGAAAAATTACGCGGCGGAGCGAACGAAATGAACATATTGCCCTCAGCAAGCTCGCGGCAGGCCGCCGTGAGCTCTGGCAGAGGAGTAAGCAGAAGATTAGCACCGTGGAAGAGCCACGGGGAGACGGACGGCCGCGGCGCGTTGTAAATGGAGCGAAGAAGTTTCAGCTCATTCAAGGCCGTGCCTCTGCATCCTTCTTATAAGCGAAAAACGCGAAATCCCAAGCTCCGCGGCGGCCTGCGTCTTATTCCCTCCGCATCTGGCAAGCGCCTCCGTTATGAGACGCCGTTCGACGCCGTCGAGCGTTTCCCCAAGCGTCGCGCCCATTTCGCGCGTTTCAGCCCCGCCGGCGCGCGGCTGCGCCCCGCATTCAAGCATCTCGGCGGGAAGGTCGGCAAGGCGCACATATGGATCTTCGGGGCTGCGCAGAATCAGAATCCGCTCGATTACATTCCGCAGCTCGCGCACGTTGCCAGGCCACGGATAACTCGCAAAGACTTCGCGCACCTCTTCCGAAAGCTCAGGCGCGCTCTTGTTCATACGCTGCGATATGTTTTCAAGGAAATATGAGGCAAGTTCGACGACGTCGCCGCCCCTTTCGCGCAGCGGCGGAAGCTTGATCGGGAAGACGGAGATGCGGAAATAGAGGTCCTTGCGGAAACTTCCGTCGCGCACCTTTTTCTCAAGGTCGAGACAGGTCGCGCATATCAGCTTGAGATTCACCTTTTTTTCTTTCGTTCCGCCTATCGGGCGCACCGTCCGCTGGTCGATAAAGCGGAAGAGCTTCGCCTGCAAAGAGAGCGGCAGGTCTCCTATTTCGTCAAGGAACAGCGTTCCGCCTCCCGCCGCCTCGATAAGCCCCGTCTTGTCTGAATCCGCTCCGGTGTACGCGCCTTTCATGTAGCCGAAGAGCTCCGCTTCGAGCAGCGCCTCCGGTATGGCGGAACAGTTGACCGCTACAAATTCGCCTTTGCACTTCGACGCGCTGTGAAGCATACGCGCCGCGACCTCCTTGCCCGTGCCGCTTTCTCCCGTCAGAAGCACCGTCGTGTCCTGATATGGAGCGACCTTGAGCAGCGCTTCGGTTACCTCCATCATTGCAGGGGAAGAGCCGAGCAGATTGCTGTCGCAGTAGGCGGGCGCACTGCGGTTTCGGAAGCGTATCGACTCAAAGGCGTGCTCCGCCATATTCATAGCGGCGTCGAGCGGAAAAGGCTTGTCTAGGTAGTTGTACGCTCCCTGCCTGATAGCCCTGACGATGAGGTTGGAATCACCGAAGGCCGTCATCATAATCACCTTGCACCGCGGCGCGGCCTTCAGGACAGCCGGCAGCGCGTCGATGCCGCTGCCGTCCGGCAGGCACTGGTCCAGAAATATCAGCGAAGGTATGGAACAGTTCAGCGCGTCGTAAAGCTCGCCCACGCTCGCCATACATTCGACGCTGTGGCCCCTGCGTTCAAAGGCCCTCTTCAGTCCGTTAGCCAAATTCGTTTCGTCGTCCACTATCCAAACGCTCATTTTTCCACACTCCGTTCCGCAAGCGTCAAATATACTCTGAATGTCGCGCCGCCGGCCCCATTCTCAAGCGACAGCTCGCCGCCCAAACTCTCTGTAATCCTTTGAACTATGCTGAGGCCGAGCCCCGTGCCCTCTTTTTTCGTGGTGAAGAAGGGGTCGAATATTCTGTGCTCGATGCTGGGAGGGACGCCGCCGCCCGTGTCCGATACCGTTATAACGCCGCGTACTCCGCTTCGGGCCGCGCTTTGAGAACGCCCTACCGATATGGAAAGCATCCCGCCGCGCCCCGCCGCCTGAATCGCGTTGAGCGCAAGGTTCATGACGACCTGGCGCAGCGCTTCTCCGTCGGCCATCACCGTAACGTCCGGCTCCTCGCATTTGAGGACTAGGCGGACGCCCTGTTTCTGCGCCTGAGGGCCTATCATCGATCCCGCCCATGGGAGAATGTCGTCGAGTTTCGTCGGATTCACCACCGCCGGACGCGGCCTGACGAACGACAAAAGCTGCACGACTATGTTGTTCAGCCTGTCCATCTCCTCGCAGAGCGCATTTATCTGATCCCCGGCGTCGCGTATATCCTCTCCGCGGAAATCTCCGGCTCCAATCCTTTCGATCTCGTCGCGCAGCAGGTCCGCCTGTATCCTCATGCTCGCCAACGGATTGCGTATCTCGTGCGAGAGGCCGGACATCATCTCTCCGAGGGCCGCGAGTCTGTCCATCCTGCTGAGCTGGCGCTGCACGTCGCGCCAGCGGGCAAGCTGTTCCGACATATCGTTAAAACTGTCGATGAGCTCAGAGAATTCCGAAGGCGAAAAAACTGACTGCGGCACGCGGACGGACTTCCCCGCCGCTATTTCCCGGCACATCCATGTAAGCCGCCTCAAAGGCCGCGTCAGCACATAGGAAAGAAAAACTGCAAGCTCGACGGCGACGATGAGGCCGAGTATCCCGACAAGTATAAGATAACGCTCCTCCTCAACCATATCCGCGTAAATCTCTTCATAATCTATGACGAAGCCGTAGACGCGCCCGCCGCTTGTGAGGCGCATCTCCGCCTCCTCGCCTTCGCCGCACGGACGCCAGTAAGGACCCAGCTCCTCCTCCGCCGCGGCGGCGGAATATTCAAGCCGGTAAAGGCTGAGCATACGCTCCGCCCTCTCAGCAGTACGCTCGGCCTCTTCAAGTTTCCGCATATAGCTCTGGTTGAGCCGCGTCCCGAGAATAAGGACGGCGGTCGAGAGAGCGA
>MHCFR05601__coassemble_1864_pt1 | contig 10570 bp, 10 predicted proteins | sample MHCFR05601__metabat2_low_PE_003 | metagenome-assembled genome bin MHCFR05601
ACGGAGACGCTGGACAAGGCGACCGATAAATGGGGCATCAAGGTCAACCGCGTCGAGGTCAAGAACATAGAGCCGCCGAAGGAGATAATGGCCGCGATGGAGCGCCAGATGAAGGCCGAACGCGAAAAACGCGAGTCGATACTGCTCGCCGAGGGTGAAAAACAGAGCAAAATCCTGATAGCGGAAGGCGAAAAGGAATCCGCGATACTGCGCGCCGACGCCGTGCGCGAACAGAAAATCCGCGAAGCGGCGGGCGAGGCGGAAGCGATACGCACGGTGCAGCAGGCGGTCGCCGACGGAATAAGGATGCTCAACGAAGCCGCGCCGACGCGCGAGGTCATAGCGCTGCGCAGCCTTGAATCCTTCGAGAAGGCCGCCGACGGACAGGCGACGAAGATAATAATCCCCTCAGAGATACAGGGCGTCGCTGGGCTCGCAGCGTCGCTGCGCGAACTCGTCATCCCCGACGGCGCGGAAAAATCGCCCAAGGCCGCAAAACCGGCGAAAAAACCGGAAGCAGCCTCCGCAGCATTATTCCCGGCAAACGGCGCACATTCCGCGCCGCAGCCGCCGTTCGGAGACGGGGCCGTAAAATAACGGAGCGGGGCCTGGCGCCCCGCCTTTTCTGTAAATGAAGTACCACATCGGGCTAATATCCAAGCTGCTCGGCCTTTCGGCGGAAGGCATACGCCTGTACGAGCGCGGCGGAATTGTGCGCTCCCGCCGCGAGGGCGGCGGAGGCTACCGCTTTTACGAAAGGCCGGACATCGTCTCGCTGATGCTTGCGATGTCATACCGCGGCTGCGGCTTCACGCTCGGCGAAGCGGAGAGCCTCGTCAACACCGACGACCCGTCGTTCGTTGCCGAAAGCCTGCGCCGCCGCGAAGAGGGGCTTGAAGCGGAGATACGGCGCAAGCAGATGATACTTGCGCGGCTGCGCGAAAACCGTGAGCGGATAGAAAACGCGCCGTCAAAGTTCGGAGTGGTCGAATTCTGCGAACGCCCGGCATTTTACCGGCTTGAGTTCATGCGCGGCGGCGAACTGACGCTGGAACTCGAAGACTACCCGCTTTTCAGAAAATGGCGCGCGCTTTCGCCCTTCGTATTCCCGTCGCTGCGCGGCGACTGGGAGAAATTTCTGCGCGAGGGCAAGGACGAAAACGCTGCAGGGCTTGCTCTTATGGAGAGCGACGCTGAGATGCTCGGCGAAGAGAAGCTCGCGCGGCGCGGCGTATATTATCCGGCCTGCCCATGCCTGCGCCTCATGATGCGCGTCGAGGGTCGTTTCCCCGTAATGCCAGCGCCGTATCTGGAGCCGCTCAAAGAATACGCGGAGCGTGAAAAGCTCGCAGTGACCGGAGACCCCGTCTCGCACACATTCCTCTCGATAAACAGAAACGGGGGCGGAATGAGATACCGCCTCATCTGGCTGCCGGTCGAAAAAAACGCTTGACCTTACACCAAGTGTAGGCTTTACCCTTTCGCGCATGGGGGGAAGCGCAATGAAAAAGACCGGAGGCGCTCTCAGGCTCTTCGTACAGTTCCTGAAATTCGGCTGCTTTACGTTCGGCGGCGGATTGAACATCGTAGCCCAGATGCAGCGGCTGTACGTCGACGAGGAGAAGAAAATAACGAACGTCGAACTGCTCGACCTGACCGGCGTCGCGCGCAGCCTGCCGGGGCTTTTCGTCGGAAACGTGGCCTTTCTGTACGGTTATCGTGATTCCGGCTACCCGGGCGCGTTCGCCGCGATATTCGGCATGGTCATACCGCCTATGATCGTGCTCTCCTTCATCACTTATTTTTACACGGAATTTCACAGCCAGGCGACGGTCATGTCCGCAATGACCGGTGTACGGGCCGCCGTCGTCCCCATAATGGCGAGCGCCATACTGGGCCTTGTGCGCGGCGCGTTCCCGATGAGGATATGCTACGCGGTAGCGGCCGCGGCGCTTGGGCTCTATCTTTTCCTGCACGTCAACTGCGTCTGGCTGGTCGCGGGCGGGGCTGCTGCCGGACTGATAATCAGCCGCTTCTGGAAGGGAGGGCGCGGCGATGGTGCTGCTTAGCCTCTTCTGGAGCTTCGTAAAAATAGGCTTCACGAGCTTCGGCGGCCTCTCCATGATCCCGCTGATAACGAACGAGATGCTCGGTCACGGCTGGATGACCGCGCAGGAAGTTACGGACATCATAGCGATAGCGGAGATGACGCCCGGGCCGCTCGGCATAAACTGCGCAACCTTCGGGGGAATCCACGCCGCCGGAATACCGGGAGCGATCGTCGCGTCGCTCGGCGTCATGACGCCGACGTTGACGATAGGGGCGCTTGCGGCTTTCTTCTACGAATTCTTCAAAAAGAGCAAAGGAATGTCGCGCGCGATGACCGGCGTGCGCCCGGCCTGCATAGGCATGGTCGCCGGCGTCACGGTTCAGCTCGCGCTCTCAAACTACGGCGCGATGCTGCAGGGCGGCATCGTACCATTCGCCGCTATCTCAATCCTCGACGTCGCGCTGCTTATAAAATGGAAAGTCAGCGTCCCGAAGGTGATCTGCCTCAGCGCCGCGCTCGGCGTGGTGCTGTTCTAAGATTTCACACAAAAGCTGAGGCGGCCGGCAAAAGGCTGGCGTCATGCCCCTCACAGGGGCCTCTCTCTGCCCGTCATCCGGCAGACGTTCTCGTACTGCCGTTCGATTTTGCCGAAGGCCGCGGCTTCATGCCCGCCGCCGCAGTTTGAGAGCGCGGCGGTCACGTCGGCGGCGAAGCCTTCAGGCATCTGCGCGCCGGATTTTTCGAGCCGTGCGAGCGCGCCCTTCTCGTTCAGCATGTACATGCCGTTCGCCGCATAGAGTACATGGAACAGAGAAACCGCGCAGCGGAACAGAGAGCCGGCGGCGTACGCCGCGTCGCCGCGCCCTAGCACTTTTCTGCCGCACAGCAGAGAAAAGCCGCATTCCCATAAAAATTTGTCGATAGCAGCGGCCCTGTAAACTTCCGGGAACGGCGAGAGCCGCGCCTTCTCCTCGCGCAGCCGCGGCGAAGCGGAAAAAAGTTCCACACAGCAGGCCGTCTCGCCCATATATATCGAATTGACGAAGCCGAACGGATGGCCGCACTGGTAGTCTATCGTTATGTTCCCGCGCAGGCAGTCATCGATTACGGCGCTTACGCGCGCGATATCGCGGTACAGAATATCAACGGGACATCCGTCTACCGTAAGCCAGCCGCCGCCGTTTATCCACGGCCCCCACGCGCCCGGCTCCGTCGCCGCGTCAGCGCGTCGCGCGTCGTCGAGCGCAGAAGCGCGCCGTCTCAGCTCATCCGCGTCGAACTCGCGCGCGTCGTAATAAATTCCGATGTCTATGTCGGAGTGCCCGCCCGCGCATCCAGTTGCGCGCGAGCCGCCAAGCACGACCGACTCCACGCCGCGCACGCCCGCGAACGCGCGCGCCGCCTTCTCTATGACCTTGTCCGCTGAAACCATGGCTGAACCTCCCGTCCGCAATTTTGACAAAAGAGTAGCACGATTTGCGCGCCGCGGCGTTTGACTAAATTTGCTCAAACGGGTATAATGCGCGCACGAGGTGAGAACAGTGGCTGAGGACAAGACGGTCGCGCAGAACCGGAAGGCGAGACATGAATATTTCATCATCGACTCCTTCGAGACCGGCATAGTCTTGTCCGGCACGGAGATAAAATCCGTGCGCGACGGGCGCGTCAACCTCAAGGACGGATTCGCCTCCGTCGAAGGCGGCGAGCTGTGGCTCTACAACGTCCACATATCGCCCTACGAGAAGGGGACCATCTACAACAAGGACCCTCTCCGCCCGCGCAAGCTGCTCGTCCACAAGTCCGACATCCGCCGTCTCGTAGAGAAGACGCGAGAGAAGGGCTTCACGCTCGTGCCGCTCAAGATGTACCTCAAAGAGGGCAGATGGGCGAAAATAGAGCTTGCTGTGGCGAAGGGCAAGCAGCTCCATGACAAGCGCGACAGCGCCGCTGAACGCGACGCGGCGCGCGAAATAGACAGAGCGGTACGCCGCAAAGTTCGCGGCGACTATTAACGCGCGGGCTTACAGCCCGCGCAGCGCAACACCGCTCCAATCCTCCGGGGACGACAGGTTTCGACAGCAGGCGGAGGGTCGGGGGGAGCGTGCCGAGGATGGGGAAGCCTCGTTAATCCGGCTCCGAAAAAATAATTGTCGAAGACAATTACGCACTCGCTGCTTAGTTTTAAGTAGCGCGCTCTTCAGGACTTCCGCCGTTGGGTCCTGAAAGGGCGTCACAAAGACGGCTGGGATTACGGTTCCGCCTTTCGGCCGGCGTCCGAGATCCAGAGAGGCTAGGGAAAGAGTATCCTGTCTACGGGAGCCTCCGCCCCGAATTTTAAAGCATAGACTACGCACGTAGCGCCCTCCAGATTGTCCTCTGTTGGACCGGGGTTCGATTCCCCGCGTCTCCACCAGAAATTTTCCCGAGCATACCGCTCGTTAACAAAAGCCCCCAAACGGGGGCTTTTTTGTTGGAAATATGTTTGCTTTTTTATTTGACTCAAACGGTCGCGGGCGATGGGGCGTATCAAATCACGGAAACGGAAATTTTTCCGCGCGCTGTGATACGTTCTGCGGTGGAGATTCCGCGCTTTCTTATCTGCTATAATAAACTCCATGAAGAATTTGACTGTTAATCCGTCTTATAAAATCGCGCTTTCGGCTTTGATCGCCGCGCTTTATGCCGGGCTTACGGCGGCGCTTGCGCCGGTCTCTTTTGGGCCGGTGCAGTTTCGCGTTGCGGAGGCGCTGACTTTGCTGCCGTTTTTTGTGCCGGAGGCGGTCCCGGGGCTTTTCGTTGGCTGTCTGCTTTCAAATATGCTCGGCGGTTTCGGCGTCGCGGACGTCGCGCTCGGCAGCGCGGCTACGCTTGCGGCGGCGTGGCTGACTTCGCGGATGCCGAATGTGTGGCTTGCGGCCGTGCCGCCCGTCGCCGTCAACGCCGCGGTCGTAGGCGTTTATCTTGCGTTTCTTACCGATACGCCGGTTTTGCTTTCGGTCGTTTACATAGCGTTCAGCCAGTCGGCGATATGCTTCGGCATCGGCGTGCCGCTCGCGCTTTATGTGAGCCGCTCGCACATGCTGGACGCGTTCCGGCGCGGGCGATGAATTTTTTCACTGTTGGGAGGCTTGTGATATGAATATACGCGAACGGTGGGAGGAGGTCGAGCGCGCGATTCTGTCGCCTTCCGCCTGTCTGTCTGTGAACAGCCGCGGACGCGAGAGGGCGGAGGAGCCGTGCGCGATACGCACCTGCTTCCAGCGTGACAGGGACAGGATTATCCACTGCAAATCTTTCCGCAGGCTGAAATACAAGACGCAGGTCCTTCTTCTGCCTGAGGGCGACCATTACAGGACGCGGCTTACGCATACGCTCGAAGTTTCGCAGATTGCGCGTACGATTTCGCGTGCGCTGCGGCTTAACGAGGATCTGACGGAGGCGATAGCTCTGGGCCACGACCTCGGACATACGCCGTTCGGCCACATGGGGGAGCGCGTGCTGGACAAGCTGGCGCGCGAGAACGGCCTGCCGGGCTTCCATCACGCGGCGCAGAGCCTGCGCGTCGTGGACTGTCTGGAAAAGGATGGGCGCGGGCTGAATCTCACATGGGAGGTGCGCATGGGCATCCTCCAGCATTCCAAAGGGCAGGTCGACGTGCGTTCCGGCTACGGGCTGACTAATCCGTCTAGCATGGAGGCATGGGTTGTGCGAGTGTCGGACTCGCTGGCCTACCTGAATCACGACATAGACGACGCGCTGCGCGCCGGGCTGCTTGATGCGGACGAGATGCCCGAGGATATGCGCGCGCTGATAACCATGCGCAATTCGCGCCGTATCGACGGGATGATTACTGATGTGGTCGAAAACAGCACGCCTGAGGCGATCGGCTTCAGCGCGGGTATGCTGGGGCAGATCGAGCGGCTGCGCAGCTTTTTGTACGAGCACGTCTACGCAAGGGCGAACGCCATCATCGAGGAGTCGCGCGTGGAGCACGTCATCACGGCGCTTTTCAACAAACGCATGGAGAACAACGGCGGTTCGGCGCGCGAGGCTGTGGATATGATTTCGGGCATGACGGACCGTTTCGCTCTGCATATGTTCCAGAAGAACTTTGTGCCGCGCCCGTGGCCGAAGGTGACGGGATTTTACGAGGTTTCGCAATGATGAAGTTCGCTTTTCTCATAATGGGAGATTTTGATTCGTCGAAGGACAGGGCCGCGATTCACGGCGGCGCTGCGCAGATTATAGGCGTGCCGTCCGTCGAAGCGGCCTGCCGCGAGGCTGCGGCGCTGCTGGAAGAGGGCGTCGGCTGCATAGAGCTCTGCGGGGCTTTTAAGGCGGAGGACGCGCGTCGCGTCATTGAGGCGACGGGGAATAAAATCCCGGTAGGTTACGTTACGCATCTGCCGGAGCAGGACGAGGTTTTCGCCGCAGCTTTCGGAAACGGCGGAAATTAGCGCAGAGCGCGCGGCTGTATGACGGCGTCGTCGATTCTGCGCAAGTATGTGATTCCGCTTCTCGCCGCCGCCATCGCCATATCCGTCTATATGCGGCAGGGCGGGGAGGCGGCTGGGATTTCCGATGTTCTTGGCTTCGCGCCGGAGGGCGGGCAGGTAGTCCGCAGCGAAGATACGCACGGCGGATGTCACGGCGACGGGCATAGGTTTATCGTAATGGACTTCGGCGGGGAGAGCGGGCGCGCTCTCGCGGCGCGCCTTGAGGCTAGCGAAAGGTGGAAGCATCTGCCTTTCGACAGGACGCTGACGGCGCTCGCCTACGGCCTGCGCGAAGAGGCGCGTCAGACCGGCCCCTATGTCACTGGGCGCGGCGGCGGGGCGCTGTTGCCGAAGATAGGAAAAGGATATTATTTTTTCAAGGACAGGCACGCGGAGGCAGGTTCAGGCGGCGGCGCGGAACTTCTCTCTCGCGGTTCATTCAACTTCACGCTCGCGGTTTTCGACGCAGCTGCGAACAGGCTCTATTATTACGAGCTGGATACGTAAAATCAAAACTTATTCGCGGGCATGAAAAAAGGGGCTTCGCGCCCCTTTTTCTTTTATATTATTCCGTATTGTTTCAGCAGCTCCTGATAACGGTCTTCGACAGCTTCTGGCGTGTCGTAATTTCTCTTTGGGTATGCCGGCGCGGGCTTCGCGCTTGGGACTTTTGCCGGTTCTTCCTCCTTCGGCTTCTGTGTAGGCGTGACGGGAGCCGTGGTCGCCGGCGTCTCCGCCGTGCCCGCTCCAGTCCCGGCGCCGGGCTGCGGCTGTACCGCAGGCGCGCCGCTCAGGTGCAGCGCGTAGAGGTTTACGTCCGTCTCTTCGTCTATCGGCGCGAGCAGAAGGACCGGAGCGTTGGCGTCGGCAAGCGCGCCAGCGAGCGTGCCGCCGTGCCACGGGCAGAGAGACGAAGGCGCGTGGCCGAGCGGCAGCAGAAGCTCGGCGGCCTCGCAGCCCGGCGCGGCGAGGAAGCCGGTCGCCTTGCAGACGCTTACTGATTCAACTTCGGCGTCCGCCGGTATGGAGAATGTAGCGGGAAGGCTGCGCGCCTTCACGGCGTAGTCTACAAAATTCTTCCAGACTGGCAGCGCGGCGACGGCTCCGGTGGATTTGCCGCCGAGCGGCTTGTGGTCGTCGTTGCCGACGTAGACCACGACGACGAGCCCCGGCACGCCGCCGACGAACCACGCGTCGGTCCATTCGTTGGTCGTCCCGGTCTTGCCGAAGGTCTCATACCCGTTGACCTTGGCGCGCGCGCCGGTGCCCCACGCCGTGACCTGCTGGAGCATAGAGCGCATCGTGACTGCGACGGCCGGAGTCAGAGCCGGCGTGAGCTGCGGGCCGTTCTGCTCAAGCGTCTCGCTGCGCTGGGAGAGGATTTCCTTTATCGCATAAGGCTTCACCTGATAGCCGTTGTTGGCGAACGACGAATAGGCGACGCAGAGTTCGAGCGGCGTCAGGCTCGCCGTGCCGAGCGCGACGGATAGGTCGTCCGGCAGGTGCGGCGTCGTTATGCCTATGCGCCGCGCGAGATCCGCAATGTGGCGGACGCCGCTTATCTGCGCCAGACGCACTGCAGACGTGTTTATCGAACGCGCGAGCGCGCGCATCAGCGTAATCTCGCCGTCGTATTTGTCCGATGTGTAGTTGCCTGGGGCCCAGCCGTTTGGGAAGAGCAGCGGCGCGTCGAGCACGTGGTCCACTCCGCGGTAGCCCTGCTCAAGCGCCGAGGCGTAGACTATCGGCTTGAACGCCGAGCCCGGCTGGCGGAAGGCCTGCGTCGCGCGGTTGAACTTGCTCTTGTTGAAATCGCGTCCGCCGACGAGCGCGAGTATCTCTCCCGTGTTCGGATCTATCGCTACGAGCGCGCCTTCGTGCTTCATCGAGGAGACGAGCTCCTCGGCCTTGGTCTGGAGATCCTTGTCTATCGTCGTGTACACGCTGAGGCCGCCCCTGTAAATCCTGTCGGCGCCATATGAAGGCAGCAGGTGGCTGAAAAGTATGTACGAGACGAAATAGGGGGCGTCTTCGAGCGTTATCGGGTTGCCGCGCCGCGCGCTCTCCGCAAGCTTCGGCGCTTTGTTGATGTTGGCGTCGTAATCGGATTTTGAAATCCAGTCGAGGTCTAGCATCCTGCGCAGGACGTACGACTTGCGTGCCTGCGAGTTGCCCTCGTGGCGGAACGGCGAATATTTCTCGGGGGCGGCTACGAGTCCAGCGAGCACCGCCGATTCGTTGATGTCTAGGTTCGCAGGCGCTTTGCCGAAATATTCGCGCGAGGCGGCCTCTATGCCGTAGGTGCCGTGTCCCATGTATATCGTGTTGAGATACATCTCAAGAAGCTGGTCTTTAGTGTAGATGCGTTCCAGCCGTATCGCCAGAACTATTTCACGCGCCTTGCGGATTATCGTTTTTTCATTGGAAAGGAAGAGGTTGCGCGCAAGCTGCTGCGTTATCGTGCTCGCGCCCTGCTTCGCCTCGCCGTGGAATACGTCCACCATGAAGGCGCGCGCTATGGAAACGGGGCGGATGCCGCCATGATCGTAGAATTTATCGTCCTCCGCCGCGAGGATGGCCTTCACCATCCACGGCGAAACGTTCTGGAGCTTCACCCACGTGCGGTTTTCCTGGAAGAGCTGCGTTATCAGCCTGCCCTTGCAGTCGTAGACCTTCGTGGCGAGGCTCGGCTCGTGCGCCAGTATCTCCGGCGTCGTCGGCAGGGACTCCGTGATCTCCTTGAGGAAGAGCAGGCAGGCGACTGCGACGGCGGCGGCGGCTACCGCCGCGGTGAGCATGAAAGAGGCAAAAAATTTAGATGCGAAAGATTTTTTCCTGCGCGGCTTCTTATTCGCCAGAGAAAAATCCTTGTCGTCCTTGTTGGTTCGGGACATTCTTCGATACCTCCGAAGCGTTTCTGCATATATGACGAGATTATATCACATGGCGCGTCGCCGCCGGAGCGGCGGAGAAGGCATGAAAAAAGGGCGTCCGCGCGGGACGCCCTTTTGACGCTTATTTTTACGAAAGTCCGTTACTTGCCGAGCTTCTTCGTAAGACCGAAGGTCTTTGCGAACATGAAGAGGATGACGAGGATGCCGACGTAGCCGTTGATTCCGTAGATGATGTTGACTATCTGGCGGAAGGGGAGCATGAGCGCCACGAAGCAGGCTACTGCGCCGAGGCCGGCCGTGAGGGCGTAGAACTTCGTCGTCTTTTCCTGAGCGAATCTCGCGGACACGGTCCAGAGAAGCGGGACGGCCGTCGTGAAGATACCGGCGAGGATTACGACGGAGAATATCGAGGCGAGAGGCGGCCAGAGGAATTCAGCAAGGATTAGCGACGGAATGTCGGAGGCGTAGAGAGCTTCGAAGTGGGTGAGAAGTCCGAAGGCGAGGACGAGCGCGCCGGCGACGAATCCGGTCGCGCCGAGCGTTGCGCCGATGACGGCTTCTTTCTTGCTGTTGGCCTTCGTTCCCATGGCCGCGCAGAATGCCGCGAGCCAGAGGAGGCAGAATCCAACGTAGGAGAATCCTGACATGAACCAGTTGCTTCCGACGCGGATGAACTTTTCCGGGTCGAGCGTGCCGGAATTGATGAGCGCGACGCCTTCAGCGATGCCGCTTGGGTTCGTGATTATCGCTCCGGCGCCGACGCCGAGCGCGATGAGTACGATGATCGGGCCGATGGAGCCGATGACGTCGACTATTTTACCGAGGCCGAGGATGACGACGCCGACAGAGACGACGAGCATGAAGATCGCGCCGTACGCCGGGGGAAGATGATAGTACTGATTGAAGGTTCCGCCTGCGCCGCCGAGCATGACTATGTACGACATATAAATAAACGCGATTGAGAAATAATCGTAGAAGCCGCCGATGTATTTGCCGCAGTAGTAGCGGTATATATCGTTCGTGTTCGGGAAGTGCTCGTCATATCCCGCGCACATGAAGCTGGAGCAGAGATAGACGAAGCAGATGAGAACGAAAGCTCCGACGAGCAGCCCTTCATACCCGTACCCGGC
>MHCFR05601__coassemble_1876_pt1 | contig 10512 bp, 13 predicted proteins | sample MHCFR05601__metabat2_low_PE_003 | metagenome-assembled genome bin MHCFR05601
CGCATAATCACGAACAGTGCCTTGAACTGGAAATAGCTTATAAACTTTATCTGGTGCATAACCATAAATGGAGGTTCTGACGCCCCGTACATATTGGAACTGCAAACCATGGAAGGAGATAACTGAAACGACAGAATAAATATCCTGCCCGAATGCTGCGATTTTACTTTAGCTGGATGCTGACGGTGTCCAGCTTTCTTTTTGTCTGAGTTTTTCTAGTATGCCCGCGGCGCGCCGCGCCGCTTGTCCGCTATCATGCGCCGAGTTTTATGCGTTCGTAGTGCGGCTGGAATTTTTTGTCTACGGTGATGGAGAATATTTCTAGTATCGGGAGGCGCCGCCAGACCGCAGCGCGGCCGTCAGCTGTTATTTCTACGTCGCAGAGGCCGAGTATGGAATCGCGCTCTATGTCGAGCTCAGCCCTGCCGCCGTCGGGGATGGGCGAAGGCGCGCGGTTTTCAGACCATTTTTCCATTCCTGTCTGCGATATGCGGAGCGATGTTATCTCCGCGCCGCTTTCGTTGACGAGTTCAAGAGGCCATTCGCATCCGGCGGCTGCGCAGAACCCGCGCGAAGGCGCGCCTGCGAGGAGCGCGAGCGTGATTGTAAGTAAAGCGGCAATTTTGCAGACGGCGGTCATCGGCGCGCTCCTTTCTGTTGCGCTGCGCCTCGGCGCGGCTGTGTGCGGTGCTGTATATATTATAGCCGGTTACAGGCGCGGCAGGAAGTGGCGGGTGAATGGAGGCATTCACCCGCGTGGAGGCTGGCCTGAGAGGAGGTTTGCTTCGCGCAGTTTTCCGTTTGCAGGCTGTATAATGTTCCCTGACGGACTCTTGAGGTAAGGGGCCTCGAAGTATGAAGTTTCTCCCAAAAGGGAGGTGAAAGCCGTGGCTGAAAGCGATGGCCAATCCTCTCGGAAACGCCGAAGCAAATGGAGACATTTGAAAAGGCGAGAGGGACGTAACTTCAAGAGCTCGCTACTCCGTTACGTCCCTCTGTTAAGCCTATTACTGAGGATAATTGAATTCATATTCAAGTACCTCAGGTAGGTTTACTACCTAAGAGGATTGTATCACGCCGCTAGCTTACCGTCAAAGCAAAGATGCGGCACGGCCTCCGCATAAGCGGGGGCTTGTTTGTTGTTTCTATCAGAATATTCGGCGTTTTTGCTGCGCGGCGCATCCGTCGTCCCTCACCGCCATTTTTCCCGCACGAGCGGCGTTTCGTTCCATTCGCACAGCGTGAGGAAGGAGCGCGCGCGCATCTCCGCCAGCGGCGCTTCCATCGCCGCACGCATGGAGAACGGCACTTCGAGGCGCACGGCTACGTCTTCGCCGTATTCCGTTTTTATGCGCTCTTCAGTGAAGCCCCACTTGCGCAGGGTCGTGTCGAGGGTTTTGGAGTAGTCGTAGCCGCAGCGCAGCAGCAGCGCGTTGTGGAACTCCATCTCGACGGCTCCGGCCTGTTCGACGGCCAGCTCCGCGGCGGCTTTGTATGCGTCGATGAGTCCGCGCACGCCGAGCTTTATGCCGCCGAAGTAGCGCGTTACTACTATGAGCGTGTTGGTCAGTTCATGGCGTTTTATGACGCCGAGGATCGGGCGGCCCGCTGTGCCTGAGGGCTCGCCCGCGTCGGAGCAGTGTTCGAGCGCCGTCCCCGTCCCTATCCTGTACGCCCAGCAGTGGTGGTTGGCTTTCGGGTAGATTTCGGGGAATTTTTTTATAATTTCCGCCGCCTCGTCCGCCGAGAGCACGGTGCGCACGGAGCCGATGAAGCGCGAGCGCTTTTCCGTGAATTCCGCGTCGCAGTCCGCGCGCGGCGCGCGGAAGACGGCCGCTATATCTCCGGCCATATCGCCTTGAGCCGCGAGTATGTGGAGGCGAGCGACTCGGAGAGGACGCGCACCTCGCCTATGACGGGCATAAAATTTGTGTCGCCGTTCCAGCGCGGCACGACGTGCATATGCAGGTGCTGGTCTATGCCCGCGCCGGCGACTTTGCCGATGTTCATGCCGATGTTGAATCCGTGCGGCTGCATCAGCTTCGTCAGGGCCCTGACGCACTTCTGCGCGAGCGCCGTCATCTCTGCGAATTCATCCGCAGTCAGCGACGTGAAGTCCGATGTGTGGCGGTAGGGCACGACCATCAGGTGTCCAGGGTTGTAGGGGTACGCGTTCATGATTACGAAACAATGCGCGCCCCGCTCGATTATCATGCGTATTTCGTCCTCGTCGCGTTTCGGAAATTCGCAGAAGATGCAGCCTTCCACCTTTTCCGCGCCGTCGGAGTTCGAGAGTATGTACTGCGCGCGCCACGGCGCGAATATCTTTTCCATAAAGCCATCTCCTCATAATAATTTGCCGCTTACATTATATTGCTTTTATTGGTTTTTATGCGCGCGATGAGATAAAATGTTGCCAGGAGCAATCAAAAGAAGTCAAGGGGGAATCGTAATGAGAATAAACAAAAAGCTGTGCGTGCTGCTCTCGGCCGTCATGCTGGCGCTCTGCGCCTGCGGCGCGGCGTTTGCGAAGGAGGCGGCGCACGAGCGGCGCATACGCCTTGCGACCGACCTCATCAACAAAATGGCGATTGAAGAAGACGCCGACGCGCTTGCGAACGTCATAAAGTCCGGCAAGGGCGTCGCAATATTCCCGAAGGTGACGAAGGCCGGTCTCGGCCTCGGAGGGCAGACGGGCGAAGGGCTCGTACTGCTGCGCAACAAGAACGGCACGTGGAGCGGCCCGGCCTTCATGGGCATCAACGGCGCTTCGATCGGCTTCCAGATAGGAGTGCAGTCCGTCGGCCTCGTGCTGGTCATTACGAATCAGGACGGCCTCCGCGCGTTCACTGGCGGCAACAGCTTCAAGCTCGGCGCGGACGTGGCGATAGCGGCGGGCCCGGTCGGGCGCGACACTTCCGCTGCGACCGACGGACGGGCGCAGGCCTCGATATACAGCTACTCGATGTCGAAGGGACTTTTCGCAGGCGTATCAATCGACGGCTGCGTGATAAACCAGAACCGCGACGCGAACAAGGCGTACTGGGGCAAGGATACCTCCGCACAGGCCGCGCTGAAAAAGCCTGCGAACAAGAAAAAGATTCAGGGCCTCGTGAAAGCGCTGAACAATCTGGTGAAGAAGGCGAAGTAACGGACGCGGCGATCTTTCCGCCGGAATGCGATAAAAATACGAACGGAGCCGCCCGTGCCGGACGGCTCCGTTTTTTGCGTTTTTTCAGCGCCTCGCGGGATTTTCTGCCTTGGCGGTCTATTTCAGCTCCGAGGTGCAGTGCGGGCATCTTGTCGCTTTTTCGTTGATTTCCGAGAAGCAGTAGGGGCAGAGGCGCGGGGCGGGCTTCGGTGGTTCGGGGGCGGGCTGGCGCAGTTTGTTTGCGAATTTTACGACGAGGAATATCGCCCACGCCTGTATCAGAAAGTTGATGACGGTGTTGATGAACGAGCCGTAGGCGATTACGGGAAGGTTCGCCGCCTTTGCCTCGGCGAGCGTCGCGGCTGGGGTGCCGGAGAGGTTCACGAAGAGGTTCGAGAAGTCTATGCCGCCGGCGAGCAGCCCGATGGGCGGCATTATTACGTCGTTGACGAGCGAGGTGACGATTTTGCCGAAGGCCGCGCCTATTATGACGCCGACGGCCATGTCCATTACGTTGCCGCGCACGGCGAAGTCTTTAAATTCTTTGATCCATCCTGTCATTTTTCGTTCTCTCCCTGGTTTTTAGATTTTTTCGCCGCTTCAGCGCTGTGGTTCCATATGTTTGTGAAGAACGCATGAAAGCTGCGAGGCAGTGAAATTCAGGCCTTTCCTCTATCGGAACGCCGCCGCATGAACGCGCGCCGCTCCGTCAGGCCGCGGTTGTTTCCCGATTGTTCGCCTCCGGTATGGATGCGCCGCGGCTCTGTGCGGGCCGCCGGTTGTTCTCTATCGCCGGTTTTTTGTCAAACGCACACGCCTGCGGCGTTTTGCCGGCGCCTCTTGCGACGGGTGAATAATGAAAAAAATCAGCGAGGCGCTGAAATTTTCGTATTTACCGGTAGGCGCGCTACGCTCCGCAGCCTGTGCAGCCGCCGCATTTTTCGCTGCGGACGCCGGTGCATCCTTCGGGCTTCGGAGCGGGCTTTTTGTGGCGGCAGCCGCCGCCCTCCGTCATCATCTCGAAGACGGGGACGTAGATTTTAAGCAGCGCCGCGGCGTTTTCGCGGCATCCGCAGCCGGATACGTTGCGCATCGCGCATTCGCCGCCGCAGAGCGGGACGGTTTTTTCTATGTCTTCAAGCGTGCGTGCGCCCTCGGTGATCGCGTTCAGTATCATGTTTTTCGTCGAGCCTGTGACGGCGCAGACCGGCGTTGCGGCTTTCGCGTCGCGCCAGAGCCCTTCAAGGTCTATCATGGAAAATTCCTCCTTTGCGCGTTTCGTTTCACACGCGGATATTGTAGCGTAAATCCGCGCCCTGTGGCGTGCGCGCGCCGCGCTTCGGCTTCTGCCGGAGATTTTTACGGTGTAAAATTGTGGCCGGATTTTCCGCGCGTTCCTGCGCGCGGCGGAACGGGAGGAATTTTATGCTCGTCATTGAAACGGAGCGGCTTGTGCTGCGCGAGCTTACGGAGGCGGATTTTGAGGCGGCGCGCGAAATCCTCGGCGACGCTCGGGTGATGTACGCGTGGGAGCACGGCTTTTCTGACGGCGAGGTGCGCGCGTGGATCGCGGAAAATATTGCGAGGTACCGGCGCGACGGCTTCAGCTACCTCGCGGCGGTGGAGCGCGTAAGCGGAGCGCTGGCCGGATTCATCGGCCCGCTGGTCGAAAATGTGGAGGGCGAGCGGCGCATGGGCGTCGGCTACATACTCGGCAGAAATTTCTGGGGGCGCGGCTATGCGTCGGAGGGCGCAGCGGCCTGCGTGGATTATGCCTTCGACCAACTGGGCGCGGCGGAGGTCATAGCCGAGATTCGGCCGGAAAACAGCGCCTCGCGGCGTGTCGCCGGGCGGCTCGGCATGACAGCGCGCGAGAGTTTTGTAAAAATCTACAAAGGCAAAGAAATGCCGCACCTGATTTATATAATAACGAAGGAAGAATGGACGGCGCGGAGGCGGGAGGCCGAAGCAAATTAAAATCCGCGCCGCAGAGGCGGATTTATAGTTATTTAACTTCTAATAAAACTATGTCACGCCGGCAATCATTTGTGCCCGATGGTGCGGGGCAGGCCGCTGGCGTCTCCGACAATAACCATTAGAGGCTCAGTGAAGCATAAACAGCTTTCTGTCGCCTCTATCGTTTATTACGGGAGGTCCTCGCCAGAAGATTGCGAGGACGACATAATTTGTTTTGTCGTTTAGTTAATTGACTATAACGCTTTTTCACGCGCGGGGGACGCGGCCGTTTCTGCGGCGAAGCTGTAAATTTTCAGCGCCTCGCTGGATTTTTCCTATGAAGATGAATTTTTCGGCGGTATTCAATGAGTGAGAACTACGCTGCAAAAACGGTGTAACTTCGCTGCGGCTCGCTCCGGCGCGCCGTTTTGATGCGGCCGGTATCGCAGCGCCGGCGTATGAGATTTTAGAGGCGTTGGATTATGCGTTGGCGAAGCGCCGCACTCTTACATATTCGATATGTGTACGGCGGCGGCGAAAACCCTGCGAGGCGCTGAAAAAACAGCCGGCAGAGGCTTGTCCGGCCTCCGCCGCCTGTTCGTGCGGTTTTTATATTTTCATTATATTTCCCGCGTTTTTGCGCCGCCGTTTTGCGGCTGAGGATTTCTAAATGTCGTCGCAGGCCGAGTAGACAGGCACTTTGTCGATTATCTTGAATCCGTAGCTGATGTAGAACGGCAGCCCCGCCTCGGTCGCCAGCAGGACGAGCGGCTTTTTCTCCGGCAGCACGGAGGCCGCGCCGTCCATCAGCTTCGCCGCCAGCCCCTGCCTGCGGCGCTCCGGCACAGTCGCAAAGTAGTAGAGGCCGTAGGCCTCCGGCGTCTCGTGGATGAGCGCGGTCGAGACGTAGCGGCCCTCCTCTTCGAGCGCGAAGGCGCGGTTTTTCGGATGGTTCGCAAGATATTCGCCGAACGGCGCGTATGCGCGCGCCTCCTCTCCGGCCTCGCCTCCGAAGGCGTACCACGCAGCCTCGCCCCAGCGCGCGGCCTCCGCCGCCGTAACTTCGGCGACTTCCAGCGAACCGTGCCCGCGCTCGGCCTCGACGGGAAGGTACATCGAGGTGTATATTCTGCGCCGCTCGATGCCGCGCTCTTCAAGAGCGCGCGCGACAGCCTGCGGCGTCTGCGGAAGCCACGGCGTCACGAACTCCGCGCCGCGCTCCGCGAAAAAGCGCGCCGCCTTCTCAACCTCATCCACGCCGGCCCCCTGCGCAAGCAGCGCGTAGTTTTCGCCGGCGTGCGGCTGTCCGCTGGCAGCGGCGAGCGACGCGCCGCCGAGCGGCAGCAGGCCGCCCCCGGGCGCTCCGCCGAGCATTTCGGCGAACGAAAAGAAATTTTTGTCGAAAATTCCGGCAAAATCCATTGGCAATCTCTCCTTAATACATTGTTCGAACAGGCCGCGCTTCTGACGCCCGCGCGGCCCGGCATCGTCGTTTTTCCGCCAGAAAGAGCCCCGCGCCTTTAAGCGCCGCGTTCGGAAAGAACTTCAAGAAGGCCTCTTTCTCCGTAAGTTAATTATAATATTTACATCGATTGTGTGAACGCGTTTTTAAAAAAATAGGGTAATTTATATGAAAAGAGGAAAGATAGATGCAGAACAAAAACAGGAAGAACAAAAAGCTCACGGAGGGCGAGGGCTTCACGCTCGCACAGGAGCAGCCGCTCGGCCTTTCGATCGGAGCGCTGCTCGGCGTCCCGCAAAAAGAAGCGAAAGCGAAAAACGCTGAAAAGAAAGCCGAGCCGCAGGCCGCGCCCGCCGCTCCGCCGAAAATCTCAAAGGTCGCGCTCCAACGCCAGCGCGCGGGACGCGGCGGCAAAACCGTCACGCTTGTCATACTTCCGCAGGACTACAAAGGCGACACAGCCGCGCTTGCGAAGGAGCTGCGCAAGGGGCTCGGCTGCGGCTCGACGATAGAGGACGGGAACATCGTCCTTCAGGGCGACATCGCCGACCGCGCCGAGGCGTGGTTTGCCAAAAAAGGCGTGACGAAGATCACGAAAAGCGCTTAAAAAGAGTTATATATATTTGATTTATACTGACTAAATAAAATTACGGCGCGGTAAAGAGTTCAGCGCGAACGGAGAAACGCCTAGCCGTTTAAAAAACGCCGCGCGGTCATTAAGGCTTGCGAGCCGCCGCGCCGAGGGTACGCCCTGCGTCGCAGCGCCGCGCTTTGTATGCTCCGACGCTCGGGAATTTGGAGACGCCGAATTCCGCGACGAACGCGGAATTACGAAATCGGCCGTCGTTCTTTAAGAGAAGCCGGTATAAAACAGTACGCGTTGATTTTCGCGCAAGCATGAACGCCTGCGGCGGCGTACTTTACTGCATACGACGGGCTGAGAAGACGCGGCCATGTAACGCCTCTAGGCCTCTCGCTGCGCAGCGCGCGCCGTGCCTTACTGACATAGTCTCTGAATGCGCACACAAAAATTCCGCCCCGCTTCGCCGCGTAACACCGCGCGAAGCAGGGCGGTTCTTTCCTTTATATATATACGCTATACTCGCCTGCCGTCCGCGCGGCTCCGGCGCTTTGCGCTACGCCGCGTGCTTCACGGCTGCCCCCGCCTCGGCGCGCCGCGCGCAGAGGACGAACGCCGCGGCTGAGACCAGCACGCCCGGGACTATCGGGTGGACCGCGCCGATGATTCCGGGCGCTGATATGCCGGTGATAGACATCGAAGTGGAAGCATAGCCGAGGGCGTACCACGCTATCGAGCCGATGAAGCCGGAGAGCGAGCTTGCCGTCGCGGCCGCGGGGCCGGCCTTCGGGCCGAAGGCGAGCAGCCAGAGGTACGGGGCCATAATCGCGCAGGCGAGCAGCGTCCAGCTCGTCGCGCAGATGACGGCGATAATCGACGAACTTTTAAGCGCGAAGAGGCCGCTGCCGAGCGCGCAGAAAATAACGGTGATCCGCCACGGCCAGCCGCGCAGCTCGCGCTTCAGCACGTCGCGCCCGAGGCTGCCGCTCGCTATGTGCAGCAGCGCCGAGGCCGTCGAGAGCGATGCGGAGACTATTGCGAGCGCGAAAAGCTGTTGTCCCGCCGCGGGGAGAAGTTTGTGGACGAGGATGGGGAGCACCGTGTCCGGGTCCGTGATGCCGCCGCCGAGCATGACGCGGGAGAGGGCGCTTGCGAAGTACGCGCCGCCGACGACCACCGAAAGCGCGAGCATCGCAAGCGGCGCGGCCTTGCGCGTCTCCTCCTGGCTGCGCAGCGCGAAATGGCGCTGGATGAGCTGCGGCTGCGCCCAGATGCCGACCGACGTGACGACCGCGAGGAAAACTATGTTAAGCCCGCCCGCGCCGCTCGAAAGCGCTAGGAACCCGTTGTCCGCGCCCTCTGTCGGCGGAAGCGCCGCGAGCTGGCGCAGCCCCTCCGCGGGGCCGCCGACCGCGTGGAAGAGCGCGACGAGCAGCGCGCCTATGCCTACGATCATGATGAGCCCCTGCAAAGCCTCGGTGTAAAGCACGCCGCGCAGCCCGCCCCAGATGACCGAAAGGCCGACCACCGCGACGAGCAGCGCGAGCGCCGCGTTCACCGAAATCGGGATGACGCCCGCGACCATCACAGCCGCGCCCTTAAAGACCGCCGAGCCGTAGACGACCAGCAGGACGACGGAGATCGCGCCTATAAAAGTCTGGAGGAACGGAGCCTTGTAAGCCTTCGCAAGAAGCTCCGCCGGCGTGCGCGCGTCGAGCTTCCTTTGCCACAGCCGCGTCGGCCACGCGAGGTATCTGTAAACGAACCACGTTCCGAACCAGACGTTACCGGCAGCGACGAGCAGCATCTGAAGGCCGAAAAGGTAGCAGAGCCCGCCGAAGCCGACGAGCGCGACCGCCGAAATATACGTGGCGACATAGGCGAGCGCCTGCACCGCGACGCCGACCTTGCCGGGCAGCAGCGCGTCGTGGCTGCGCGAGTACTTTGCAATAAAGACGAGTATAAGAGCGTAGCCGGCCCAGAGCAGCACAAAGGCGGTCATCTTACCTCACCCTCTTGACGAGCATCGCCACGGACCACGCCGTACTCCAGATAAGCGAACCTCCGGCGCAGAGCACCCATAAATCCATTCCGAACATAACACATTCTCCTCTCAAATTTTTGCCTGAAGTTTATATTTTTAAATGCGAGCACAAAAAAGAACCGCCTGCCCCGGAGGGCGGCGGTTCTTTGAAGCTGCTTGCACGTATTACTCTATGCGCTCATTACTTCGAAGAAAACACCAAAAGCCCCGAGGCGTCGTATGCGCGGGGATAAACGTAAGAGTAATAAAAATAGCGTTCAAACTCAAACATCCTCATCGCACGAGCCTCCTTTTCCTTCGAAAATCTTTATCACTTTTCGCAACTAAAGCGAATAATACTATGCCCCCGCCGCGTTGTCAATAGCGTAATTTTGAGAAATGTGCAGAAACGGGCGGGAGAAATTACAAGCCGCCGGAAACGCCGCGCAGCAGCATAGCCGGGAGCGGGCCTGCCTAGCCGTCCTTTTCGTCCGTCTCGCCGGCGCTGCAAAAACGCCCGACGAAGCCCTGCGAAAAAAGGTCGGCCGCCGGCGCTATTTGCCCGAGTTTGACGAAAGCGGCGATGGTGCTTTTCAAATGCGCCTCCGCGATGCGTTCCGCGCCGTTTACGTCGCGCGCCTCTATCAATTCATAGAGCAGAGTATGTTCACGGTAGGAAATCGCACGTCCGCCGGCGTCGTGAGGATTTGTGTTTATGCGCATCAAGGATACGCCCTGTTCCATGACGGAGCAGACGCTTTCGTATATGCGCGACATATATGCGTTCTTCGCCGCCTCGACGATGATTATATGAAACGCCGTGTTCCAGTACGCGCCCTCTCTGTTTGCCGTCTCTGATTCTTCGCCGGAAAGCTCCTTCATCTTTGCAAGACACTCGCGCAGTCTGGCCAACGCCTTGTCGTTACGCCGCGCGGCGGCGATTCCGGCAGCCGGCGGCTCTATGATCTGGCGCAGCTCCATCGCGCGCGACAATGTGTCCGCAGGCCAGCCTCTGACCGTTTGGAGCATTTTCTGAGCATCGCTCTCTTCGGCGGAGGAGAGGAAAAACCCCTGTCTGTCTCTGATGTCGAGCACGCCCATGGCTTCCAGCGCGATAAGCCCCTCGCGCAGCACGGGCCTTGTCTCCCCGAGAATTTCCGCAAGTTTGCGCTCAGGCAAAAGTTTGTCTCCAACGACGATTTCTCCGCTTTGAATCTTTTCGAGCAGTTTTTCTATCAATTGCTTTCTTTTTGCATTCATCTGTTGTCCGGGCTCTCCATATTTATTTTAATATAAGCGTGGCATACCAGTTATGGTAGCATATTTATGTATATTTTTCA
>MHCFR05601__coassemble_1883_pt1 | contig 10455 bp, 8 predicted proteins | sample MHCFR05601__metabat2_low_PE_003 | metagenome-assembled genome bin MHCFR05601
GCTCAGCGGTACGGCCTGCGCCAATTTCATAAAAATATGAGGCTTGGGGAACGACCGGGGCGCGCAGTCCGCGCGGCAAAAACTATGCATAAAATCAAAGCCGCGGAGTTTTTCTAATCCCCCTCCGCGGCTTTTTTATTCCCCACACAAAGATTTCCGGCGTCTGCCGTTTTTACGCTTTACTGCAGCTGGCCTCCAGCCGGCTGTTTTACCGGGTCTATCGGGCGCGAGACTACCGGGGACGAGAGGACTATCGCGGTGGTCGTCATTCCGCAGCTGCCCATTTTGCTGATGACCTCCTCAAGATGGCCGACCGAGGAGACTATGACTTTCAGGATGACGCCGTCGCTTCCCGTCAGATGATGGCATTCAAGTACTTCGGGGATGGATTTCGCCAGTTCGTCGGCCTGCGCGAGGAACGACACAGGTATGGACAGGCGCACGAAGGCCATTATCGGATAGCCGACGCGCGACTGGTCTACTATCGCGCGGTAGCCTAGGATTATCCCCGCCTCTTCCATGCGGCGCACGCGCTCTGCGACGGCCGGCGACGATAGGCCGACTTTGCGTCCGAGTTCGTTGAAGGATATTCTTCCGTCCTCCTGGAGGATTCTGAGTATCTGTCTGCCAATGTCGTCAAGAAGTTTATTGCTGAGCATCTGCTGAAACCCCGCCCTTCTCATAAAAAAATAACTTTTTGAATCATCCCGCTGTTAATATTAAAGCATTTCCGCAGAAAAAGGAATAGCGGATAAAGAATTTTTATGAGAAAAAGATGTTTTTCCGCTTTTTCATGGCGTTTTGCGGCGTATGAATAGCGCGCGGAGTTTCTATAAAAGAAAGGAGGGCGCGCGGCGCGTCCTCCTTTGCGTGAATTTTGCCTGTTTTCCGTTTATCTTTTGCCGAGGCCCGCGGCTACGGCCCAGGCCGCGGATATCGAGTGCAGACACGGGATGCCGGCGGAGCAGGCGTGGCGGCGTATCAGCGTGCCGTCTGCGATGTGGCGCTCGTTTCCGCCGGGGATGTTGAGCACGAGGTCCCAGCCGCCGGAGCGCAGCCGTTTGACGAGGTCTTCGCGTTCGACGCAGCCGGCCTCTATGCCCCACTTTTTGAGGTAGGCCGCCGTGCCCGCGGTCGCCTCAACCGCCCAGCCGAGCTGTTTGAAGAGCGCCGCGACGGGCATGGCCTCTGACTTTTCGCTGTCGGCTATGCTCATGAGGATGCGCCCGGCCTGCGGCGGCGTCCAGCCCGTGCCGCGCAGCCCTTCCATGATCGCGTCGGAGAGGTTGTTCGCCATTCCGAGGCTTTCGCCGGTGGACATCATTCTCGGCCCGAGCTTCGGGTCGAGGCCCGGGAGCTTGTCGTTGGAGAAGACGGGGACCTTGACGCCCCAGAGGCCGCTTTCGGGATGGAGGCCTACGCCGTAGGGCATGTCGCGCAGTTTTTCGCCGAGCGCGAGGCCGACGGCTATGTCTATGAGCGGCAGGCCGGATATTTTGCTCGCGATGGGGACTGTGCGGCTGGCGCGCGGGTTGGCCTCGATGATCCAGAAGGCCCCGCCGCGCAGGACGAACTGAATGTTGAGCAGGCCGTGGACGTTGAGCTCGCGCGATATCGTGGAGACGAAGTTCAGCACTTCGTCCTGCTGCTCCTTCGTGAGCGAGAAGCTCGGGAATACCGCGATCGAGTCGCCGGAGTGGATTCCGGCCGGGTCTATGTGTTCGAATATGCCTGGTATGAGCACGTCGCCTCCGTCGCAGAGCGCGTCGCATTCAAACTCGCGGCCCGCTAGGAACTGGTCTACCATGACTTTCTGTCCCGGCACCGCCTCGAAGGCCTCTTTGAGTACCGCGACAAGAGCCTTCTCGTCGTAGACGGCGCGCATCGCGACGCCCCCGATGACGAAGCTCGGGCGCACCATGAGCGGGTAGCCAAGTCTGTCCGCGGCTTCGAGCGCCTCTTCGACCGAGGCGACGTCTACGCCCTTCGGCTCCGGCACGCCTATGCGCGCAAGCAGCCGCGAGAACTGTCCGCGGTCCTCCGCCGCCTCTATGACCTCCGCGCCCGGGCCGAAGAGCTTCACGCCGCGTTCGGCGAGGTCGAGGCCGAGGCGCAGCGAGGTCTGCCCGCCGAAGCATGCGAATACGCCGGCGGCCTTTTCGCGTTCAAGTATGGGCATCGCGTCGTCCACCGTCAGCGGCTCCAGGTAGAGCGCGTCGGATATGTCGTGGTCGGTGCTGACGGTCTCGGGGTTGACGTTCATCATTATCGCGCGGACGCCGCGGCGGCGCAGAGCCTCGACGGCCTTGACGCAGCAGTAGTCGAACTCCACGCCCTGCGCGATGCGTATTGGGCCGGAGCCGAGGACCACTACGCCTCCCTCGTGCGCGCCGTGCGGGTCGTCGCCCGCGCCCGGAGCGCCGTAGTAGTAGCCCGAGCCGGATGGGAACTCGCCCGCGCAGCCGTCTACTTCGCGGTAGCCGGCGGCGCAGCCCTCTTCTTTTATAATTTTGCGGGCCTCTTCCTCCGTCAGACCGGCGGCGCAGGCTATCTGTGAGGCGGTGAAGCCCTGCATCGCGGCGCTCGCTATGTTGCCGTTGACGGCGCCGTCCTCTTCGAGATATTTTTCGGCGAGCTGTATCGCGTTGAGCTGTTCTATGAAATAGCGGCGTATGTGCGTCCTGCGCGCAACCTCTTCGACGGTCGTCGAGCTGCGGCGCAGAAGCTCCGTTATCGCGTCGAGGCGCAGATGCGTCGGGCGGTTGACCTGCTCCCATAATTTGCGCGTATCCCACGAACGCAGCTTTTTATCGGGCAGGCTTTTGCCGCGCGCGACGGAGCGCCACGCTTTGGTGAGCGCCTGTGCGAAATTCGTGCCTATGGCGAGCACCTCGCCCGTCGCCTTCATGCGCGGGCCGAGCGTGAAGTCCGCCTGCGGGAAGCTGTCGAAGGGCCATGAGGGGACCTTGACGGCAACGTAGTCAAGCGCCGGTTCGGAGAGCGCGCTGCCCGCTCCGGTGACGGGGTTCGCCATCTCGGTCAGTTCGAGACCGAGCGATATCTTCGCCGCCATGCGCGCGATCGGATAGCCGGTCGCCTTGCTAGCGAGGGCGCTGGAGCGGCTCGCGCGCGGGTTTACCTCTATTACATAATACTCGCTGCCGTCGGGCGCGAGAGCGAACTGCACGTTGCAGGCCCCGCGGATGTCGAGCGTGTCTACAATTTTGAGCGCAGCGGTGCGCAGCATCTGCCATTCTTTGTCCGTGAGCGTCAGCGGCGGCGAGACGACGACGGAGTCGCCGGTGTGGACGCCCATCGGGTCGATGTTCTCCATGCCGCAGACAGCGAGCGCGTTTCCGGCGCAGTCGCGGACGACCTCTATCTCCATTTCGTGCCAGCCTTCGAGATAGCGTTCAATCAGTGCGTGGCCTACCGGCGATGCGGCAAGGGCGTCCTCCGTCTGGACGACGAAATTCTCAACGTCGCGCACGACTGAGTTGCCGGAGCCGCCGAGCGTGAAATCCGGGCGCAGAATGAGCGGCAGAGGCGTGTGCAGCGCAAACTCCTGAGCCTCGGCGACCGACGATATTCCGCGGCTCGCTATGATGGGCTGGCCTGCGTCGAGCATCGCGCGGCGGAAGGGTTCGCGCGCCTCAGCGCGCTCCACCGCCTCCGGCTGTGTGCCGAGGACGCGGCACTTGTGGCGCTTCCACATGCCGAGCTTTTCGCACTCCATGCAGAGGTTCAGCCCAGTCTGTCCGCCGAGCGTCGCTACAACTCCGTCGGGGCTGTGTTCTTTCAGAATTTCCTCTACGACGTCCGGCAGCAGCGGGCGGATATATACGACGTCCGCGACGGAGCTGTCCGTCTGAATAGTCGCAGGGTTGCTGTTCAGCAGGATTACGCTGCATCCTTCTTCTTTCAGCGCGCGGCAGGCCTGCGTGCCCGCGTAGTCGAACTCCGCGGCCTGACCTATCTTTATCGGGCCGGACCCCAGCACAAGAACTTTCTTTATAGTTGCGTCTCTCATACTAATTTCTCCCCTACCGCGCCGCCTTCATGCGGTCGATGAAATTGTCGAAAATGTAAGATGCGTCCTCCGGCCCAGGAGAAGCCTCTGGATGGAACTGAACGGAGAGCGCGTCGTACCGCCTATGGCGCAGTCCCTCGACCGTGCCGTCGCCGAGGTGCTTGTAGGCGACTTCGAGCTCCGTGCCCGCGAGGCTCGCCGCGTCGACCGCATACTGGTGGTTCTGGCTCGTCAGCAGGCCGCGCCCCGTCGCGAGGTCGAGCACCGGCTGGTTCGCGCCGCGGTGTCCGAAGGACAACTTCTTCGTCTTTCCGCCGCAGGCCATCGCAAGCAGCTGATTTCCGAGGCAGACGCCGAGCAGCGGCAGTTTGCCGAGAAGCTTCGCCGCCTCCGCGGCCTCGCGCTCCAGCACCGCGGGGTCGCCCGGGCCGTTGCTCAGCAGCACGCCGTCCGCGCCGCTGCCCAGCACCGTATCCGCCGGCGTGTCATGCGGGAAACGTATGACGCGGCAACCGCGCCGCTCCATGCTGCGGATGATATTCTCCTTCACGCCGTAGTCCATCACCGCGACGGTCAAATCGCCCCCGCCGCTTATCACCGGCGTCTCGCACGAAACCTCGTGCACAAGAGTAGGCGGCAGCTCCGCGCACTCCGGCCGCGCCGGAACAGCGTCGAGGCGGCCCATCATCGAGCCGACCTCGCGGATTTTCAGTATCAGCCCGCGCGTGTCTATCTCGTGGACTATCGGGCGGCCGTTCTCCGCCATCCAGTCGTGTAAACTTTCGAAGCGTCCGCATTCCGTTTCGTCGAGGCGCGTCATCAGCGCGGCGCGCGCCCAGACGCGGCGGCTTTCAAGATTATCCTTGTCTATTCCATAAATTCCGATTGGCGGAAAAGCAAAAACAATGATCTGCCCGTTGTACGACGGGTCGGTCAAAGTCTGCGGATAGCCGCAGGAAGCCGTCGTGAAGACCACTTCCCCCTCCACCGGGCCATCGAGCCTGCCGCGCCCGCGCCATACGGAACCGTCGCTCAAAGTCAGATAAACGAAATCCTCCATACACTCCGTGCTCCCTCGCGCCAAGGTGAAAAATAAACCGAAACTATGATTTTGTTAATTTTTATATTTCACCCAGCGTTCAATTTCCAGAGTATTATACCCTCAACGGCCGAAACGTCAAGCCCTGAATAGACAAATTTTTTCGCCATAGTGCAAATTCAACCGATTGCACAATAATTATGCAAAAAACAGGAACGCGCAGCCGCGAGGCGCGGGATACAGCGCCGCCTCCGCGGCCGAAAACGGAGCGCCGCGCCATGGGGCATCCGACGCACGCGCAGAGCACGCGGTATTACCGGTCGACCTAATGGCGGACAAACGATACCGCTATCGCAATTTTAAGGCGGAAACCTCCGTAATATGGCGGCGTAACTTTACGCAAGAGACAGCACAATTCGTCGCTCCGCGCCTGACGCGGGGCCAGCGGCTTTTAATCACGATACCTGTGGAATTTGACTGTTCCGGTCCCCACGCGCGCGTATGAAGACCGCAAACTCTTGCGCGGCACGCCGGATTAACGTTTATAATATCGCAGTACGGCACAACGACGGAGGACGCGCGATGGAATACAGCTTCGGCCCGCTGATAGACGAAAATTCAAAAATACTGATACTCGGCTCGCTGCCAGGCGTCCGCTCGCTCGCCGAAGCGCGCTACTACGCCCATCCGCAGAACCATTTCTGGAAGATAATCTACGACGCGTGGGGCCGGACGCCCGACGCCGGATTTGACGCGCGCTACCGCTTCATCCTCGCCCACGGCCTCGCGCTTTGGGACGTAGTCAAATGCGCCGAGCGCGAAGGCAGCGCCGACGGCAGCATCCGCAATGAAACCCCGAACGACGTCCCAGCGCTCCTCGCCGCGCACCCGAACGTCCGCCGCATAATCTTCAACGGCGGCTTCGCCTTCGCCAAATACAAAAAATACTTCGGCATTCCAACAATAGAATATAGAAAAGTCCTCTCCACCAGCCCCGCCTGCGCGGGAAGGGATAAGGAAAGGGAGAAAATGTGGATGGAGGCGCTGGGTCGGCGCTGCGCCGGCATATCGGATTAGAAGTTGATTCCACAGGACCGAAATGCGAGAAAGCCCCGCAATAACGCGGGGCTTTCTCTCTTCAAGGGACGTTGGACAAACTCCAGGAAACGTCAAATTCGTAAAAGTTTAGTCTTTCGGCTTGATGTCTATCGCGAATTTCGGTCCTTTTACGAAGTCAGCGACTGTGTTGCGGAACTCGTAGAGCGAAAGTATCGCGAACGCTACCGGGATAGCCGAAAACGTATAGCGGTAGGGTATTCTCAGCGCAGGCGTCATACGCGAACCTGCAATCATCACGAAGTCTATGCCTATGATCATCACTATGATCGACGCTATGAGCATCAACACCTGCGTTACAAAACCCAGCGAGTGGTTGACCTTCTTCGGCATCATCTCTTTGAATACGACGATGCTTACATGTTCGCGCTGAACCGCTATTATCGTCGTGCTCAGCAGGCAGAACCATACAAGAAGTATCTTGAGCAGCTCTTCCGACCAAGTCAAGGAGTCGTTGAGCACGTAACGGCAGAAGACGTGCGCCCAAGCTACGACGAGCATTACCAGGCCGATCGCGATGATTGCGGCGAGAACTACCTTATAGACTGCCTTTATAAGTTTATCGAGAGCAGCCAGCATTTTAATCGTTCTACCCTCTTACTTCATCCCCTTGAGGATATCGGCTTTGACGGCTTTGATGTCGGCGAGGAATTTGTCGACGTACTCAGCGCCGAGTTCCTTCTTAGCCTTTTCGATGACGACGGGCTGAGAAACCTTCTGAATTTCAGCTATCGCAGCGCCGTCGAGCTTGTTGACCTTCATGCCTCTCTTCTGAAGTTCGGCAAGGATGACTTCTTCGCGGCCGGCGTTGACAAAGCGGCTGTAGTTCTGGCCGAGGACCGCACCGACGGCGAGGGCTTCCTGATATTCGGCGGGAAGCTTGTTGAACCAGCGGAGGTTGGCGACGAGCGGCATACCGTCATAGATGTGCCCAGTGAGCGAGACATATTTCTGTACTTCGTACATATTGAGGTCCCACATATTGGAGATCGGGTTTTCCTGTCCATCGACGATCTTCTGCTGCATGGAGAGATAGAGCTCGGAGAACGGGACAGGCGTCGGGTTGGCGCCGAGCGCCTCGAAGTTCGCCATGTGCATCGGGTTCTGCATCGTTCTGATCTTCAGTCCTTTGAAGTCGGCGAGCTTCGTTATCGGTTTGACGGAAGAGGTCGTGTGGCGGAAGCCGTTTTCCATATAGGCGAGCCCCTTCATGCCGCAGTCTTCAAGCGAGGCGAGGAGATCCTGTCCGACTTTGCTGTCCATTACCATCCAGGCTTCGTTATAGGAATTGAAGAGGAAGGGGATGTCGAGGACGAAGAAATTTTTCTGGAACGTCGTAACCGGCGCGAGCGAAGCGGTCGCCATTTCAAGCGATCCGGTCTGAACCTGCGCGAGGGACTCCTCTTCAGCTCCGAGCTGGCTGTTCGGGAAAATGTTGATTACGAAGTTGCCGCCGGTTCTGTCTTCGACATACTGCTTCATGACCATAAGGCCTATGGTCTGCGGATGGGTCATAGAGTTGCAGGCGGAGACTCGCGCGGTGACCTTTTCAGCGGCGAGCGCGCAGGCCGACACGGCCAGTACGCAGACGAGAGCTAAGGCTGTTGCAAAAACGCTTTTTCTCATTTTCAAAATAACTCCTCTCAAATTTTTTCTATGCTAGTAACCCGCCAGTCTGGGCAGGAAAAGCACGAGCTTCGGGCAGAAGGTGACGAGCAGAAGGACGCATATCGTAGCCGCGATAAACGGTATCGCCTCTTTGACAGTGTCCTCTATTCGCACTCCCGCAACGGGACTTGTAACGAACAGCGTTATCCCGAACGGCGGCGTAGCGAGTCCGACGACGAGGTTGATGCAGATGACGAGACCGATGTGGAGCGGGTCGATGCCGAGCTCCCAGGCGATCGGCGCGATGAGCGGCGCTAGGATGACTATGGAAGCGTAGTCGTCCATGAAGCATCCGACGATGAGAAGCAGGATGTTCACGCAGAGCAGGAAGAGCCACCACGGCATAGTCGAGAGCGGCCCGATGAGGCTGTCGAGCAGGCGCTCGTTGGCTATTGCCCACGCCATGACGCTTCCGGCGCCGGCGAGAAGCAGGACGAGCCCGGTCGTGGAAGCGGCGTCGAGGAACATATCGGGAATATCCTTAAGCCTGACGGAGCGGTTGACGCAGAATGCAAGGAATCCGCTGTAAAGCACCGCGACCGCGGAAGCTTCGGTTATTGTGAACACGCCGCTGAAAATACCGCCGAGAATGATGACGGGCAGCAGAAGCGATGGAAGGGCTTTCTTAGTCGCGGCGATTTTCTGTTCCGCCGTGGCCTTTCCGTGAGCTTTGTATCCGCGCTTCGTCGCAATTCTGTTGGCTATTATTATCTGCACTCCGGCGATAAGAAGGGCGGGGACGATGGCGGCCATGAAAAGGCCGGCGATCGAAGTCTTGCCTACTGACATACAGTAGAGGATCATCAGGACGCTCGGAGGCATGATCGGGCCGAGCAGCGACGCGGAAGACATGACGCCCGCGGAGAACGCAGACGAATAACCTTCTTTCTTCATCATCGGGATGAGGAAGACGCCGAGAGAGGCCGCGGCTGCGACGGCAAGTCCGACGATGGAGCCCATCAGGAGGCTCGCGCCTATCGTGACCATCGCGATAGCGCCGTTGAAGCGTCCGAAGAACGCATTGACGAAATCAATAAGGGATTCGAGCAGTTTCCCCTTGAGCATCAGCTGTCCCGTAAGGACGAAGAACGGGACGGCGAGGAAGGAAAAACTGTTCATCCCCTCGTACATTTTCTGCGTTATGACGATGACGGGGAAGCCGCTGACGAGCAGATAGGCGAGCGAGCTTATAATGAGGTTATAAGCTATCGGAAGCCCTATCACCATCAAAAACAGAAAACAAATAACCAGCGTTGCCAGTTCCATTTAGTTGAACTCCTTTGAAAACCCCGTATCTTAGTGGATATACGGCTCGTCCCAGAGCAGGAGCTTCTGGCCGACGCCCTGCTTCAGCGCGCGCTGATAGAGCTCGTATCCGCAGGCGACGTCAAAGACCGCCATTCCGCAGGCTACGAAGATGATCGTTTCGTCGTCGCTAGTACGTCCGGGCTTGTTGCCGAGGATTACGTTTCCGATGTCGGTGGAATCTTCAAGCTTAGGCAGCTTGCCCTCGTCGATGAGAGTGTAAATCGGACCGCCTATGACGCCCGCGTAATAGCCGGGCACGTCGCCGGAGGCGTAGGCCTCTTCGACATAGGCTTCGTGAAGCTTGATGTTGTCGTAGACGATTTTGCTCTTGAGCCAGAGATCGTCGTCTCCCTTCGCGGGGCCGGTGAGCATGACGAGCGCGCCCTTCTTGACCCACGAGCTTTCAATGTGGAGCGGCTTGAGACGCGACGCCGCTACCGTTACGAGGTCGGCGTCCTTGAGCGCCTCCGGCAGATCCGCCGTCGCGCAGGCTTCAAGTCCGTATTCGCTCTTCGCCCAGTCGGCGAAAGCCTGCGCCTTGTCAAGGAAGAGGTCGTAGGTTATGACCTTCTTGACGTTCGGAGCCTGCGTGATGATGTGGCGGAAGCACGACTTGTTGATCGGGCCGCATCCGATGACTGCGCAGACTTCGGAATCCTTGCGTCCGAGATGGCGCGTAGCGACTGCGGGGATCGCTCCGGTGCGCGTCGCGCTGAGTATGTTGGCGGACATATGGCAGAGAGGAGCGCCGGTGTCCTTATCGTTGATAAGGACGGTCAGTATCGAGCGCGGAAGGCCCTTCGAAGTGTTTGCGGCGTTCGAACCGTACCATTTGTTTCCGCAGACGTCGAACCTGCCGCCGAGGTACGCGGGCATGGCGAAGAAACGGCGGTCCGGTCCCGCTACGGGCATATTGGGGAACGGAGACTCCTTGGGGAATATTATCCCCATACCGTGGCTGTTGTGATTCGGTCCGCCCATGAGATAATCGCCTTTGGCGAGGAGGCCGAAAACTTCTTCGCAGACGTCGACCCACGCGGGAGCGTCCGTGATACCGAGCTTGATGGTATCCGGCTCTGAAAGATAGATAAACTCGATCTTGTTGCTCATTTGGCATCTCTCCTTAATAGAAAAATTAGTTTAAAGCCCAACGATACGCAACAATTACTATAAACTAACCGCCTCCTTGATACGAAAAAAGGCAACAAAAAAGCTAAACTGCCTTTTACAACAGCTTTAAGAATGTATTCACAAGTAGTTCTGATTAAACAGTATAGACAGCAGAACCGGTATT
>MHCFR05601__coassemble_1890_pt1 | contig 10380 bp, 10 predicted proteins | sample MHCFR05601__metabat2_low_PE_003 | metagenome-assembled genome bin MHCFR05601
CCAAGCACTGTGACCAGAGCCTTCATTTCGTCCATACCCCCAGATTCGTTGACGCGGCCGCTGCCGCGCCGCCGCGGAGGGACTTTCCCTCAGTCTAGATATAATAATACAGAGGGAAATGCTTTTCCAGACCTCGATATGTCAAAATAGGGGGCGAGTATCGCGGAAAGCGCCGCAAAGCGTTTCGTGCGCACCCAGAGCGCGCCGTCCTCGTCTGACTGCCAGAAGTCCATCTCCGCGGCGGCGAGTTTGTCCGCAATCTCTTCCGCGGCGGCGCGCTTCGCGGTTATTTTTATCATCGGGACGAAGGGCGGCAGTTCGAGCTCGCGCCTTTCGCGCAGCTCGCGTCTCCAGAAGTTTCCCCAACCGCAGCGCAGCCCGTCCTGCCAGCCGGCGCCGGGGCGACGGCTCTGCACGACGGCGCGCCGTTCGCCTCCGCCGCGCCACATCGACTCCCACAACATAGCGTAGGCGCGCGCGCGCGCGTCGTAGCCTTCGGAGCGCGCCTCCGCGTCCGCGTCGATCCATCCGATTACCGACGGCGCGAGGCCGCCGCAGAGCGAGAGCAGTTTGCGCGTGCCGATGAGCAGCGCGCCGCGCGGGTATTGTTTTATGAGTTCTTCGGCGGAGGGGATTTTTTCTTCGTCGTTCTGGAAGAGCAGGATGTTTCCGAAGCTTCCGCGCAGCGCGCCTTCCGCACGCTCGAAGAGCGCTTCGAGCCCTGGGCGCGAGCCGCGCATCAGCAGGCCGCCGCAGTTCGGGCAGCGCTCGGGCAGAGGCGCGCGCTCTCCGCACGAGACGCAGCGCAGCCGCCCGCGGCGTTCCTCCCAGCGCATCGCCGAGCCGCAGCGCGGGCAGCGCGCAGCCCAGCCGCATTCCTCGCAGTAGAGCTCTCCGGCGTAGCCCTTGCGGTCGAGCAGCCACATCGCCCATCCGCCGCACGCGCGCGCCTCCGCGGTCTCGCGCAGCAGCGGGACGCTGATAGAGAGCTTGCCGCTGAGCGCGGCGAACTCCGACGCCTGCGCCTCCTTCGCGTCAACAAAGACGAGGCGGGCGTCGTTGCAGCGCTCTTCGCATTGAGGATTCATTCCGAGGAAAATTTTCGACGACGGCATGGAGCCGCCGGGCAGGAAGCGCGCTCCGGCGAATTCCGCGCGTTTGCCGAGAAGCGGGCGCGCGTTGAAAACGGGATGATTCTGCGAACGCCAGCTGTAATGATTTTCTTCGTCCATGATTATCGACGAGAGGCCCGCGAGCGGGACGAAGGACGCGCCGGGCGGCCCGACTATGAAGCGCACTTCTCCCGCGAGCGCGAGCTTCCAGAGCTTCCAGCGCTTGGCGGGCGTCTCCGGCCACAGCGCGCCTCCGTCGCGCGCGGAGGGCGGCAGGCTCTTCCAGAAGGCGCGCGCCATGACTGCCTCCGGGAACAGCATAAGCGAGGGCGCTCCCTCCTCAAGCGCGGCGCGATACCGCTCCCAGCGTTTTTTGTAGTCTGTGTTATAAAAGCATTCGGCAGTGAATTTTCCGCAGGATTCGCCATCTGGGCGCTGCGGCAGCTCTTCGTTTGAAAAGAATTTCGACGGCAGCAGAGTCTTCATTGCGAAACCAGCGCCGATGAACCACGTCGCGCCGAACCATTTTATCAGCTTCCACAGCTCGGGCGGCAGCGGCGGGCGGACGTCGATTACTGCTGAAAGCGGCTTCGTCTTCGACTCGTCGAAGCTGCTTGCATCATTCATGGTAACGCCCACTCTGTTTTTGCTGCCGAGCGGCGCGGATACGCGAAGCCCCTCGGCGAGCTCCGTCTCCCACGAGTAGGAGAGCGGCGTCCACCAAGGGGCCGGAAATACGGCGTGAACCGACGGCATTATTTCCCGGCGGCGAGCGCAGAGACGGAATCAAGTATGCGCGAGGCCGTCTCGTCCTTCGTTCCAGAGAAGCGGACGGGCTCGGCGCCGCGCGCCATTATCGTGACGGAGTTTGTGTCGACGGCGAAGCCAGCGCCCGGCGCGAGCACGTCGTTAGATACGATCATGTCGAGATTTTTCTCCGCCATCTTTTTCTGCGCGTTTTCAAGGACGTTCTGCGTTTCCGCGGCAAAACCGACGAGCAGCTGCCCGGCCCTCTTGCGCCGGCCGAGCTCCGCCGCTATGTCGCGGTTCTGTACGAGTTCGAGCGTCAGCGTCTCCCTGCCGCCGCGCTTTATCTTCTGCTCCGCGCGCTCTGCGGCCCTGTAATCGCCGACGGCGGCGGCTTTTACGATTACGTCGGCGCTTTCCGACGCTTCCATGCAGACGTCGAACATCTCGTCCGCGCTCGTCACCTCGACGATTTTTATCCCGGCTGGACGGCGAAGGGCCGTCGGCCCCGTTATCAGAGTAACTTCAGCGCCGCGCCGCCACGCCTCTTCCGCTATCGCGTAGCCCATCTTTCCGCTGCTCGGGTTGCTGATGAAGCGCACTGGGTCGATATATTCGTGCGTCGGACCTGCGGTCACTGCGACGCGCCGTCCGGCGAAATCTTTTTTATCGCAGAGCGCGCGCATGACGTAGTCGTTTATAACGGCGGCGGAGGGCATACGCCCCTTGCCTTCGTAGCCGCAGGCGAGCAGCCCGCTGTCCGGGTCTATTATTTCGGCGCCGCGTTCTTTCAGAATTTTTATATGCTCCTGCACGGGGCCGCTCGCAAGCATCTTTCCGTTCATCGCGGGGAAGAGCAGAAGCGGCTTCGTATTCGCAAGCAGAGCCGCGCCGAGCAGCGTCGAGCCGTCGCCCTGCGCCGCGGCGCGCAGCACGTTCGCCGTGCAGGGCGCGATGACGAACAGGTCGGCCCAGTCCGTCAGCGAGATGTGAGGAATCTGCCAGCCGTATTCGGCGGAGAGGAAATCGCGCTCGCGCCATACGCGGCGCTTGCTGAGCGTTGAGAGCGCGAGCGGGCTCACAAACTGCTCGGCGGCCTCCGTGAGTACCGTCTCGACCTCAAAGCCGAGCTTCACCCAGCCGTGAAGGAGGTCCGGCGCTTTATAGGCTGCGATGCCGCCGCTTACGCCGAAGAGTATCCGCTTAGGCCGCGGGCTCATTTTCCTGCTTCGGCAGCGGGTCGACTATGCGGTAGGCGATACGGCCGTTCGTCACGTCGTCGACGGCCATCGAGATGTATTTCTCGTCGCCGCTGAGATCGCGGCGCTCGCTGAGCTGCCGCGCGCGCGCCGAGATGACGAGCGTCAGTATATATTTGTTCGGGATGTCCCTTTCGCGGTATATTTTTTCGAGATCCATATATATCATTGCAGTTCCTCCCTGTTTTTCTTGACAATATTTATGACTTCATCGACGGTCTTTTCAAGGTCGTCGTTCACCACAACGTAATCGTATTTATCGGCGCAGGCTATCTCAGCCTCCGCGTTCTTTATGCGCAGCTCGCGCTCCTCGCGCCCCTCGCTGCCGCGCCCTTCGAGGCGGCGGCGAAGCTCTTCCATCGACGGCGGCTTCACGAAAATCATGACGGCCTCAGGCATCTTCTGTTTGACGATGAAAGCCCCCTGCACGTCTATTTCGAGCACTATGTCCGTCCCCGCTTCGAGCGCGGACTCCACTATGTCGCGCCGCGTGCCGTAGAGGTGGCCGTGCACCTCGGCGTATTCGAGGAAGTCCCCGGCCGCTATCCTGCGGCGGAACTCGTCTTCGGAGATAAAGTGATAGGTCTCGCCCTCTTTGTCGAGGCCGGGCCTCGGCGCGCGCGTCGTGCACGAGACGGAATATTTTATGCCGGAGAGCCGTTCGAGCGCGAGATGGAGCACAGTCCCCTTGCCTACTCCGGCGGGACCGGAAAAAATATAAAGACGTCCCTTCACCGCTTACCGCTCTCCTTCCTCGAAGCGCGCCGTTATCGTCTCGGGCTGTATCGCCGAGAGTATGACGTGGCGGCTGTCCATTATCAGAATCGAGCGCGTTTTGCGCCCCTGTGTGACGTCGACGAGAAGCCCCGCCTCGCGCGCCTCGTCCTTGAGGCGGCGTATCGGCGCGGAATCGGGGCTGATGAGCGCGACTACGCGCTCCGCGACGACCATGTTTCCGAAGCCTACGTGCAGAAGTTCCCGCGCCATGCGACGGACTACTCCAGATTCTGTATCTGCTCGCGTATGCGTTCGAGCGCGGCCTTCGCGTCGACCGCAAGCCAGCGTATCTCCGCGTCGGCCACCTTCGAGTCGAGCGTGTTAACCTCGCGGTTCATCTCCTGCACGATGAAGTCGAGCTTGCGTCCCGCGCTTTCGTCGGAATCTCCGGCGGAGCGGAATTTCGCAATGTGGCTCTTTAGCCGCGCGAGCTCCTCAGCGACGTCCCATTTGTCTGTGAGCAGGACTATCTCCTGCATGTAGCGCTGCTCTTCGAGCTTTTCGCCAAGCTTTTCAAGCGTTTCGGTGACACGCGTCTTCATCGCCTCGAATGCCGCGTCTCTCGCGGGCTTCCATTTTTCCTCTATGACGCCCGTGAGGCGTTCGAGTTCCGCGAGGTGCGTCAGCACCTCTTCGCGCAGGTGCCCGCCTTCGAGCGCGCGCATCTTGTTCCACGACGCGGCGGCCTCGCTGAGCAGCTCTTTGAAAACTTCCTCGGTAGCCTGCGAGTCCTCTTCGTCCTCGAACTTAGGCATATCGAGCACGCCCGGGAAGAGCGCTACTCGCTCCACGTCCACGTCGGGCACGAAGCCGAGCGCGCGGCGCGCTGCGGACATCTCCTCGCAGTAGGCGGCGAGCGCCTCGCGGTTGACGCGCCCCGTCTTGAAGTCCTGCGCCCAGAGCACCTCCATGCGGAGCTGCACCTTGCCGCGGCGGAATGTTTTTCTCAAATTCTGGTGGAACCACGGCTCCCATCCCGCGAACTCCCTCGGGAGGCGCACCGATATTTCCTGATAGCGGTGATTGACGCTGGAAAGCTCTGCGACGACGGTCCCCCACTTGGTCTGTATCTGAGAACGGCTGAAGCCGGTCATGCTTATGTACATACGGATCCACCTTTCAAAGCGGTCTTCTCAACCTTGTTATAATATATCCTCCACGCCTGTTTGCGCAACGCCGCCCGCAAAAATTTCGCCGATTTCGGCAAGCATTTCGGGAAAGCCGCGCCCGTCTATCGCGCAGACGCAGACGACGCGCTCGCCGCGCGCGCGAAGCTCGATGGCCGTCTCGTAGGCAGCAGCGCCGCTTTTGTCCAGCTTGTTTAATATCACGAGCCGCGGCAGCTCTCCCGCGCCGAGTTCGTTCAGCGTTTCGAGCACGACGTCGAGCGTCGCGCAGGGGTCTTTGTCCGCAGAGTCGAGAACGAGCAGCAGCAGGTCGGCGTTCGCCGCCTCTTCGAGCGTCGCGCGGAAGGCGGCGACAAGCTCGGGCGGCAGCTTTCTGATGAAACCGACTGTGTCGGAGAGCAGGAACGGCTTTCCGTCGCCGGTCTCTATCCTGCGAACGACTGTGTCGAGCGTGGAAAAAAGCTGGTCTTTCGCAAGGATGCCCGCGTCTTTCGAGAGAGCGCGCAGAAGCGTGGATTTCCCGCTGTTCGTGTAGCCGACGAGCGCCGCGAGCGGCACGCCGCCGCGTTTGCGCCGCTCCCTGTTTTCGCCGCGCCGCCTGCGCACTTCGTCGAGCCGCTTCGTTATGCTTTTTATGCGCAGTTCGAGCTTGCGGCGGTGGCGTTCGAACTCCGTCTCGCCGGGGCCGCGCGTCCCTATGCCGCCGCCCGTGCGCGACATCTGATGTCCGAGCCCCTTGAGGCTCGGAATTTCATAACGGTACTGCGCCAGCTCTACTTGGAGCTTCGCCTCCGCCGTGTTCGCGCGCTGTTCGAAAATCTTCATTATCACGAAGGCCCTGTCCCAGACCTGAAGGCCCGTGAGCTTCTGCAAATTGCTCTTCTGCGTCGGCGTTATGAAGTCGTCGACGACGAGATGCGTGCATTCGTTCGGCTCTGCGTACTCGCGTATCTCCTGCGCCTTTCCGGCCCCGATGAAGGAGGCGGGGTCGGGCGCGCGGCGCTTCTGCACGACGCGCGCCGCGACGGGGACGTTGACGTTCCCCAGCAGAAGTACAAGCTCGTCGAGCGAACTCTGCGTGTCGTCTCCGTCGCCGAGCGCGGCTATTATCGCCTTCGGCTCCTTGGGGCGCAGGTCGCGCGCGGTGCGCCGCTGGCGGCTCAACGGTTCTCCTGCGCCTCTATCTCTTTCGCGAGCGAGGCTATCGCGTCTACCACCTCGGCGGCGCTCATATCCGTGCTGTCGAGTATGACGCAGCCCTGCGCGGGACGCAGCGGCGCTATCTCGCGCGTCATGTCGTAGCGGTCGCGCTCGATCACCTGTTTTAAGATTTCGTCGTAATCGGCGCTCTCGCCCTTCGCCTCGCGCTCGGCGCAGCGCCTTCTCGCGCGTTCCTCGGCGCTCGCCGTGAGGAAGATTTTCAGCTCAGCGTCGGGGAATATGACCGTTCCCATGTCGCGGCCATCGGCGACGAGGCCGTTCGCCGCCTGCGCGCGCTGGAAGCCTGCCAGAGCGTCCCGAACCTCGGGTCTCGCGGCGTAAGCCGATACAATAGAATCGACGCGCGCCGTGCGTATAGCCTGCGTCACGTCCTCGCCGTCCGCCGTCACCTTTCCGCCCGCGACTTCGATTTTGAAATCTTTCAGCGTTTCGGCTATCTTTTCCCCGTCCTCGGGCGCTACGCCCTCTTTGTCGAGCTCCCACGCGACGGCGCGGTAGAGCGCGCCCGTGTCGAGGTAGGGCAGCCCCGTTTTCTCCGCGACGGCCTTCGCCGTCGTGCTCTTTCCGGCCCCGGCCGGGCCGTCTATCGTGACTATGATTCTTTTACTCAATGATTCCGCCTCTTTAAGAAATTCTTGCACGTCCCGTCAGCTCCGAGAGCTTCGACGCGCCGTAACGTTTCACGAACTCCGGCAGGCCGCCGCATATCGACGCGCCGGCCTTGACGTCGGCGAAGAAGGCGCTGCCCACCTCGACCGCCGAAGCGCCCGCGAGCAGCATCGCCGCGCAGTCTGACGCATTCGAGACGCCGCCGCAGCCGACGACGGGGATTTTCACCGCGCCGCAGACCTGCCAGACGGCGCGCAGCGCAAGAGGGAAGACGGCAGGGCCTGAGAGTCCCGCGACGACGCGGTCGAAGGCAGGCTTTCCGGTTGCCATATCCATCGCCATGCCGAGCCACGTGTTCGCGCATACTATCGCGTCCGCGCCCTCGGCCTCGACGGCGCGCGCCACCGCGGCTATGTCCGCCGCCTGCGGCGTCAGCTTCACCCAGAGACGCCCGTTCCATGCGCTTCGCGCCGCGCGCACCGCTTCGGCGGCCTGCCCGGCGCACATTCCCCACGCCATGCCGTCGCCGTCGGCGTTCGGGCACGATATGTTGAGCTCCGCCGCCGCTATGCCTTCGACGCCGGATAGTACGCGCAGCGTCTCGCGCGTCTCCGCCGGGCGTTCCATGACGACGTTTGCAATCACGGGCCGCGGGCAGTTTTTGGCAAGCGCCGCGTAGCGCTCGGCGAATTCGCGCGCGCCGCAGTTTTGCAGGCCTATGCTGTTGAGCACGCCCGAGGGCGTCTCCCATATGCGCACGCCGCCGTTTCCGCCGCGCGGCTCCATGCTTATCGCCTTCGTGCAGAGCGCGCCTATTCCGTCAAGCTTCTCGCCGCTCCAGAAATCTTCGGCGTAGGGCCATACGCCCGAGGCCGGGATTACGGGATAGGGAAGCTCCAGATCGCCTACGCGCACGGATAAATTAGTAGTCATTGAGATCCACCTCGTCCGCCCTGAAAAGCGACTGGTCGGCGCAAACGCGCTTCAGCCCGCGCGCCGTTTTCACCACGCAGCCCATGCATCCGCCGTAGCCGCAGGCCATGCGCTTGTCGAGGCTGAAATAGAGATTTTCCGGGAAATCCGCGTAATGGCGCTGCATCGCCTTGAGGAAGCCCATAGGGCCGCAGCACCATACATCCCTGCCGCCTGTGTCGCACGGCAGCGCCTTGAACATCGAATCGCCGTCGCCGAAGCTTCCGTCGTCGGTGAAAATTTTCGCATCGGGGCAAATCTCCTTTATCTTCGCCGCGAAGTCCTCGCAGCCGCGCCCAGGCATACCGACGTAAAGTTCCGACGCCGCGCCGGTTTTGCGCGCGAGTATGAAGCCCGCCGCGCCCACTCCGCCGCCCGCTGCGACCGCGCCGCGCCCCTCAGGGTACGGCACTCCGACGAAGCCGCGGATTTTAAGAACTTCCCCAACTTTCACGCGCGAGAGCATCTCCGTCCCCTCGCCCGCAAGCATATAGCAGACGGATATTTCGCCGCGCTCCGGCGAGGCGTCCGCCGCCTCGAACGGACGTCCGAGCATCTTCGCGCCGTCGGGCGTGAAGACCATGAGGCACTGCCCCGCCTTCACGCTCCGCGCAAGCTCGGGCGCTTCGAAAGTCATCCAGAATATGCGCTCCGTGAGCTTCGCGTTCTGCGTCACGCGCGCGCGGTAATCGTTAACGTTGTGCGAACCGCAGCCTTCCACCAGCACTCCCCGCTTTCACAGATTAACTGATAAAATATATTCAAGTTTCGTTATATATTTTACCATTTTACGAGGGGGCTTCGCCCCGGAGGTAACGCAATGAGCTTCAAAAATCTTCTTCCCTACGCGATGCAGGAAAAACAGTGCGACGCCGTGTTCAGGAACGCGAGCTTCGCAAACCTTTACACAATGGAGATAGAACGGGCCGACATAGCGGTCAAGGACGGCGTAATCGTCGGAATAGGCGGCGGCTACGAGGCAGCAGATGAGATAGACTGCGCGGGCGGCCTGCTCGTCCCGGGCTTCATCGAGGGGCACATGCACGTCGAGAGCACAATGATGACGCCGCGCTCCTTCGCCGCGGCCTCCGTGCCGCACGGCACGGCGACCGTGATGGCGGACCCGCACGAGATAGCGAACACCTGCGGCATGGAGGGCGCGCGCTTCATGAAGCGCGAGAGCGAAGGGCTGCCGCTCGATATATTTTACGGCGCGCCCTCGTGCGTGCCGGCTTCGTGCTTCGAGACGCCGTTCGAGGAAATCAAAGCGGACGGCATAGCCGAGCTGCTCGCGGACGGAACCTGCACGCACTTAGGCGAGATGATGAACTTCCCCGGCGTCTACCTCGGTGACGAAGAGGTATGGAAAAAGCTCGAAGCCGCGGAAGGGACGGTAATCACGGGCCACGCGCCCGGCGTCGGCGGCGCGCAGCTCGCGGGCTACCTGCTCGGCGGCGTCACCTCCGACCACGAATGCAGCACAATCGACGAGGCGCGCGAGAAGCTGCGCCGCGGTATGTACCTGATGATACGTCAGGGCGCAGCGGCGCGGAACCTGAAAGACCTCGCGCCGCTGCTCGCGGAATCGCCGAATCTCTGCGCGCGCTGCCTAGCGGTCAGCGACGACATAACGCCGGCATTCATCCGCGAGCGCGGGCACATGGACGGCTGCGTGCGCGAGCTGATAGAGTGCGGCGTCCCTCCGCTCGCCGCGCTGCGCACCGCGACGCTGACGCCCGCGGAGTACTTCCGCCTCTACGACCGCGGCGCGATAGCTCCGGGCAAAATTGCAGACCTCGTACTCGTCGACAGCCTTGAAAGCTGCCGCGTGCTCCGCGTCTGGAAGCGCGGGCGGCTCGTCGCCGAGCGCGGGAAAATCCTCGAAAGCCTCTCCCCCGCCGCCGTATCAGAGCTGCCGGGGCTGAAGCAGCCGGTCAGGACGCCCACGCTCGACGAGCTCAAAATCAAGCTCGGCCCTGACGACAAATATATCAACGTCATCGGCGTAGTGCCGCGCCAGTTCACGACGGAGACGCTAACGCTTGAGCCGGCTGTCATAGACGGCTGCGCCTGCGCCGATCCGTCGCGCCGCATCGCGAAGATGGCCGTCGTCGAGAAAAACCGCGGAACGGGCCGCCTCGCGCTCGGCTTCCTGCACAACTTCCCGCTCGAACGCGGCGCGGTCGCCTCGTCGGTCGCGCACGACGCGCACAACTACACCTGCGCCGGAATGGACGACGTTTCGATGGCGACGGCGCTGCGCGAGCTGGCGCGCATGCACGGCGGCATAGTCGTCGCCGAGGGCGAAAAGGTTCTCGCGAGCCTCGAACTTCCCGTCGGCGGCCTCATGAGCCTGCTTTCCGCGGACGAGCTGCTCGAAAAACTCGCGGGCATCCGCGCCGCGGCCGAGAGCATCCGCTGCCCCGGCACGGAGCTGCTGATGCAGCTCAGCTTTATGTCGCTCTCTGTAATCCCGAGGCTCAAACTGACCGACCAGGGCTACTGCGACATCACCGCGGGCGGCGCGCAGCCGCTGACGCTCGCCGAGCTGCCGGA